>Ga0209697_10000002_pt1 | contig 329738 bp, 311 predicted proteins | sample AliMusrvi5mmetaG_FD_184115 | JGI IMG/M metagenome (GOLD analysis project Ga0209697, IMG submission 184115) | Freshwater lake bacterial and archeal communities from Alinen Mustajarvi, Finland, to study Microbial Dark Matter (Phase II) - Alinen... | ecosystem: Environmental > Aquatic >... | reverse complement strand
CCGCATCCTTCAGTGGTCCGGCGACTGCCGCCCCACGGCCCAGCAGATCGCCCGCGTCGATGCCTTGGGTTTTTGGAACATCAACGGCGGCGACACCATGCTGGACCAGCGGAGCAACTCCCTGTCCAAGGTGGCGCCCATGTTCCGCGTGGTGGGCAGCCGGGTCCAGTTCTACTCGGCCATGGCCAACGAGAACGTCATGACCAACCTCTGGACCGGCCCGTTCTACGGCTACCGCTCGGTCATCGAGACCATCAAGCGCACGGAATCGCCGCGTCGGCTCAAGCCCATCGACCTGTACTACCATTTCTTCAGCGGCGAGCACGAGGCCTCGGTCCGGGCCCTGGAGGACGTGTACAGCTATGTCATGTCCCTGCCGCTGGCCCCGGTGTTCACCACCCAGTACCTGGAGGCCGCGCGCGACTATATGAAGGTGCGCATCCTGCGCGCCGGGCCGAACGTGTACCACATCGAGAACTACGGCAAGAGCCTGACCCTGCGCCTGGACCCTGCCGCGCCCGCGCCGAACCTGGAGCGTTGCGAGAACGTGCTGGGCTATTCCCGGCAGAAGCAGGGGCTTTTCGTCTCCCTGGCCGACGGCGCCGCGCGGGCCGTGCTCTCCTTTGAGCCTGCATCTGAGCATGTGGCGGGCAAGTCCGCGCCGCTGCCGTATCTGGCTGAGGCCACGGGCTATGTCTCGAACTTCAAGCCCGGCAAGGATGCCGTGGCGCTGACGTACAAGGGCTTCGGCGCGGACGGGCGCATTCGCCTGGCCGGGTTCAAGCCCGGCGCGCAGCTGCGGGCCCAGGGCGCGGCCCTGGCCAAGCCCGTGAACGTGCGTGCGGACGCCTCCGGCTTTGCCGATATCCCCGGCCTGCGCAGCGGGCATCTGGAGGTCGGCGCGCCATGAAGATCAGCGCCTGGCAAACCATTCTCTTCATCGCCCTGGTCATCGGGGCGACCTGGCTGGTGTTCCCAGGCCCGCGCACGCTCATCTCCATCTACATCAAGGACAACAAGGGCCAGCTTGCAAAGGCCATGCTGGACAAGCTTCTGGTTCTGCATCCCGATGACCCGGACCTGAACTCGGAGGCCGCCGATCTGGCACAATACTACGGCGAGTCCGACAAGGCCATCGCGCTCCTGACCAAGGTCATGCAGTTGCGGCCCGGCCGCAAGGAATTGGTCTTGCGCATGGCCGACTGGCGCGAATGGGCCGGGCAGTACAAGGAGGCCGTAGCCAGCCTGGAGGACGCCCTCAAGCTCATGCCCCAGCCCAACGAGCGCCAGCCAAACACCTACGCCAACCGGCGCGACATCCTGGTCCGTCTGCTGGACCACTACGCCTACGAGGGCGACCTCGCAGGCATGTACCAGACCGTGCAGCGCCTCATCCCCCTGGACAAGTATCTGCTGGCCAAGGAGATCGCCGCCGACACGCCCCTGCGCGAGGTCAGCCTGGTGCTCGACACCTTGTCGGTCAAGGTCGCCAAAAGTGATGATCCCGTGGCCCAGTCCCTGCTTGTGGATTCCTACATCATCCGCCGGGGCTATATGGATGATGTTGCGGATAACCAGGGCGGCGCAGCGCGCGAAAAAATCTTCATGAACGATATTCTGGAGCAGTTCGTCCGGGGTGGTCTGACGCAAGAGTCCATCCATCTGGCCGAGCTTCTGGACCGGCGGGACAATTCCGCCAGCGCGCGTCTGGCCGTTGCCGTTGCCCTTGGCGGCTATGGGGCGGACAAGGACGCCGAGCGGCTCATGGCCGATCTGGCCAAGGAGCGGCCCAACGACACCGCGCTGTTGCGCGGCTTGGCCGAGCTGGCCATGAACGCCAACCTGCCGCAGGAGGCCGTAAAGAACCTGCAGCGCCTGGTCCAGCTGGAGCCCGCCAACACCGACGCCAAGCGCCTGCTGGGCGAGGCCCTGCTCTCCGCCGACCGCCCGGCCGAGGCCTATGCCGTGCTTTCGCCGCTGCCTGTGGGCTCCGTGGGCGAGGCCAACCTGCTGCTCGACGCCGCCGGGGGCGCCAAGAGCGCTGCTGCGGTCGAGGCGGCGGCGAAGTCCGTGCAGTCCATTGTCGCCAGCGAGCCCCTGGTGGGCGTGAAGCTGGCCGACGCCTGGCTCGACGTGGGCCGCCCGCGCGAGGCCTGGCTGCTTCTGCGAACCTTGGCTGCGGATTCCGGCGGCAACCCCGTGCTCATCCGCAAGGCCGTGGAGGCCGCGTCCCAGACCAACGACCCGGCCACCATGCGCGAGGTGCTGGCGCTCATCGAACGCCCGGACTACGCGGACGCGGCGCTCTTGCTTGAGGTTGCGGACATGCTGGTGGGCAACAACGAGCTCAAGGGCGCGGCCAAGGTCTACGAGCGCTATCTGGCGCGCAATCCGGGCGACCGCAAGACCGCGCTCATGCTGGCCCAGGTGCAGTCCTGGCGCGATGCCCCGGACCTGGCCTTTGCCGTGGTGGACCGCCTGCTCGCGGCCACCCCCGGCGACAAGGCCCTGCAGAAGCTGGCCGCAAACTACGCCGAGCAGGCGGGCAAGGACAACGACGCCTTCCGCATTTACGCCGAGATGTACCGCCAGAACCCTAGGGACAAGACCGTCCGGGAGAACTTTCTGCGCCTGGCCGAGTGGACGGGAAAGACGGCGGAAAGCGCCAAGATATTGGCCGAGGACTCGGACCGCGAGCCGAAAAATATCCAGAAGGCCAGGCAGACCGCCCAGGCCTACCTCGACGCCGACGAGCCCAAGCGCGCCCTGCCGTACCTGGAGCGCGCCCTGTCCATCAAGCCCGACGACATCGCCCTGCGCCGCCTGTTGGCCGACACCCTGGGCGGCCTGGGCTTCGTGGACCGCCAGGCTGCAGCCCTGGAGCCCCTGGCCGCGCGGGGCGTGCTCACCGAGGACGAGACCGTGCTGGTGGCCCAGCGCAACCTGGACCGCAAGCAGACCCAGAAGGCCCTGGCGCTGCTGGCGCGCTTCGAGAACATGCAGCCCCTGCCCTGGGACGCCGGGGGCCTGCTGGTCCAGGCCTACACCCTGCAGCACCGCGAGGACAAGGCCCAGCAGACCATGCACCGGCTGAAGACCGACTACGAGAACGACCCGGTGCGCTTGTCCGCCATCGGCGACATGGCCGTGATGACCAAGCGCCTGGACCTGGCCATGGACTGCTACGCGGCTGCGCTCCGGCTCGACCCGCGCAACCGCGGCGCGCTCAAGGGCCAGGCCGAGATTTACGCCTGGAACAACGACGCCGAGCGCGCCATCCTGGGCTTTGAGCACTACCGCGTCCAGCACCCCTCGGACGTGGATGCCCGCTACCAGCTGGGCGAACTGTACTTCACCACGGACCGCCAGGGTGAAGCCGAAGGGGAGTACAAGAAAACCTTGAGCCTCATCAGGCAGGCCCGCAGGGCCAGGGCGGCGGCCAAGAGCCTCCCGGGGAGCGTGATCCAATGACTCGAATGACCCGAACGACCCGGACCCCGGTCCGCATCATCGCCGTGCTGCTTCTGCTGGCCTGGCTGGTCCCGGCCCCGGCCCCGGCCCAAAATCCGGGCCAAAATCCGGTCAGAACCACCGCCGTGGCCCCGGCCCAGCGCCCTGTGCGCGACCCGGATGAGCCGCTCACCGAGCGTGAGATGAGCCTCATGGAGGCGCACATCCTAAGCCGCCAGGGCGACTTCCCCAAGAGCCTGGTCATGTACGAGCAACTGCGCGCCGCCTATCCCGACGACGTGGAGGTCTACGAGGACTTTCTGGAGACCTTGGTGGCCAACGCCCAGTACGAGCGCACCCTGTTCGAGCTGGTGAGCTTCCGCAAGAAGTTCGGCAGCACCTCCCGCTCCGAACGCATCGAGGCCGGGCTCTACGCCGAGCTGGAAAAGCCCCAGTACGGCCTGGACATTCTGGAGCGGGCCATGCGCGGCAACCCCAACGACACCGGCCTGTGGAGCGACCTGGCCGTGCAGCGCCAGGCCAGCCGCGACACCAACGGCGCCATCCAGGCCTTTTCGCAGGTGCTGGAGCTGGACCCGGAGAACCAGGCCGCCAAGGACGCCCTGCACCTGCTGCTGCTGGAGAAGCGGCCCCGGTTCGAGGCCGGATTCAGCCGCTATGACCAGGGCAAGAAGACCATAACCACCACCTGGTCCACAGGCTGGTCCGCGCAAACGGGAGACAACACCCGGTTGTTTCTCGACGTCGACCAGGTGCACCTCTCGCGGCCAGATCCCGAAGAAGGCGTCCGGACGGACATGCAGGCCTTTGGCGCGCGCATCGAGCACGAGCTGACGCGCAACTGGACCCTGGACCTGGGCCTGCAAAGCTACCTGGGCCTGGGCAACGGCCTCTCGCCCATGGTCGGCGCGCGCTACAACTTCGAGAAGTATGGCCGCGCCAGGGTGAACTACGCCTACCACATGCCCTGGTACGACCCGATGGACGCGGCGGACCGCGACGGCAGCAAGGACCGCTTCCACGTGGAGTACGAGCTGCCCTTTCGCGATGTCTGGGTGGCCTTCGCCTCCTACACCAGGGAAAATTACCGCATCACCGACATGAGCGACGCGGGCTACCGCTGGGAGGGCACGGCCAGCCTGACCAGGCGGCTGTGGACCCGGCCCGACATCTTCTTGACCTACACCTTTGAGCGGGCCGAGACCGAGCCCAACGTGGACATCCCCTTTGCCCTGATCCGGCGCGAGCTGGGCCACACCGGCACCCTGTCCATCGCCTACCCGTTCTTCCCCTGGCTGGAGGGCTCGGTCAGCACCGGCATCAAGCACGACTACGACCGCAAGATCGAGGCGGTCATGCTCTCGCCCAAACTGACCTTCCGGCCCGTGGAGCGCATGCGCTTCGAACTCGGCTGGGACTACGCCAGCGAGGGCAGCACCGTGGCCGGCGGCGAGTCCAACACCTTCAACGCCAAGTTCTACTGGGTCTGGTAGGCTGATGGACCTGAACCGCCTGGCCGCACGGCCCGAAAAAACCTCCTCCATGAGCTTTTTGGTGGAGATTCTGCTGGGCTTCGCCCTGATCACGGCCGTGAACGTCATGTGGTTCCGCGCCAACCTGGGCTTTGCGGACATCAGCCCGCACCCGTATTGGATCGTGGTGCTGCTGCTCAGCTCGCGCTACGGTTTCCAGGCCGGGCTGTTCAGCGGCATCATTTCCGCAGCCCTGGCCGTGGGCCTGTCCATCATCGGGCGGCAGGGCACCACCATCTACGAGCTGTGGAAGATGCTCCTGGGCGAGCCCCTCCTGTTCATCGCCGTGGGCTGCATCCTGGGCGAGATCGCCCAGACCATCAAGAGCCGCTACGAGGCCCTGCTGGGCGAGCATGAGGAGCTGCAGGAGATGTTCGAAAAGCTCCGCGAACGCTACGACGCCCTGGTCAAGGCCAAGCAGGAGGTGGACACGCGCATCCTGTCCCAGGAGCAGACCCTGACCACCATGCACGAGACGGCCCAGGCCCTGCGCTCCCTTAGCGAAGCCGAGCTCTACCCGGCGGCGCTCGACATGGTGGCCAAGTTCCTTGGGGCCGAGGCCAGCTCGATCTACGCCTTTGACGCGGGCCGCCTGAAGTTCAAGGCCAGCCACGGCGAACTGGACAACCGGCAGCGGCCCCAGGACCTGCTCCCGGACGAGGGACTCATGGGCCGGGCCTTTTCCAGCGGGCACGTGGCCTCGGCCAACGTTTTGCTGGAGATGTACGAGAAGGGCGTGCTGCCCGACGCCGACACCCTCATCGCCGCGCCGCTTCTGACCAGCGGCAACAAGGTCCTGGGCGTGCTGAACATCGAGAAGCTGCCCTTCCTCAAGTTCAACTCCCAGACCATCCGCATGGCCGAGGTCTTCTCCGGCTGGTGCGCAGACGCCCTGGAAAACGCGCTGCTCTATACGGACACCAAGTCCAAGACCATCAACGACGACATCACCGGGGCCTACACGCTGTCCTACATGAACGCCCGCCTCTTGGAGGAGTGCGCCCGGGCCAGGCGCTACAAGACGGACCTGGCCATGATCGTTCTGGACATCCTGGGGTACGTTGCGTACTCCGAACAGGAACAGCGGGAGATCCTGACCGCCTTGAGCAAGGCCCTGAAGACCCTGCTGCGCAACATCGATCTGCTCTTTTCCGGCGATGTGCCCGGTCGCTACATCATCCTCATGCCGAACACGCCCCTGGTCGGCGCCAAGGTCGTTGGCGGCAAGATCGTGCAGCTGGTGGGCGACATGGGCAGCGTGGTGGCCTCGGCCGAGGGCGCCTTGCCCGTGGGCATGGGCGTGTCCGCCTTTGGCGACTCGAGCAACACCCCGGAGCTCATCCTGGAGACGGCGCTGGCCGACCTGGCGGTGAAACAGGGCTAAGGGACAGGCAGAAACAGTTTACCGGAGACGATGCAGACAGTGGTGGACAGCATGAAGACGAGCACTCCGGAAGATCCGGCATTCTATCAAGGCTTCATCGCGCGGCAGGCGGTGTTCGACGCCAAGCGCGCCATCTGGGGCTATGAGATCTTCTACCGCCAGAACAAAAACGCCGCCCAGGCCGCCACGGACCACAAGTCCATGCTGGAGGTGGCCACCCGGGCGTTTTTAAGCCCCCAGTGGCAGCAGAGCCCCACCTCCTACCTTCTGGTGACCCTGGACCCGCAGTCCGACCCCGACGACATCACCGGAGTCCTGCCCAAGGGCAGGTCCGTGCTCAAGGTCAGCGAAGACGCCCTGGCCGCGCCCGGCATGCAGGATATCCTCGTGCGGCTGCGCCAGGAGAACTACCTCATCGCCCTGGGCGACTTCACCGGGAGGCTTTCGGGCAGCCCGCTTTTGAACATGGTGGACATCCTGGCCGTGGACATGCAGCGCGACAACCGCAGCGCGCTCATTGCCGACGCCATGGCGCAGCGGGTGCAGCGGCCCATGCAGATCCTGGCCAAAAAGGTGGAGGACGTGCAGACCTTCGCCGTGGCCAAGGACGCGGGCTGCGCCCTGTTCCAGGGCTTCTTCTTCCAGAAGCCGGAGCGCATTTCGAGCAAGGTCATCACCTCCAGCCTGGCCGGGAGCCTGGGCATCCTCAAGATGCTGGAGCAGGAGGACCCGGACATCAGCGCCCTGGCCCAGGCCATCCAGAAGGACGTGTCCCTGAGCTACCGCCTGCTCAAGTTCCTGAACTCGCCCTATTTCGGCTTCGCGCGTGAGGTCTCCTCCATCAAGGTGGCGCTGATCCTGGCCGGCTGGCAGCAGATGCGCACCTGGCTCAGGCTCGTGCTCATCACCGAGATGAAGCCCAAGCACAAGCCCAACGAGCTGGTCTTCCTCTCGGCCCAGCGCGGGCGCTTTCTGGAGCTGGCGGCCCAGCGCACGGGCGGCCGACGCATGAACTCCGAGCGCCTGCTGCTGCTCGGGCTCTTCTCCCTCCTGGACAGCATCTTCGACATGCAGATGGAGGACATCGTGAGCTCCCTGCCGCTGGACCAGGAGATCAAGGACACGCTGTGCCTGCGGCCCACGGCCCTTTCGCCCTGGCTGGGGCTGGTGCACAGCTTCGAGCGGGCGGACTGGCAGGAGCTGGAGTCGCGTTTTGCTGTGCTGGGGGTCGACCCCGTGGAGGTGGCGGCCTGCTACACCGAATCCATGCAGTGGGCCCACGCCATCTTCAACTTCCTTAGCTGATTTTCCGAGCTATTTCGACACAGGGGCCGCCACAGAGGTCGCCACAGAGGTCGCCACAGAGGTCGTCTGGTCCCGGGCCTGAAGGTCCTGCCGGTACCAGGCGATGGTCCGGGCCAGGCCCACGCTCAGCACGGTCTCGGCCTTCCAGTCGGACCTGGTGGTCATCTCGGTCACGTCGGCCACGGAATCCACGATGTCGCCCTCGCGCGAGGGGTAGAACAGGCACACCGGCTGGCCGTCCAGCTCCACCCCGTTGGTCGGGCCGATGTTGACCACGATGGCGTTTGGCTTGTCCGCCAGGATGAGCACGATGCGCGCCAGGGCCACGATCTTCACGGCCTTGCCCGTGCCGATGTTGTACACGCCCGTGGGCAAGAGTTTTTGCCCGACCATGCCGGCGGCCGTCAGGTAGGCCAGCACCACGTCCTGCACGTAGACGAAGTCGCGCGTCTGCTCGCCGTTGCCGAAAATGGTCAGGGACTGGTCGGTCAGGGCCTGGGCCATGAACTTCGAGATGACCCCGCTGTACGGGCTCGACGGGTCCTGCCGGGGGCCGAAGATGTTGAAGAAGCGCAGCGACACGCCGATGGGGCTTGAACCCACCGCGCGGGAGGACAGATACTTGGCGTTGCCGTAAGGGCTCAGCTGCAGGGTCTGATCGTTTGCGTAGAATTCCTTGATGGGCATGCGGCACTCGGCCCCGTATTCCGCAGCGGACCCGGCAAAGACCAGGCGCGTGGCGCCGTGCTTCTCTGCGGCCAGAAGCAGGCGCTCGGTGGCCAGGAAGTTGATGTCGTAGGTCTCGTCGGCGTGGGTCATGGAGTAGGGCACGCTGACGATGGCCGCCAGGTGGAACACCGCGCGGATGGGGCCGGACTGCTGGAAGAGCTCCTCGAAGAGCGTGGGCTCGGCAATGGAGCGCTCAAGGAACGAGAAGCGTTCGTGGTTGATGAAGGCCTGCATGTTCTCCGGCTTGCCGGAGAAGAAGTTGTCCACGCCGATGACGCGGTGGCCCATGTCCAGCAGGCTCTGGGTCAAATGGCTGCCGACAAAGCCCGCGCAGCCCGTGACCAGGCAGGTCTTGCCGACGATGGGCTCCATGCTTTCCGTGATCTCGATATGTTCCAGCGTCATGTGGGGAGGACCTGTCTAGATGGGTTGCCGGGCAAAGGTGATGAACTCCAGGTCCTGCACCGTTTGCACCAGGAGATAGAAGCCGAGCATGAGCGAGAAGAAGCAGGCGTACGCGTAGCCGAAGCCATAGAACGGGAAGCCCAGCTGGAGGCTTAAGCGCGAGAGCCCGGCATTGAGGATGAGGTAGCAGAAGGCGATGGACAGGACCCGCTGGCGCAGGTCGAAATAGAACAGGATGGTCACGGTGAGCGACATGAGCGCCTGCAGAAACGAGCCGATGCAGGCGATGCGCAACAGCGGCACCTGCGTGGGCGAAAGTCCGCAGATGTTGATGATCTCCGGGGAGAAGACGGTGCACAGGCAGGTGATGCCGCCCTGGACGATGAACATCTCGCGGATGCTGGTCTTGAGCATGTCGGCCATGCCCTGCTTCTCCTCCAGCAGGATGGAGAGGGGACGTTTCTCGATGATGCACTGGTAGTAGCGCCGGTAGTGCTCGTAGAAGCCGGTCTCGATTTTGACCATGAACACGGCCAGGGCCGGAACGATGCTGAGGTAGGACAAGAACACCGGGCCCTCGTAGAAGTCGTGCACGGTGAGCGGCACCACGATGACCCGGGCCGAGGGGTCCATCCAGAAGACGAACTTGTCGGCCCAGATGGCCAGGTTGTACACAAAGCCGATGAGGGCCAAGTCCCAGTACTTCTTGAAGTAGGTCACCATGTCGAACTTGAGCTGCGCGTTCTGGTCGAACTCCGAGAGGATGATGGCCAGAAACCAGAACACGCTGACCACGAGCCCCAGGGTGTAGCCCAGAAGCCGCCCGTGCAGGCCCAGCAGCGGCTCCAGCGCCCAGACCCCGCCCACGGAGAGGATGGCCCCCACGGCGAAGCCGATGACGATGTTGTTGTAGTCCTTCACCGCCGAAAGCATGATCATGGTCAGCCAGAGCAGGCAGACCACGTCGAAGAGCACGATGGCCAGGGCCTTGTATGTCCAGGGCAGCGGCCCGGGGGAGAACACGGCCAGCCCCACGAACAGCCCGCCCACCAGGACCAGGATGGCGCAGGCAGCAAAGGCCGTGAGCAGCGCCTGGTCGTCCTTCATGTACAGCCTGTCGGCCAGAAAGCGCGTCAGCACCAGCTGGAAGATGCCCACGAAGATGAGCGAAAAGGCGAAGACGTAGACCACGGTGGTGCGGAAGATCTCGCCGTCCTGCTCCGCGCCGCTGGTGGATGACAGCGCCGTGAGCACCCCCAGGCAGGTGATGGACAACAGCCACGGGCCCGAGGACAGAAGCGCGGCGTACAAAAACGCGCGCAGGTCGCCCGTGAAGTTGTCCTTGTCCAACAGCTTGCGCAGTTCAAACCCGATGCCGGCCATGTTACGCCATCCTGCCCGGCATTTCCATGCACTCGCGGTACAGGGCCCTGTACCGGCTGATGAGGTCGGCCTCGGCGTAGAAGCGCGTCACCCGCTCCCGCCCGTTCAAGGACATGGCCCGGCGCAGCTTCGGATTCGCAAGAATGGTCAAAATGCCCTGGGCCGTGTCCATGGGCTCGGCCGGGCGGGTGATGTAGCCCGAGGGGCCAAGGGCCTCGTCCTCGGGCAGGCGGCCGTGCAAAAGCTCGCTGCAGGCGCCCACATCCGAGGCCACCACCGGGATGCCCGCGCAGTTGGCCTCCAGGATCACGAGCGGCTGGGCCTCGCTGACGCTGGTCAAAACGAGCAGGTCGAGGATGGCGTAGTAGTCGTTGACGTTGACCTTGCCGGTGAAGGTGACGATCTGGTCCAGGCCCAGCATGTGCACCAGCTCGTGGCATTCGCGGGCGTACTCCTCGGACTCGTCCTCCGGCCCGATGATGTAGGCCTCCAGGTTCTTCACCTCCTGGGTGACGATCTTGACGGCCCTGATGAAGGTCTTGACGTCCTTGATGGGCACCACGCGGCCCACGAAGCCGATCTTGTAGTGGCCCTCGACCCCGCGCTCGTCCTCAAAGGTGTCGGCCCGGGGCTTCAGGTTCTCGTAGCGCGAGAGGGTGATGCCGTTGGGGATGACCTCGGTGCGGTCCGGGTCGGAGCCGCCCAGGATCTGCATCTTGCGGTTGCCCTCGAACAGGGTGATGACCCGGTGCGCGTGGGCGTAGGTCAGCCTGCTCAGGGTCTCGAAAATATGGATCCAGAGGTTCTGGAAGGTGCCCAGGTCGCGCTCGATGCGCAGCCGGTCGTCCTGCTCGGTGTGGATCCACTTGGACTGGGCCACCTCGATCTTGCGCTCCTTGGTGTAGATGCCGTGCTCGGTCAACAGCATGGGCCGGTTGGTGCGCAGGCTGGCCAGCACGGCCATGAGCCCGGCGAAGCCGGTGCAGATGGTGTGGTAGACTTTCGCCTTGGGCAGGGGCGCGTTGATGCAGTTGCAGATGGGCAGGTGCGTGAAGCGGTAGGTCCAGAAATAGTCCAGGAACGAGGATTCCGGGTGCTTCAGGTTGTACAGCTCCAGCATGATGTTCCAGGGCTTGCGGCCAAAGACCATGTCCTTCACGTCGATCTGCCCGCCGGAGGCGTCCAGGGCCTTCACCAGCTCAAGCAGGCCCTGCGAGCCGCTCTTGTTGGCGTCCAGGTGCCACAGGCGGATGGTCTCCAGCAGCGCCGCCCGCTCCCTCGTGCTCATCTTGGCGGTCTTCTGGGTGTCGTGGTCGTGCAGGTAGAGCAGCTGCGGGTCCACGAAGTTCTCCGGAACCTGGTAGCGGTACTCGGCCTTTTCCTTGGCCGTGGCGCGGATGCAGACCGAGGTGAAGGTCAGCTCGGGCATGGCCTTGATGAGGTGGTGGACCCAGGTGGACACGCCGCCGGAAACATAGGGGTAGGTGCCTTCCAGGATCAGGCAGACATCGTAGGTCTTCTCAGCCATGGCTGGCCCTGCCCATGGTGGACCAGAACTCGAACAAGGCCAGGGGGTCCGCCTTCTCCGGCCGGGGCGCGTCAGAGGCGGCCATGCACCTGGCCTGTTTGGCCAACTGGCCGATGTCGCGCTTCAGGAAGGCGATCTCGGCCAGGCCCAATTGGGCCTCGGAGACCGTCTCCTCAAAGCGCGCGCACTTCTCGAACATCAGCCAGGCCTCGCGCAGCCTGCCCAGCTCCAGCAGGGCCTGGCCCAAAAGCAGCATGGTCTGGTCGTGGCCGGGCTCCAGGTCCAGGGACTGGATCAGCGCGTCGCAGCAGCTTTCCAGGTGCTGTCTGCGGGCGATCTCGTCGGCCAGGCCGGAGTCGGCGTAGGTGCGGTACTGCTGGCCCAGCAGGCGGTAGGTCTGGGCGCTGGGCGCCTCTTTCAGCTTCGCGTTGAGAGCCTGGATGCGCTTGGAGAAGCCGTCCTCCAGCTCGGTCAGGGCCGAGTGGGCGTAGAAGCGCACCTCCGGGAACTGGTCCGAGAGGCTTTGGCGCAGCAGGCCCACGGCGTTTGGCGTGCCGATGCGCTGGAGCAGCTTCACCGCGCCGCGCTTGAGGTCCGGGTCGTCGCCCTGGAGCACGTCGATGACCGGCTCGATGGCGATCTCGTCGGCCAGGACCTGGCCCACGCGCTTGCGGGTGATCCAGCGGGAGTCGTCGCCCAGGTCGGCCTCCAGGCTCAGCTTGAACTCCCTGGTCTTGTTTTTCTGGCGCAGCAGCAGCTGCGCGCAGAGCAGCGCAAACAGGCAGCCGATGATGCCCATGCCCGGCAGACACAGGGTGACGGCGGCGGTGAAGCCGTAGAAGGTGCTGCGCGTGGCGTACCACTGCCGGGCGAAAAGACCGGGCAGGACAAAGACCAGGGACGAGGCCACAAGCAGCACAGCGGCGGCGGCCGCGACCTGCGGCTGGTTTCCGGTGTGGAAGCGCCACGCGGCCAGCAGGCCTGCGGCGTGCAGCGCCAGCCCGGCGGTCCACACGGCAAGGCCGATGATGCGCTGGGAGGAGTCGGTTCTCTCGTCCACGGCCTGGGCGTCCCTTGCTACAGTTTTGACACATGGCGTATAGGCTGGATAAATGTATGCGAATTGCGTGCCGAGGTCAACGCGGAGCGTGAGCAGGCAAGGCTTCCCGGGCCAGGCCCGCATCTGTCGGGCGCAGGGGCCGCCTGTCTGGCCCTGGCGGCTGTGGGGCTTCAGCCGTCGGAGTGGCTGCGGCTGGTCAAGAACCTGTCCAATTGATTGGCGAAGGCGTTGCGGTCGGCCAGGCTCAAGGGCGCTGGGCCGCCGGTGCTCACGCCCGTGCTGCGCAGCTCGTCGAGCATGTTGCGCATGGTCAGCCGGGCGCTGATGTTGTCTGTGGTGTAGAGTTCCCCGCGCGGATTCAGGCCCACGCCGCCGCGCTCAATGACCTTGGCCGCCAGCGGGATGTCGGCGGTGACGACCAGGTCGCCGGGCTCAACCAGGGCGGCGATGGTCTCGTCCACCACATCGAAGCCCTGGCCCACACGCATGGCGGAGAGGTGCGGCGAGGCGGGCAGGCTCAGGGTCTTGTTGGCCACAAAGGTGGTTTTTACGCCCCGGCGCATGGCCGCGCGCACCAGGATGTCCCTGATGGCGGCGGGGCAGGCGTCGGCGTCCACCCAGATCTGCATGGGCCGTGTCTGCACGGGGAACTCCTGGGACTATGCCGGGACAAAGTTGGCGTTCGGGGCTACTCGGTTGGGTGGCATTGCGGTCTGTGAATGCAGCGTAAAGAAGGAATAAGCATGTTTGTGCAGTGCGTTGGCGGAAGCGTATAGGGGTCGAACCTACCGAACGCCTCTCGACGTTCCACTGGATTTGAAGTCCAGGCGCCACACCGGTGACGATACGCTTCCCCGGCGCGAAGTGCCGAGTACCTGTTTTGCCATCCTGGCGCAAGTGGCGCGGCTGCTCTGCCGACACTTGCTTTTTCATGAGTATGCCTTATCTTGCTCTTCATTGATCACGCCGCGCCGGGAACCGTCTTCCCAGCAGCACCATAGGCCAACGGCCCAGAATGAGCCTGTCCGTCACCGGAGGATCTCCGCTTGAATAGCTTCACCAAAAATTTGCTCATCTGGGCGACCATCTCCCTTGTCATGGTCGTCCTGTTCAATCTCTTCAGCCAGCAGCCCGCGCCGCAGCTCAAGCTGTCTTACAGCGACTTCGTGACCCACGTGAAGAGCGGCGACGTGGTCTCGGTCAAGATCCAAGGGCCGAAGATCTCCGGCGTCATGGCCGGCGACAAGAAATTCACCACCTACGCGCCGGACGACCCGAACCTGGTGCCCTCCCTGGTCAGCGGCAAGATCCAGGTCACCGCCGAACCGGTGGAGGACTCGCCCTGGTACATGACCCTGCTCGTGTCCTGGTTCCCCATGCTGCTGTTGATCGGCGTGTGGATCTTCTTCATGCGCCAGATGCAGGGCGGCGGGGCAGGGGGCAAGGGCGCCATGAGCTTTGGCCGGTCCAAGGCCCGGCTCATCAGCGAGGACACCCAGAAGGTGACCTTTGAGGATGTGGCTGGCGTGGACGAGGCCAAGGAGGAGTTGTCGGAGATTGTCGACTTCCTGCGCGAGCCCAAGAAATTCACCCGCCTGGGCGGGCGCATCCCCAAGGGCGTGCTGCTCGTGGGCCCCCCGGGCACGGGCAAGACGCTTTTGGCCCGCGCCGTGGCGGGCGAGGCCGGGGTGCCGTTCTTCTCCATCTCCGGCTCGGACTTCGTGGAGATGTTCGTGGGCGTGGGCGCGGCCCGCGTGCGCGACCTGTTTTTGCAGGGCAAGAAGAACGCGCCGTGCCTCATCTTCATCGACGAAATCGACGCCGTGGGCCGCCAGCGCGGCACCGGCATGGGCGGCGGCCACGACGAGCGCGAGCAGACCCTGAACCAGCTGCTGGTCGAAATGGACGGCTTCGAGTCCAACGACGGGGTCATCCTGATCGCCGCCACCAACCGCCCGGACGTGCTGGACCCGGCGCTGCTGCGCCCCGGCCGCTTCGACCGCCAGGTTGTCGTGCCCTTGCCCGACGTCCGTGGCCGCAAGCGCATCCTGGCCGTGCACTCGCGCAAGAGCCCCCTGGCCGAGGAGGTCGACCTGGATGTCCTGGCCCGCGGCACGCCGGGCTTCTCCGGCGCGGACCTGGAGAACCTGGTCAACGAGGCCGCGCTGCACGCCGCCAAGATGGGCAAGAACCACGTGAACATGAGCGACTTCGAGGAGGCCAAGGACAAGGTGCTCATGGGCAAGGAACGCCGCAGCATCATCCTCTCCGACGAGGAGAAGAAGACCACGGCCTACCACGAGGCCGGGCACGCCCTGGTGGCCAAGCTCATCCCCGGCACCGACCCGGTGCACAAGGTGACCATCATCCCGCGCGGCATGGCGCTCGGCCTGACGCAGCAACTGCCCGTGGACGACCGCCACAACTATTCGCGCTCCTACCTGGAGAACACGCTGGCCATGTTTTTCGGCGGCCGCGTGGCCGAGGAGCTGGTGCTGAACCAGCTGACCACCGGCGCCAGCAACGACATCCAGCGCGCCACCAAGATGGCCCGCAGCATGGTCTGCCAGTGGGGCATGAGCGAGAAGTTCGGCCCCATGAGCTATGGCGACGACGGCCAGCAGGTGTTCCTGGGCCGGGACTTCATGCAGCACAAGGACTACTCCGAGGAGACCGCGCGGCTCATCGACGTCGAGATCCGCCGCTTCGTGGACGACGGCTACCAGCGCGCCAAGAAGCTTTTGGGCGAGAACATGGACCACCTGCACAAGATCGCCGAGTCCCTGCTGGAGCGCGAGTCCTTAAGCGGCGACGAGATCGACCTGCTCATGAAGGGCGAGGTCCTGCCGCCCCTGGTGGACGAGAACAACGTGCGCCGCGCGGCCAAGGCCTACGAGGACATGAGCCGCAAGTTCGGCGACACCCCGCCTGAAGCCGTGGTGGCCAAGACCGACACCCCCGAACCCGGCGAGTTCAAGCTGGAGGAGGCTCCGCCTTCGCCGCCGCCCCTGGTCAGAAAGCCGGGCCGGAACGATGGCCGGGATGGCGGACGCGACGACGACAGGGACGGGGAATGATCGGCGGAAACACATGGCATGTGTCCGGGGGCAGGGTGCTTGGCCCTGCCCCTTTTCTTGTGGCGGGCATCGTCAATGTCACGCCGGACTCCTTTTTTGACGGCGGGCGCTTCCTGCACCCGGAAGCCGCCTTGGACCAGGGCCGCCAGCTGGCCGTTGCCGGGGCGCACATCCTGGACGTGGGCGGCGAGAGCACCCGGCCCGGCGCAGCGTCCGTGGCCGAGGAGGAGGAGCTGGCCCGCGTCATCCCGGTGGTTCGCGCGCTTGCTGGCCTGGCCGGACCGGACGCAGGCGGAGCCGACGCCCTCCCGACCGCCGACCCGGCTACCAGCCCAGTCTCCGGCCCGGCCCTCGGCCTGGCCATCAGCCCGGTTCTCAGCCCGGTCATAAGCGTCGACACCTACAAGGCCAGCGTGGCCGAGCAGGCCCTTGAAGCCGGTGCTTTGATCATCAACGACATTTCGGCCTGCCGCTTCGACCCGGGGCTCATCGACGTGCTGGCCCAGCACAGGCCCGGCTACGTCCTGATGCACAGCCTGGGCCGTCCGGGCGCCATGCAGCTTGATCCGCGCTACGACGACGTGGTGGGCGATGTGCTGCGCTTTTTCGAGGAGCGCCTGGCCGTTTTGACCAGGGCCGGCCTGCCCGAGGCCAACATCGTGCTTGACCCCGGCATCGGTTTCGGCAAACTGTTGGAGCATAATCTGGCCATTCTGCGTGGCCTCAAGCGTTTCGGCGCGCTGGGACGGCCCCTGTACGTGGGGCTGTCGAACAAGAGCCTCTGGGGCCAGCTGCTGGGCCTGGAGCCCGGCCAGCGGCAAACGGCCACGGCCGTGGCCACCGGGCTTCTGGTGGCGCGCGGAGTGCTGGCGCACCGGGTGCACAACGTGGCAAGCGCCCGCCAGGCGGCCCTGGTGGCCCTGGCCCTGGCCGAGACGCAGGAATAGCGCGAAAGGACACGAGCCGCGACGCGCAAGGGGCATCGCGACAGGACAGACTGGGGCCGCCACAGCAAGGCACAGCGCCACAAGGGTCCCGGCCCGGAGCCGGGGCATCGAAAGAAGGGAGCGATGGAGTACCTGATCAGCCTGAACATCGCCTGGCGGGAGGCCCTGGACATCCTGCTCGTAGCGGTCATCTACGCCTACATCATCCATCTGGTGCGCGGCACGCGCGCGGTGGCGGTCATCTACGGCCTGGTGCTGGTGCTTTTGGTCTACTACCTGTCCAGCGAGCTCGGCCTGTATTCCCTCAACTGGCTCTTGACCAATTTCCTGGGCTCCATCGTGCTCATCATCATCATCCTCTTCCAGGGCGACCTGCGCCGGGCCCTGGCCCAGATGGGTGCCGGGCGGTTCTTCAAGAAGCCGCTCATGGCCGAGGCCGTTGTGGACGAGATCGCCCAGGCTGTGATGACCCTGGCCAAGGCCAACGTGGGCGCGCTCATCGTCCTGGAGCGCCACGTGCCCCTGGGCGACGTCATCGAGCGCGGCGTGCCGCTGGACGCCGTGGTCACCGGCTCGCTTCTGACCACCATCTTCCAGGTCGACACCCCCCTGCACGACGGGGCCGTGATCATCCGCCGGGCGCGCATCGCCGCCGCCGGGTGCATCCTGCCCCTGTCCTCCAAGCTCAAGGCCCAGAGCCTGTTCGGCACGCGCCACCGCGCCGCGCTCGGCATCAGCGAGGAGTCCGACGCCCTGTCCATCGTCGTGTCCGAGGAGCGTGGCACCGTGTCCATCGCCATGAGCGGACGGCTCACCACCTCACTGAACGACCAGCGCCTGCGCCGGGTCATCAAAAACGCCCTGGAACGCTAGCCATGCTCAAAAATTGGAAAGACATCGGCATCGCCCTGGCCCTGGCCATCCTCACCTGGTACCTGCTCACCGGCCGGGAAAAGGTCGAGGCCTGGGTGGACATGAGCGTGGAGATGGCCAACGCGCCCGAAGGCCTGATCATCCGCAAGGGCCTGATCAGCAGGATCGAGGTGCGCGTGCGCGGACCCAAGGGCCTGGTGCGCTCCCTTGACCGCCGCAAGTGGACCTATTCGCTCGACGTGAGCAAGCTCAAGGTCGGCGAGAACCTGGTCGACATCGACCGCGAGCGCATCCCCCTGTCCATGGCCTACGAGGTGGTGGAGGTGAAGCCCTCGCGGCTCATCCTCTCCGTGGACCGCCTGGTCAAGAAGGAGCTGCCCGTGGCCTCGGAGTGGCGCGGCACCCTGCCCAAGGACTACCGCCTGCTGGAGATCAAGACCGTGCCCGAGCTGGTGGAGGTGCGCGGGGCCGAGCGCCAGGTGCGGCCCATGACCCAGGTGCGCGTGGTGTTGCAGAACGATTTCGATACGCCCCCGGCCACCTGGACCGACGACGTGCCCATCAAGCTGGCCGAGGGCCTGGAGGCCAATCCCGGCCAGGTGAAGATGACCCTGCGCTTCGGCCCGGAGGTCAAGACCGTGTGGCTGCGCGTGCCCGTGCGCCTGGGCACCACCCTGGGAGCCACGGCGCAGACCTCGGTCAAGTACGTGCGCGTGCAGGTGGAGGCCCCGCTGCCCCTGCTGCGCGAGGCCGAGGCCGGGCGCGACATCCCCGGGCTCATGGCCCTGGTGAAGGTGCCCGGCGGGCTGAAGTCCGGCCGCCACGCCCTGCCCTATGAGGTGGAGGTCCCGGAGGGTGTCCGCGTGGTGTCCACCAAGGGCGAGAGCGTTGCCGTTCTCGTCCGGAAATGAGAGCTGTCGCGGCGGCGTTGTCCGCCAGCGGCGGGGGAATGAAGAACATGCGTGAGAAGTTGTTTGGCACCGACGGCCTGCGGGGCCGGGTGAACGAATACCCCATGACCCCGGACATCGCCCTCAAGCTGGGCATGGCCGTGGGGCAAAAGTTCCGCAACGGCGGACGCAAACACACGGTCATCATCGGCAAGGACACCCGGCTTTCGGGCTATGTCTTCGAGACGGCGCTGACCTCCGGCCTGTGCGCCATCGGGCTCGATGTGTACCTGGTCGGCCCCATGCCCACCCCGGCCATCAGCTTTCTCACGCGGAACATGCGCGCGGACCTGGGCGTGGTCATCTCGGCCTCGCACAATCCCTTCCACGACAACGGCATCAAGTTCTTCGACGCCGACGGCTTCAAGCTGGCCGACGAGCTGGAGAACGAGATCGCCGAGCTGACCCTGGCCGAGAACCCGGCCTGGGACTTCCCCGCGCCCGAACGCGTGGGCCGCGCCAAGCGCATGGTCGACAGCTGGGGCCGCTACATCGTGTACCTGAAGAACACCTTCCCGCGCGAGATGAACCTCAAGGGCTTGAAGATCGTGCTCGACTGCGCCCACGGCGCAGCCTATGGCGGCGCTCCGCTGGTCTTTGAGGAACTGGGGGCCGAGGTCGTGACCCTTGGCGTGAACCCCAACGGCGTGAACATCAACGAGGGCTGCGGATCGCTTTACCCGGAGGTGGTGGCGGCCAAGGTGCGCGAGGTCGGCGCGGACATCGGGCTGGCGCTCGACGGCGACGCCGACCGGCTCATCGTCTGCGACGAGCAGGGCAAGCTCCTCGACGGCGACCAGATCATGGCCCTGTGCGCCCAGGACATGCTGGAGCGCGGCGCGCTGCCCGGCGGCGCCCTGGTGGCCACGGTCATGAGCAACATGGCCCTGGAGATGTTCATGCACGACCAGGGCGGTCGGCTGCTGCGCACCCCGGTGGGCGACCGCTACGTGGTCGAGGCCATGCGCCGCGAGGGCGCCATGCTCGGCGGCGAGCAGTCCGGGCATCTCATTTTCATGGAGAACTCGACGACGGGCGATGGCACGCTGGCGGCTTTGCAGCTGCTGCGCATCATGTGCCAGAAGAACCTGCCGCTCTCGCTTTTGGCGCACCTGATCGAGCCCTTTCCCCAGGTCATGGTCAACGTGAAGCTCTCGCGCAAGGTGCCCTTCGAGGATCTGCCCGAGGTGGGCCGGGCCGTGGCCGCCGTGGAGGCCGCCCTGGCCGGACGGGGCCGCGTGCTGCTGCGCTATTCCGGCACCGAGCCCAAGGCCCGGGTCATGGTCGAGGGCGAGGACATTTCCCGCGTGCAGCAGTATGCCGCAGACATCGCGGCGGTGCTGGAGCGCTCTCTGCGCTAGTGCGCGGCAGCAATACCGAGGAGGACGTTATGGACGTGCGCAAGGTCGTCATCCCGGTGGCAGGTTGGGGCACCCGCTCGCTTCCGGCCACCAAGAACATCCCCAAGGAGATGCTGCCCATCTTCAAGAAGCCGGTGGTCCAGTACGTGGTCGAGGAGGCCCAGGCTGCGGGCATCGACACCGTGGTGCTGGTCACCAGCCAGAACAAGACCATCATCGAGGACCACTTCGACCACAACCTGACCCTGGAGAACCTGCTGGAGCGCAAGGGCAAGACCGCGCTTTTGCAGGAGGTGCGCGCCGTGGCCGAGATGGTCGACATCATCGCCGTGCGCCAGAAGGTCCAGCTGGGCCTGGGCCACGCGGTGCTCTGCGCACGAGAGGTGGTCAAGAACGAGCCCTTTGCGGTCATGGTCGGCGACGACCTGATGTTCGGCAAGGAGCCTGGCATCAAGCAGCTGCTCGACGTGGCCAAGACCGAGAACATGGCCGTGGTCGGCGTCATCGAGGTGCCGGAGAACAAGGTCGACCGCTACGGCATCATCCAGGGCGAGGAGTACATGTCCGGCGTGTACCGCGTGCGCAACCTGGTGGAGAAGCCCGCCCTGGGCACGGCCCCCTCGCGCCTGGCCATCGTGGGCCGCTACGTCCTGGTGCCGGAGATCTTCAAGTACCTGGAGAAGCTCGAACCCGGCGTGGGCGGGGAGCTGCAGCTCACCGACGCCCTGCAGGGCCTGGCCAACGAGAACCGCCTGCTGGCCGTGAAGCTGCGCGGCCAGCGTTTCGACGCCGGGGACTGGGTGGAGTACCTCACGGCCAACATCTACTTCGCCCTGCACGACGAGGACCTGCACGACGACCTCGTGCGCCGCATCCAGGAGCTCGTGCCCTGCAAGGGCAAATAGGCCCCGCAGCGCACTTTTGCCCATGACTGCTCCCTGGCAAGTCTTTCTGGCCAGCCCGCCCTACGCGGCCCTGACCTATCTCTGCCCGGACTGGTTCCCGGAGCCGCAGCCCGGCCTGCGCGTGCTGGCCCCGCTGGGGCGCTCCTTGCGCGTGGGCATCTTGCAGGAGCCGACCAAGGCCCCGCCTGAGGGCGTGGCCCTGAAGCCCCTGGTCTGGCCCCTGGAGCACGAGCCCGTGCTCGACCCCGGCACGCTCGACCTGGTGCGCGAGCTTTCGGCCCGGCACATGGCCCATCCGGGCCGGGTGCTGGAGCTGATCCTGCCGCGCGGCCTGCGCTCGTCCAGCGCGGTCTTTTCCGTGGAGCACCCTGATTTTCCCGCCAGCCTGAGCCCCAAGACCCTGCAGGCCCTGCCGCCGGAGCGCCTGGCCGTGCTGGCCGGACTCTGGGCCGGGGGCCGCATGCGCGTGCGCCTGGCCCCGCGCAGACGCGACGAGGAACTCTTCGTCATGCTCGCGGCAGACCCGCCCTGGGGCGTGCGGCCCAACGCCGTGAACCAGATCCGCCTCTTGGAGCGCCTGTTCGAGTCCGGGGCCATGAGCCTCGGGGCCGTGCGTGCGGTCTACGGCGATTCCGGCATCCAGGCCATGAAGCGCCTGGCCCAGGCAGGCATCGTGCGCCTGGGCGAGCCGCTGGACGCGATGGACGCCTCCGACAACCCGGACGAGATCCCGGCCTGCATCCCCTTGCCGGGGGAACAGCAGCCGGAAGGCGACGGCCCAGGCCTGACAGCCACCCCGGAGCAGCAGGCCGCCCTGGACGAGCTTGTGCCCGCGCTGGCGTCCGCTTCGGCGCGCATGGCGCTGATGCACGGGGTCACGGGCAGCGGCAAGACCCATGTCTACCTGGAGCTGGCCCGACGCTGCCTGGAGTCGGGCCGCTCGGCGCTGCTTCTGGCCCCGGAGGTGGCCCTGGCCTGCCATTTGTGGCGGCAAGCCAAAGCGGCTCTGCCGGATGCCGAGGCCTATTTCTCCCACGGCTACCAGAGCCCGCGCCGCCGCGAAAAGACCTTCGCGCACATTGCCGCGGCCGGCAGCATGAACAGAGGCCCGGTGCTCGTGGTGGGAACGCGCTCGGCCCTGTTTCTGCCCATCCGCGACCTGGGGCTCATCGTGCTCGACGAGGAGCACGACGAATCCTACAAGCAGGAGGAGCGCCTGGCCTACCACGCCAAGGAGCTGGCCTATTCGCGCATCCAGCGCTCTGGCGGCCTGCTTGTGCTGGGCTCGGCCACGCCGGACGTCAAGACCTTCCACGCCGGGCAAAGCGGCCAGCTGCCGGTGCACACCCTGGCCAACCGCGTGGGCAGCCGGGCCATGCCCGAGGTGCGGCTGGTGGACATCGCGGGGCTGAAAAATCCGGACGAGCCCTTTGCCCCGGAGACGCTGGCCGCCATCCAGACCGCGCTGGCCGCCGGGGAGCAGATCATCGTCATGCTCAACCGGCGCGGCTACGCCCCGGTGATGTACTGCATGGCCTGCGAGGAGGTGGTCCAGTGCCCGGACTGCCAGGTGGGCCTGACCTACCACAAGCTGCGCGAGCGGCTGGTCTGCCACTACTGCGGCCTGACCTACCCCTACCCCATGCCCTGCGGCAAATGCGGCGGCGTGACCTTCGTGCCCATGGGCGAGGGCACGGAGCGGCTGGAGGAATATTTCCTGCGCACCCTGGGGCACGAGGTCGCGGTGCTGCGCATGGACCGCGACAGCGCCCGCCGCCAGGAGCGGATGGAGGAGATCTTGCGCCGCTTCCGCGAGGGCGAGGCCCAGGTGCTGGTGGGCACCCAGATGCTCAGCAAGGGCCACCACTTTCCCGGCGTGACCCTGGTCGTGGTGGCCAATGCGGACATGGGCCTGTACCTGCCGGACTACCGCGCGGCGGAGCGCACCTACCAACTGCTCGTCCAGGTCTCTGGCCGGGCCGGGCGCGGCGACAAGCCGGGCCGCGTGCTGGTGCAGACGAGAAACCCGGCGCACCCCTTCTGGGACTTCGTGCTCCGGGCCGACTACCAGGGCTTTTACACCCGGGAGATCCAGAGCCGCCAGCGCTTCCGCTACCCGCCCTTCACCCGGCTGGCGCTGCTGCGCCTGTCCTGCCCGGCGGGCCAGGAGCACCTGCACGAGGCCATGCAGGCCTTTGCCAAGGCCCTGCGCGCGCTCGCCAAACCTCTGGGCGTGGACGCGCTCGGCCCCGCGCCAGCGCCCATGGCCCAGCTGCGCGGGCGCAAGCGCTTCAACTGCCTGCTCAAATGCCAGGACTGGCAGCCCATACGCACCTTGTACCTGGCCCTTTCCCGCGCGGACGCAGCGCCCGTGGGCTTTCGCCTGGAGCTGGACCTGGACCCGGTGAACATGCTGTGAGGGATTTGCGGTCGCGGGGTTCGGGCGGCGGTCCACAGACCCTCGACAAGAAGGCCCCGCGCATGTATCAAACCCCAATGAGCCGCACCATCCGTCCGCGCGCCTCGCTTGTGCGCACCCTCTTCTTCTCCGCTGGAATCCTTGTGTTTGTTCTTGCGCCCCAGGCCGGGCTGGCGGAACAGAAGATCGGCTTCGTCAACCCGCAGCGCGTGGTCAACGAGACGCGCCTGGGCCAGACGGCCAAGGCCGACCTGGCGCGCTACGTGGCCGAGAAGGACCGCCTGGCCAAGGAGAGCGCCGCTCAGGTCGCGGCCCTGCGCAAGGAGGCCGAGGCTCCCGGCCTTTCGGCCCCGGACCGGGGTCGGCGCGAGGACCTGCTGCGCCGCAAGGCCGCCCAGCACGAGCAGCTGCTGGCCGAAAACGCGCGCGACGTCAAGGCCGAGGAGACCCGGCTGCTGCAGTACGTCATGCGCCGGGCCGAGGCCGTGCTCGAAGACCTGGGCAAAAAGGGCGGCTACGCCATCATCTTCACTGACCCCGCAGCCGTGGGCTATGTGGACAAGGCCTCGGTGGACCTGACCGAGCGCGTGGCCCACGAGCTCGACGGGCGCAGCAAATAGCCATGCGCACCCCCGCACTGTGTCTTGTGGCGGGCCTGCTGGCCCTGGCCTGCGCCGCCACCGGCCTGGCCAAGGCTTCGGGCGCTGGTCCGGGCTGGGGCCGCGTGGTCACGGTGCACGGCGAGGTGCCCGTGCGCGAAAGCCCGGCGCCGGACGCCCTGCAGGTGCGCCTGCTCAAGGACGGCCAGAAGGTGCGCGTGGACTTTGTGGACGAGGGCTGGGCTGCGGTGTTCGACCCGCAGGAGCCTGTCCGCGCCGAGACCCGCGCCGAGGGCTACGTGCGCCTGTCGGAGCTGCGCTCCGGTGGGGATGCGTCCCTGCTGCGTTCCAGAACCTCCGCGAAGCTTGAGAAATCCGCGAAATTTGAGAAGTCCGGGAAGCCTGAGGGGTTCGAGCTGGCCGAAGCCTTGGCCAAGGGCAGGAAAAAGGAGGCCAAAAAGGCCCAGCCAGCGCAGTCCTTTGGCGAGATACGCGTGGCCGACCGCCAGATGGCCGTGCGCGCCGGGCGCGACAAGGACTCGGATTTCTTGCGCCTGCTCAACGCCGGGCAGCGCGTGCGCGTGGACATGCAGGCGGACGGCTGGTTCGCCGTGTTCGCCCCGGACGAGACGGTGCGCGACCTTTCGCGCGCCTGGGGCTACGGGCGCGACAAGTATCTGGTGCCGGAGAAGGCCTACGCGGGCCACCCCCTGCCGGAGCCTGCGGAAGCCCCGGCCAAGGAAGCCCCGGCCAAGTCCGGGCAGAAGCCCGGCGCAGCGGCTGCTGCGACTGCTGCGGGCGGCGACGCCGTGAGCTACTCCGTGCTGGCGCGACAGGTGGACCGTCTGCGGCCCCTGGCCCCGGTGGTGCTGCGGGTGCGCCTCGACATGCCCGCGCCGCCCGCAGCCGAAATTTTGCGCAAGGTCGTGCGCGAGATATGGAAGGCCGAACGGCGCAAGAACGAGGACCTCCAGGTGGAGGTGCTCCTGCCGGGCATGGACCAGAACGGCCTGGCCTTTGCCGTGGCCCGCTTTTACGAAGACGGCAGGCTCAAGGAGTTCTGGTGGCGCGAGGTGCTGCTGCGCACCAAACGCTAGTCGGCGCTGGCCCTTTCCCAACGCCGGAAAAAAGCGAAAGGGCCGCGGATCACTCTGCGGCCCCTTTGCTTTGGCGCGGGTTCGGCGGCTACTTCATGAACAGCGGGATGGGCGGTCGGGGCACGGCTGCGGGGAAGGCCCGGCGGGTGGCGGTCTCCTTCACGGCCTTGGTGTCCACGAAGACGTTGCCGCAGCACTGGCACTTCCAGTGGCGCTGCTGCTTCTGCAGGCGCATCAAGAGGCCGTCGCGGTCGTAGCAGAGCTGGCAGTAGGGCCCCTTGTGGCGCAGGTCGTCCGTGAGCCAGTACTTCTGGCCGTCGAACTCCATGCACTCGGCCATGTCCAGCACCTGGGCAACCTCGATGATCTGGTTCTTCAGGGCATCGTTCTCCTCAACCAGGGAGATGTATTCGTCCTGCAGGGCCTTGAGCAGTTCCCTGGCCTCGTCGTCCCGGCCCTCGGTGATGAGCTGGTGGATGCGGCCGAATCCCGTGGCGTGGAGCAGTTTCTTCGACATGGGGCACTCCCTATGCGTTTGAGTCGTTGACACCCCTCTTATCGGCCCACCAATGCCCTATCTTTAGGGCGCTGGCGGTTATTGGACAGGGCAACCGAGTGTAAAGAAACAGGCTTGAACCTTTCGACCCCGGCCCGTGGTGTGCGGAACCTCCGTCCAACCAGGCCGTACACGCCGTCCACCAACGGCAAGACCAAACGGTTATCCAGACGGCGCAGCATTGGCCGGGCCTGCGCCTTGGCCTGCCCGAAAACGGAAGAGCCAGTGAGTCGCCCCGCTGGCTCCATGCGTACACGCTGTACGGGAATCACTTCGTCTTACACGATAAACCGGCAGTCAGCCGAGCCGGAATGGGGGACACCCTCGCGCAAGCCACACCCGGCGGGCCGCGATCCCGAGCCCCAACGGCGGGACCGGGCGCTTCAGCCAGAAGGCGCAGCAAGGGCCGGGCCTGCGCCGTGGCCTGCCGGTACGCAAAAGAAAAAGCCAGCGAGTCGCCCCGCTGGCCGCACAAGTGCTGTCATCACTGGAATCACTCGATGTTACAACGTGTTCCGCCCGCGAGCCAGGTCAACCGCGAGCCGGGTCAACCGTGGGCCGGATTCACGGCGCAGCGAACAGCGTCGCGCACCTGCGCCCTAACGGGCCTGGGCCTTGAAGCGGTCGGCCAAGACGGCCAGTTTGGCCGCGTCCGGGTACTTGCGCATCTGGGCCTGGTTCTTGGCGATGCGCGAGGTCAGCGGCGGGTGCGTGGAGAACCACGAGCCCTTCTTGTCCGGCGAGCTGGCCTCGATGCGCTTGAGCTCCAGCAGGACCTCCATCAGGCCCGCCGGGTTGTAGCCCGTGCGGTACGTCGTCTCCATGGCCGAGGCGTCGGCCTCGTACTCCATGTTCTGGTCCAGGCCCTTGTCGAAGAGCGTGTTCTGCAGGTCGCCGATCATGCTCTCGAACTGCGCGCCCTTGTCGCCCTTCATGGTGGCGGCGGTGATCTGCCCCACGCCGGAGAAGAACTGCGAGCGCTGGATGCTTTTCAGCGCATGGCGCAGGGCCACGTGCCCCACCTCGTGGGCCAGGATGCCCGCCAGCTGCGCCTCGGTCTGCACGGTCTGCACCAGCGCGGAGGTGACGAAGATGATGCCGCCGGGGCAGGCGAAGGCGTTCTGCACCGGGCTGTCCAGCACCACGAAGCGGTATGGGATGTCGGGCCGGGGGGAGTTCATGGCCACGGACAGGCCCACGAGGTTCACGTAGTGCTGCAGCTTCTGGTTGTCCACGGGCATGCCGTAGCGGCGCAGGCCTTCCACGGCCAGTCGCTCGCCGATGGTCCGCTCGGACTTGTAGTCCATCTGCTGTGAGCTGCTGAGTACGCTCTGCGCGCCGGAGAGCATCTTGCGCTCCTTGGAGCTGGGATCCAGGAGGTTGTCCAGGAACCCGGCGGCGGCCAGGGCGGGCAGGGCGATGAACACGGCCAGGACGAGGTATGTCAGCGGGGCGGTGAGGATGCGTTTGGCGGACATGTCGGGACTCCTACTTCGCATACTCGCCGATGCGGCCGGACTTGAGGAAATATTCAATTTCCTTCTTGTCCACCTTCTCGGCCAGGATTTTGTCCAGGGCGTTCTTGTAGTCCGCCAGGGGGCGCGTTGGGCGTCCGGCGGCCTTGGCAGCATCCTGCTCGCTGGCGTTCAGGCCGCGCATGCTGCGGGCGCTGTCGGCCTCGCTGACCATGATGGTGCTTTGGCCCGCGCCGCCGAACAGGTTGTCGCCGCCCTGCTGCGAGGGCTCGGGCGGGCTGGCGGCCACCTTGCCGCGATAGATCCAGCCGGTGTTCCCGCCGACAGTGACCTTGTACCAGCTGTCCTCCTGGCCCGCGACCCGAAGCGCGGTGCCCACGGGCAGTTCGGCCACGGTGTCGGAGCTGGCGCTCTTGTCGGCCTTGAGCTTGGCCCCCTCGGAGGCCACGTAGAGCCTGTCCTGGGCCAGGGCGGGCAGGGCGAAAAGCGCCAGGCAGGCCAGGCCCGCAAGCAGCGTCGTCAGCAGTTTCATGTGGCGTTTCATATGCTTCTCCCTGGTGCGGAGGTTGGGTTCACTTTGGACATTGTGCGTGAACAGCGGCCGGATTGCAAGGCCCGAACGTTTTCCGCGCCGCCCGGCTCAGGCCAAGCCCACCTGGGTTGCTATGCCCGCCACTGCGGCGATGGCGACGGTGAAGAACTCCGCCTGCTCCAGGCCTAGCTTCTGGCATTCGCCGATGGTCTCGCGGCAGACGCTGGCGGCAAAGGCCTTGTCTTTCATCTTCTTCTTGAGGCTTTTGGCGTCCATGCCGTCCATGCGCGCCGGGCGCACCAGGGCGTTGGTGTGGATGAGCCCGGTCACGGTCTCGCCCGCGCGCAGGGCGAAGTCCAGGTCCGTGGACGGCGCAATGCCCGTGCGTTCAGCATTGTGCGCGCGGATGGCGTTCAGCGCCTCCTCCGGCAGCAGGCCCGCCAGCATCTCGGCTGCGGCCAAGCCGTGGCGCTCGGGCTGGTCCTTGGTCGCGGCGTAGTCCAGGTCGTGCAGCAGCCCGACGATGCCCCAGAGATTTTCGTCCTTGCCCAGGCGGCGGGCCAGGGCGGCCAGCACGGCCTCGGACTCCAGGCTGTGGCAGACCAGCTGGGCGTCGGCCAGGTGTTTGGTCAGCAGGGTGAACGCTTCATCACGGGTCAGCATGGGGCAAATCTCCTTGGTTTGAGCTCCGGAAATATGGGGCAGCGCCGCCAGGGCCTGCTCCAGAGGCTTTGTAGCCAGGGCAGCCGCGTGCGCCGCGAGGTTTTGAGACTGTTGCCGCCTGTTCGTCGTATCGCCTGTTCGTCGTGCCGTCCGGGGCCGCAGCTCGCGACCGCGCGAAAGGCCCTGCGGGCGTGTTCGCGCAGCGCGCCCTAGGCCGGGAACTCCCGGCTGACCAGCCCGGCGGCCTCGGCCAGCCAGGCCGCGCGCTGGTCCGGCGTGCTGGTGCAGATGACCCCGAACATGCGCCGGACGACCTTCCTGACCCCGCAGAAGGTCAGGATGCAGTCCGCCCAGAGGCGCTCCAGGGGGTCGCCGAACACGGCCTGCTCACGCACGGCGGGCGTGTTCGAGGTGTTCAGCACCAGGGCGGTCATGGGTTGCAGCAGGCCCGTGGGCACGCCCTCGCCGCCGTCGCCGGGCAGGAATTCATAGGCCACGCCGGGCCGCAGCACGCGGTCCACCCAGCCCTTCATGACCGCTGGCGGCTGGCCCCACCAGTTGGGGTGGACGAGCACCAGCCCGCCGGCCTCGCGGATCTCCCGGCAGTGCAGGGCCACCAGCGGCGGCAGCGCGGCGTCGCGCGCGGTCTCGGTCGCCGGGAGCACCGGGTCGAAGCCCTCGGCCTGGAGGTCGTGGAAGTTCACCTCGTGGCCCAGCTCCCGCAGGGTTGCAACAACGGTGCTGGCCAGGGCGTGGTTGAAGCTCTTTGGGTCCGGGTGGCCCAGGATGACGGAGACGCGCATGGCCTGCTCCTTGTGACGGCGGGATATCCCCGCTGGTGTCGTGTCCTTGAACCGGATGCGCCTTGGCGCCGGTGGCATTCGCCCTGTGCACAGCCATAAGAAGCGTCTGGCCTCCGGTCAATGGCCCACCGTGCTGTCAGTCGAAAGTCTGTTGGCTTGGATATGACTGCGTTGCGATTCCAGCAGGCCAGACCTTACGCTACGTGTTCGCGTGATCAGGCGACACGGGCGGACCCGCTCTCCGCAAACGCGCCGTCAGCCTTTCCGCTCCGGCGCGTAGAGCCAGCAGTTGGCCAGGCGCGCCTCCCCGGTGGCGAAGGCCGGGGGGAACTCGCGGCGGCAGATGTCCATGACCTGGGGGCAGCGCGGGTGGAACGGGCAGCCAAGGGGCGGATTGAGCGGGCTGGGCGGCTCGCCGACCAGATGCAGGCGGCTGCGGGCGTGGCCGGGGTCGGGCACGGGCACGGCGGAGAGCAGGGCCCGGGCGTACGGGTGTTTGGGATCGCGGATGAGCGCCTCGGCCGGGGCCAGCTCCACCACGCGGCCCAGGTACATCACCGCGATGCGCTCGCAAATCTGGCCCACCACGGCCAGGTCGTGGGAGATGAACAGGTAGGTCAGCCCCAGGCGCGTGCGCAGGTCCTGCAACAGCAGCAGCACCTGGGCCTGGATGGACACGTCCAGCGCGCTCACGGGCTCGTCGCAGACAACCAGCGCCGGGCCGAGGGCCAGGGCCCGGGCTACGGCCACGCGCTGGCGCTGGCCGCCGGAGAGCTGGTGCGGGTAGCGGGCGGCCATGTCCGCATCCAGGCCCACGGTGCGCAACAGCGCCAGGGTCTTGGCCCGGCGCTCCGCCCTGGTCCCGATGCCGTGGATCACCAGGGGCTCGGCCACGATGGCGCCCACGCTCATGCGCGGGTTCAGCGAGGAGTAGGGGTCCTGGAAGACCATCTGCATCTGGCGGCGCAGCTCGGTCTGCGGCCAGGCGGCGATGTCCCGGCCCTGGAAGCGGATCACCCCGGCGTCCGGCGGCTCCAGGCCCAGGATCAGCCGGGCCAGGGTGGACTTGCCGCAGCCGCTTTCGCCCACCAGGCCCAGGCTCTCGCCCGCCTGGAGCGTAAGGGACACGCCGTCCACGGCGCGCACCTCGCCCTGCTTCAGGCCCAGCAGCCCTGCCCGGACGAGGTAATGCCGGACCACGCCGTCCAGTTCGAGCAGGGCGCTCATGCGTGGGCTCCGCTGACATGGACCTTGTGCGGGTCGTGTTCGCAGTGCACGGGCTCGGCCAGGGGCGCGCCGTCAAAGAGCCAGCAGCGGGCCGTGCGCCCGGGACCCAGCTCAAACAGCGGCGGGCAGGCCTCGCAGCGGCCAAAGGCCTTGGCGCAGCGCGGGCGGAAGCGGCAGCCGAAGGGCAGGTTGAAGATGCCCGGCACCATGCCGGGGATGGGCGCAAGGGTGCGCCGCACGCCCAGGCGCGGCACGGATGCCAGCAGGCCCTGGGTGTAGGGGTGCTCTGGCCGGGCGTAAAGCTCGGCCACCGGAGCCTCTTCCACCACCTGCCCGGCGTACATCACGGCCACGCGGTGCGCTGTCTCGGCCACCACGCCCAGGTCGTGGGTGATGAGCAGGATGCCCGAGCCCCGGCGCTGCTGCAGCTCGCGCATGAGGTCCAGTATCTGGGCCTGGATGGTCACGTCCAGCGCCGTCGTGGGCTCGTCGGCAAAGAGCAGGTCCGGGTCGCAGGCCAGCGCCATGGCGATCATCACGCGCTGGCGCATGCCGCCGGAAAGCTCGAAGGGATAGCTCTGGCTGCGCTCCTCGGGGTTGGGAATGCCCACCTGGCGCAGCATTTCGACAGCACGTTTCTCCGCGTCCGCGCGGCTAGCCTTCTTGTGCAGGCGAAAGCCCTCGGCGATCTGCTCGCCCACGCGGAACACCGGGTTGAGCGAGGTCATGGGCTCCTGGAAGATCATGGCGATGTGCTCGCCGCGCACGCCCTCAAGCTCGGCCTCGCTCATGGCGGTCAGGTCGCGGCCCCGGTACAGCGCCTGCCCGGCGATGACGCGGCCCGGCGGATCAGGAACCAGCCCCAGCACGGAGAGCGCCAGCACGGTCTTGCCGCAGCCCGATTCCCCGACCACGGCCAGGGTTTCGCCTTGCCGAACGCTCAGGCTCACTGTATCCACTGCCTTGGCCACGGCGCCGCCAGCCGCTGTGTGCGCGGCAAAGGCAGTGCTCAGCCCCCGGATGTCCAGAAGGATGTCTTGTCGGATGTCGGGCCCGGTGCCGGGCCGGATATCGGGAGTATCGGGCAAAATGTCGCTCATGGCCTTGCCTGTTTTGGTCCACTGAAATCTTTTGCACTGAAATCTTCTGTGAGGATAGCTGAAATCATGCCGGATAACAACGAGTCTCACGGCAGCGGGTTCCGCAGCGAGTTCCGCAGCGACGAGCACCCGGAAAAGGCCGCTGCGCGCGTCGCGGTCATCGGCGGCGGGCTGGCCGGGTGCGAGTGCGCCATGGCCCTGGTCAAGGCGGGCCTGACCGTGCGCCTGTTCGAGATGCGCCCGGACAAGAAGTCCCCGGCGCACGAGACGGGCAAGCTGGCCGAGCTGGTCTGCTCCAACTCCCTGCGCTCCGAGGAGCTGACCACGGCCATCGGCGTCTTGAAGGCCGAAATGCGCGAGCTGGGCAGCCTGGTCATGCAGGTGGCCGACGAGACGCGCATTCCTGCGGGCAAGGCGTTGGCCGTGGACCGCACCCTGTTCGCCAACTACATCACCGCGCTCATCGAGCACGACCCGAACATCCAGGTGGTGCGCGCCGAGGTCGAGAGCCTGGACTCGCCGCTGCTTGTCGGCTTCGACGCCGTGGTCGTGGCCGCCGGGCCCCTGGTCAGCGATCACCTGGCCGCCAGCCTGGCCGCCAGCCTGACAGGGGCCGCCACGGGCCAGGGCGGCGGCAAGAACCTGTATTTCTACGACGCCATTGCGCCCATCATCAGCCGCGAGAGCGTCAACATGGACATCTGCTTCTGGGGCAGCCGCTACCGCCCGGAGGAGGACGACTACCTCAACTGCCCCATGACCGAGGAGGAGTACGACGTGTTCCTGGCGGCGCTCATGGCGGCGGAAAAGGTGGCCCCGCACGGGTTCGAGCAGCACATCCACTTCGAGGGCTGCCTGCCGGTGGAGGAAATGGCCGAGCGCGGGCGGCTCACCCTCTGCTTCGGCCCGCTCAAGCCCGTGGGCCTGCCCAATCCGCGCACCAGCGAGGAAGCGTTCGCAGTGGTCCAGCTGCGCGCGGAGAACAAGGAGAAGACCGCGTTCAATCTCGTGGGCTTCCAGACCAAGCTCAAGTACGCCGAGCAGGAGCGCGTGTTCCGGCTGATTCCCGGCCTGGAGCGCGCCGAGTTCCTGCGCCTGGGCAGCATCCACCGCAACACCTTTGTGGACGCGCCTGTGGTCTTGACCGACGAGCTGGAGCTCAGGACCCGGCCCGGCGTCTACCTTGCCGGGCAGATCACCGGGGTGGAGGGCTATCTGGAGAGCGCGGCCTGCGGGCTGTGGCTGGGGCTGATGCTGGGCGCCAAGCTTTCCGGCCGCAGCCTGGCCCCGCCGCCGGTGACTTCGGCCCTGGGCGCGCTCCTTGGCCATTTGCGCACGCCGCCGCCCAAGAACTTCCAGCCGTCCAACGCGCACTTCGGCCTCATGCCGGATTTGAACCGTCGCGCGGGCAAAAAGGTCCGCAAGGAGTTGTACGGCCAGCGCGCGCGCGACAGCTTTGCGGAGTGGAAGGCGCACGCTCTTGACGCCGAAAAATGACAATGCCTGCTACTGCACGTAGCGTTTGCATGGCTTTCGGGAGTGTTTCAAAGTGCATGGCGCTGTTTTTGCGGCCTGGAAAATAATTTTTATTTCTGCGATTTAGGCCTTTACAAGTTGCGTCAGGGAGCCTACTTAACGACATCTGGATTTGAGTTCTGGAGGCTTTTTGCTCAGGCGAAATGGGCGACCAAATTTTAGCAGTCTTTTTTAGGAGTTTTATCACATGCCTAAGTCTATCTATGTCGGCAACATCGCGTTCAGCACCTCCGAGGATGACATCCGCAACCTGTTCTCCCAGTTTGGCGAAGTCAACTCCGTCAAGTTCATCAGCGACCGCGAAACCGGCCGTTTCCGCGGCTTCGGCTTCGTGGAGATGGACGACAACGCTGCCCGCGAGGCCGTCCAGGCCCTGAACGGCAAGGAAGTTGGCGGCCGCGCCCTGAAGGTCAACGAGGCCCAGGAACGCGAGTCCCGTCCGCCCCGTCAGTACTAATCAAAACAAAGCACATTACGAAGCCCCGGTCTGCGCAAGCGGACCGGGGCTTTTTCTTGTATTGGAGACAGGTCGGTGGGGAGCGGTACTTTAAAGAAGCATTTCTGAAGAGGAGTAAAATCAGAGAACGGTCATGGTTCTGTGATGGTGTAAAGATTATTTACCAAGACCGCCAAGGTAAGCCGGCAAGCCTAACAAGGAATCAATTCTGTTCGATTCAGTTGAAGTTTGATTCCTTGCTGCATACGGAAATACGTTTAGAAGTACATCTTTCAACTTTTCAAATGCAATTTCTGAGAACTTTTCACCAGCATATAGTTGGTTTATGGCCATCATGACACGTTTTATGAATATGACAGGGATTTTTAAGTCAGCTATATCTTCCCAAGCATCAATGTAGCCTCGTTCATAATTTGCAGCTTTAAGGTGTTGTTCGCAACTGCCTTTGCAGCACCAATAAATATTCTTAATGTGTCGTTGTTTGCGTTCCGCCGTCATGCTGTGCCAATATACGATAATTCCAGTCGGTTCTGGCGTAAGGAGGTTTTTCCCACAGTGCTCACAATTGAGTGTTGTTTCGGAATCGAAGACTAATGCTGGACTAGGATTTTCGTCAGTCCATTTTTTTAATGATTCAGGGAAGTATTGTTTCGCAAGTTGAAGGCCTTCAACTGATTTTAAGAGATGCCCTTCAATCAAATTATGATCAAATTGTTGAACCTCAAATTGCCTCTTTAGATTAGTTAGTATTGTTGCTAAACCAGAGCTTGGGACACTTGAATAAAATCCAATAAATCCGTTACACTCGTTTGAGTGAAGGCGGTTATTGAGATTTTCTTCATCTTTTGGTTTCACTGAAGAATTTGAATGAGCGTTATGCTTGCAGCTAACAAGCCAGCGGATTTGTGTTGTTCCAGAAATGCCAGTTCTATTTTCAATTACAATTATGTCTTTCCCGCCATCTGCACCTCTAGAAGGGTGTACATCAATTTGGTAGCCTAGATAGAGTAAAAAGTCGCGCGCGAATAGCTCAAACGTATCTTGCCTCCCATCGCCGGTATTCGCTCTTGGGATTTCTTTGAAGTCTAAAGCTGACATAGTATTCTCCTACCCCCTCACCCCAATATCCTCTCCACCGGCCTTCTCTCCGGCACATACACCCGCTCTCTCCCCCCCTCGTTCCACTCCTTCGTCACATACAGCCCACAAAAGCACGCCCCATACTCGTCCATGTCCGCCGCGCGATACTCGCACGGGCACACGATGTCCCGGTCGGCCTCGAAGGTGCCGTTGGCCAGCCTGCACGGGCAGGCCATGTACCCCAGCCGCTCCTTGGTCGCCAGCAGGCTCTCCATGAGCGCCATGGTCATGGAGGCGTCCGCGTTGAAGTAGCAGCCCTTGGGCTCCTGGATTTTTTGCAGGGTGTCGTGCAGTTGCTGCGCGTTCATTTGCCCAGCGCCTCGTCGACCTTGGCCTTGTCAAAGCCCACCAGCACCTTGCCGTCGATGACCAGGGTGGGGAACGACACCGAGGGGTTGAGCTTCTTCACTTCCTCGACCATGGCCTTGCGCTCGTCGCCGGTCAGCTGGTCCACATGCACGCAGTCATACTTCACGCCGCACTGGTCCAGGTACTCCTTGGCGTTCTTGCAGTGGATGCAGGTGGACAGGGCGTAGACCTTCACTTCCGGGGCCATGGCGTTCTCCTTGTTCGGTTGCGGGGCGCCAGCGGCGCTAGTTTTTCGTGTTGAGCATTCTTTCGGCGCGGTGAGTATCCTTTCGTGATGATGGATTCATGCGCGAAAACCGAGCCGCTGTCAAAGCCGCGCGCATATGGCTTGACTGCGGCCCACAGGCCTCACGCGGCGCGTTCGAAGTCCCGGTCCGAGCGCCGCAGCTTGAGCTCCAGCCAACGCGCAGCGAGCGAGCAGGGCAGGTTCAGCGCCAGGTACAAAACAAGCACCAGGGTCCAGACCTCGAAGCTGCGGTACGTGGCGCTGACAAGCTCCTGGGCCTGGAAGGTCAGCTCCGGGATGGAGATGACGGACACGATGGCCGAGTCCTTGACCGTGGACACGAACTGGCTGGTCAAGGGCGGCAGCATGCGCCGCAACGCCTGGGGCAGGATGACCTGGACGAGGGTCTGCGGGCGGGAGAGGCCCAGGGCGAACGCCGCGTCCCACTGGCCGCGCTCCACGGACTGCACGCCCGCGCGCACGATCTCGGCCATGTATGCGCCCTCGATGAGCCCCAGGGTGACGATGGCAGTGAAAAAACCGGGCATCTGCGCCAGCGGTCCGAAAAGCGCCTGGGCCACGAGGCGCAGGCCCTCGGGCAGGTTGGCCACGGCGATGTCCAGCCCGAGCGCGCTGATGAGCTGGCCGCTCAAAAAATACGAGAACAGGAAGATGAGCACGAGCGGCGGGGTGTTGCGCACGAAAAGCACGTACGCCCCGCCGCACAGCCGCCAGAACAGGCGCAGACCCACGCGCATGAGCCCGGCGCAGGTGCCGAGCAGCAGCGCCAGCAGCCCGGCCCACAGGCTCAGGCGCACGGTGGTGAAGACCCCGGTCAGGATGCGCCCGGCGCGCCAGGTCCCGTCCGCGTCGGTGTAGACCAAAAACTGCGGGATCACCGACCAGTCCCAGACATAGGGCAGGTTGGCCCGTGCGCGCAGAACCAGCCAGGCCGCGCCAGCGCCCACGAGCAGCAGCACGGCCAGGTCGATCCACAGCGCCGGGGTCGGCAGCGCCGGGCTGGAGGTCCGCGCCCTGGCTCGCATCTTCGGGTCGGCGCTTGTCATGCCGGGTCCGCTACTCCACGATGCCCTTCCAGGCGTCGGTGCGGAACCAGTAGTCGTGGCGCTCGTCCAGCCAGCCTTCGTCGCTGACGACGCGTATCCAGCCGTCCAGGAAGTTCAGGAAGTCCGGGTCGCCCTTGCGCACGGCAAAGGCGATGGGCCCCCTGGCAACGGCCTTGGCCACGGGCAGAAAGAGCTGGTCCGGGTTCTTCAGGGCTTGAAAAGCGGGGAAAGGCTCGGAGGCGACCACGGCGTGGGCCCGGCAGTTCAGCACCTCCTGGATGGTCTGGGCCTCGTTGTCGAAGTACTTGACCTGGGCCTTGGGCATGTACTTGCGGGCCGCGTCCACGGCGGTGGTGCCCTGGCGGATGGCCAGGATGATGTCCGGCCTGTTGAAGTCGGCCAGGGACTTCAGCCTGCCCGCCAGCTTTTTGCTGGCCACCAGCGACATGCCCGAATACTCGTAGGGGATGCTGAAGTTGACCTTGAGGGCGCGCTGGGGCTGGATGCTCATGCCGCCGATGATGATGTCGAACTTGCCGGACAACAGCGCCGGGATGATGCCCGACCACTGGGTGGGCTCGAACTGCGCCTTCACGCCCATGTCCTGGGCCAGTCTGCGCGCCACGTCGATCTCGAAGCCGACGAACTCGCCCTTCTTGTCCTGCATGGCCCAGGGCACAAAGGTGCTGAAGCCCACGCGCAGCACCCCGCGCTGCAGCACCTGCTCCAGCGTGCTCTCCCTGGCCAGGTCGGCGCGGGTGGCGGCGGTTGCGACGTTTGCTGCGGCGGCAAGCAGCAACACCAGGCTGCAGGCGGCCAGGCACAGGCAGAGCATGGTCCTGTTGGGGGTCCGGTGGGCGTTGCGCATGGGTGCCTCCTTGGTTGTTTTGACTCAGGCCGGTTTGGCTCAGGCCGGATAGGCCAGGCGGCGCTCCAGGGCATCGGCCGCGCCGGAGAGCGCCGTGGTGACGAGCCAGTACATGGCCGCAACCGTAAACCAAATTTCGAAGCTGAGGAAGGTCTCGGACACGATATTCTGCCCGCGCAGGGTCAGCTCGTTGATGGCGATGACGCTGGCCAGGGACGAGTCCTTGATCAGCGACACGCCCTGTCCGGCCAGGGGCGGCAGCACGCGGCGCATGGCCTGGGGCAGGATCACGGAGACATACGCCCTGGCCCGGCCCATGCCCAGGCTGCGGGCTGCGTCCCACTGGCCGGGCTCCACGGAGCGCACCCCGGCGCGCAGAATCTCGGACACGTACGCGCCCTCGAACAGCGACAGGCCGAGCACGGCGGTGGCGAAGGCGTCCATGTTCAAAACGGGTGAAAGCACAAAGTAGAGGAAAAAGAGCTGGATCAAAAGCGGCGTGTTGCGCACCAGCTCCAGGTAGCCCCGGGCCAGCACCCGCCCGGACCACGAGCCGGACAGCCGCAAAAGCGCCGTGACCAGGCCCACGGCAAAGGCCCCGGCAAAACTCAAGGCCGTGAGCTTGAGGGTGACGAACAGGCCCTGCAGCAGCGGACCGGGCGCGAGGGTTCCGTCGCGGTGGGTGATGAGCGCGCGCGGCACCTGGTACCACTGCCAGTTGTAGCCCAGGTCCTCGGCCCCGCGCAGCACCAGCCAGACCAGGCCCGCAGCCAGGAGCAAGAACAGGAGCCAGTCGGTCAGGGCAGGCAGGGCAGAGCGTGCTGTGCGGCCCGGAGGCTCAGACATGGTGTCGCTCAGGCATGGTGTTTCGCTCAGGCATGGCGTCCCTCAGGCATTCAGGCGGCCCTCCACCAGGGCTCCGACCCTGAGGGCGATTTCCTCCGGCGTGCCCGTGGCGTCCACCACGCGGATGCGCTCCGGGCAGCGCGCGGCCTGGTCCAGAAAGCCCTGGCGCACGCGGCCGTGGAAGGCCAGGCTCTCGGCCTCGAAGCGGCCCTCGGCGTTGGTCTTGCCCTCGCTCACGTTGCGGGCCACGGCGCGGGCCAGGCCGGTTTCCGGGTCCAGGTCCAGCAATATGGTCAGGCCGGGCCAGAGCCCGTCCACGGCCACGGCGTTCAGCTGGTGCAAAAGCCCGGTGTCCATGCCGCGGCCATAGCCCTGGTAGGCCACGGTGGAGTCGGCGAAGCGGTCGCAGAGCACCACGGCCCCGGCCGCCAGGGCCGGGCGCACCACCTGGGCCACGTGCTGGGCGCGGTCGGCCAGGTACAGGAACAGCTCGGCCTGGGGCGTCAGGTCGCGGTTCTCCAGGGACAAAAGCACGCGCCGCAGCTCCGCGCCGATGCGGCTGCCGCCCGGCTCGCAGGTCACGACCACGCGGCGGCCCTGGGCCTCCAGGCGGCTTTTCAGCAGGGCGATCTGCGTGGACTTGCCCGTGCCCTCGATGCCTTCAAAGGTTATGAACATGCGAGCCCCGGAGTTCCAGGCGCGTTGCCGCCGATTGTCGGCCGTGGCCGGTACATGCCGAGCAGGGCCCGGCGGTCGAGCATGCCGAGGATGACGCCCTTGGCCTCGTCCAGCACGGGCAACTCGTCCAGCCCGGTGTCGAGCATAGTCAAGAGGGCCTCGTAGCCGTCGGCGTCGGGCGCGACAAAGACCGGGGCCCGCGCGACCTCCTTGACCACCACGAGGTCGAACAGGCAGGTTTCGTAGAGCACCTCGCGCAGGTCCGACAGGGTGGCGATGCCGGTCATGGCACCCTGGGCGTTGAACACCGGGTAGCACAGGGCCTGGGAGCTGGTGACCAGGCCGCGCAGGTCGCCCAGCTTGGTGGACTCCAGCAGCGGCGGCGGGGCCGGGGCCAGGGGCAGCTCCGAAACCTTGCGGCCTTTGAGCAGGTTCACTGCGGCCTCGTGGGTGTGGGCGCGGGAGGCCAGCTTGTTCGGCAGCTGGTTGTCGTACAGCGAGACATTGCGCGAGAGCAGCAGGCCGCAGCCCGTGGCCAGCATCAGCGGCACCAGCAGGCCGTAGCTGCTGGTGATCTCGCAGGTCATGACCAGCGGCCCGAGCGAGGCCCCGGTGGCGCAGGAGAAGAACACCGACATGCCCACGATGCCGAAGGCGGCGGGCCTGGTGACGATGTCCGGGAAATAGGTATGGAACAGGGTGCCCAGGGCCGTGCCGGTCATGCCGCCCACGTAGAGCGAGGGCGCGAACATGCCGCCGCTCATGCCGGAGCCGATGGTCAGGGCCGTGTCCACGGTCTTGCCCAGGGCCAAAAGGCCGAGCGCCATCAGGGGCAGGTCGCCGTGCAGGGCCAGCTCCACCCACTCCAGGCCGCCGCCCAGAAGCTGTGGGAAGAGCATGCCCACGACCCCGGCCATGAATCCGCCCAGGGCCGTGGCGCCCACGACCCCGATGCGCCTGCGCAGGGGCGCGAAGAAATGGTACTTGACCCGGCGAAAGCCCGCCACAAAGGCCCAGGCCGCCACGGAGCAGCCCACGGCCAGCAGCACGTAGAAGGGCAGTTCGGTCACGCTGCGCAGCTTCAGGTCCGGCACGTGGAAGATGGGGTCTGTGCCGAAAAAGATGGTGAAGATGGAATAGGCGGTGGTGGAGGAGAACAGGGCCGCCAGGAGCGAGTCGGCCTCGAAGTCCTCGCGGTAGATGACCTCGATGGCCGTAAGCGCGCCGCCCAAGGGCGCGCGGAAGATGGCCCCGAGCCCACCCGCAGCCCCGGCCAGCAGCAGGGTCCGGCGTTCACGCGCGTTGAGCTTCAGCCTGTCGGCCAGCCAGGAGGCGGCCCCGGCGCCGATGAGCGAGATGGGGCCCTCCTGGCCCGCGCTGGCGCCGCTGGCGATGGTCAGGATGGCCCCGGCCCCGCGCACGGCGGTGATGCGCGAATCGACGCGCCCGGTGGGCCCGTGGAAGGCGCGGATCACGATGTCCGTGCCGTCGGTGCCCAGGTCCGGGCTGTCCGGCAGGATCAGGCGCATGCACAGGCCGATGAGCGCGCCGGTGATGGTGGTCATGAGCGGGATGTACAGCGGCGAGGAGGTGGACGCCGTGAGCGCCACGATGCCGTGGGCGGGCATGGGCGCGCCGGCGATGCGGCCGAGCAGCAGGTCCTGCAGCGCGTTCAGGGAGGCATAGAAGCCCACGGCCAACAGGCCGGAAAATGCGCCGATGACGCAGCCCAGGACGATGATGCGCAGGGCGTCGCTGGTGTGCAGCCCGCTTGCGATCCTGACCAGGCGGGTGAGCAGCCGCGAGGCTGTCATTTTCGGAGTGTCTGGAGAGGCGTCAGCCATGCGGTCACCTTTGGCGAATCATGGGGCTCTTGTCCCACGTGGATGGTTCTACTCGGAATCCAGGGGCAAAAGCAGGATCCGGCCATCGGGCTTGTGCGCCTCGGGTCTTGATTGCGCGGCCTGGCCGGCCTGACCGTCTTGGGCGGCGGGGGTGTGCGCCGGGCGGTAGAGAAAGCGGTCCAGGTAGCGCTGGAAGGGGGTCCAGGCCGGGTCCGCGCCGTCGATCTCGGCGTAGGCCCCGGCAATGCTGTTCATCTTGGCGTCGATGTTGTCCGCGAAGTGCAGGATGAACGCCTCCGCCGTCTTGGGCCGCCTGGGCGCGCCGAATTCGTACTCGCCGTGGTGGCTGAGGATCAGGTGCTTCAGGTGCAGGATGAGCGCGGGGTCGAGGTCGCGGGCCTTGGCCAAAAAGCCCTCCACGAGCGTGAGGCCGAGCTGGACATGGCCCAGCAGGCGGCCCTCGTCGGTGTAGTCCGTGGTCAGCCCGCTGGTGAGCTCCCAGGCCTTGCCCAGGTCGTGCAGGATGGCCGCGGCCAGCAGCACCTGGCGGTCCAGCCGGGGGTAGAGGTCGCACAGGGCCAGGCAGGTGCGGGCCACGCAGAGCGTGTGCTCCAGCAGGCCGCCCACGTAGGCGTGGTGCACGGTCTTGGCCCCGGTGGCGGGCAACAGCCGCGCGCGGATCTCCTCGTCAGTCAAGATCTTCTTCATCAGACTGCGCCAGGGCCTGTGCGTCAGCTCGCGGCGGCACAGGGTCTCGATCTCGGCCAAAAGCTCGGCGGGTTTGACCGGGCTGGGCGGCAGAAAGTCCATGGGCTCGACCTCGGCCTCGGGCGTCAGGGCCAGCTGGTCCAGGGTCAGCTGGCATTTTTCGCGGTAGTTGGCGGCCAGGCCGCGCACGGTGACGAATTGCCCAGCGGCAAGGGTGAGGAATTGTTGCGAAAGCGGGCTCCAGACCTTGGCGTCCATCTGCCCGGTGGCGTCCTGCAAGACCAGGCTCAAGTAGGGTCCGTTGCGCGACTGGCCCGTGCGGACCTCGGTCAGGAGGAAGGTGTCCTGAATCGTCTGGCCGGGGCTAATATCCCGTATGTACACGGCTTTCGCGATCACGGCCTTGCCTTCTCCCTGATGTTGGGGTATTCTGGACCGACCGCAGTCAGGCGGCGGTGGGTGTGCTCTGAACCGATTTCATTGCCCCCGTCGGAGCCGATTGTCAAACCGAAGGGCGCTCTGCGCGCCCGCCAGGGAGCCCCATGCGCATTCTTTTGACCAACGACGACGGCATCCAGGCCGTGGGCCTGCGGGCCATGCACCGGGCGCTGGCGGCAGCCGGGCACGATGTTCAGGTGGTTGCGCCCATCACCGAGCAGTCCGCCGTGGGCCACGCCATCACCCTGTCCGCGCCGCTGCGGGTCAAGGAGTTCCGCGAGGAGGGCTTTTTCGGCCTGGGCGTTTCCGGCACCCCGGCAGACTGCGTGAAGCTGGGCCTGTCCACCCTGGTCAATCCCGCGCCGGACCTGGTGGTCTCGGGCATCAACGCCGGGGCCAATGTCGGCGTGGACATCATGTACTCGGGCACGGTCTCCGCCGCCACAGAGGGCGCGCTCATGGGCTTCCCGGCGCTGGCCGTGTCCATGGACGACCACAACCCGGTGGAGCTCTCCGGCCAGGCCGCATACGCCGCCGCGCTGCTGCCCCGGCTGCCCTTTGCGCGCCTGCCGAAAAAGTGCGTGCTGAACCTGAACTTTCCCAACCTGCCCATGGACCAGGCCAGGGAGCTGCGCGTCTGCGCGCACACCCGCGTGGCCTACACCGACTGGTACGAGGAGCGCCTGGACCCGCGCGGCCACAAGTATTATTGGATGTGCGGGGAACTCAAGCCCGAAAATATCAGCCACGGACGCGACCGCAGGCTGTTGACTGAGGGCTTCATCACCCTGACGCCGCTGCGTTTCGACTTCACGGACCACGAGACCATGGCCTTGCTGGAGTCCAATATTCTCTAAGGTATGTTGACAGAATTTCCGCTGCGTGCCAAGAATATGTACTGATTGCACGACCTATAGCCACACCACGCCCTTTCGAGCCCCAAGGAGGAGTCCATGCCACTCGTATCACCCAAGGAAATGTTCCAGAAAGCCTATGCCGGGGGCTACGCCATCGGCGCCTTCAACGTGAACAACATGGAGATCATCCAGGGCATCATGGAGGCGGGCAAGGCGGAGAACGCCCCGCTGATCCTGCAGGTGTCCGCCGGGGCGCGCAAATACGCCGGGCAGATCTACATCATGAAGCTCATGGAGGCCGCCCTGCAATTGGCCGACCTGCCCGTGGTGCTGCACCTGGACCACGGCCCGAACTTCGAGCTCTGCCGCGACGTCATCGACGGCGGCTTCACCTCGGTCATGTACGACGGCTCGCACCTGCCCTATGAGGAGAACATCGCCGAGACCAAAAAGGTGGTGGCATACGCCCACGCGCGCGGGGTCTGGGTCGAGGCCGAGCTGGGCCGCCTGGCCGGCGTGGAGGAGGACGTGCACTCCGACGAGCATATCTACACCGACCCGGACCAGGCCAAGGACTTCGTGACCCGCACCGGCTGCGACTCGCTGGCCATCGCCATCGGCACCAGCCACGGCGCGTACAAGTTCAAGGGTGAGGCCAAGCTCGACTTCGACCGCCTGGAAAAGGTCAGCACACTGCTGCCCGGGGTGCCCATCGTGCTGCACGGCGCGTCCAGCGTGCCCCAGGAATTTGTGGACATGGCCAACAAGTACGGCGGCAACATCCCCGGCGCGCGCGGCGTGCCCGAGGACCTGCTGCGCAAGGCCGCCAGCATGGCCGTGTGCAAGATCAACATCGACACGGACATCCGCCTGGCCATGACCGCCACCATCCGCAAGCACCTGGTGGAGAACCCGGCGGACTTCGACCCCCGGCAGTACCTGACCCCGGCCCGCAACGCGGTCAAGGAGATGGTCCAGCGCAAGATCAAGAACGTGCTCGGCTGCTCCGGCAAGGCCTAAGCGCTCAATTCAGCAAGGAGATTCCTATGGCGATGAAAGTAGGCATTAACGGCTTTGGCCGCATCGGCCGCTACCTGACCCGGCTTCTGGCCGACGTGAAAGACGTCGAGCTGGTGGTCATCAACGCCCGGGCCGAGAACAAGGACCTGGCGCACCTCTTGAAGTACGACTCCGTGCATGGCCGCTTTTTGCGCGTGGAGCCCAATGACAAGGGCATGCTCATCGACGGCAGGCAGGTGCTCGTGACCCGCAACGCGCCGGGCGAGTGGATCTGGAAGGATCTTGGCGTGGAGCTGGTCATCGAGACCACGGGCAAGCTCGTGAAGCGCGAGGACCTGGCCAAGCATCTGGCCTGCGGCGCGAAAAAGGTCATCCTGAGCGCCCCGGGCAAGGAGCTGGACGCGACCATCGTCATGGGCGTGAACGACGCGGACCTCAAGCCCGAGCACATCATCGTGTCCAACGCCTCATGCACCACCAACTGCCTGGCCCCGGCGGCCAAGGCGCTGAACGACGCGTTTGGAATCAAGCACGGGCTCATGACCACCATCCACAGCTACACCATGGACCAGCGCCTGCACGACGGCAGCCACAAGGACATCCGCCGCGCCCGCGCCGCAGCCATGAACATGGTGCCCACGACCACCGGCGCGGCCAAGGCCATCTCCCTGGTCATCCCCAGCCTGGCGGGCAAGCTCGACGGGTTCTGCATCCGCGTGCCAACCCCGGACGTGTCCATCGTGGACCTGGTGTGCGAGGTGGAGAAGCCCGCGACCAAGGAGTCGGTCAACGCGGCGCTGAAGGCCGCAGCCAGCGAATACTTCGGCTACACCGAGGAGCCGTTGGTCTCCACGGACTTTGTGGGCAGCACCTTTGGCGGCGTGGCCGACGCGGGCCTGACCTCGGTCATGAACGGCAGCATGGTCAAGCTCATCGTCTGGTACGACAACGAAGCCGGGTTCACCCACCAGCTGGTGCGGCTGATCCAGAAGGTGGCCTCGTTTGGTTGATGCTGGCGGTTGATATTGGCGGGCTAGCCCGTCGCCCTCCCGAAAAACGCGCAAGCCCCGGTCAGATCGTTTGACCGGGGCTTTTTCGCGTCGCGTGGCCGGGGACGGCTATGTCGCGGCCTGGTCTAAGGCCAATTCGGGGGCCAATTCGGGGGCCAATTCCGGGGCCTGTTCCGGGAACAGCGTTGTGCCTGCCCTCAGCAGGTCGTCCAGGCGCAGGCCCAGGGGCACCAAGCGCTGCTTGATGAGCGTGATCTCGTCGCCGGGGTCGAAGAGGGGGTAGTCGCTGCCGAAGAGCAGGCGCTCCGCCGGGTGGCGGTCTATGAGCGCGCGCAGGGTGTCTTCGCGCACCACGCGCAGGGAGCTGGAGGTGTCCATGTACACGTCGAGCCCGGCCAGGTGCTCCACGGCGTGCTCCCAGTGCAGGTAGCCGCCCAGGTGCGCGGCGATCATCACCGGGCCGGGGAACGTACGCCGCAGCCGGGCCAGCTTGATGGGACAGGACGGGTTGTCCTTGGGCGGCAGCTTGTCGCCCACGTGGAACATGAGCATGAAGCGGCTGCCGATGCGCTCCATGAGCGCGTAAAACTTGGGGTCGTCCAGGAAAAAGCCCTGGAAGTCCGGGTGGAATTTGAGCCCGCGTACGCCCGCGCGCTCCAGCCGGTCCAGCTCCTTTTCCGGCTCGGCATAGTCCGGGTGCAGCGTGCCGAAGGAGATGACGCGCGGGGACTGGCGCATGAGGTCCAGCGCCCAGTTGTTGGCCGGAATGACCTGGGAGGGGTCGGTGGCGGCGGTGTGCACCACCACGCGGTCGATGCCCGCGCTGTGGGCCCGGGCCAAAAGGTCGCCCAGCAGGCCGGTGCCCTGGGGCCGTATGCCGTAATGGCCCTCCAGATGCGTCAGGGCCTTGCCCGCGATCTTGGGGTGGAAGAGATGGCAGTGGGTGTCGGTGAACATGCGTGGAAGCTCCTGGAAACATAGCGAAAGCATTGCGGAAGCACAAAGGTACTCCAAAATGCTCCAGGGGCAAGAAAAAATGAGCGAGGGGGCGCTTACTGTCGCGGCTTCGTTCTCTGGCCGGGAATGCCTGGCCTGTGGCGAAACCGAAGAAGTTCTGAAGCCGAAGGGTTCATGGCTGGCTTATCTTGAGGGCACGATGGAATCAAAAAAGGGAAGCCCTTCTGGGTGTGGCCAACAAGTAGAGATTTCGGAAAAAAGGCACGAAAAGGTCGGCGCAGGACGAGCCCATCCCTCCGGGGCGACTCCGATCGGACCTACGGTCGGACCTACGGTCGGACCTCGGGTCGGACCTACTGTCGGACTTACGATCGGACCTGCTGCCGACCCTCCGGGGTGCTCTCGCACAGGTCGTGGAACCAGCCAGGCACGGCGATGAGCTTGCCTTCCCGGTTCACGATGGGGTGCTCGGTGTAGCCCTGGGCGCGTAGCTGGGCGCGGTCCTCGCTCCAGAATTCGTAGACGATGCGCATGGACGCCCGGCCCCAGCCGGACACGCCGCAATGCGCCCAGAGCAGGTCGTCGTAGCGCGAGGGCGCGCGGTAGCGGCACCAGGCCTCGCGCACGGGCAGGATGACCCCGCGCTCCTCCACAAGGTTGTAGCCCATGCCGCGCTCGCGCAGGAACTGGCTGCGGGCGCGCTCGAAAATGTGCAGATATTCCGCATAATAAAGCACGCCCATGGCGTCCGTCTCGCCGTAGGAGACACGGTGGGCGTACCAGGTGTCGGAGGTGGGGAAGACCTTGGGGAACTCCATGCTCAAGGCTCCTGCGTGGGGGTGAGCTGGCGCAAAACCCAGTGCAGCAGCTCGTGCCCGGCCTCGACCACCAGCCCGGTGGAGCGCGCCTGGGCCTCGCTGAAGTCCGTTACCTCCGGGGGCTCGCAGCCGACTGGGTCGCAGCCCGGACGCCAGAGCAGGAAGGGCACGGCGTCGGGCGTGTGGGTCTTTTCGGCAATGGGCGTGAAATGGTCGCAGGTGATGACAAAGGCCACGTCCTGGCCCCCGTTCTGACCCCCGCTCTGACCGTTGAACGCCTGGCGCAGCGGGGCCACGATGCGCGCGTCGAAGCGGCTGATTGCCTCGGTCTTCTCCACGGCGTTGCCCGCGTGGCCGCACTCGTCCGGGCCCTCCAGGTGCACGAAGGCGAAGTCGCCGTGTTCCAGGAACTTGAGCGCCGCGTCCACCTTGCCCTGGTAGTTGGTCTCGATGAGCCCGGTGGCGCCAGGCACCTCGATGACCTCCATGCCCGCAGCCCGGCCCAGGCCGCGCACCAGGTCCACGGCGGAGATGACCGCGCCCCTGCGGCCAAAGGTCGTGTTGAAATTGGGCAGGCTGAGCGGGCGGCCCTGGCCCCAGGGCCAGATGGAGTTGGCCTTGGAGCCGCGCGCGGTCTCGGCCAGGCGCTCCTCGGCCTGGAAAAGCAGGTCCCACATGCGCGGGCAGCGGGAAAACTCGCGCAGGTCCGCGTGCAGGGACTTGCCGGTGATGTCGTGGGGGGGGCTGATGCGTAGGGAAACCTCGGGCTCCAGCGCGCCGCCCTTGTGCACCAGCAGGTGCCGGTACTGCACGCCGGGGTGAAACTGGAAGGTCTCGTCGCCCAGGCGCTGCTCCAGGTCGCGCACCAAGGGAGCGGAGACCTCGGTGGTGATGTGCCCGGAGGAGTAGTCGAGCATCCTGCCCTGGGGCGAAAGCTCGCTCACGCTGACCAGGTTCATGCGCCAGACCAGGTCGTCCGGGTCGAGCACGAGCCCCTGGGCTGCGGCCTCGATGGGCCCGCGCCCGGTGTGGTGCGTGGCCGGGTTGAAGCCCAGAAGCGACATGTTGGCCACGTCCGAGCCGGGCGCCATGCCCTCGGGGATGGTATGGCACACGCCGACAACGCCGCTGGCGGCCAGCTCGTCCATGTTCGGGGTGGCGGCGGCCTCCAGGCAGGTTGTGTTGCCGGGCATCTCGCCCGGCCAGCCGCCCATGCCGTCGGCGATGAGAAAGAGGAGTTTCATCAAGTATAACTCAGCAGATGATTAATGTTAAAGGCACCATAGCCCTGTTTGCATATGCGAAAATACAATGGTCCGTCTGCTGTGACAATATAAAATCCACGTTTTGCCATTGAGATTAGAGTTGAGTCAGAAAGGCCAAAAATACTGAAGTGATCATCTTTGCAGGCTTCATTGCTACAAGTATATACTTCATTGAGCTGCGGTATATGCTTGCTGAGTTCTTCGAGATATTTGCTTTTCGAGTTTACGTACTTTGATTCCAGAAGGTTTGAAACTTCTGTAAGCGAGTTCGGTGTAGTGTATATTGAACCAAAATAAGACTGAATTTGGTTTAAAAAAATAAATTCATCAATATTAAATGAAGCTGTTCTTTTGTATGTTGAGATTAGATTAGTATTAATACTACCAATAACATAGAGTAGTAAGACGTTTGCATCAAATACAACACCCGTCTTAACAAACTTTTCAAGTCTAAGATAGGAAAGATTAACTTTCACAGTTCTCTAAACTTCATAGAGTGAACTTCAGCTGTATTAGCATTAATTTTAAATGTTTTATAGGTATAGGAGCGTCTTAGTGTGTCTGCTGGATAACCAACTGTGATCAACCAAAAGGTTTCATCATCAGATAGCTCTGCTTCTTCAACAGTTATGTCCTGCGGATTGATGAAAGGATTAAGGTCTCTTATGTATCCTCTTGATATGGTCGCCGCTTGCTTGACGTCTACTGAAGGCATAATCGCTCCGTTTGTTATATTTGATGAGCCAATAATTCACTCTGCAAAGTTGGTCCATTTTGATGATTGCTACAGGATGGGGAAGTGCACCGTGGGCCGGACAGTGAAGCTCATGGCGTCGATCTCGCGGATGGTCTCGGCCACGGCCTTGGCGCGCGCGTTGTGGGTCAAAAAGACGATGGGCACGTCCGTGGCGGACATGTCGCCCTTTTGCACGGCCTGGGCGATGGAGATGCCGTGCTCGGCCATGGCGTGGGCGATGGACGCCATGACGCCGGGGCGGTCGGCCACGGCGAAGCGGAAGTAGTGCATGGACACGGCCTCGTCCGAGGGCAGGATGTCGGCCTGCGCAAGCGGCCTGTTGCCGAAGCCGGTGTTGTCGAACCGCCAGCCCGGCACGGCCAGCCCCCGGCAGATGGCCATGATGTCGGCCATGACCGCGCTGCCTGTGGGCAGATCCCCGGCGCCCTGGCCGTGCAGCATGATCGGGCCCACGGCGTTGCCCTCCACGCGCACGGCGTTGAAGTTGCCGCCAACCCGCGCCAGAAGGAAGGTGTACTTGACCAGCGTGGGCTGCACGCTGGCCTCGATCCTGCCATCGACCTCGCGCGCCTGGGCCAAAAGCTTGATGCGGTAGCCGAACTCCCGGGCCAGCTCGATGTCCAGCGGCGTGACCTGGGTGATGCCGCGCACGGGCACGCTGGAAAGCGGGAAGTCCCGTCCGTAGGCCAGGCGGATGAGCACCACGAGCTTGTGGGCCGTGTCCAGGCCCTCGATGTCATAGGTCGGGTCGGCCTCGGCATAGCCCAGGTCCTGGGCCTGCTTCAGCGCCGTGGCGAAGTCCAGGTGGCTGGTGGTCATCTCCGACAGAATGTAGTTGGCCGTGCCGTTCATGATGCCGACCAGGCGCTCGATGCGGTTGGCCCCCAGGCTCTCGCGCAGGGTCTGCACGATGGGGATGCCCCCGGCCACGCTGGCCTCGTAGAACAGGCCCAGGCCCCTGGCCGCCGCCAGGGCCGAGAGCTCCGGCCCGTGCAGCGCCAGCAGGTGCTTGTTGGCCGTGACCACGTGCTTGCCGGACGAGAGCGCCCGGGTGATGAGCCCCTTGGCGGTGTCGATGCCGCCCATGAGCTCCACCACCACGTCGATGTCCGGGTCGTTCACCAGGTCGTCGGGGCTGGCGGTGAAGCGCACGTCCGGGCCCAGGTCCACGGCGCGTTTCTTGGCCAGGTCGCGCACCAGCACGGTCTTGATGGCGATGCTGCGCCCGGTGCGCGCGCGGATGATCTCGCCGTTCTCCTGGAGGATCTTGGCGAGGCCGGAGCCGACTGTGCCGAAACCGGCGAGTCCGAGGCGCAGCGTTTCCATCGAGTCTCCCTATTTGCCGAAGAACTTCTTCAGGTTGCGCGTGGCCTGGTTGATGCGGTGGCGGTTCTCCACCAGGGCGAAGCGCACGTGGTCGTCGCCGTAGTTGCCGAAGCCAAGGCCCGGCGACACGGCCACCTCGGCCTCGCGCAGCAGCAGCTTGGAGAATTCCACGCTGCCCATGGCCTTGAACTCGTCAGGTATCTCGGCCCAGACGAACATGGTGGCCTTGGGCGGCGGCACCATCCAGCCTGCGCGGTGCAGGCCCTCGATGAGCGCGTCGCGGCGGTCCTGGTGCACGTCCATGATCTCGCGCACGCACTCCTGCGGGCCGTTTAGGGCCGTGCAGGCCGCGATCTGGATGGGCTGGAAGATGCCGTAGTCCAGGTAGCTCTTGATGCGCGTGAGCGCCTGGACCATGTCGCGGTTGCCCACGCAGAAGCCCACGCGCCACCCGGCCATGGAATAGCTCTTGGTCAGCGAGAAGAACTCGACCGCCACGTCCTTGGCGCCCCTGGCCTGCATGAAGCTGGGGGCCACATAGCCGTCGTAGGTGAAGTCCGCGTAGGCGAAGTCGTGGATGATGTACATCCCGTGCTCCTTGGCGAAGTCCACGATTCGTTCGAAATAGGGTATGTCCGCGCAAATGGTGGTCGGGTTGTGCGGGTAGTTGATGACCAGCAGCTTGGGCTTGGGCCAGGTCTGCTTGACGGCGATCTGGAGGTCCTCCAGGAAGTCGCGGCCCTTGCCCATGGGGATGCGGCGCACGTCGGCCCCGGCGATGATGGCGGCATAGGGGTGGATGGGATAGGCCGGATCGGGCGCGAAAACGACATCGCCGGGGGAGAGCATGACCAGGGCCAGGTGCGCCAGGCCTTCCTTGGCACCCATGGTGCACACCACCTCCTGGTCGTGGTCCAGCTCAACGCCGAAGCGGCGCAGATACCAGTTGGCGATGGCCAGGCGCAGGCCCTTGATGCCCTTGGAGGCGCTGTAGCGGTGGTTGCCGGATTTCTGCGCCGCCTCCATGAGCTTTTCGACGATATGTGGCGGGGTGGGCAGGTCCGGGTTGCCCATGCCCAGATCGATGATGTCCGCGCCCTGGTGGCGCATCTGCATCTTCAGTTCGTTGACCTGGGCGAAAACATACGGCGGCAGGCGGTGGACTCTGGGAAATTGCTGCATTGCGCGCTCCTTGGCTCCCCGTAGCTGCCCGGACTTGCCCGTCGCTCACCGGAGATGATTGTTCGGTAGGGCGGAACCTTACATGCGCACGGGGGCTGCTGTCAAAAGCAATGATGCTGCAAATGCGGGGCGCGGGCATTGTCCGGGACGCATTGTCCGGGACGCGAGGACATGCTATGCGTTGCAGAATCCATGGAGGAGGTGCGCCATGCCGCGTGAAACAGCCGCAACTCAAGCCGCAAAGCCAGCCGGAAGGCCTGCCGCAAAGCCAGCCGGAACATTGGTCGGAAAATTGTCCCGCAAGGACTATGAACGGATGCTGGAGGTGGCCCTGGTGGAGGCCCGGCTGGGCCTGGCCGAGGGCGGGGTGCCCATTGGCGCGGCCCTGTTCGACAGCGCGGGTAAGCTCTTGGGGCGCGGGCGCAACCGCCGCGTGCAGGACAACGACCCCTCCATGCACGCCGAGACCTCGGCCTTCCGCAACGCGGGCCGCCGCGCCAGCTACCGCGACACGATCATGGTCACCACGCTGGCCCCGTGCTGGTACTGCTCCGGGCTGGTGCGCCAGTTCGGCATCGGCACCGTGGTGGCGGGGGAAAGCGCGACCTTCCAGGGCGGTCTTGCCTGGCTCAAGGAGAACGGCGTCACGGTCGTCGACCTGGACAGCGCGGAGTGCAAGGCGCTGCTCGGCGGGTTCATTGTGGCCAGGCCGGAGGTGTGGAACGAGGACATCGGGGTGGAGTAAGCGAGGACCGCTCGCAGCCGAACGATTTTCGCGGCGTACGCGTTGGCGTCGTCGACCGGCGAGAGCCGGTCCATGAACACGTGAACCGTGCCGTGCAGCTATTCCTTGAGGACGTCAGAGGCGAATTCGTCGATCGCCTTGTACACTTCTTCATATGCGTTGAAGAACATGTGGTATCCCGATCTGCATGGGCTTTTGGACTCAGATGTTCCTGTTTTGATGATGACATACCTCGTTTTCCGCGAGTTCGTTTTCAGCAGGTCGTTGTACACCTGAAGCGAGCTTGATCTGGTCGATTTCGGGCAGCCGTCGTTCTCGTGGGCCAGGAACAGAACCGCCACGTTGGTGTCCGGGTTGAACCGGGAGCCGTTTCTGCCGGAGCTGTAGATGATCCCGCCGACAAGATCCTCTTTGTGGCTTTTCTGCAAATATTTATAGAATTCCGTGACGCTGACCGCGCCGTTGCTATGCCCCATAAGCCAGACCGGTTTGTTGAACTTCTGCTTGTAAAACAGCACGACGCTCTCTATCCGCAGGAGGTGGTCGGCTATGGTCCTGGAGATCGGGTAGCCATCTCCGACGGACAATTCCGTGGGACTGTCGAAGATGACGACGTTGAAGGCTCCGGATGTGAGCTGCGGATTGCTGAGCGGCTTCAACGTATTTCCATAGAAGCCGCCGAGATCGGTTCTGTCCAACGTGAGTCCGATGTGCCCCTCTCCGCCAGGGATCATGATCAATGTAGCCTTTGCGGCAGGGCTTCTCCAGAGGAACGTCATTGTCGGTGTTGTTGACGGCGAGCCGTTATTTCGGAATTCCACAGGGAGCACTTCCGCAAAGCTACAGGTTGCCGAGAGCGCCAGGCAAAGACATATTGCGGAGCGAATGAGAAAATGTGCCGGTTTCACGAGACTCCCAAAGGCCTTGTGCCCTGGTTGCGGCGGGGTGCAGCACGAATGCGGACGGACGTAGGCCCGCAGCCGCTGCATCTCTGAGGCGATGCCCCAGCCGTGAGGTTCATCTTTTAATGTAGCCCCGCGTGAAGGCGTGGTCAATCCAATGGAACATCGTGGGCGTTGACTCCGCGTACCGGCCCCCGCCCTTGACCTGCGGCCCCGTTTTTTTTAGCGTGTCGGACTAACGTGAGACCTCGACGTGCCTCCTGGCCTGTCCTGTGCTCAACCCCCCAAATCGGCCCAAATGGAGAACACGGACATGGTTCAGAAAGCTGAAAAGATCTGGATGGATGGCAAGCTCGTCAACTGGGATGAAGCCAATGTGCACATCCTCACCCATACCCTGCACTATGGCTGCGGCGTCTTCGAGGGCATCCGCGCCTACGAGTGCACCGACGGCCGCAGCGCCGTCTACCGCCTGACCGAGCACATGCAGCGCCTCATCGACTCCGCGCACATCCTGGGCATGAAGCTGCCCTTCAGCCGCGAGGAGCTGGTCCAGGCCGTGGTCGACACCCTGAAGGTGAACAAGATGAAAGCCGGGTACATCCGCCCGCTGGTCTTCATCGGCGACGGCGTCATGGGCGTGCACCCCGGCGCCAACCCCATCCGCGTGGCCATCGCCACCTGGCCCTGGGGCGCCTACCTGGGCGACGGCGCCTTGGAAAAGGGCATCAGCGTCAAGACCTCGACCTTCGCCCGGCACCACGTCAACGCCATGATGACCAAGGCCAAGGCCTGCGGCAACTACGTGAACTCCGTGCTGGCCAAGACCGAGGCCGTGGCCGACGGCTACCACGAGGCGCTCATGCTCGACACCCAGGGCTACGTGTCCGAGGCCAGCGGCGAGAACATCTTCATCGTCAAGAACGAGATCATCAAGACCACGCCGCTGACCTCCATCCTGCCCGGCATCACCCGCGACAGCATCATGACCCTGGCGCGCGACCTGGGCTACGAGGTGGTGGAGCAGCTCTTCACCCGCGACGAGCTGTACATCGCCGACGAGGCCTTCTTCAGCGGCACAGCGGCGGAGATCACGCCCATCCGCGAGGTCGACCGCCGCAGCATCGGTGCTGGCAAGGCAGGCCCCCTCTCGCTGCTGCTCCAGAAGGAGTACTTCCGCATCGTCAAGGGCGAGAACCCGGACTATTCGCACTGGCTGCACGAGTACGCCATCTAGCGTCCAACCGTTCCGGGGGGAGCGCCCAGACGCTCCCTCCGGGCTGTGGCCCGAAAAACCGTCGGGGCGTTTGACGCCACCGGGACAGCCGACGCCAAAGACGCATCCGTCGTTATCGAAACATCCGGCGACACCGACGCCGCCAGCCCCCCCCCAAACCCGCGCACCCACGCCCCGGAGCCCGCACATGGCCAGCCTCACCGCAAAATACAGGCCCCGCCGCTTCGCCGAAGTGGCCGGGCAGGACGCGGTCAAGGCCATCCTCTCGCGCGCCTCGGCCACGGGCAAGATCGCCCCGGCCTACATGTTCAGCGGCACGCGCGGCGTGGGCAAGACCACCATCGCCCGCATTTTCGCCAAGGCGCTGAACTGCGAGCAGGCCCCGACGGCCGAGCCGTGCAACGTCTGCCCCATGTGCCGCCAGGCCACGGCGGGCACGGCTGTGGACATCATCGAGATCGACGCGGCCAGCCACGGCGGCGTGAACGACGTGCGCGCGCTGAAAGAGGACGTGGGCTACGCCCCGCTGGAGGGCCGCTTCAAGGTCTTCATCATCGACGAGGCGCACATGCTCTCCACCGCCGCATTTAATGCTCTCCTGAAAACGTTGGAAGAGCCGCCCGCCCGCGTGACCTTCATCCTGGCCAGCACCGAGGCCCACAAGTTTCCGGCCACCATCCTTTCCCGCTGCCAGCACTACGTGTTCAAGATGCTGCCCCAGGCCGACCTGGCCGCGCATCTGGAAGGGCTCTTGTCCCGCGAAGGGCTGGAGTACGAACCTGCGGCGGTGCGCATCATCGCCCGGCGCGGCGCGGGCAGCGTGCGCGACAGCATGTCGCTTTTGGGCCAGGCTTTGGCCTACAGCTCGGGCAAGCTCTTGGAGAGCGAGGTGCGCGGCTGCCTGGGCCTGGCCGGGCAGGAGGTCTTTTTCGACCTCATGCAGGCCATCCAGGCCCGCGACCTCCCGCTTTTGTCGCGCACCCTGCGCCTGGTGCTGGACCAGGGCCTGGACCTGGGCTTCTTCCTGCGCGAGCTGTCCTCCTGCTGGCGCAACATGTTTCTCCTGCGCCAGGCCGGGCAGGCCATCCTGCCGGAGCTGGGCCTGCCCGCCGAGGAGGCCGCCCTGTGGCTGGACTGGGCCCAGCGCTTTACGCCCGCACACATCCACGCCTGCTGGCAGATGACGCTGGACGGCCAGCAGCGCGTCATCAAGAGCCTGGAGCCCGCGCAGTCGCTGGAGCTGCTTTTGCTGAACCTGGCCTGCCTGCCGGATCTGATTCCGCTGGCGGCCTTGGGCGGGCAGCGACCTGCGTCGCCTTCCGGTTCGGGCGGCTCGGGCGGGTCGCCGCAGTCCGCACCGTCCAGGCCTGCGCCCGCTGGTCCGGCGACGCCTCCGCCGACGTTCACGACAACGCCGCCGTCAACGTCTTCGTCAACGCCAACGACAACGTCGTCGCCAACGCCTCCGTCAACGTCGCCGTCCACGCAGGCGTCCACGTCGACGACAGCTTCCCAGGCCCCGGCCCAGGCCGCTGCGCAAGCCGCCCCGTCCACGGCCTTGTCCACGCTGTCGCCGACGTTCACGACAACGCTGTCGTCCACGCCAGCGGCAACGCCGACGGCAACGCCTTTGGCCACGAGTTTTTCCGCGCCGCCCTCGCCGTCCGCGCCCCCGCCCTGGGCCCAGGGGACTGCGGCCGAGCGGGCGTCCGTCCCTGCCGCGTCGGCCGCGTCCGGTCTGGTGGGCGAGGCCGTGTCGTCGTACGCGTCGGCAGCCGGGACATCAGCCGGGACGCCCGCCGAGACGTCAGGAACGCCCGGCAGCGCGGAAGCGCCCACCTGGGAGGGCTTCCAGGCCTTTGTCACCGCCAAGAACGGCAGCGGCATCATCACCGGCCTGGCCCAGGCCCAGGGCGAGTGGAGCGCCGGGGTGCTGACGCTCGGCTGTCACAACGGCACCCACTGCAACATGCTTTCCCAGGGCGACAACCACGCCCGCTTGCGGCGGCTCGTGCTGGAGTACTTCGGCCCGGAGGCGGCGCTGGAGTTCAGCTTCGAGGAGCGCGGACCCCAGCGCAGCTCCACTGAGGTGGACCGCGAGATCCAGGCCAATCCGGCGGTGCAGCGCGTGCGCGAAACCTTCGAGGTCAAGGGCCCGGGGCAGGTCACCCTGCGGGACCAGCGCTAGGCGAATTTTCGGCGCGCGCGACACTGTGCATGACAATCCGTGCATGACAATGCGTGCACAACAATGCGCGCCACGACAAATCGGATCGACCGGAGCACACCCCCGGACGTGGAATGCGGAAGACACTGCGCTAGGCGTTTGGAAAACAGGGACACGGGGCTCGCTTCTTTTTCGATGTGTCGACAAGCCGACATCTGCTTTAAAAAAAACAAATAATAGAAGGTGGTTGTAGCTATGCGTGGAATGCAGGACATGTTGCGCCAGGCCCAGCTGATGCAGAAGAAGATGGCCAACATCCAGGAAGAACTCAAGACCCGCGAGGTCGAGGCCAGCAGCGGCGGCGGCATGGTTTTGGTGCGCGCCACCGGCGGCCAGGAGATCGTCTCGGTGACCATCGACAAGAGCGTGGTCGAGGCCGGGGACGTGGAGATGCTCCAGGACTTGGTGCTGGCCGCGGTGCGCGACGCGCTGAAGAAGGCCAAGCTCATGAATGAGGAAGAGATGAGCAAGATCACCGGGGGCATGAAAATTCCCGGCATGTTCTAGGCATGTCCTCTTCCCGCACGTCGGGCGACAGACTGCCCGGTCCCCTGCGCGAGGTGGCCGAGCACCTCTCGCGCCTGCCCGGCCTGGGCCCCAAGAGCGCCCTGCGCGCGGCCCTGGCCCTGCTCAAGATGCCGCGCGAGCAGGCCGCCGCCGTGGGCCAGTCCGTTTTGACCCTGCGCGAGCGTCTGTGCCTGTGCCGCACCTGCGCCAGCCTGGCCGAGGCCGACCCCTGCCCCATCTGCGCCGACGCCTCGCGCAATCGCGAGCAGCTCTGCCTCGTGGCCGAGTGGGACTCGCTCCTGGCCCTGGAGGAGATGAGCCTGTTCCGGGGCACATACCTGGTGCTGGGCGGGCTGCTCTCGCCGCTGGACGGCGTGGGCCCGTCCGGGCTGGAGTTCGACCTGTTGCGCCGCCGCCTGGCCTCGGGCGAGGTGCGCGAGCTGATCCTGGCGCTCGGCGCCACGCTGGACGCCGAGAACACCGCCTCGTACGTCAAGAACATCGTGGCCCAGGGCTTCCCGGACATCAGCGTGTCGCGCCTGGCCCAGGGCATTCCCATGGGCGCGGAGGTCAAGTACATGGACCGCGAGACCCTGCGGCAGTCCCTGCTGCACCGCCAAGCCGTGTAGGCAGTCCGTGTAGGGCGGGCGGCAGGGCGCAGGTCAGCAGGGCCAGTCACGAAAAGCGGCCAGCCCTGGACGCCATCCTGGCGCTTGCCGTGTCGCTTCTGGTCCAGGTCCGCAGAGCACGAGCACCCTCCCTGGCCCCAGGCGGCTTCGCTCCTGGCCGGGGAACACCTTCCAACTTTTGGAGCCAGGCCCCACGGCTTGCCAATCAGTCCACCCCGGCCAAGGAGCCCCATGCCCGCCACCATCACCGCAGAAGTCCACGCCGTGGTCTACCACAACCCGGACAACGGCTATGCCGTGGTGCGCGTGCGCGCCAAGGACGAACCCGGCATGTTGACGGTTGTCGGCTGCCTGGGCCAGCTCCAGCCCGGCGAGTACCTGGAGATCACCGGGGAGTGGAAAAACCACCCCAAGTTCGGCCGGCAGATGGAGGCGACGAGCTTCAAGCAAACCTACCCGGCCACGGAGCACGGCGTGGTGCGCTTCCTCAAGTCCTCGCTCAAGGGCGTGGGCGAGAAGACGGCCAAGGACCTGGTGGAGCGCTTTGGCGTGGCCGTGCTGGACCTGCTGGACAACGACCCGGACAAGCTGCTGGGCCACGGCATCAGCCGCAAGAAGCTGGCGGGCATGCTCGAATCCTGGCAGGGCCAGCGCGAGGTCAAGAGCCTGATTGTCTTCCTGCACAGCAGCGGCGTGCCGCCCACCTATGCCTCGCGCATCTTCAAAATCTACGGCGCGCAGAGCGAGGCCAAGCTGCGCGAGAACCCCTACGAGCTGGCCTACCTGATCCGGGGCATCGGCTTCCGCACGGCGGACGCCATGGCGCTCAAGCTCGGCTTTGCCGAGGACTCGCCCCAGCGCATCGAGGCGGCCATCGCCTACATCCTGGTGAGCCAGGGGGAGCGCGGCGGGCACATGTTCTGCCCCAAGGACAAGCTGCTCGCCGAGGCCGCCAAGCTCGTCGACGTGCACGACCCGGAACTCCTGGAGGAGGGCCTGGCCACCCTGGAGGGCAAGAAGCGCGTCCACATCGAGGACCTGCCGGAGCAGGGCGTGGTCCAGGCCGTGTTCCTCATGACCTCCTACCGGGCCGAGCGCGAGATCAGCCAGCGGCTGTTCGGGCTGGTGAACCACCCCGCGCCCGTGTCCGAGGCCAAGGTCCGCCAGACCCTGCCGGTCATCGAGGGCAACCTCGGCTTCACGCTCTCCGACGAGCAGCGCGCCGCCGTGCTCCAGGCCTGCGTGCACAAGGTCTTCATCATCACCGGCGGGCCGGGCACGGGCAAGACCACCATCACCAGGGCCATCGTGGCCGCGCTGAGCGAGCTCAAACTCACGGTGCGCCTGGCCGCGCCCACGGGCCGTGCGGCCAAGCGCCTGTCCGAGGCCACGGGCGAGCCCGCCCAGACTCTGCACCGCCTGCTCATGTACTCCCCGGAGCACGGCTTCTACTACTGCGAGGACCAGAAGCTGGCCGCCGAGGTGCTGCTGGTGGACGAGGTGTCCATGCTCGACGCCCAGCTCTTCCTGGCCGTGCTGCGGGCCCTGCCCGTCACCTGCAGGCTGATCCTGGTGGGCGACGTGAACCAGCTGCCGAGCGTGGGCGCGGGCAATGTTCTGTCCGACCTCATCGGCAGCGGCGAGGTGCCCAAGGCCGTGCTCACGCACATCTTCCGCCAGGCCCAGGAAAGCTCCATCGTCATCAACGCCCACCGCTTCAACGCCGGGCAGGCCCCCATCCCCAGCCCCAAGCAGCCGCCCGAGGCCGACTTCTTCTGGATGCCCCAGGACGACCCGGCCAGGGTCCAGGAGCGCATCCTGGAGATGGTCTGCCAGCGCATCCCGGAGCGCTACGGCCTGGACCCCCTGCGCGACATCCAGGTGCTGACGCCCATGCACAAGGGCGACGTGGGCACCGGCACCCTGAACAGCCTTTTGCAGGAGCGCCTGAACCCCAAGCGCGGGCCAGAGCTCAAGCGCGGCTTCGCGACCTTCCGGAAAGGTGATCGCGTGCTCCAGCTGAGGAACAACTACGACAAGGAGGTGTTCAACGGCGACCTGGGCTGGGTGGCCGAGGTGGACGTGGATGAGGGCGCGCTGGCCGTTGATTTCGACGGCCACCTGGTGGCCTTTGACTCCACCGAGCTGGATGAGCTGACCCTGGCCTACGCGGTCAGCGTGCACAAGTCCCAGGGCTGCGAGTACCCGGCCATCGTGGTGCCTGTGGTGACGCAGCACTACCTGCTTTTGCAGCGCAACCTGCTGTACACGGCGCTGACCCGCGCGCGCAGACTGGCGGTGTTCATCGGCAGCGAAAAGGCCCTGGCCATGGGCCTGAACAACGTCACCTCGGGCAGTCGGCTCACGCACCTCAAGCACCGCATCCGCACGGTCTTCGGCGGGAACATCTTCGGCTAGGGCCGCGTTCCAGCCGCTTGCGCAGAAACTTTTGGCCGGTGTTCTCTCTGCCTGCGGCCACGCGGGCCCTGTCCGCCTGAACCGGCTGAATCCTCAGAACCGGCTGGCCGACATTTCCTGACTGCCCCGTCTTCCCTTCCTTCGCAATAATGCGTAAAGTCAGAAGATGGAGCTTTTGCCATGCACGGTTCCAACACCCGCTGTTCACAAGGAGTTCCGCCATGCTGAGCAAGAAGATGGAAAAGGCCTTCAATGACCAGATCAAGTGGGAGTACTACTCCGCGTATCTGTACCTGTCCCTGTTGTCCTACTTCCAGAGCCTGGGCCTGCCCGGCTTCGCCAACTGGATGGGCGTGCAGTTCCAGGAGGAGCAGTTCCACGCCCGCAAGATGTTCGACTACGTGCTGGAGAAGGGCGGCAAGATCCAGCTGCAGGCCATTGACGCCCCGCCAAACAACTGGAAGTCGCCGCTGGCCGCCTTTGAGTTCGCCTTGAACCACGAATACGTCGTCACCAGGCGCATCAACGACCTGGTGGACCTGGCCCAGAAGGAGCGCGACCACGCCTCGGCCATCTTCCTACAGTGGTTCGTCACCGAGCAGGTGGAGGAGGAGTCCAACTTCGGCGACACCGTGAACAAGCTGAAGCTGGTGGGCGACGGCGGCGGGCTGTTCATGCTCGACCGCGAGCTGGCCGCCCGGGTGTTCATCCCCCCGGTCGCTGCGGCCTAGGGGCAGGGGCCGCAATCGCAGCCGGCAGCAGGCAGGGGCCGCGCCGCGGCTCCCCGCATTCACTTTGTCCCTCTAACCTGGAGGGTTCCATGCCGGACACAAGCATTGTCATTCTCGTCGGCGGCGAGGCCGGGCAGGGCCTGGTCACCGTGGGCCAGCTCATGGCCAAGGCCCTGGTGCGCGCGGGCTACGAGGTCGTGGTCTGCCAGGACTACCAGTCGCGCATCCGCGGCGGGCACAACACCTTCGCCATCCGCACCGGGGTCGACCCGGTCTACCGCCCCAGCGAAAAGGTCGACATCCTGGTGGCGCTGGACGCCGAGACCGTGGCCCTGCACAGGCGCCAGCTCACGCCGGGCGGCATCGTCCTGGCGGACGAGGCCTTTGACCTGGGCGCGAGCGCCGCAGGCCTGAACTGCCTGCGCATTCCGGCGAAGAAGCTGGCCCCCAAGGCCGCGCACCAGAATGTGCTGTTCCTCGGCGTGCTGGGCTCGGCCCTGTGCAAGGACATCGGCCTGCTGGAGGAGCTGCTGCGCCAGACCTTCGCCAAAAAGGGCGCGGAAATCATCGACCAGAACCTGGCCGTGCTGCGCGTTGCCTACGACTGGACGGCCGCCCAGCAGTACAGCTTTGCCTGCATGCCGCCCGCGCCGGAAAGTCCGGTCCGGCAGTTGATGCTCACCGGCAACGAGGCCATCGCCCTGGGCGCGCTGGCCGCAGGCTGCAATTTCTGCTCGTTCTACCCCATGACGCCCGGCTCCTCCGTGGCCCTGACCCTGGCGGCCAAGGCCAAGACCATGGGCACCGTGGTGGAGCAGGCCGAGGACGAGATCGCAGCGGCCAACATGGCCGTGGGCGCGGCCTGCGCCGGCGGGCGCTGCATCGTGCCCACCTCGGGCGGGGGCTTTGCGCTGATGGTCGAGGCCGTGAGCCTGGCCGGAATGTTGGAGACGCCGGTGGTCTTCGTGGTGGCCATGCGCCCCGGACCGGCCACGGGCCTGCCCACGCGCACCGAGCAGGGCGACCTGAACCTGGTGCTCTATGCCGGGCACGGGGAGTTTCCACGGGCCGTGTTCACGCCGGGCAGCGTGGAGCAGTGCTTCAGCCTTGCGCACCGCGCCTTTGAGATGGCCGAGACGCACCAGTCCCCGGTGTTCCTGCTCACGGACCAGTACCTGGCCGACTCCTTCCAGAACGTTGCGCCCTTTGACCTGTCCGCGCTGCCGGAGCTCCCGGCCCCGTTGCTGGAGCCGGAGGACCCGGCCTCGTACAAGCGCTTCGCCCTGACCGAGGACGGGGTCTCGCCGCGCGCCATTCCGGGCTTCAGCACGGCGCTGGTTGTTTCCGACAGCGACGAGCACACCGAGGACGGCAAGCTCACCGAGGACCTGGGCGTGCGCGTGCAGATGGTGGCCAAGCGCCTGGGCAAGGGCGCGGGTCTGGCCGAGGACGCCCTCGCGCCCGACTATACCGGACCGGAGGGAGCGGACGTGGACGTGCTGCTGGTCTGCTGGGGCTCCACCCTGGGGGCCGCCCTGGAGGCCAGGGAGCGGCTGGAGGAGGCGGGCAGAAGCGCCGCTGTGCTGCACTTCGCCCAGGTCTGGCCCTTGAACGAGGACCAGTTCCTGCCGCTGCTGGAAAAAGCCAGGCGCGCCGTGTGCGTGGAGGGCAACGCCACCGGGCAGTTGGCCAGGCTCATCCGCCAGGAGACCGGGTTCCGGTTCAAGGACCTGGTGCTGCGTTTCGACGGTCTGCCCATCACTGCCGCCACCATCCTGCGCGGCCTGGAAAGCATCCTCTAGCGAAAGGGGCACAACCCATGGTCAGTGCTGAAGAATACGGACAGTTCGACACCGCCTGGTGTCCCGGCTGCGGCAACCACGGCCTGCTTGCCTGCATGAAGCAGGCGCTGGCGGGGCTGGATTTGTCCCCGCACCAGGTGCTCATGGTCACGGGCATCGGCCAGGCGGCCAAGGCGCCCCTGTACATGAACTGCAACATGATCACCGGGCTGCATGGCCGGGGCCTGCCCACGGCCACCGGGGCCAAGCTGGCCAACCCGGAGCTCACGGTCATCGCCGAGAGCGGCGACGGCTGCAACTACGGCGAGGGCGGCAACCACTTCCTGGCGGCCATCCGCCGCAACGTGGACCTGACGCTCATCGCGCACGACAACGGCATCTATGGTTTGACAAAAGGCCAAGCGAGCCCGACCACGGCCAGGGGCCAGGTGACCAAGGCCCAGCCCTTTGGCCAGCCTTCGGAGCCCTTCAATCCCATGGCCGTGGCCGTGGCCATGGGCGCGGGCTTTGTGGCCCGGGGTTTCACCGGCGAGCCGGAGCACCTGGTGGGCCTGATCCAGCAGGCCGTGCGGCACAAGGGCTTTTCCCTGGTCGACGTGTTCCAGCCCTGCGTCTCCTTCAACAAGGTCAACACCTTTGCCTGGTACAAGCAGCGCTGCCGCAAGATCGGCCCGGAGCACGACCCGCGCAACCGGGAGCAGGCCCTGGCCCTGGCCTTCGAGTTCGGGGAGCAGATCCCCATCGGCGTGCTGTACGAGAACGACCGCCCGGCCTTCGGCGCGGACCTGCCGACCCTTGCGCGCGGCCCCCTGGCCCGCCGCCAGCTGGACACGGCGGCCCTGCAGGACGTGCTGGCCTCGTACCTCTAGCCGCCGCGTTTGCGAGGCAGAGGGAGCCGTCGGCTGGACGGGAAGCAGCTTGACGGGACTTGAGGGCGCGGCACGAGGGTGTGCTTTATACAACGTTTTCTGTCTCCAGAACGCCATCTTGGCGGCAACGCAAGCCGGTTTTGGCCCAGGGCAGCACCACACGGCGCACTCCCTGGGCTAAAACCGGCTATCACCTTGCCGGGAAACAAGAGCCTATCCGTGAGAAGCAGGCGCAAGGCGGGCCGCCAGCACAAGAAAGGGGCGCGCCGGGACGTCCCATTTTTTTTGGCGCCAAGCGGCGCGGGCTTCAGGCCGCGGAGCCGGGATCGGCGCAGGTCGCCAGGATTGCGGCCTGCTCGGTGCCCAGCGGCTGCCTGCGGTCCCAGGCGTAGACGTTGCCGGGCATGGACTTGGCGTATTTCTTCACGTAGGCGGCGCGCTCGCCGATCTCCATGAGGTTGCAGGGCCCGCCAATCTCCATGATGCCGATGCTGAGCGAGACCAGGGGATAGGTGCGCTCCACGCCGTCGCGGCCCGTGGCCTGCACCTGCCCGCGCGCGCGGTCCTCAATGCAGTAGCAGCCCCGGATGAGCCGCTTGAAGCAGCGCGTGGTGGCCTGGCAGATGCGCTCCACGTGCTCCGGCCTGCAGACAAGCACGAAGTCGTCGCCGCCGATGTGGAACAGCCTGGCCGTGGCGTCGCCGTGGCGGCGCACGCTGTGGTCCAGCATGTCGGCGGCCAGCTTGATGACCCGGTCGCCGTTCTTGAACCCATACGTATCGTTGTAGATCTTGAAGTTGTCCAGGTCGGCGTAGGCTATGGAGAAGCGCTTGCCCGAGGCGATGCAGGCCTCCACCTCCTGCTCCAGGGTCACGTTGCCGGGCAGGCCGGTGAGCGGGTTGGTGCCCTTGGCCATCTCCACCTGGACGCTGGCCAGGGTGTTCAGCAGGCGCTGCACGGTGACGATGCCCAGAACCTGTCCCTGGCGCGTCACGATGACGTCGTCGTAGGCCTTGATCTTCTCGCGCTGCATGGCCGCCTTGGCCGTCTGCTCCACCGGGGTCGCCTCGTCCACGATGAGCGGGTTGCGGTCCATGATGGCCTCCACCGGGCGCTTGGCGTACAGGGCCGAGCCGAACTGGCCGGAGAGCTGGCGGTTGAGCTGGTACTCCATGACCAGGCCGATGGGCCGCACGCCGTCGACGACCACGATGCTGGCCTGCTGCCGCGAGGTCTCGAAGCAGTGCTGGGCGTCGGGCACGAGCATCCCGGCGGGCCGCACCTGGGCGGCCTCCACCAGATTGCCGATGGGCATGAGGCAGGAGGTGATCAGGCGGGTCTGCTCCTGGGTGTTGCGCAGATACGAGGTGTCGAGCGAGAGCGGGGGCTTGGGCATGGCGGGCAGGGCCAGGTAGAAGCCCTGGCCGTAGTGCACGCCGATGTCCACAAGACAGGCGGCCTGGGCCTGGGACTCGATGCCCTCGGCGATGATCTTGGAGCCGATCTTGTCGGCGAAGGTGACCAGGGTTTCGATGAGCGCGCGCTTCACCGGGTCCTTGTCGATGCCCTGGATCAGGCTCATGTCGATCTTGATGAACTCCGGGCGGATCTGCGCGATGGAGGTGAGGCCAGAGTACCCGGCCCCGGCGTCGTCCACGGCCACCAGGTAGCCCTGGCTGCGGTAGTGGTCCAGCGTGCGGTGGAACAGGGCGAATTCGGTGATGCTGTGGCGCTCGGTGATCTCGAAGACGATGTTCTGCGGGGTCAGGCCTGCGGCCTCCAGCAGCTCAAGCGTCATGCCGTGGGTGAACTCCGGGTCGGCCATGGTCTTGGGGTGGATGTTCAAGAACAGCTTTTGCCCCGGCCCGATGAGGCCCAGGTTGCGGATGGCCTTCTCGCGGCACAGGCGCTCCAGGGCGAAGAGCTTGCCGGTTTGCTCGGCGAAGTCGAAGAGCATGGCCGGGGAGTGGAAGGAGCTGCCCTCGGGCCCGCGCGTCAGCGCCTCCCAGGCCAGGATGGTGCCGGTGGTGAAGTCGGCGATGGGCTGGAACACCGCGCGCACGTTCCGGTTTTGCAGGATGGCGTTGAACTCGGTGGAGAGCGAGAGCTGGCTCAGGTCCAGGCGCATCTTGGCGCGCAGCCGGGCCTCGTTTACGGCCTGGAACAGCTGGGCCTCGCGGTCCTGGCCGGGCGCGGAGACGTGCCGCGCGCAGCCAAAGCCCAGATCCAGCTCGCGCCCGGCCCAGCGCAAGAGGTGCGTGTTGGCCTCGCGCTGGGCGATGAGCTTGATCTCGTAGGCCGCGTCGTGCTGGGCCGTGGGGCTGACGCCCTGGCTGGGCCAGCCCAGCAGGTACTCGCCGGGCTCAAGCGTCAGGCAGAAGGGCGCAACGTGCAGGCGGTCGTTGACGGCGCGCTTGAGCACGCTCGTCAACTGGGACTCGACCTCAAGGGACAGCTCCTTGCCGTAGAGTTCGCGCAGGAGCGGGAAGTCGCGCACGTTGATGAGCAGGATGTCGAAGTCCTGCCCGGTGCGGATGAGCTCCCGCAGGCGGTTGGCGCGCAGCTCCGGGCTGGTGGAGTCTGCGCCATAGGCCAGCTTTCCGTTTCGGAGCCGGTGCAGGATGGTGCTGAACATTGTGGACCTCGGGGTTCTAGCGGGGGCAGGACGCCGCCGCGACTGGGCGTGAAGGTAGTGTGGCGCGGCGACGGTTTGGTGACGCGCGTGTGACGGACTGGAAAGCATTGGCGCAGGGGCGCAAAAAAACGCCCGGGGGAGGATGTCCCGCCGGGCGTAATTCTGGGGCGCTGCGCGCCTGACTTTAGCGGTAGTAGAGGTTGCGTCCGCCCATGGTCAGGAAGGCCTGGTGCAGGTTGGCGCGGATGTCGCGGCGGTCCCAGATGTCCTGGATGTGCCCGCGCGAAAGGGCCTTGTAGGCGCTGTGGTAGTCGGGCGGGATGTCCATGCCCGTGGTCTCGCGGATGACGCCGGGCCCGGCGAAGCCGATGCGCGCGCTGCGCACGGCGTACTGGTAGGGCGAGCAGCCGAGGAAGCTGGCCACGGGTCCGGCGTAGGAGTTGGTGTCGTAGAGCACGATGTACAGGCCGCCTTCCTCGATGTAGCGGCGCACGGCCAGGGTCACGCGGGGCATCTGGATCAGGCCGTTGACGCCCTCCTGGATGCGGATGCCGGCGGTGCCGTGGATGTACGCCAAAAAGGGCTGGTGCCTTTTTCTCGCCAGGTTCAGCGCGCGAATGAACTTCTCGCCCTCGGCCGCGCCCACGCTGCCGCCCCGGAAGTCGGCCACGAGCATGCCGCAGGTCAGCCGGATGCCCAGGATGCTGGCGTTGAAGGTGACGCAGGAGGACTGCAGGTGGGTCTTCTCCTTGGCCTGCTTGATGCGCTCGTCGAACTTGGGGAAGCCCGTGGGGTTGCCTGCGGCGATGGACTGGTTGAACTCGCGCACGCTGCCGCGGTCGAACACATTGGCCATGTACCACTTGTACTCCATGGGGAAGTGGTAGCCGCAGTTGGGACACACCCCGCCGAATTCGCCGAACAGGTCGCGCGCCCAGATGTCCAGGCAGCCGCGCTCGGCCGCGTGCGGGCAGGAGACCTCGCGGTCGTCCAGGGACTTGGGGCTGATGTAGCTGCACTCGCTTAAGCGCGCATCGCAGGCCGGGGCCGAGAGGCTGGTCAGGGCCTCATGGTCGCCGCCTCCCTGGAGCAGGCCCAGCTTTTCCAGGGCCTGGCTGGTCAGCCGGTCCATGCGGCTGGTGACCACGTGGATCTCGTCGGTGACGTCCGTGGCCACGCGCGCCAGTTTCTTCTGGTAGCGCTTGAGTATCTCGTAGCGCAGGGTGGTGTAGATGGAGTAGAAGAACTCCATGTGCTTGGCGGCCAGCTTTTCCCATATGCCGCGCTTGTCGATGTAGGCGTGGCGGGCCATGCGCATGTACTTCTGGTAGCGCTTCCAGGTCAGCTTCTCGCGCGCCTTGGCGTCCAGCTCCCAGCGGATGAGCACGTCCTCCACATTCTCCGGCCTCTTGGCGCGGCGTCGGGCCAGCTTGCGCAGCATGCTCACGCCCTGCACCGAGAGCACCACCTCGTCCGTGGCGCGGATGACGTCGGAGCGCAGGCGCTTGAAGAAGTCGAAGTGCTCGTTGCGCGCGCCGAGCGGCGGCTCCTCGATGATGCTGTCGATGTAGCCGTTGCGCAAATTGTCCTGGGCGGTGATCATCTGGTGCTTGGCGCACTTTTCGATGAGTTCGGGTGTGGCGCGGCTTTGGCCGTGGACCTTGCCCTCGATGGCGGCCGCGCCCTCGGGCGAGATGACCGAATAGTAGCCGTGGGAGAACATCAAGCGCCTGTCGGCCAGGGCGATGGCCTCGGCCCCGCCGCTGCCGCCTTCGGAAAACACGGCCACGATGGGCACGTCGAGCCCGGCCATTTCGTAAATGTTCTCGGCGATCTGCTGGGCCGCGCCCGGATAATCCTCGATGGGGTAGGAGCCCGGCGTGGACACGTAGGCGTGGATGGGGATGTTCTCCAGCGCGGCCACCTTCATGTACTTCAGCGCCTTGGCGTTGCCCCAGGGCTTGATGGAGCCGCCGTTGCGGAATTCCTGGCCGTGGCCCTTTTCCTGGCCCACCACCATCACCGAGTGGTGGATGACGCGCTTGCCCACGCGCCGGGTGATGTACGCCCGGGCGATGAGCATGCCGGGATCGATGGAGACCTCGTCGCGGCCGCCGATCTCGGTGTAGTTGTCGTACACGTTCTCCAGGATGTCCTTCAGGCACACGCGCTGGGGGTGGCGCACCACGCGCACCTTGTCCATGGGCGTGAGCAGCTGGTCCAGGTCCTCCTCCAGCACGGAGAGCTTGCGGGAGATGGCGGCGATCTTGTCCAGCGCCGCGTCGATGTCCAGGTGGTCGAGCGTGGGCGCCAGCAGGGCGATTTCCTGGCTGACGGCCTCCAGGCGTTCGCTGGTTCTGGGCGTCATGATGTCGCGGGCGTAGGCCACGCGCTGCGAGAGAGAGTCGAGATTTTTTTCGATATCCATAGGATGTGGGGTCTCCGGAGTTAAAACTCCAGCAGGTCCTTGGTTTTCTCGCGCAGGAAGGCGATGTTGGACTTCAGCTCCGTGCCCTGGGCATCGGCCCCGGCCAGCTTGAAGTCATCCAGGAAGGCCAGGCCGCGCGCCTTGGCTTCCTCCAGATCCTTGCCCCAGATGATGGCCAGCGCCAGGTTGGGGTCGTATTCCGTGGGGATCTGGTAGGCGCGGTCCTGGGGCACGTGGGTGTGCAGCTTGAGCCAGGGCTGGCCGGTCCAGGCGATGGTCTCGATGCGGCCGGTCCAGGGGGCGAAGCGGTTCTGCGTGTCCTCGGCGATGATGCGGTACTCGATGCCCACGCCTTCGAAGCTGACGTCCTTTTGGGCGTAGCCCTGCTCCTCGCCCAGGCCCAGGCGGATCTGCTCGCGGATCAGGTTGACCTCGCCCTGGCCCTTTATGCGGGCGATGGCGGCGGACACGCCGTTCTCCACCTGGATGCGCGTGTTCACCTCCATCAGGAAGGGCTCGCCCTTGGGCGTCACGATCCATTCCCAGGTGCCCACGTTATCGTAGTTGATTTCCCGGGCGATGGAAAGGGAGTGGCGCACGATGTCGTCCAGGACCTTGCGGGCGTCGAAGGCGTAGTTCAGGCTGCCCGGCACGAAGCCCGGCGCGGTCTCGATGCGCTTCTGGCGGCCCGGGCTCTGCACGGAGCAGTTGCGCGTGCCGAAGTGGATGGGATCAAGCCCGCCGCGCGAGGAGACGATCTGCACTTCCAGGTGATTGTAGTTGAAGATGCGCTGCTCGATGAGCACGCCGGGGTCGTTGAACTGGCGCTGGGAATAGTTGCGGATGCGCCGGTAGGTTTGCCGGAAGCGGTTCATGCTGTGGACTTCGTCGATGCCCATGCCTCCGCCGCCGGCGCTGGCCTTGACCAGGACCATGGGCCGGGTGACGCCCTGCTTCTCCTGGTAGTTGAAGAGCTGCTGGCCGATGGATTCGGCCTCCATCTCGTCGTAGATGGCGCGGTCGCTGCCGGGCACGGTGGGCACGCCCAGGCCGCGGGCCAGACGCTTGGTGTTGATCTTGTCGCCCAGGTCGCGGATGACGCGCCAGGAGGGGCCGATGAACATCATGGGCCGGGAGCGCTCCACCACGCGCCGGGCGAAGCGGTAGTTCTCCGAGAAGAAGCCGTAGCCGGGGTGGATGGCCGTGGCCTGGGTCGCGTCGGCCGCGGCGAGGATGTCGCCGGCGTCCAGGTAGTTGTGGATGCGCACCAGGGCCTCTTCCCCGCCCAGGCTCCTGGCCAGGGAGACATGCCCGGATTCGGCGTCCTCCTTGGTATAAACGCAGACAAAGCCGACGCCCAGTTCGGCGCAGGCCTGCATGATGCGCACGGCGATTTCGCCCCGGTTGGCTATGAGTACCTTGTGCTTGTCCCTGGTCACGTGCTTTTGTTTCCTCGCTTTGGTGGCGGAAGTTGCACTGGGCCTTTAGCCGTTCTTGGCCGAATAGGCAAGCCGGGGGGAGTGTGGGGCGGCGTGCAGACATGCACGCCCGTCGGCGGGCGCAAAACAGGACAGCCCCCGCTCCGTTTTTGCGGGCGGGGTTTTGCGGCCGGCAACGGAGCTGTCACTTAAGCAGGGTGAGGATGTCGCTGTTGCTGGGCGTGAACAAACCCATGGATATGGCGGTCTGCAAACCCCTGCCGAGGAGCGGCTGGGCCGCAAGATCCTTCGGGGAGAACCCGTCCTGGCTGGCCATGTCGGCGACCTTGCCCTGAGCGGCCTGCGGGCTGCCTGCGGCGGCGTCGGAGGTGTTCAGCAGCGAGCCGCCGACCTGCTCCGGAGTCCCGACGGCCAAGGTCTCGCCCGAGGGCTGGGCAGCGGCGCTTTCACCCTGCTTGAGCTTGAGGTCAGAGGACAGCCGCCGGGTGCTTGTGGCCAGCGCGCTGAAGGAGCTGTTCAGGTTGCGTGGGGCGTTCATGGCCATCAGGTTGTGATTGATGACGAGCGACATGGGTATCCTCGTTGAAGTGCAATCGAGTGACGCACGCTGGCGCGGCGGCGTGCCGGAGGGGTTTCGCCGCGTTGTTGTCGGGCCTGGACTGCCGGGCGGACTGCACGGGCTTTTGTGGCCGAAAGCTAGCCGGTGGTCTTGAGCAGGTCGCGGACCCTCTGCTCATTGTTGGCGACGCTTTGGAGCGCATACCCCATGTTCTCGTGCATGATTTGCGCTTTGGTGGAGTTGTTCAGGGTCGGGTCGTTGTTCAGGTCGTTCATCCTGGCGGTGGTGAGCGCGCTCTGCCTTGCGGCATCGGTTGTGTCGACGATGGCCCCTGACTCTCCGGAAGCGCTAGTGCGAGCGGCCGAGGTGATGCGCTCCGCCGCCGAGTTCGGCATTTGGCTGTTGGTGTCGTTCTGGAGTTCCCGTAATTTCGCGGACACATTGACCGGGGTGCCAGTGTTGAACCTGCTCATGAGGTTGCTGGTGTTCCCGATGGCTGGGGCAAGTGTGCTGATGTTCAGTGCCATGCATGTCTCCTGGCTGAAATGTCGTTGTCCGGACAACATATTTTGGCGCAGCGGCGTGCCGGATGTGGTCCTGCCGCGTTGCTCCGTCATCTGGATTGCCGGGCGGCCTTTGCGGGCGCCTTGTGCGGGTGGAAAATAACGCGCACGCCGCACGGCGGATTCACAATCAGGCAGGCGGCCTTTCAGCCGCGCGCCGCACCAAAACCCCAAAATTTAAAAGAAGGCGTTGCCTTTGGGGCTTTCGGCGGTCACACCTTGATGTTGGCAAGCGCCCCGATGGCATCCGCATGGCCGCTGTTTAAGTTGTCCAGGGTTTGGGACACCACCGCAGCCCCGAAGGTCTGCTTGTCCATGGGAGCGGAGTCCTGGGACTGAGAGGTCAAGGAACTCTGGGACTGGGAGGAGGAGTCGCTCCCGTAGGTTTGGCTCATTGAGGAGGAGTACCCTCCGATGGGATCAATGGACATGTTTTGACCACCTCCTTGCCGAAAGCAAAGACAACGCCTTCTTCGTTTCTTATCGGAAGATCCTTAAAAAACTTTAGGGCTGACCGAAAATTTGCGCAGCCTGTGTTTGACAAGCGTCGCCCCTTCGATAATACACGCCCCAGGCGGATGCGTACCGCCAATATATTTGCGTTCAATCGCACAGGAGCAGCAGATGACCGACCAGGCGCAGACCAACGGGGATCAGGAGCAGAGCTTTGCGGAGCTTTTCGAGGCCAGCTATGCCGGACAGGGCGAGCCCTTGAACCTGGGAGATAAGATCTCCGCCCGCATTATCAGCATCGGCGCGGACAGCGTGTACTTCGACACCGGCACCAAAATCGACGGTGTGGCTGAAAAGAAGGAGCTTGTCGACGCCGAGGGCAACTTCCCCTTCAAAGAAGGTGAAAGCATCGACCTCTACGTGGTCTCCAAGACCCGCAGCGAGATCGTGCTCTCCCGCGCCCTGGCCGGGGCAGGCGGTCTGGAGATGCTCCAGGGCGCCAAGGACTCCGGGCTGCCCGTGGACGGCAAGGTCAAGGAGACCTGCAAGGGCGGCTTCTCGGTGGAGATCATGAACCGCAGGGCGTTTTGCCCCGTGAGCCAGATCGACGCCCGCTACGTGGAGAACCCCGAGGAGTACGTGGGCAAGACCTTCCCCTTCCTCATCACCAAGCTGGAGGAGCGCGGCCGCAACATCGTGGTGTCGCGCCGCGTGCTCATCGAGCGCGACCGCCAGGCCGCCACCGAGGAATTCCTGGCCGCCATGAAGCCCGGCGAGGAGATCGAGGGCACCGTGGTGCGCCTGGCCGACTTCGGCGCCTTTGTCGAGATCGCCCCCGGCCTGGAGGGCATGGTCCACGTGAGCGAGCTCGGCTTTGCCCGCATCGCCAAGCCCGAAGAGGCCGTGAGCATGGGCGAGAAGATCCGCGTCAAGGTCCTGGGCGTGGAGCCCGGCAAGAAGCCCGGCCAGCTCAAGATATCCCTCTCGCGTAAGCAGACCATGAGCGACCCCTGGGAGGGCGTGGAAGGCAAGCTCAAGGAAGGCGAGAAGCACACCGGCAAGGTGGTGCGCCTGGCCGACTTCGGCGCCTTTGTGGAGCTCTTGCCCGGCGTGGACGGACTCATCCACGTGAGCGAGATGAGCTACACCAAGCGCGTGAACAAGCCGAGCGAGATCGTCCAGGTGGGCGAGGAGGTCTCGGTGGTGGTCAAGGAGATCGACCTGGCCAAGCGCCGCATCTCCCTGTCCATGAAGGAGGCCGAGGGCGATCCCTGGCTGGCCGCCGCCGCCAAGTACGCTCCCGGCACCCAGGTCACCGGCGTGGTGGAGAAGCGCGAGACCTTCGGCATCTTCGTCACCCTTGAGCCCGGCATCACCGCGCTCTTGCCCAAGTCGCGCATCAGCGTGGCCGTGGACCCCAAGCAGTACGACAAGCTCAATCGCGGCGACTCCGTGACCCTGGTGGTCGAGGACCTGCGCGCGGGCGAACGGCGCATCGCGCTCTCGCCCCTTGAGGTGCGCGAGAACACCCGCAACGAGGGTGGCGGCGGTCGCGAGAACGAGGACTGGAAGGGCTACAAGGCCGCTGCCAAGCCTGCCGAGAAGTCATCTTCTGCGGGCGGCATGGGCAACCTCGGCGACATGCTGGCCCAGGCCAAGGCCGCCAAGGGCAAGAAATAAGACGCCCCGCGTCGGCACAGGAATATGGGCGCGGGGCGTTTGCCCAGGTGGTGGACGCTCCGCGCTTGTTTTGGATGATGGCCGCTGTGCGTTGATCCGGAAGGTTGATCCAGAGGGTTGACCCGGAGGATGGACGCAGCGCGTGTCTTTTTGGCGTTGGGCGCTGTGTGTGTCTTTGCAGATGGACGCTGCGCCGGACGAACAGACCGACGCTTCGCGCTGGGAAAACAGGCCGACGCAGCGCGTTGGAAAATCAGACCGACGCCTGGCGCTGAATAATCAGACCGACGCTCCGCGTCGAAACAAGACTTTCGAGGAGTTCCATGGCTGAGCCGACGAACAAGATCATCTACTCCATGATGGGCGTGAGCAAGTACTTCGACAAGCGCCAGGTTTTGAAGGACATCTCCCTGTCCTACTTCTACGGCGCCAAGATCGGCGTGCTGGGCCTGAACGGCAGCGGCAAAAGCTCGCTTCTGAAGATCCTGGCCGGGGTGGACACGGACTTCCAGGGCAAGATCGCGCTTTCGCCCGGGTACACCATCGGCTTCCTGGAGCAGGAGCCCCAGCTCGACGAGACCAAGACCTGCCGCGAGGTCGTGGCCGAGGCCGCCCAGGAGACGGTGGATCTGCTCGCCGAGTTCGAGCGCATCAACGAGAAGTTCAGCGAGCCCATGGACGACGACGCCATGCAGAAGCTCATTGACCGCCAGGCGGCCGTGCAGGAGAAGCTGGACGCCTGCGACGCCTGGGACCTGGACAGTAGGCTGGAGATGGCCATGGACGCCCTGCGCTGCCCGCCGGGCGACACGCCGGTCAAGGTCATTTCCGGTGGCGAGAAAAGGCGGGTGGCCCTGTGCCGCCTGCTGCTGCAAAAGCCGGACATCCTGCTGCTGGACGAGCCCACCAACCACCTGGACGCGGAGAGCGTGGCCTGGCTGGAGCACCACCTGCAGCAGTATGCGGGCACGGTCATCGCCGTGACCCACGACCGCTACTTCCTGGACAACGTGGCCGGGTGGATTCTGGAGCTGGACCGTGGCCGGGGCATTCCCTGGCAGGGCAACTACTCCTCCTGGCTGGAGCAGAAGCAGAACCGCCTGGCGGGTGAGGAGAAATCCGAGACCGACCGCCAGAAGACCCTGGCCCGCGAGCTGGAGTGGATCCGCATGTCCCCGCGCGGCCGCCACGCCAAGGGCAAGGCGCGCATCAGCGCGTACGAGAACCTGCTGGCGCAGGAGAACGAGAAGCTGGGGCCGGAGCTGGAGATCTTCGTGCCTGCGGGCCCGCGCCTGGGCAACGTGGTCATCGAGGCCAAGGGGCTCAAGAAGGCCTTTGGCGACAACGTGCTCGTGGACGGCATCAGCTTCATCATGCCGCCCGGCGCCATCATCGGCATCATCGGCCCCAACGGCGCGGGCAAGACCACGCTGTTCCGCATGATCACCGGCCAGGAGACCCCGGACGAGGGCACGCTCAAGATCGGCGAGACCGTGAAGCTGGCCTACGTGGACCAGGACCGCTCCCTTGACCCGGACAAGACCGTGTACGAGGCCATTTCCGGCGGCAGCGACTTCATCAAGCTGGGCAACCGCGAGATGAACGCCCGGGCCTACATCGGCAAGTTCAACATCACCGGCAGCGACCAGCAGAAAAAGGTCGGCCTGCTCTCCGGCGGGGAGAGAAACCGCGTGCATCTGGCGGCCCTGCTGAAAGAGGGCGCCAACGTCCTGCTGCTCGACGAACCGACCAACGACCTCGACGTGAACACCATGCGCGCCCTGGAAGACGCCCTGGTGAACTTCGCGGGCTGCGTGCTGGTCATCAGCCACGACCGCTGGTTCCTGGACCGCATCGCCACGCACATCCTGGCCTTTGAGGGCGACTCCCAGGTCAGCCTGTTCGACGGCAACTGGAGCGAGTACGAGGCCGACCGCAAGGCCCGCCTGGGCACAGCGGCGGACCAGCCGCACCGCATCAAGTACCGGCACCTGACCCGCTAGGCGCAGCCGCCGAGGACTTCCATTGCGCCTCGCCTTTCCCACATGGGGAGCCGAGGCTGACCAAGACAAGACTCCAAAAGGCCCATCCTGTGCGCAGGGTGGGCCTTTATTCTTGAGCGCCGGGGGCAAGTGGGGTATTCGACCAGGACGAAGCAAGGTCAGGGCGCGCGCCTGGCCCTGGCGTCCGGCGGCAGCCCGGCTGCTGACCGGCCATTGGCCCGCTGCTGGGCATGACCGTCCGGCGACCGGCCCGGAGAATCTTCAACCTGCGAGGGGGAAAGCCATGCGCACAATGTTGTGGGTGTCCAGTCTCCTGCTTCTGGTTCTGGGCCTGCCCAGCCTGGCGGCGGCCCAATCAGCCAAACCGGCCGTCAAATTGGCCGACACCATCCCCACGGACAATGGCGATCTCGTCATCACCTTCCTGGGCCACGGCACCCTGATGTTCCAGTGGGCGGGCAAGGTGGTCCACGTGGACCCCTGGAGCACCCAGGCCGACTACGCCGTCCTGCCCAGGGCCGACCTCGTCCTCGTGACCCACGAGCACCGCGACCACCTGGACCCTGCGGCCATCAAGGCCGTGAGCAAGCCCGGCACGGTCATCGGCGTCACGCTCAAGGCCTCGGCCACGCTGGACGGCGCGGTGGTGCTGAAAAACGGCGACAGCAGGGAGCTGGCCGGAATCGTCGTGGACGCCGTGCCCGCGTACAACATCGCGCACCAGCGCTCGCCCGGCATGCCCTTCCACCCCAGAGGCGAGGGCAACGGCTACGTGCTGCACTTCGGCTCGACCCGCGTGTACGTCGCGGGCGACACCGAGAACATCCCGGAAATGGCGGCCCCTGTGGTCAAGGGCGTGGATGCGGCCTTCCTGCCCGTGAACCTGCCTTACACCATGACAATCGACATGCTCGTGGACGCGGCGCGGATGATCCAGCCGAGGATTCTGTACCCCTACCACACCACGGACACGGACATGGCCAAGGTGGCAGTCGCGCTGAAGGACGTTCCCGGCGTGGAGACGCGCATTCGGCCCATGAAATAGGCCCGCGAAATAGGCTGCTGCAACAGGGGCCTGAGCCGTCGAAGCAGCCGAAGCGCCCGGAGGACGGAGTGACGGAGACAACCGCCCAGAGCGCCCACAGCGCCCACAGCATCTGGAGCGCCCTGCCGGCCCCGGCCCGCCGGGCCCTGGCGCGCGGGTCCGTGGGGCGGGACCATCTGACGGGGCTGTCGGCGGAGCTGCTGTCCCTGGCCGCCGGGGCCGCGCCCGCCAGCCGCGCCCGCCTGGCCGCGCTGGTCCAGGACCTGCTTGTCTCGGCCTGGGCCGCCAGCCCCCTGGACGGCGACTTGGCGCAGCTCTGCTCCGGCCAGCCCTGGCCCGGCTGGCCCCGGCTGCCGGAAAACTGCGCCGACACCCTGAAGGCCCATGCCAACTTCTGGCGGCCGCCAGCAGCAGCCGACCCCTGGCGGGCCCTGCCCGGCGGCCCGGGGCATTGGGACCAGCGCCGGGCGATGCTGTGCGAGCGCCAGCAGGCCGAGCCCAGGAACCTGTTTTGGAAGGCCGAGGCCTGGGCCCTGGCCTGGCCCCGCGCGGACTGGGCCCTGGTCGACGAGGCCCTGCGGCCCGAGTCCTGGCCCCGGACCCTGACGCCCGTGCGCCTGCAGGCCCAGGCCCAGGCCCTGCTGGCGCGCGGCGATGCGGCGGCGGCCCTGGCGGAGTTGGACGGGCTGGGCGCGTTCTTTCCCGGGGGCAGCCCGCTTGTGCGCGCCGAGTGCCTGCTGCGCCTGGGCCGCGAGGCCGAGGCCGTGGACGTGTTGGCTGCGAGCGTGGCCCGCGCGCCCTGGCGCGGCAGCGAGGTCCTGCGCCTGTCCGACCTCGTGAGCGGCGCGGCGGGCGAGGTTCTGCCCGTGCCCGGCGGCGTGGCTGTTTTGCTATATACCTGGAACAAGGCTCGCGAGCTGGACGAGACCATGGCGTCACTCGCGGCTTCTGACCTTGGGGCCGTGTCAGACCCGAACGGTGCGCGGCTGTGGGTGCTGGACAACGGCAGCAGCGACGCCACGCCCCAGGTGCTCGACAGCTGGCAGACCCGGCTGGGCGCGGCCATGAGCGTGCTGCGCCTGCCCGTGAACATCGGCGCCCCGGCGGCGCGCAACTGGCTGTTGTCCCTGCCCGAGGTGCGCGCGTGCGACTTTCTGGTCTTTCTCGACGATGACGTGACCCTGCCCGTGGATTGGCTGGGGCGGCTGGGCGCGGCGGCGGCGCGCTTTCCCGAGGCGTCGGTCTGGGGCTGCCGGGTGGTGGACGCGGCCAATCCGCTGGTGGTCCAGAGCGTGGACTACACGCCGCAGGCCGCCAGCCCGGACGCCCAGGGCGGTCAGTCCATCTCCCTGTCCATCTCCCTGGCCAGCCTGCACCAGGGCCAGCCGGACCTGGGCCAGTTCACGTACCTGCGGCCATGCGTCAGCGTCACCGGCTGCTGCCACCTGCTGCGCACGGCGGACATCGAGCGCACCGGCGGGTTTGACATCCGCTTCTCGCCCTCGCAGTACGACGACCTGGAGCGCGACCTGCGGCTGTTTCTGGGCGGCGGGCATGCGGTGTACCAGGGGCACCTGGCCGTGGGCCACAAGCGCAGCAGCGGCCAGCTGGCCGAGCGCAGCGCGGCCGAGATCGGCAACGCCACGGCCAACACGCACAAACTCTTGACCAAGCACGCGGCGGGCGATCTGGCGGCCTTGTGCCAGCGCGGCGAGGCGCTGCTGGAGCGCGACATGGAGCGCCGCCTGCGGGAGCTCCAGGGCATGCTGCCCGGCGTCTGAGCCTGGAGGCCGAAGAAATTCAGGCGCACGGAGGCCTTTTGCAAGGGCTGGCGCAAGCTCCGGGCAAAGCCTGTTGCGGCGGGCCAAGCAAAAGGATCGGCAAACGCCGGGGCTGCGGCTGCATTGAATCAGGCCAGGTCAGCCAGGCAGTTCAGTGGTGCGTCTGGGGCAAGGCGACCGGGGTTTACGAGCAGGCTCCGGGCCGGTTTTCCGCGCGGAAGCAGTAGCCTACGGGCTGGGTGCGGCCTTCGATGAGGGCCAGCAGGGTCTTCTGGTCGTCCTCGTCGGGCAGCTGGAACGACAGGCCCAACTGGTAGCTGCCGTCGCCGATCGCCTGGACGCGGTTGACCTGGGCCTTGACGGGCAGGCGGATGCCCAGGACGCTGTCCGTGAGCACGAGGTCGATGGCGCTGGTCCGGGCCACGGGCTTGTCCGAGTCGCACAAGAGGCCGCCGAAGCTGATGTCCCGGGCCACGGCGAAGATCTCGTCGGTCTTGTTGCTCAGCCGCAGCGGGAGCGGGTCGGACAGGGTGTAGCGCGTGTGGGTGCGCTGGTGGTCGCTGAAGGGCCGCACGCAGTTGCGCGTGACCTTGGCCTGGTACAGGGCCTGGTCGGCCCGCTGGACCAGGGAGGCCATGTCCAGGGCGTCGTTGGGGAAACAGGCCAGGCCGATGCTCACGGTGATGGCGGGCAGCTGCTGCCCGGCAAAGTTGATGCTGTGCCGCTGCACGGCCTGGCGGATGCGCTCGGCCACGCCCACGGCCTCTTCCCTGGTGGTCTGGGGCAGGATCACGGCGAATTCCTCGCCGCCGTAGCGCACCACGCTGTCCAGCAGGCGCGCTGTTTCGCCCAGGATCTGGGCGATGTCGCGCAGGGCCTGGTCGCCGGCGGAGTGGCCGTAGGTGTCGTTGAAGTCCTTGAAGTGGTCCAGGTCGAGCATGAGCAGGGTGAAGGGATGCCCGAAGCGCCGGAAGCGCTCCATTTCCCTGGGGATTTCCTGGTTGAAGGAGCGGCGGTTGAACAGGCCGGTGAGCTCGTCCTTGTACGCGTTCTCCTCCCGCTGGCGCAGCAGGTTCACCTCCACCAGCACGGGTTCGCGCAGCATGGGGTTGACCTGCATGAAATAGTCGCACATGGCCGTGACCAGGCTGACCGTGCGGCCTAGGGCCTGGCAGAGGCCGTCCTGGTGCTGGAGGATGGCCTGCACCGTGTCCCTGGCCTCGGCCGGGGTAAGCTCCAGGCGGCTTAAGCGGTACAGGGCCTCGGCATAGATCTCGTCGCCGCATTCCTTGGCAAGATGCTCCCACTGCACCTTGTTCAGGAAGCAGGTGGTGGTCGAGCGTTCGATGAGTGCGTTCAACTGTCCGGAAAAATCGCCGGGCAAGTCCTGCGAGATGGCCATGCTGGTTTATCCTAATGTAATGTTTGTGCTAATGTTGCTCCACTGATACTAGCTATGAGATATATTAACACTCAAGAATAAAGTCAATGCCCGACTGGAAGGTTTGTCGGCTTGACTGTTCTTCCCTTGGGATGCGAAAGTGCAGGATGCGAAAATACATCTGGAAGCAGAGAGGAACTCCATGACCTCAGATTTCCGCAATGATGACAGTGTGCTGCTGATCCGGGTCGAACAGGTTTTGCATGAGCGGAAAAGCCTTGGCCTGGAGGGGCTGGTGGCCGGCCTGGAGACGGTGATCCTGGGCGTGGAGCCCGACCGTTTGAAATCCGCCGCAGCGGAATTCCTGGACACCACCGGCTACTATTTCGGCGCCGCGCTGGACAGTCCGGGCGGTCCGGCCTGCGTGCTTGAGTTGCCCGGCTCGGCGGACTTTCTGCTGCACGCGCGCGCGTGCGGCCCGAACCCCTTCGACGCCGAGCCCACAGGGCCGAAGTCCGCGCACCTGCCGCACACCAGGGTCGAGACCATGGTTTTCCTCTGCCATGACCTGGTGCGCTTTGTGGCGATCCAGAAGGCGCGCGGCGTGCGCTTCATGAGCCCGGAGGTGCTGCGCTCGGCGGCCAGTTTGTTCATCCAGACCGAGCCCTCGGCCCACAGCGCCCTGTCCTACGGCTTCGTGCAGTGGCTTGAGGCCGGGCGGCAATACCAGGGCGGATACTTCCGCCAGGCCGACTGGTCCCTGCCCAAGCCGGACAAGGCGCATCTGCGCAACATCGGCGTGTTCGACCACGCCTCGGTGCGGGTGCGCGCGCGGGAGCGCGACGACGCCATCGTGGAGTTCCTGGAGCTCACCAGCTACGACTACGCCATGTCCGTGTACGTGGACAACCTGAACTCCATCACCAACGTGGCGCGCCTGCCGGGCGAGGCGTACGCCATGGTCATCACCTCCGGCCTGGGCGACGCGGCGGGCGGCCAGCCCGGCCCCACCGAGAAGTTCATCGAGAACTACGGGCGGCGCATCCACCACCTGGCCTTTTGCACCGAGCGCATCGAGGAGACCTTTGCCGGGCTCAAGGCCTCGGGCATGGAATTTTTGGTGGAGCTGGTGGGCTCGCCCGAGGAGGGCCTGCGCCAGACCTTCAGCCGTCCGCTGCCGAACACGCTCATCGTCAACGAGTACATCAAACGCTACCAGGGCTTTGACGGCTTCTTCACCAAAAGCAATGTCACGCTTTTGACGAAAGCGACGGAGAATCAGTAGCTTGCGCAATCCTCGCCCCAGGGGCCCAGGCCTTGACAGGGCAGGGCAAGGCGCATACATTGCAAACAAGTGAGCACATGTTCATATGAATAACGCGACCGAACTGGATGTTTGCGAGAAGCAGTGCCTGCACCAGGACCGCATCGAGCGGGTGCGCGGGGCCATGCTTGACGACAGGGCGGCGGAGGGCCTGGCCGAGATCTTCGGCCTGCTGGGCGACCGCACAAGGGTGCTCATCCTGCATGCTTTGAGCCAGGGCGAGCTGTGCGTGTGCGACATCTCCGCCGTGCTCGGAGCCACCTCCTCGGCGGTGTCGCACCAGCTCAGGCTTTTGCGCACGGCCAAGCTGGTCAAGGCCCGCAAGGAGGGCAAGAACGTCTTCTACACCCTGGACGACGAGCATGTGCGCCAGCTGTTCGCCCAGGGCCTGGAGCACGTTTTGGAACGGTAGAGGCTCTTTTTTTGGTTTGATGCATGAACAAGTGTGCAATTGTTTGTACGTAAACGAAAGGACGCTCCATGGATTCCCTGCTGCGATTCTTGGCCGAAAGCTGGCATGTGTTTCGCCAGGCCGCGCCGTTCCTGCTGTTCGGATTTTTCGTCGCCGGCCTGCTCAAGGCCCTGGCGCCCGCAGACCTCCTGGTGCGGCACTTCGGGGGCCGGGGCTTCGTCTCGGTGCTCAAGGGGGCGCTTCTGGGCGCGCCGCTGCCGCTGTGCTCCTGCGGGGTGCTGCCTGCGGCCATGGGCCTGCGCCGTCAGGGGGCCGGGGCCGGGGCCACCACGGCCTTCATGATCGCCACCCCGGAGACCGGCGTGGACTCCCTGGCCGTGACCTATGCCCTCATCGACCCGCTGATGACCGCGCTGCGGCCCATCTCCGCCGTGCTCACGGCCCTTGTGGCCGGGCTGGCGGCGAACCTGTTGCCGGAGCGCTCCATCCCGGCGCTGCAGCCGGTCAACGGGACTGAGGCCGCAGGCTGCGCCTCGGGCTGCTGCCCGCGTGGCGGCTCGGACGGGTGCGCCACGACCGCACCGGGCGTTGCGGAATGCCCAGCCGGTCGTTCCCGTCTGGCTGACCGCCTGCGCGACGGCCTGGGCCACGCCTTTGGCGAGATGCTGGCCGACGTGGGCCTGTGGCTGGTCCTCGGCGTGCTGGCGGCCGGAGCCATTGGGGCCTTTCTGCCGCCGACGCTGTTTGTCGATCTGCCGGGCGGCGAAGTCACCTCCATGCTGGCCATGCTTGTCATCGGCGTGCCCATGTATGTCTGCGCGTCCAGCTCCACGCCCATCGCGGCCTCGCTGCTCCTGAAGGGCCTTTCGCCCGGCGCGGCGCTGGTGTTCCTGCTCACCGGCCCGGCCACCAACGCCACCACCATCACGGTCATGGCCCGGACCTTTGGCCCGGCCCTCACCGGGGTCTACGTGGCCTCCATCGTGGGCTGCTCCCTGGCCTTCGGGCTCGTGGCCAACCGCATCTACGCGGCCCTGGGCTTCGACATCCACGCCGTGCTGGGCGGTGTGGCCGAAGCCCTGCCCGCCTGGATCGAGCTCGGCTCGTCGGCGCTGCTCGCCGTGCTGATCCTGCGCGCGTTGTTCACTTCCCGCCACGCCCATGATGCCTGCGCCGAGGGTGTTGCGTCCCACTGATGCGGCCCACTGATGCGGTCCGTTGATGCGGCCAATTGATGCGTGACGCGCGGCCTTGCGGCCCATTGCGGATTGCGGTAGCGCAGTGCAGACGCAATCGCCCAAGGAGGACGCGCAGCACATGGCAGAACTCGACGCCGCCAGCCGCAGGCTGGAGTTCAAGGATTCCGAGCTGGCCAACAAGCTCTTCGGCCCGCAGGCGGGCAACCTAGCCCTTCTGGCCGACAAGACCGGCGTGCTCATCGACACGCGCGGGTCCGCCGCCACGCTCTCCGGCCCGGCAGAGGCCGTGGACCTGGCCGCCAGCGTGCTGACCCAGCTCTACGGCCTGCTCCAGGAGGGCAAGAGCGTGCACCCGCAGGATGTGGACTGCGCCTGGCGCATCCTCCTGCGCGAGCCCGGCTCGGACATCCGGCGCATCTTCCAGGACACGGTGTACGTGGCCTCCCCGCGCAAGACCATCGCGCCCAAGACCATCAGCCAGCGCGACTACCTCTCGGCCATCCGCGAGAACGACCTGGTCTTCGCCATCGGCCCGGCAGGCACGGGCAAGACCTATCTGGCTGTGGCCCTGGCCGTTTCCGCGCTCATGAAGCGCGAGGTCAAGCGCATCGTGCTGGCCCGCCCCGCAGTTGAGGCCGGAGAGAAATTGGGCTTCCTCCCCGGCGACCTGGCCGAGAAGGTCAACCCCTACCTGCGCCCGCTGTACGACGCTTTGCACGACATGCTGGACTTCGCCCGCGTGCAGGACATGCTGGCCACCGGGGTCATCGAGGTCGCGCCGCTGGCCTTCATGCGTGGCCGCACCTTGAACGACGCCTTCGTGATCCTGGACGAAGCCCAGAACACCACGCCCGAGCAGATGAAGATGTTCCTCACGCGTCTGGGCTTCGGCTCGCGCTGCGTGGTCACCGGCGACGTGACCCAGATCGACCTGCCGACCCAGACCCGCTCCGGCCTGGTGGAGGCGCGCGGCATTCTGGCCGGGGTCAAGGGCATCGGCTTTGTGCAGTTCCACGAGGAGGACGTCATCCGCCACCCGCTGGTGGGCCGCATCGTGCAGGCCTATGACCGGTATGACCAGGGCCGCAAAAAGGCCAAGGCGTGAGCACAGGCCTGGTCATCAAGACCGCTCCAGGCCTGCGCCTGAACCCGCGCTTCCCGCTGTCCCGGCGGGAGCTTGGCGGCCTTGTCGGAACGCTCCTGGCCGCCCTGGACCTGACCGGCGCGCAGCTGTCGCTGACGCTGCTCGACGACCCGGCCATGGCGCTGCTCAACGCCGAGCACCTGGGCTGCCAGGGCCCCACCAACATCCTGAGCTTTCCCGAGGCCGACCCCAAGCGCCCGCAGAGCCTTGGCGCGCTGTACCTTTCCGTGGACACGCTCTCGCGTGAGGCCTACCTCTATGGGCAAAACCCGCGCAGGCACCTGGCGCGGCTCTTGGCCCACGGCATCCTGCATCTGGCCGGGCACGACCACGGCCCGGACATGGAGGCCCTGACGGATGTGGCCGTGGCTGCGGCCTGCCCGGAAGCTCCTGCCCCGGCCTGATTATTGGGCCACTCGCCCGGCCATTCGCCCGAAGAGCGGCCTGTTACCCGGCTCGTTACCCGGCCCGTTACCCGGCCCGGACGGCGGCCCGGCCCAGTTCCTGCCGCCTCTTTACAATCCCGGCGCGGTTGGGCAAAATACCGTTTTTAACGAAAGCCGTCAGGTTTTTTGCGAGGAGAGCTCCCATGGCCAGACATTTCCTGAACATCCTGGACATGCCCAAGGCCGACGCCTTCAAGGTGCTGACCCGGGCCAAGGCCCTGAAGGACGGAGGCGTCCGCAGCAAACTGCTGGACGGCAAGACCGTCATCCTGATCTTTGAGAAGGCCTCCACGCGCACCCGCGTGTCCTTTGAGGTGGCCGTGCGCCACCTGGGCGGCAGCACCGTGTTTTTGACCCCGGGCGAGTCCCAGCTGGGCCGCAACGAGCCGCTCAAAGACACGGCGCGCGTGCTCTCGCGCTACGCCGACGCCCTGGTGGTGCGCACCTTCGGCCAGGAAAAGCTGGACACGCTGGTCCAGTGGGGCACAATCCCGGTGGTCAACGCGCTCACCGACGAGCACCACCCCTGCCAGGTCATGAGCGACGTTTTGACCATGTACGAGCGCACCCCGGACCTCTGCGCCCTCAAGGTGGGCTGGATCGGCGACGGCAACAACATGGCCCACTCTTGGATCGAGGCCGCGGCGCGCTTCGGCTTCGAGCTGACCCTGGCCTGCCCCTCGGGCTACACCCCGGACCTCACCATCCTGGCTCGGGCCAGGGAAGAGGGCGCGCGAATCGTGCTCACCGAGGATCCGGAACTGGCCGCGCGCGGCGCGCATTACCTGAACACCGACGTCTGGGCCTCCATGGGCCAGGAGGCGGAGCAGCTGCGGCGCGAGGCGGCCTTTGAAGGCTACCAGCTGAACGACGCGCTGCTGAAGCTGGCGCGGCCCGGCTGCAAGGTCATGCACTGCCTGCCCGCCCACCGGGGCGAGGAGATCTCCGACGAGGTTTTCGAGCGGAACGCGGACATGATCTTCGACGAGGCCGAAAACCGCCTGCACATGCAGAAGGCCATCCTGGAATGGGTTTTCGAGGCCCTGTAACTTACCTTCACGAACACGGAGCAGACGCATGAGTTCCATCAAGAAAGTCGTCCTGGCCTATTCCGGCGGGCTCGACACCTCCATCATCCTCAAGTGGATCAAGAACACCTACGACTGCGAGGTCGTCACCTTCACCGCCGACCTGGGCCAGGGCGAAGAACTCGACGGCGTGGAGGCCAAGGCGCTGTCCACTGGCGCGACCAAGGCCTACGTCGAGGACATCCGCGAGGAATACGCCAAGGACTTCGTGTTTCCCATGCTGCGCGCCGCCGCCCTGTATGAGGGCCGGTATCTGCTCGGCACCTCCATCGCCCGGCCGCTCATCGCCAAGCGCATGTGCGAGATCGCGCTGGCCGAGGGCGCGCAGGCCGTGGCCCACGGCGCCACGGGCAAGGGCAACGACCAGGTGCGCTTTGAACTTGCCACCATGGCGCTGGCGCCGAAACTGAAGACAATAGCGCCCTGGCGCGACTGGGACATGAAGTCGCGCACGGACCTGGTGAACTACGCCGAGCAGCACGGCATCCCCGTGCCCGTGACCAAGAAGAACCCCTGGAGCCAGGACGCCAACCTGCTGCACGTGTCCTTTGAGGGCGGCGAGCTGGAGGACCCCTGGAACGCGCCGGACCCCGGCTGCCACCGCTACTGCACGCCCATCGAGCAGGCCCCGGACAAGGCCGAGGAGATCACCCTCGACTTCGAGGCCGGGGACCCTGTGGCCCTGAACGGCAAACCCCTGTCTCCGGCCCAGATGGTGCTGACCCTGAACGCCATCGCCGGGCGGCATGGCATCGGCCGCGTCGATATGGTCGAAAACCGCTTCGTGGGCATGAAGTCGCGCGGGGTGTACGAGACGCCCGGCGGAACCGTGCTGCACATAGCCAAGCGCGACCTGGAGGGCCTGTGCCTGGACCGCGAGGTCATGCACCTGCGCGACTCGCTCATCCCGCGCTACGCCGAGATGGTCTACTACGGCTACTGGTTCGCGCCCGAGCGCGAGGCCTTGCAAACCCTGGTGGACAAGACCCAGGAAAAGGTCACCGGCACCGTGCGCCTGAAGCTCTACAAGGGCAACTGCGTGCCCGTGGGCCGCAAGTCGCCGTTCTCCATGTACCGCATGGACCTGGCCACCTTCGAGGAGGACGCGGTCTACGATCAGGCCGACGCCGCTGGGTTTATCAAGCTCGTGGGCCTGCGTTTGAAAGGCAGGATGGCGGGGAAATAGCAAGGGGCAGAGCCCCTTGCCAGATGCATCCTGGGGGAGGCGAAGCCTCACCCAGAGACGCCGTGCAAATGCCGGGAGGGCAGTACCATGACCAAGAAGATGTGGGGCGGACGTTTTGCCGGGGCCGCTGCGGCGTCGGTTGAGCAGTACACCCAGTCGATGAGTTTTGACCGGGCGCTGTACCGCGAGGACATTGCGGGCTCCAAGGCCCACGCGGCCATGCTTGGGGCTGCCGGGATCATCGGCGCGGACGAGGCGGAAGTCATTTGCGCCGGGCTGGACCAGGTGCTGGCCGAGATTGAGGCCGGGACCTTCGTCTGGAAGCGCGAGTTGGAAGACGTGCACATGAACACCGAGCGCCGGTTGACCGAGATCGTCGGGCCGGTGGGCGGCAAGCTGCACACCGCGCGCAGCCGCAACGACCAGGTGGCGCTGGATTTCCGGCTGCATGTGGCGGCCCGGCTGGAGGTGTGGGGCGCGGAGCTGGCGCGGCTGGTGGAGGTGCTCTGCACACGGGCCGAGGAGCACGCGCAGACCCTTTTGCCCGGCTGCACGCATTTGCAGCCCGCACAGCCCGTGAGCCTGGCCCAGCACCTGTTGGCCTACGCGACGATGTTCCGGCGCGACTTTGAGCGCCTGCAGGATTGCCTGAAGCGCGTGCGCGTTTCGCCCCTGGGCGCAGCGGCGCTGGCCGGCACCACGTATCCCATCAGCCCGGCCCAGGTGGCCCAGGCCGTGGGCTTTCCCGCCACCTTCGCCAACAGCATGGACGCCGTGTCCGACCGCGATTTCGCCCTGGAGGCCCTGTTCTGCGGCAGCGTCGTCATGATGCATTTAAGCCGCCTGTGTGAGGAGCTGATCCTCTGGGCCAACCCGAACTTCGGCTACGTGCGCCTGCCCGACGCCTATTCCACGGGCTCGTCGATCATGCCGCAGAAGAAGAATCCGGACGTGTGCGAGCTGATGCGCGGCAAGACGGGCCGGGTGTACGGCGCGTTGACCACGCTGCTGACGATCATGAAGGGCCTGCCGCTGACCTACAACCGCGACATGCAGGAGGACAAGGAGCCGTTTTTCGACGCGGACAAAACGGTTACCTCGTCCGTGGCCATCATGGCCGACATGCTGGCGGCCCTGGAGTTCGTGCCCGAGGCCATGCGCCGGGCGCTTTCCAGGGGCTTTCTCAACGCCACGGAGCTGGCCGACTACCTGGCGGCCAAGGGTCTGCCCTTCCGCGAGGCGCACCACGCCGCCGGGGCCGCCGTGACCCTGGCCGAGAGCCGGGGCAGGGGCCTGGAGGACTTGAGCCTGGAGGATTTGCGCGCGTTTTCGCCCCTGGTGGAGCAGGATGTTTTCGCCGTGCTGGAGTTTGCGGCGGCGGTGGCGCGCCGGAATCTGCCCGGCGGCACCGGGCCTGTGTCCGTGGCTGGGCAGATAAAAACCCTGCGGGCCTGGCTGGCCGATATCTGCTGAAGATCGTTCGGCAATGTTTTTTCGTCAGGGGGCGTTCCATTCGGGGCGCTTCCTTTTTTATCCAAGAAAACCATGTGCATTTTTGAACATGGGTTGCGCTTCCTTGGGTTTTTGTTCATAGCCTCCAAAGGAGCAGAGTCACCGCATCCGATCCCGGAGGGGAAACATGACGACGTACACCGTCTACAAGGAGCAGCTGCCTGGGTTGTTCGAGAAGTGGAGCAAGCTCTATGCCCTCCACGTCCCGGCAAAGCTGCGCGAGGGGTTTTACGACCTTGTGCCCTGGAAAAAGGACCTGGAGATCGCCTGGGACTACGATGTAGCCTACAACTCAGCCAAGCGATTCGTCATGCCGCCGCATGAGGCCCTCATCACCTACGACCGCCGCACCTGCGAGGCCCAGCCGGTGTTTGAGGCCCCGAAGCAGATCCTCTTCGGCGTGCACCCCTATGACGTGAAGGCCCTGAACCAGCTGGACCAGCTCATGGAGGGCGGCAGCCCGGACCAGAATTATATTCGCCGCCGGGAAGCCACGGTGGTCATGGCCTTTGAGCCGCTGACCGTTTCGCCTGCGGCCTTCTGGGCCAGCGTGGGCGCGGCCAGCGTGGCCCACGGCTATGACCTCTACTGGACCAAGATCGGCCCGGCCGCCTTCACGGTCGAGGTGGGCTCGGTCCGGGGCGAGGAGCTGCTGGGCATGAACGGAGCGCTTCTGGCCTCCACCGCAGGCGACAAGGAAGGCGCGCGTCGGGCCAAGGCCCGCGTGCTGGCCAAGGCCCGCAAGAACGCCCTGCGCTACAACTGGGAAGAGACCCCGCGCCTTTTGGCCAAATGCTGGGATTCGCCCCTGTGGCGGCGCTATTCGCAGATGTGCCTGGCCTGCGGCTCGTGCAACCTGGTCTGCCCCACCTGCTACTGCTTCGACATCCGTGAAGAAACCGACGACAAGCTGGAAACCGGTGTGCGCTCCCGCGAGTGGGACGGCTGCATGCTCGAAGGCTTCGCCAAGGTTGCGGGAAACCACAACTTCCGGCCCAAGGCCCAGGACCGCTACCGCCACCGGTACTTCCGCAAGGGCAAATACATCTACGACAAGATCGGCGAACTGGGCTGCGTGGGCTGCGGACGCTGCGTGCGCGCCTGCACCGCAGGCATCGCCAACCCGCTCAAGGTGTTCAACGAATTGTGGGAGGAGACCGCCCATGAATACTAAACTCTTCTCGCCGTACGTGCCGCGTCCGGTCACGCTGGTGGAGAAGACCCCGCTGTCGGACTTCGTCACCCGTTTCACCTTTGAGCAGGACAACGGCAAGCCGCTGGCGCACAAGCCCGGCCAGTTCGTGAACCTGTCCATCTACGGCATCGGCGAGGCCCCGTTCTCCATCAGCTCCCCGCCCCGGCGCACCAATATCACCTTTGAGATCGCGGTGCGGCGCATCGGCGCTGTGACAAGCGCCCTGCATGCCCTGGAGCCCGGCGCCAAGGTCGGCATCCGCGGACCGTACGGCTCCTCGTTCCCGGTCATGAAGTTCGTGGGCAAGGATGTGCTCATCGTGGCTGGCGGCCTGGGCTACATCCCGCTGCGTTCGCTTCTGTTCTACCAGTTGCGCCACCGCGACGAGTTCGGCCGCATCGTGCTCATGGTCGGCACCCGCGACCCCAAGGAACGCATCTTTGTGGACGAGATCGCCGACCTGGCCAAAAGCGGCGACGTGGAGGTCATGGAGACCGTGGACGTGCCTGACAGCACCTGGCAGGGCAATGTCGGCGTCATCACCACGCTGTTGCCCAAGGCCGAGATGGACCCGGGCAACACCTACGTGGCCATGGTCGGCCCCCCGATCATGTACCGCTTCGTCATTGCCGAGTGCCGCAAGAAGGGCATCGCCTCGGAGCAGATCTTCGTCTCGCTGGAGCGCAAGATGAAGTGCGGCCTGGGCAAGTGCGGACACTGCCAGATCAATGAACTGAACGCCTGCATCGACGGCCCCGTGTTCTGCTACACGGACATCGAAGCCTACCAGGAAGCCATCTAGGCGCGCTGGCGGGGAGGGGACATCATGGCCAAACCGAAAATCGCCTTCTTCGACTTCGCTGGCTGCGAGGGCGACCAGCTCCAGATCGCCAACCTTGAGGAGCGCCTGCTCGACATCCTGGGGCATGTGGAGGTGGTGAGCTTCCGCGAGGTGGTCACCGGCCATTCCGACGACTACGACGTGGCCTTTGTCGAGGGCTCCATCACCAGGGCCGAGGACGAGGTCCGCCTGAAGGAGATCCGCAAGAACGCCAAGGTGCTCGTGGCCCTGGGGGCCTGCGCGGCCATCGGCGGCATCAACTGTCTCAAGAACTTCATGGCCGAGAACGTTTACCGCGAGGAAGTATATGGCGGGAGCGCCCGCTGGTTTCCCACCTACGCCGCCCGCCCGCTGAAAAGCGTGGTCAAGGTCGACGCCGAGGTGCCCGGCTGCCCCATCGATCCCGTGGAGTTCGCGCGCATCACCAAGGAGCTGCTCCAGGGCCGCGCGCCCTGGATTCCGGACTTCCCGGTGTGCGTGGAGTGCAAGCAGGCGGGCAATGTCTGCCGCTATGAGATGGGCAAGATGTGCCTGGGGATCATCACCCGGGCCGGCTGCAAGGCCGCCTGCGTGACCGAGGGCGCGCACTGCTGGGGCTGCCGGGGACTGGTGCCCGGGGCCAACCTCGACGCCGCCCGCATCGTCATGGACCGCGCCGGATCGGACCGCAAGGCCACCCAGGATCTGCTGCGCTTCTTCCTGGGAGACACCGGCGCCGCCCTGTAGCCGCCCCTGTGGCAGAATAGAAGCCGACCGGCCCGCATCCGGGCCGCCGAGAGGATAGGATCATGGCCAAGACCGAACCCGCCAAGAACGCCGCCAAGACCCACAACGCCCCGAAGGGGACGCCAGCCACGCCCGTCTCCGTGCCGGAAAAGGCGGTGAGCGGACCCAAAAAGGTCCACGTGCACTACCTGACCCGCGTGGAGGGCCACGGCAACATCGTGGTCGACGTGGAGGCCGACGGCAGGGTAAGCACCTGCCGCTGGGAGGTGCCCGAGGCCCCGCGCTTCTTCGAGGCCATGCTCATTGGCCGTGACTACAAGGACGTGCACCACATCGTCTCGCGCATCTGCGGCATCTGCGCCATCGGCCACCAGCTGTGCAGCCTGCAGGCCACGGAGGACGCGCTGAACATCAACGTCAGCGATCAGACGCACATCCTGCGCCGCTTGGCCCTGCACGCCGAGAACCTGCAAAGCCACCTGCTGCACATCGCCTACCTGGTGCTGCCGGACTTGATGGGCGTGGACTCCATCCTGCCGCTTGCCGCCACGCACAAGGACGCGGTGCTCCAGTTCATCGCCGCCCGCAGGGTGAGCAACGAGTTCAGCCGCCTCATCTGCGGCCGCACCACGCACCCCCAGCGCATGACCCCCGGCGGGTTCACGATGTTCCCGTCAACCGAGCAGCTGGAAGCCCTGCGCACCATGCTCAAGGCCAGCCTGCCCAACCTGGACTTCGCTGTGGACCTCTTCGCCAGCATCATCGACAAGTTCCCGAAGTTCGACCGCCCGACCGAGTACATCGGCCTGGTTTCCCCCTCGGAGTACGCCATGTACTGGGGCGAGATCGGCTCCAGCAAGGACGAGCGCAGGCCCGTGCGCCAGTACCGCAACATCACCCGCGAATACCTGATCCCGACCTCCACGGCCAAGTGGACCAAGAACCAGGACGAGTCGTACATGGTGGGCGCCCTGGCGCGCTTCAACCTGAACGCCGAGCATCTGCTGCCCAAGGCCGCCGCCGCCGCCAAGAAGCTCGGCCTGGTCAAGGGCTGCACCAATCCTTACATGATCACCATCGCCCAGCTGGTGGAGTGCGTGCACACGGTGGAGGACTCCCTGCAGATGGTGGACGAGCTGCTCGCCCGAGGCATCCGCGACGAGGCCCCGGCCAAGGCCAGCATCGCCGCCGGGCGGGGCGTGGGCGCTGTGGAGGTGCCGCGTGGGATTCTCTTCCACTCCTACGAGTACGACGAGCATGGCCGCATCTTCCAGGCCGACTGCGTCATCCCCACCAACCAGAACCACGGCAACATTCAGAAGGACCTGGACGCGCTGGTGCCCCTGCTCTCCGGCCTGACGGAAAAGGAGATGGAGCTTAGGCTGTCCATGCTCGTGCGGGCCTACGACCCGTGCATCAGCTGCTCCACCCACTTCATCGACGCGCGCGGCCTGGCCGAGGAGCCGCGCAGCATGGTGCGCTTCAACTACAAGTAAAGCAGGGGGCCTGCCCGGATTCACGGCACACGCCGAAAGGGCTGTTTCAGGTCGAACCTGGGGCAGCCCTTTTGCCGTTCTTGAACAGGCACCCGGTCCAGGCTGCGCCGCCGCCTGTGTGTTTTTCTTTACCCACAGGTGTCAGGCTGGCGGCGTCATCCATCCGCCGTATCCACACGTATCCGTTGGAATCCCCCCGCTCTGATCCGCCAGAATCAGGCCACCTGTGGGAATGCACCCTTTGCGGCCCTGAACGTTACTCGGTCGAGCCGCCGCCATGCTGTCGATTCCCATGCGTGAGCCCTGCGCTGCCCCCTGCTGACACTTTTCGACCGCACGGATTTTCGTTTCCGGCGTGGGAATTATTCACTGCCGTAGCACTTTCGGACGGCTGGCCTGTGCTGTGGTCGGCAAGGTTTGACTGTCAAATTGTCCGTCGAACTGGCTTTTGAACTGACCGTCTGGCAGTCCATCGAATTGCCTGCCGAATTGTCCACCGGCAGTCCACCGGGCCGGAATGGCTCAAAATACCCCGCGAAAGTACTAGAGAAAATCACGATAATTTCCAGAGTCATTGACCTGGGCTGATCTTCTGGCAACAGGCCGCAGGAAGGTCCGACGAGCTGATCCAGACCCAAGCAGGGCCAAACCGGCTGGTCCGGGCCGGAATCCACCCGTTGCAGCCGGAAAAACAGTGCGCGGCGTAGAGCTGCGCCGGGCTGCGCAAGGTGGTTAGCCAGGAAATGCGACCCCTGGCAGGAACGTTTCTGCGGCTGGAAGGGCTCTTGGCTGACCCGTGGCAGGGCGCGGCAACGCACTCCCGGAGCAGAAGGGCAGGGGGCTATTTCCCGACGGAAACAGGAAGCCCCACGTTCTGACTTGGCCACAGGCAGGCCAGCGGCAGTCTGGGGGCTTTGGCGAGTGCCGTCCGGACCTTGAGCGGCGAACACCAAGCCGGATGTTCCCCGCCCCGCGCAGCGCCTGGCGCGTGCGCCACGAAATCCGCACGCGCGACTTTTACCCCGTTGTCACAGTGGGGTCACACATGGCCTGGCGGCCAGGGCTATGGTCTTGCGCATTCGGGACGCGGACGCACCGCGTCTCCGCTTCCCCGGCGACCCCATGTTTGAGCCGCGAACCAGCAGCAAAGGGGAACACATGCGCAAGACCACGCTCCAAGACGAAGGCCCGTTCCAGCTCCCGCCCGCCACCGGCGCCCCGTTCAAGTCCGCCCTCATTTCCGCCCTGCACAAGCCCCTGAAGAAGATCCTGCGCCTGGGCACCCTCAACACCATGTACGCCCAGGCCAACGCCAGGCCGACCAGCCCCGAGGGCAGCCCGGACTTTCTCGTGCGCGCCCTGGACGAATTGGCCGTGGGCTTCAAGGTGGCCAGCGACGACCTGCGGAACATTCCAAGCCAGGGCCCGCTGCTCATCGTCTCCAACCATCCCTTCGGCGTGGTGGAGGGCCTTGTCCTGGCGCGCATCCTCCTGGAGCTGCGGCCCGACGTGAAGATTTTGGCCAACCATCTGCTGGCGACCATTCCGGAGATGCGGCCTCTGCTCATCGAGCTCGACCCCTTTGGCGGCAAGGGCTCGGCCTCGCGCAACATCGCCGGGCTGCGGGCCTCCCTGGGCTGGCTCAAGCAGGGCGGCGCGCTCATCGCCTTTCCCGCCGGGGAGGTCTCCAGCCTGGCCCTGAAAAAGCGCATGGTGGTGGACCCGCCCTGGCAGCGCGGGGTGGCGGCCATCGCGCGCAAGGCCGGAGTTCCGGTGCTGCCGGTGTTCTTCCAGGGCCGCAACAGCAACCTGTTCCAGGCCGCAGGGCTGGTGCACCCGCGCCTGCGCACCCTGCTCATCCCGCGCGAGAACCTGGGCCACTGCGGCCAGGAGCTGTCCCTGTCCATCGGCGCGGTCATCGCCCCGGAAAAGCTGGCCGCCTTTGCGGGCGACGAGGAGGCCCTGGTCTACCTGCGCTTCCGCTGCCACCTGCTGCGCAACCGCGGCCAGCAGGACCTCCGCAGCCTCATCAAGGCCAACCCGCGTGAGCCCAAGGCCCTGGCCGTGCCCAGGCCGCACCTGGCGCGTCTGGCCGAGATCGAGGCCCTGCCGGGGGACCGCATCCTGGCCCGCAGCGAGCCGTTTTTCGTGTTCGAGGCCAAGGCCGAGGAGATTCCGGCCATCCTGCACGAGGTCTCGCGCCTGCGCGAGGCCACCTTCCGCCGCGTGGGCGAGGGCACGGGCGAGGCGCTGGACACGGACCGCTTCGACGCCCACTACCGGCACCTGATCCTGTGGAACGAGAAGGACGGCGAGGTGGCCGGGGCCTACCGCTTCGCCGGAACCGACGAGGTGCTGGCGAAGCAAGGCTCCGGCGGCATGTACACGGCCAGCCAGTTCCGCATCAAGCACGGCTTCTGGGACCGCCTGGGCCCGGCCCTGGAGCTGGGCCGCAGCTTCATCCGGCTGCGCTACCAGAAGTCCTACCAGCCGCTGTTGCTGCTGTGGAAGGGCCTGGCCGAGTATGTGGCCAGAAATCCGCGCTACAGCGTGCTCTTCGGCTGCGTCAGCATCTCCGGCGACTACAGCCCGCTCTCGCGCGAGATCATGATGACCTTTCTGCGCCGCCACAGCTTCGACGCGGAGCTGGCCCGGCTGGTCAAGCCCACGCGCAAGCCCAAGGGCAAGTCCCTGTCCCGGCTTGACCTGAGCGTGCCCGAGGCGGCCTTCCGCGACCCCGGCGACATCAACGACCTGGTGGCCGAGGTCGAGTCCGGCCGGGGCATTCCGGTGCTGCTGCGGCAGTACCTGAAGCTTGGCGGGCGCATCGCGGCCTTCAACCTGGACCCGGACTTCGGCAACTGCCTGGACGGGCTCATCTGCGTGGACCTGCGGGCCACGGACCAGCGCGTGCTGGCGCGGTTCATGGGTTCGGAGAACGCCAGACGCTTCCAGGCGCTGCACGCGGCCGCCGCCGCATGCCAGGGGGCGCTGCCGCCCCAAGACTGCCAGCCGCCCCGGGCTGCATGAAATCCGCCTGAAGTCCGCCTGCAGGCGGACTGAACGCCCTGAACGCCCTGAACGTGGGAGTCCGGGCGGGGCTACCGGGCGAAGGGGTCCTGCACGCTGAAGTCCGTGGTGAAGGGCCGCTCCACACGCTCGCGGATGAGGTCGCGGATGCGCCGGACCTCGGCCAGCTGCTCCTCGCGCGTGCCCGTTGCCCGCGCCGGGTCCGGAAAGGGCCAGTGCCAGCGCTGCACCACGCCGGGGAAGACCGGGCAGGTCTGCTCCGAGGCGCTGTCGCACACGGTGATGACATAGTCATACAGCCGCCTAGCCTTGAACAGCTCAAACACGCTCTGGGGTTTCTTCGACGACAGGTCGAGCCCCTCCTCGGCCATGACCTCCACCACCAGCGGGTTGACCGCTGTGGCGGGGGCCAGGCCCGCGCTCTCCACCTCGAAGGAATCCCCGGCGAACCGGCGCAGGAAGGCCTCGGCCATCTGGCTGCGCGCGCTGTTCTGGGTGCAGACGAACAGAACCTTCAACTTCTCCATGTGTCGCTCCTGGCAATGGTTTTGGCTGTGGTGTCGGCGCTGGTGTCGGGCAGCTCGCGCCTGGGCGCTGGCCTGTGTCCATCCCATGCGCCGCCCGTGTGACGCCAATGTCGCAGCCGTGTGAGAAACGCGCGCCAGGGCGCGGATTCGCGCAAAGCCACTCGGCCTCGGAGTTTCACGTCTCCGTAACATTCAGGTCACACCCGGTTCTGCGCTCTGGGGTAGTCCTTTGGTCACCTGAAACCTGACGGAGGCACACCATGGGAAGCAACGACAAGAAGATCGAGATCATCCTGGAGAGCAGCGAAGCCGCGCTTCTGCTCAAGACCCTGGCCGAGGGGTTCAAGCACGCGGTGTTGCCGGACGCGCTCAAGAGCTTCGCCGCGCACATCGAGTCCTGCGCCAAGCTGGAGTTCAGCCTGAAGCTGCAGGGCGGCCTGGCGGAGATGAAGCTCAAGATCAAGGGCATCAGCGCCCCGGTGGTGCGCATGGACGCCAAGCCCAGAGCCGAGTCCTTCAAGACCGTCAAGAAGCGCATGAAGACCTCGTTCAAGTTCCTGCAGCACAGCCTGGGCAACCTCATGCTGCCCTCGGCGGAGATCGTGGAGACCTTCCTCCAGGACTCGCTGTCCATGTGCGCCCACCCCAGCCGGGGCAACGCCGATTACGGCCCGCACCTCAAGCTATGCAACGAGCTCAAGACGGCCTTTGACCAGAAGGATCGGGCCGCGCTGCAGGCCATCATCAGCGAGCTTGAGGCCGTGAAGAAGACCTGCCACGCAGCAGCCAAGTAGCCAGGCCAGGGCGACAAGGCGGGAGAGCATCCATGAAGAACGTCAAGCCTGCCAGGCCGTGCCCACAGTCGGCAGACACAGATTCCATCCCCGAGGCGCCAACCAAGGAGGACGAGAGCATCTTCCTGGCCATCACCTCCACCGTGCTGACCCCGGAGGAGGAGCTGCGCATCGTCACGCCGGGCCTGGTGGCCGCCCGGCAGACCAGCGTGCTGGCCGTGCACTGGCACCCGGAGCATGTCCCCATGCCGCTCATCGAGCGGCGCATCGCCGCCAGCTTTCCGAACAAGAGCCTGGAGCTGATCATTCCGACCCAGCACAACGAGATCACCACCTACGGCGCATATTCCGGCGTGGAGGTGGACTGCTACTCCGCCGGATTCAACCAGAAGGTCCAGCTGCTGTTGCACTTTGAGAACCGCTGCCTGCCGCGCTCCGGGGTGCTGCGGTCCATGCTCAGCCACACCTTCCGCTACCGCGCCTCGCAGTTGTTCGAGTTCCTGTCCGTGCTCACGGGCAAGGACGAGGAGCGCCTGCAAGCCGTGGCCGCCTTCACCGGCGCGGCAGAGGACACCATCCGTTTCGCCCGGCTGCACGCCCGCAAACTGGAGGTGCTGCTGGAGCGCCACCAGGACCGCCTGCCGCCGGGGGCCATCAAGAACAAGCTGGTCAGGAACTTCCTGGACGCCATGCGCCCGCGCTACGGCGACCGGCTGGTGGCCAGGGTGCAGGCCTTTGTCCAGGCCGTGAAGCTGCGCGTCAAGGACGACTTCCCGCTTTTGTACTTCTACCGCGCGTCAGAGGTCATCGAGGAGGCGCGGAGCATGGGCGCCGGGGTGGTCATCCCGCATCCGGAGCAGTTCTGGCCCATCCTTCTGGCCGAGTACGACGTGGACGGCTACGAGGTCTGGAACCCGCAGTCCCAGCGCTACACGGATTTCCTCATTGAGGTGCTCTCGCGCAAGAACCGCAAGGCGGGCAGCAGCGCGCGCAGGCTGCTCGTGTTCATGGGCGACGACACCCACCTGAGCGAGAAGCTGCGCGACCCGAGCCTGGCGGGAAAGTTCCCGCGCGAGGTGGGCCTGCAGCCCGCCTGGGACGACCTGAGCGTGCGCAAGCGGCTCTTGGCTGCGGGCATGGACCGCGCAAGCGTCATTGGCGAATACACGGCCCGCCTGGCCTCATAGGCCGGGGCCACGAACATCCAAGGAGGCAGAGCATGAGCGCTGAAGGCAAGTTCGAGTTCGATTCCGTGCAGGACCCGGCGAGCATCCAGGAATTCCTTCTGGCCTTGACCGAAGGCTTTGCCAAGGGCCGCATCGTCATGCGCAGCGATGCCGAGGAGATCATCCTTCTGCCCGGCGCGCTCATGGGCTTCAGCGTCAAGGCCAAGCGCAAGGCGGGCGAGAGCAAGATCAACATCAAGATCGTCTGGAAGGACACGCGCAAGGAGATCTCCGCCGGCGACAGGTCCATCCGCATCGCCTCCTAGGGGGCATAAGGACGTCATGATCACCTTTGAAGGCCTGGAAGAGAATTTCACCTTTCTGGTGGCCGAGGTGGAGCGTCAGGTGCGCTCCACGGCCGGCTTCCTGGACCGGCCCTCGCACTCGCTCTACGGCCGCATCGTGGGCCGCGACGACTACGTGGACAACCTGCACGCGGTCATCGAGAACAAGTGCTACGGTCATTTCCACGACCACAACGGCGCGCAGACCCTGGACAAGGCCACGGCCAACCGCGTGCGCGCCATCCAGGTCATCACCGTGAACCTGGAGCGCGTGGCCGACTTCTGCGTGAACATCGTCCAGCAGACCAACTACCTGACCGACCACGCCTTTCTGCACGGCTACGCCTACCCTGAGATGTTTCAGGAGATCGAAGTCGGCCTGAGCCACATCCTGCCCGTGTTCCAGAGCGGCAACCTGGCCGACGCGTTGACCCTGTGCCGGGCCGAGTATTCGCTCGACCGCATGTACAAGGCCGGGTTCGACCGGATCATGGGCGAGCTGCGCACGGGCAAGAACGTCCAGAACCTCATCACCGTGCTGTTCATCTTCCGCTACCTGGAGCGCGTGGGCGACGCCCTCTTGAACATCGGCGAGGCCTTGATCTTCGCCATCCTGGGCGAGCGCATCAAGATCGAGCAGTTCGAGGCCCTGCAGCAGACCCTGTCCAAGACCGGCTTCACCGGCGGCATGGAGGGCGTGGACTTCAAGGCCATCTGGGGCACGCGCAGCGGCTGCCGCATCGGTCGAGTGGACGCGCGGGACGCCGCCGCCGGGGATTCCCTCGGCAGCATCTACAAGGAAGGCACCAGCAGGAAGATCCTGGCCGAGAAGGAGGCCCTGGAACGCTGGGGCAGGCTCTATCCCGGCCTCGTGGCGGGGGTTTACGGCTATCACGAGGACGGCGACAAGGCCTCCATGCTGGTGGAGTTTCTGCCCGGCTGCAACCTGGACGAGGTGGTGCTCACCGCCAGCGAGGAGATCGTGCAGAACGCCATGTTCGTGCTCACCCAGACCGTGCAGGACATCTGGGAGAACACCCGCGCGCAGGGGCCGGTGTCGGCGTCCTTTGTCAGCCAGATCGGCTCCCGGCTGGACGAGGTGCTGCAGATCCATCCGGACTATTTGCGCACGGGCAAGCTCATCGGCCAAAAGGCCGTGCCCTCCACGCGGGAGCTGCTGGACTTCTGCGCGCAGATCGAGACCGGGCTCCCGGCCCCCTTCGGCGTGCTCATCCACGGCGACTTCAACGTCAACAACGTGGTCTACAACCACCAGAAGCAGCGCCTGCACTACCTGGACGTGCATCGCTCCCGCGAGCAGGACTACGTGCAGGACGTTTCGGTGTTCCTCATCTCCAACTACCGCATGCCCGTGTTCGAGCCGCACCTGCGCGAGCGCATCGACTGGGTCATCGCCGAGTTCCTGCAATTCGCCACGCAGTTCGCGGCGCGCAGCAATGACGGCACCTTCGCCGTGCGCATGGCCCTGGCCCTGGCGCGCTCCTTCTACACCTCCAGCCGCTTTGAGCTGAACTACGCCTTCTCGCGCGAGATGTTTCTGCGCGCGCACTATCTTCTGGAGCAGGTGGCCGCGCACCAGGGCCGCCCCTGGGAGGACTTCCGCCTGCCCGGGCAGATCCTTTTCCATTAACAGGACACGACACAGGACACCTGATGCACACACACATGACGATGATCCCCGCGGACGCGGCCAGGTCCGCCAGCGCCAAGCCGCGCCTGGCCGTGGTCGGGGTGCGCGGGGGCTGGTCCTCCGAGGTCCTGGCCGACCGCGTGGCCGAGGCCACCGGCGGCCCCCGGCTTCTGGTGGAGCTGGACCAGCTGCGCCTGGACCTGCCCTCGGGCCGGGCCCTGTACCAGGGCCACGACCTCTCGACCTTCGACGGCCTGCTCATCAAGAAGCTCGGCTTCGCCTACTCGGCCGATTTGCTGGACAGGCTGGAGGTGCTGCGCTTTCTTGCCGGGCGCGGGGTGCGCGTGTTCTCCCCGCCGCAGGCCATTGCCGGGCTCTTGAACCGCCTGGCCTGCACCGTCACCCTCCAGCTGGCGGGCATCCCCATGCCGCCCACCACCATCACCGAGGACCTGGAGCAGGCCCTGGAGGCCGTGGCCGACTTCGGCGTGGCCATCCTGAAGCCGCTCTACTCCACCAAAGCGCGCGGCATGCTCGTGCTGCGCCCCGGGGCGGAGGCGCGCGAGACGCTGATCGCCTACCAGCGGCAGAACACGGTCTTCTACCTGCAGCAGGCCATCAATGTGGGCGAACAGGACCTGGGCGTGGTCTTCCTCGGCGGGGAGTACCTGACCACCTACGCCCGCATCCGCCAGTCCGGCGCGTGGAACACCACCACGGCCTCCGGCGGCAAGTACGTGCCCTTTGATCCGCCGCAGGAGATCATCGAGCTGGCCCGCCGCGCCCAGGAGCCCTTCGGCCTGGACTTCACCTGCGTGGACGTGGCCCTGACCGACAGCGGCCCGTACATCTTCGAGGTTTCGGCCTTTGGCGGGTTCCGGGGCATCCAGGACGCGCGCGGCCTGGACGCGGCCCGCCTGTATGCACAGTACGCCCTGGGGAGGATACGCCCGTGAGCCTGCACCATTTCGTCATCAGCACCATCGCCGACCTGCTCTCCGCCGGGGCCACTGCCCCCCACGAGCTGTTCCTGGACCTGGGCGACTGCCGCATCCGGGTCTGCTCGAACTCTCCCGAACTCCTGGCCGAGCTGGACACCTATTTCGGGGCCTTTGTGGCCGGGCCGGGCCCGGTTGAGGTCTCGCTCACCGCGCTGGAGGTCGAGGGCCCGCACATCCCGCTCGACCTGACCGTCAAGGAGCCGGACCCCGGCAAGGACACGATCAAGGAGGAGTACGCCGACCTGCCCGGCGGGCGGCTGGTGCGCAAGGTGCTCACCGGCATGGTCTTTCTCTTCGGGCAGGACGTGAACCTGGCCGTGGGCCCCTGCCAGGACAACCCCAACCAGGTCGTGAACTTCATCAACAACCGCTACATCGAGCACAAGCTGAACCGGGGCTGCCTGCTGGCGCACTGCGCCGCCGTGGCCCACCTGCGGGACGGGCGCATGCGCGGCCTGGCCCTGGCCGGGTTCTCCGGCGCGGGCAAAAGCACGCTCGCCATGCACGTCATGAGCCGGGGCGCGCTGTTCGTCAGCAACGACCGCCTGCTGGTGCGCGAGAACGGCGCGGCCTTGAGCATGTTCGGCGTGGCCAAGCTGCCGCGCATCAACCCCGGCACGGCCCTGAACAACCCGGACCTGCACGCCGTGGTGCCCCATGGCGACCGCCAGCGCTTCCTGGACCTGGAGGGCGACGACCTCTGGGACCTGGAGCACAAGTACGACGTGTTTTTGGACAAGTGCTTCGGCGAGGGCCGCTTCGTGCTCAGCGCACCCATGCACGGGCTGGTGGTGCTGAACTGGAAGCGCGGCGCGGGCGAAAGCTCCATCCGCTTCGTCAAGGCCGCCGAGCGGCCAGACCTGCTGCCCGCCTTCATGAAGGCCGCCGGGCTGTTCTACCTTCCGCCGGACACGGCCCAGGCCGAGGGCAAGACTGGCGGCGAACAGGACGGCTGGCGCGATCCGGGCCTGGCGGAGTACACCGCGCTGCTCTCGGGCTGCGATTTGGTGGAGATCACCGGCGGGGTGGACTTTGACCGGGCGGCGGATTTCTGCATGGAATACCTCCTCCACGGGTAGGCGGGCATGGCGCGCATCTGGATACGCCGGGAAGTCGAGATCCCGAACCACATCGGCCTGGCCAGGCTGGAGAAGTGCCCGGAGCTGGGGCCGAAGCTGTTGTTCTTCAGCGGCGGCTCGGCCCTGCGCAAGACCAGCAACAGGCTCATCAACTACACGCACAACAGCGTGCACCTGATCACGCCCTTTGACTCCGGCGGCAGCTCGGCCAAGCTGCGCGACGCCTTCCACATGCCCGCCGTGGGCGACATCAGAAACAGGCTCATGGCCCTGGCTGACCAGACCCTGCGCGGCAATCCGGAGATCTTTGAACTCTTCGCCCACCGCCTGCCCAAGCACGGCGACCCCTTTGACCGCAGGCTGGACCTGGAGCGCATGGTCAAGGGCAAGCATCCGCTCGTCTCGCGCATCCCGGACCCCATGCGCAAGATCGTGCGCAACCATTTGCACGCCTTCTGGGACGAGATGCCCGAGGACTTCGACCTGGCCGGGGCGAGCATCGGCAACCTGGTGCTCACCGGCGGCTACCTGGGCAGCAGGCGGCACCTGGACCCGGTGATCTTCATCTTCTCCAACCTGGTGCAGGTGCGCGGCACCGTGCGGCCCGTAGTCAACAAGAACCTGCACCTGGTGGCGGAGTTCGAGGACGGCTCGACCATCGTGGGCCAGCACCTGCTCACCGGCAAGGAGACCCCGCCACTCACCCGGCGCATCAGCCGCCTGTACCTCACCGAGGACCAGGACGCGCCGCGCCCCATCTACCCTGCGGCGCGGGAAAAGGTCTGCACCCTGATCCGCCAGGCAGAGCTCATCTGCTACCCCATGGGCAGCTTCCATTCGAGCCTGTTGGCCAGTCTGCTGCCCCGGGGCCTGGGCTCGTCCATTGCCCGGGCCACCTGCCCCAAGGTCTACGTGCCCTCCACCGGCGAGGACCCGGAATGCTTCGGCATGACCGTGGCCGACCAGGTGGAGACCCTGGCCGGGCACCTCATGGCCGACGAGCCGGGCCGCGTGACCTTGAGCGACGTGCTCCAGTACGTCCTGGTGGACTCCAAGCACGGCCGCTACCCCGGCGGCCTGGACATCCAGCGCATCCGCCGCCTGGGCCTGGAGGTCATCGACTGCTCGCTCATCGGCTATGGCCCGTCAACGGAGATCGACGACAGGTTCCTTGTCCCGATCCTGCTTTCACTTGTGTAACGTCCACACAGCCCCGGAGGATTCGTCACATGGAAAAAGACAAGATCGAACTCAAGACCAGCATGGAGACCGCAGAGGTTGCCGACTACCTCACCGCCCTGGCCAACGGCTTCAAGGCCGGGCGCATCGTGATCGAGAAGGACGGCGAGCACCTGGTGCTGAGCCCGGCGGAGATGAGCAAGGCCGAGGTCGAGATCGAGGCGCGCATCAAGAAGGACAAGGCCAAGTTTTCCCTGGAGCTGTCCTGGCAGCTGGCCCCGCAAGAGGATGAGTGCGCGGAGTTCAAGATCAGCAGCGAACTGCCCGGCCCGGTCGCAGGCGATCCCTGCGCCCGCGAAAAGAATAGCGAGCACCAGGGTGCCGCCCCTGCCGACAAGCCTGCCGCAGCCCAGGCCAAATCGGACGTGAAGCCCGCCACAGCCCCTGCCGTGAACGAGCCCGGCGGCAAGGCCGTGGCCGCAGCTGGCGCTCAGGCCAAGCCTAAGCCGTAAGCCGCGCACGTGGCCCAGGCGCCGTGCCACGCGGCGCCGACAGCCAAGCCCCGCGCAGTCCCGAAAGGGGTGCTGCGCGGGGCTTCCTCGTTGCGTGCTGCTGTGTTGCGTGTGCTGTCGTGTTGTTGTGTCGTCGTGTCGTCGTGATGAAGCGGGGCGGCAGGCTACGCTGCCCTGGCCTGGAGCACGCCGTGGCGGACCACGTGGGCGTAGATGTCCCAGGTTTTGAGGAAGGCCTGGTCAAAGGAGGTGCTGGCCGCGTGGCGGCGCGCCTCCAGGCTCATGAGCCCCAGGCGGTCGCGGTCCAGCGCCAGCTCCAGCACGGCCAGGGCCAGGGCCTTGGCGTCGCCCGGGGGCACCACCAGGCCCGTGCGGCCCGGATGCATGGCCTCCCTGGGGCCGCCGGAGGAGGTCACCACCACCGGAAGCCCGGAGGCCTGGGCCTCCAGCACCACGTTGCCGAAGGTGTCCGTGGCTGAGGGGAAGACGAAGAGATCGGCCCCGGCATAGGCCTCGGCCAGGGCCTGGCCCTTGAGGTACCCGGTGAAGACCACGGGCAGCCCGGCCAGCTGCGCGCGCATCTCCTCCAGGTAGGGTCCGTCGCCCACGATGACCAGGCGCATGTCCGGCCTGTGGGCGTGCACGGTGCGGAAGGACTCGGCCAGCACGTCCAGCCCCTTCTCGCGCGAGACGCGGCCCACGTACAGCAGCTTGAAGTTGCGCGAAAGCCCGAGGGTGTCGAAGAACCCGTTGCGGTGCCCCGGCTGGAAGCGCACGGCGTCGACCCCGCGCGGGTGCACCACGATCTTGCCCTCGGCTATGCCGTGGGCGGCCAGCTCCAGCGCAGTGGACTTGGAGGGCGCGTAGATGGCGTCCATCTGCCCGTAGAACCAGCGCATGTAGCGCCAGGCGGCCTCCTCCATGCCGGTGTCCTCGGTGAACATGCGCACATACTGCGGGAAGGCCGTGTGGTAGGTGCCGTAGACCGGTATCTTGAGGATGCGCGCGATGGCCAGCCCGGCCAGGCCCACGGGCCCCGGCGTGGCCGTGAGGATGCAGTCGAAGTCCTGCTCGAAGCACCAGGCCAGCATCTTCAGGAAGGGCGGGTAGGCCAGGGTCAGCTCCGGGTACTCGGGCATGGCGAAGGAGCCCACGGGCTGGAAGTTCTTGGCGCCCGCCATGACCGCCCCGGCGCTGCAAGTCACGCAGGTCATGTCCTTGCCGTATTTTTGGGCCAGCTCGATCTGCTGCTGGATGGTCAGGGCCACGCCGTTGATCTCGGCGAAGGTGTCCGTGAAGTGGGCCACGCGCAGGCCGCTGCCGTGGGTCTTTTCCCGCCGAACCCCGAAGGTCTCCATGCACTGGCCGGTGAAGCTGCGCTCCCGGGCGAAGAGCTCGCTGGACAGGAAATAGGGCGAGAGCAGCGCGTAGAGCGAGCCCGCTGAGGCCACGTCGTGGAACAGCTCAAAGATGTTGGCGCTGCGCACTGAGGAGAGCATCTTGTCGGCGAAGCGCGCCAGCAGCCTGTCGGACACGCGGCGGACAAAGCGCCGCCAGAGCTCCTCGGGCGGAACCGAGGCCGTGGTCTTGCCGCGCGCGGCAAGGGCCAGCTCCGGGTCGGCCTGGATGATCGCCGAGGCCTCGGACAACAGCATGGCCTGGGGCGAGTCCTCGTCGGCCAGGCGCTCGTACAGGACGGTGCGCGCCCTGTCCTTGAGGCGCGTGAGAAGCGGGGGCCGGGAATCGCGCCCGGTGCTTGCGGGGTCGAGCAGGAGGTCGGCCAGGCGCATGCAGGCGTGGCTGCGCGGCAGCCTGCCGGCGCGGCTTTTGTAGAACTGGTAGGCGATGCCGTACAGGTTGTGGGCCATGGCCCAGGGCGTGGCCGTGCCGCCCAGCACCCGGCCGCGGTGCTGGCGGATGCCGTCGAGCAGGTTGGCGAGGGTGGCCGGGCCGTCGAACTCGGTGTGCCTGCGGGCGATGGACAAAGACGAGTGGTCGTCGCTGCCGGCCACCAGACCCTTGACCCAGGGTGTGGGGCCAAAGGGCTCGATGCCGTGCCTGTCGGCCAGGCGCTGAATGACCTCCGGCCGCAGGCCCTCGACAACCTGGCGCAGGAAGACGTTCTGGGACTCGTCGCGCGAGCCGTTCAGCTCGAAGATGTTGAACATGAGCAGGGACTTCTCGAAATGCGTCGGGGTCAGGCGGTCGTTGACGGCGAACAGCGGGTGCGCCAGCACGTGCACGATGCCTTGAGCGCGCAGGTAGGGCAAAAGGTCGAAGACATTCTCGCGCAGGCGCTGGAACTCCGCGTGCTGGGCCTCGGTGATGTCGTAGGCCAGGACGTGCAGCTTGCAGCGGTCCTCGGGGAAGTAGGTGGTGATCTCCTCGCTGACAAAGGCGCCGGGCAGGTGCGCGATCTCAAGGGAGCCGTTGATGGTGTTGTGGTCGGTGATGGTGACCATGCGCATGCCGCGCGCCCGGGCGATGTCGTAGATGCGCCTGGGCGCGGTGAAGCTTTCCGGGCAGCCCATGCGCTGGAGTATCCACTGCGAGGGCCGCGTGGAGTATTTGGAGTGCACGTGCAGGTCGATGCGGAAGAAATCCTGGTCCACAGCCCCTCCCCCTAGGCGCAACGGCGCAACAGGCTGCGCTCGTTGTCCGCCTGGCAGTGCACGCACAGGTGCGCGGTGGGGCTGGCCATGAGCCGGGCCAGGCCGATCTCCTCCCCGCAGTCCTCGCAGTTGCCGTACGAGCCGGTGTCCAGGCGCTTCAGCGCGGCCTCGATCTCGCTGCGGCGCTCCTCCAGCCTGCGGCGCAGGGCCAGGTGCAGGCCCACCTCCACCACGCGCGAGGCGAACTCGTTCTCGTCGGCGCAGGCGTCGAGCCGGGGCTGTTCATCCAGCTCGGCGTCGGGGCAGGGCCGCAGGCGGCAGGTGTCCAGGGCGTCAATCAGGCGTTTGCGCAACATCTCCTGCATGGTGTCCTCCGTAAGTGGCGGTTTTCAGCCGGGTTTTCCGGTGTGCAGAGAATCTCTAGCATGACGTATTTGCACAAGGGTTTCCGGCAGGTGACGACATGGGAACAAATCGCGTCGGCGGGATGTTTGGGCGGGATGTTTGGCCGGGTCGGCTGGTCGGGATGTCTGGTCGGGTCGGCTGGGCCGTACATCAAGGCAGGCAAGGCAGGGGGACATGGAGCCGATGCGGCGCGCGGCGCGCGGCAAGGCTGCGGGGGCGTGGCCGGGTGAGGAAAGTGGGAGCCCGCGTGCCGGGTCAGGCCTTGAACCGGTAGCCCACGCCGCGCACGGTCTCGATCCAGTCGGCATAGGGCCCGAGCTTGGCCCGCAGGCGGCGCATGTGCGTGTCCACCGTGCGCGAGGTGCCCTCGAAGTCCGTGTTCCACACGGTGTCCAGCAGGCGGTCGCGGGAGAGCACCCGGCCCCGGCTCTGCACGATGGCCTTGAACAGCTTCTGCTCCGTGGCGGTGAGCACGCGCTTGTCGCCGTCCACGTCCATCTCGTGCGCGGCGAAGTTCACGGCCAGCCCGTCGCGCTGGAACAGCTCCTCGGCCTCGCCGCCCTCGGCGCTGGTGCGGCGCAGCACGATCTTGATGCGCAGCAGGAGCTCGCGGGTGCTGAAGGGCTTGAGCACGTAGTCCTCGGCCCCGAGCTCCAGGCCCACCACGCGGTCCACCTCGTCGGTGCGCGCGGTGAGAAAGATCACCGGCACGGCGCTGAGGGCCGTGATCTGCTTGAGCCTGCGGCAGACCTCGAAGCCGTCCATCTCGGGCAGCATCAGGTCCAGCAGCACCAGGTCGGGCCGCCAGCGGGCCATGACGTTCAGGGCCTGCTGGCCGTCCAGGGCCGTGCGCACGTCAAAGCCCGCAACCGTCAGGTTGTAGCGCAGGAGTTCGCAGGTCTCCGCGTGGTCCTCCACCACCATGATCCGTCGCTGTTCCATCTGGGGCATACTCCATCCCGGCGAAAACCGGCGCTGCCGGTTCATCCAGCCGATGCCCCGCACCCTAGCTCTGTCAACGCCCGCCATTGTTACCCCGGCGTGACGGACGGGCAACGGTTCAGCCACAGTTGCGCGGGGCTGCCGGTTCCTGGTGGCGCAGCACTTGGGGGGGCACACAACGCGAAAGCCCCGGTCCGGGCCGGGGCTTCGAGTGCCGTGTTTGCGCCGCTGCAGTGCGCCGCTGTAGTGCGCCGACGTATTGTAGTTGACGGCAGGCTGGGGATGGCGGGAATGTTTCAGCAAATCGTCGGGCGCGCCCGCCTGGCCCCCGTCCGGGCCTATTCCTCGTCCGGACCCTCTTGGGCCAGCTTGAGGTTCTTGGCGTAGTTGGCGGCCATGGTTCCCGCCACGCAGCCCTCGCCCACGGCTTTGGCCATCTGCAGAGGCGGGCCGCAGATGTCGCCTGCGGCGAACACGCCGGGCACGCTGGCGGCCTGGGACTTGTCGGTCTGGAGGTACTTCATGCTTTCGTCCAGGGTGAGCCCCAAGGACGAGGCCAGCTCCAGCACACCCTTGGCCCCCTGCTCGATGAACACGCCCGTTACCGGCAGGGTCGCGCCGTCGGAAAGGGTCAGGCCGACCACCTGCTTCTCGCCCTGAATGGCCGTGACCGTGACGCCCTCGTGCAAGATTGCGCCGCTCTGGCGCAGCTTGGCCTGCAGCGCAGGGGAGACGTCGAGGCTCGCGCAGACCAGGTGCACGCTTTTGGCCAGGTGCAACAGGGTCAGGGCCCCGCCAGCGGCGGCGGACTGTCCGCCCACGATGGCCACGTCCTCACCTTTGAAGAACCCGCCGTCACACTCCACGCAGTACGACACCCCGCGGCCCAGCAGCTCCTTTTCGCCGGGCACGCCCAGCTTGTTGCGGGTGGTGCCTGTGGCGATGACCAGGGCCCGGGCGCAGACGGTTTGCCCGCTCTCGGTCTCGATGGTGAAGCAGCGCTTGCCCGGGGTGATGCCGAGCGCGTCCTCCTCCAGTATCTCCGCGCCGAAGCTTTGGGCCTGGCTGAGCCCGGTCCTCAGCATCTCCTCGCCGCTGGTCTTGAACATGCCGAGGAAATTCTCCACATGCGCCCAGAACAGGCTGCTCTTGTTCATGCGCCCCAGCATGAGCACGCGGGTCTTCTTGCGCGAGGCGTGGATGGCGGCCTGGATGCCCGCCGGGCCGCAGCCGAGGATGACGACATCATACGTGCTGGTCTGGGTCATGGCCGCTCCTGTTCTTGCTTCAAGGTGTGGGTCATCCGCAGAAGTTAAGCACCGGACAGCCTGTGGGCAAGATGCGCCATGATGCGCCCGCGCAGGTCCCGGATGGGCGGATCATGCGGCAGGGAGTCGAAGATGGTGTCCAGGTAGCCGAGATCGTGGAGGATTTGGCAGGAGCGGCGGTAGTTCAGGTCGTACAGCCAGCCCACGACCATGAGCTTGAAGTCGTTGCCCCAGATGATTTCGCGGTAGTCGCCGGTCTCGCCCTTGAGCAGACCCGCAAGCACTGCCGGGGTATAGGCCGTGGGATGGGGCTGGACGTGCAGGGCCACCTCCGGGTGCAGCGGGGACTCCTGCGAAAAGTGGGCGATCATGACGCGGAAGATGTCCAGCTTGTCGCTGTCGCGCACGATGCGCGCCACGGCCAAGGTTTCCGGGGGCAGGGTGGGGGGCAGGGTGCGCACGTTGTGCAAAATCACCGCGCCCAGCACCAGTCGGCGCAGGTCGGCCGGGACCCCGGCGAGCATGTTTCCGCGCAGGGTGTAGCGCACGCTGAAGGCCGCATGGTTGGCTGACTCGGCGTCGCGGAAGGTGCGGTAGATCTTGTACTGCGGGAAGCGGCCCACGTCGTGGAGCAGGGCGGCGATGCGCGCGGCCAGGTGCACCTGGCCGGACACGGCCGAGGCGCTGGCGATGTCCGTGGCGAGGGCCAGCACCCGGTTCGTGTGTTCGACCTTGAGGCGGTAGGCGAAGCCGTCACCCGGTTCGCGCAGGTAGGGCCCGGTGAAGTCCTGGAAGCGCTGGGCCACGCGCTCGACAAGGGCCTCGCTCATTGTTCGATGGACCTCTTCTTCATGGTGTACTCAAGTTTGGTGATGCGCCCGGTGCGCAGGCTCTCCTCCAAGTGCGCCAGCTCGCGGCGTTTGGTCTCCTCGGCCTCGCGCTCCATGTCCTTGTCGCGCCAAATGCCGTTGGGGCCGTAGAGCACGCGCAGGAACAGGCAGATGGCGGCCAGGATCAGCGCGGAAAAGGCGTAGGTGGCCAGGGTGGTCTGCCAGTCGCCGCCGTAGCCGGAGTTGAACGGCCAGCCGTCCCATTTGGAGGGCAGGACGGGCGGGGTGCTGCTGTCAAGAAAGGACATGGTCGGAATACCTCCGGATGAACTTGGCGGACGGCTGGAAGCGCCCGCGTCACGACTGGGAGAGATACGTCGCATCCGGTCCGCTGGCAAGACGCATCCGGCCTGCTGGCAAGACGCATCCTTCCTGCTGACAAGACGCGTCCGGCCCGCTGGCAAGAAGCTTGCGCCTGGCCCCTGTGTGTTCCCATTGTCTCCGCAAAAAAGATGGGCTATGGAGGAGAGTCAACAGCGGAGGTGATGATGCGAATACTTATAGCCGAAGACGATCTGGCGAGCGCGCGCTACATGGAGGGCATCATGGCCCGCTTTGGCGAATGCCTCGTCACCAGTGACGGCGAGCAGGCCGTGGCGGCCTTTGAAGCCGCCCTGGACGAGGGCCGCCCCTTTCAGCTGGTCTGTCTGGATATCATGATGCCGCACAAGAACGGCCAGGAGGCCCTGCTGGACATACGCGCCTTGGAGCAAAGGCGCGGCGTCAAGACCGCCCAGGAGGCCAAGGTCGTCATGACCACCGCCCTGGGTGATGTGCGTTCCGTCATGGGCGCCTACAAGGAAGGGGCCACGGCCTACGTGACCAAGCCCATCGTGCCCGAGCGCATGTTCGAGACCCTTCACAACCTGGGCATCAGCCTTTGAGGACGAGAAGAACTGTGAAAAAAATCAGCACGATTCTGGGCCTTGCGGCCCTTTGCACGCTCCTGTTTCTGAGCCTGGCCGAGGCCGCGCGCCTGGGCGGCGGGCGCTCCTTTGGCGGCAGGAGCACCTATTCCCGCACCTACAGCAATCCTGTGACGCCCAGCTACAGCCCGACGCGCGCCCCGACGCCGCCGACGCAGCCTGGACCCGCCGTGACGCCCCCACTGGGCGCGCCGCAGCCGGGAATGTTCTCGCGCCTGGGTTGGGGCCTGGGCGGCTTGATGGCCGGCGGGCTGCTCGGCTCCATGCTCTTTGGCGGGGGCATGGGCGGCATGGGCGGTGGCGGCATCGGCTTTCTGGACATCCTGCTCCTTGGCGTAATCATCTTTTTCGCGGTCAAGCTCTTGCGTCGGCGCGGGCCCACGCCGGGCGAAGGAGTTCCTGGTCCCGGTCCCGGCCAAAGTGGCGGGCAGGGCGGCTGGCAGGCCCCTTCGACGCCTCCGCAAGCTCCCCCGGATGACGCCCGCTCCCGCGCCGCGCAGAGCTGGGACGCCTTGCGCTCCCAGCCTGGCGCAGACGGCGCGGGCGGCTTTGGCGCTGCTCCGCTTCCGGGCCTGCCTTCGGACGCGCCCACAGGCAAGTTCGGCGCCCAGCCCGAGGCCGAGCCCCAGCCTGTGGTGCCCCCCGGCTTCAACGTGCCGGAGTTCCTGGAAGGGGCCAAGACCGTGTACGCGCGCCTGCAGCATTCCTGGGACCGCCGCGACCTGGCCGACATCGCGCAGTTCACCACTCCGGAGGTGCTTGCGGAGATCCAGCGCCAGGCCGAGGCCGACCCCAAGCCGTCCAAGACCGAGCTTCTGCTCATCAACGCGCGCCTGCTGGAGTTCCGCGAGGAAGAGCGCGACACCGTGCTTTCGGTCTACTTCGACGTGCTGCTGCGCGAGAACGTGACCGAGGAGCGGCCCAAGCAGGTCCGCGAGGTCTGGCACTTCTCCCGGCCCACGGGTGACCCGGACGCCAACTGGCGTCTGGAGGGCATCCAGCAGCTGGAGGCGTAAACCGCTGCGGCCCGTGCGGCCCGGCGGCCCGCGCCCTTGAACAAACCCCCACGGGAAGCCCGGAGGCCCTCTCCGGGCTTCCTTGCGCAAGGAGAAGACGATGTTCACGCTCAAGGACTGCTTCAAGGCCTACACCACGGACCAGGACAAGGCCGCGCCGCCCGCCGAGACCGTGGCCAGGGTCAAGGCCGTGCTGGAGCAGAAATGCCCCGGCGTGCTGGAGGAGACCAGGCGGGTGGACACCGGACGCCTCGGCATTCCCGTGTACTTGAGCCTGTGCGGCCCGGCCGCGCGAGCGGTGATGCCCACGCGCAAGCAGATGGGCAAGGGCGCAAGCCCGGACCAGGCCGAGGCCTCGGCCTTGATGGAGCTGGTGGAGCGCTTCAGCTACTTCAGCTTCTGGGCCGACGAGGGGAATTTCACGCGCGCCACCTGGTCCGAGGCCGAGGCGCTCTTCGGCCAGCAGCTCATGGACATCCGCGAGATCTGCGCCTCCGTGGGCGAGGAGCTTTCGCCCCAGGGCGCGCGCCGCGTCATGGATCTGGTGCGCTGGCGTTTCTGCCCGGCGCTCAACATCACCAGCGGAAAGTCCACGGTGCTGCCGCTGGACTGGTTCAAGACCCTGAACGAGTTCAACGGCTCCTCCGCTGGGAACACCCCGGAAGAATCCGTGCTCCAGGGCGGCTGCGAGCTGGTGGAGCGCCACGTCTGCGCCGTCATCGACCGCACCGAGCCCGAGCTTCCCACCATCAGCCAGGACAACCTGGCCGACCCGGTGCTGCGCGATCTGTGCGAGAGCTTCCGGGCAAACGGCATCCTGCTGGTGCTCAAGGACTTCTCCCTGGGCCAGCCCGTGCCCACCGTGGGGGCCCTGGCCTTTGATCCGCAGACCTTCCCGGCCAAAAGCGAGATCGTGTACACCGCTGGCACCGCGTCCTCGCCGGTGAAGGCGGCGGTGCGCGCCGTGACCGAGATCGCGCAGCTGGCCGGGGACTTCGAGACCGGGCGCGTGTACGAGGCCTCGGGCCTGCGCAAGTTCACCGACCCCGGGCAGTTCGGCTGGCTGCTGGCCGGGCCCGTGGTGGACCTGGAATCCCTGCCCGATGTGGAGGACGCCAACATCCGCGTGGAGCTCCTGCGCCTGGCCGAGGGCCTGGCCGCCCAGGACCGCAGCCTGTACTCCGTGGACACCACCCGCGCCGACATTGAGACGCCCGCCAACTACAACCTCGTGCCGGGGTTCGACTTTCGCGAGCGCACGGTGCACCGCAGCCTGGGCCTGTTTGTGGGCCGCAAGCTGGCCGAGGAGGCCGAGGTCGAGGAGGCCGAGGCAGGCTTGGCGGTGCTGGCCGAGGTTGCCCCGGATGCCTACTACCTGCCGTTTTTTCAGGCCCTGGTGGCCTTGCGCACGGGGGAGCTCGGACTGGCCGCGCAGCGTTTCGCCCAGGCCGAGCCGCTCCAGCCGGGCCAGGGCGAGCGCGCCCTGTGCGCCTTCTACCAGGCCTATGCCCTGACCCAGGACAGCCGCTGGGCGGAGTGCGTGCCGCATTTGGACCGGGCCATCGGCCTGGACGCGGAGGTCAAGGAGTATTTCAACCTGCGCGGGGTGGCGCGCTTCAAGGCCGGCATATACGAACTGGCCAAGGATGATTTCCGCGCCGTGCTGGCGCTGGACTCGGGCTCGGCCCCTGATCTGGCCAACCTGGGCCTGTGCCACAAGTTTCTGGGCCAGGCGAATGAGGCGCTGGAATGCCTGGAAGCGGCCCTGGGCCTTGATTCCAGCCTGGAGTACGCCCGCACGCACCTGGAGGAATTGGTGCGCGGCAGGCGGTCATAAATTTCCACCTGTTTGGAGGATATACTCCCGGACCGTATTGACCACGGCGGAGAAATCCTTTAGTTCGGGTTGCACGCAAACATGGGCTTGGCCTGTGCGCGGTACCAAAGGAATCAATCGGCTTTGGCGACTTCATGAGATCCTATGAGGAGGACGAAGAATGGCTATTGTTGAGTACAAGAGCAACAAGTTTGAGGTGGACGAGGACGGTTTCCTGTTGAAGTTTGAGGACTGGAACCCTGAGTGGGTCGAGTACGTCAAGGAGAGCGAGGGCATCGCCGTCATCAGCGAAAGCCACCAGAAGGTCATCGACTTCCTGCAGGACTACTACAAGAAGAACGGCATCGCCCCCATGGTGCGCATTCTGTCCAAGGTCACCGGCTACAAGCTCAAGGAAATCTACGAGCTGTTCCCGTCCGGCCCCGGCAAGGGCGCCTGCAAAATGGCCGGCCTGCCCAAGCCCACCGGCTGCGTGTAGTTCCCCGCGCCACATCGAAAATGAGGGGGCGGAATCTTTCGATTCCGCCCCCTTCTTTGCGTCCTCTGCGCCGCCTAGTCGAAATCATTGGGGATACGTAGGGGGCGTTTGGGGGGCTTTGATCCCAGGATGCATAGAAGGCCGTTTCTGTATGTGTTCTGATCCGCAGGCCTCGGTGAATTGAATACAGTATTTCCGCCTTGTGGGGCGTTCTGGAACTCTGTGATGTCCTGCTTTGGCTCTACCTCTGTCAGTACTTCCAAACTGTCTTTCCTGTGATAGAGCAAACCAGCCTGAGGTGAAAGATGTTATTCCACCAGCGGCTGGAATGACGCCAGCACTAACTCAAACAGGCCCAGTACCAACTCCTTCCTGTCCATTGCCGCGTGACAGCTAAGAACATAGAAACCTGCGCTGGCGGGAAAGACCACGTAGCTTTCATGCACCGGGATCTTTTTCGGATCCACAGAATATGGCGGCAGGAACTCGAACGTCAGCAGTTCAAAACGCAGCGCCTTGCGGTCGCCAAACTGCTCTTCCCGCACCTCGCTGTATGTCTCCCCGCTGATAGCCATCACAGGATGCGCATGCAGACGCAGATACTTGTCCACAGCTTTGTATCTGTGATTATCCGGCGCAAAGTAGGATACAGTGATCTCTGTTCGCGGGCCCTCGCTGGATCTTGGCCCGAGCATCACCACCTGGAACAATCCGTGCTCCACATCGGAAAGCTCCATGGAAGAGCGATACCGGATCCAGTCCGCAGGCACGCTGACTTTAAAGTATCCAGCCTGGGTTACCGGGCGTAGCGCTGCTGCATCCGAAGGTTCAAATTGATGCGGAGGACCAGCTCTGGCCGGTACTGCTGTCCACAGAATGAGCCAGGCCAAGGCCATTGCCGGGAGACACCACCGGCGCACCATGTGCATTCTGGCGTAGATCATGTGCTGTGGCATGCGTCCTCTCTGCCTGCGCTTCTGCGTCAGTGTTGCCCCATGTTGCTGGTGGTAGAGACAATACAGCATCATGACATTGGATAATATCTCGGCGCCGTGTACTTTCAGCGAGACTGTGCGCATGGCTCCCGGATTGATCCGTGCAACGGCAAAGAGAGAGGCATCGCCTGCGCTGTTGAGGCCGATGGCGGCACAGCTTAGCCTTCAGCCTGCCAGCATTGCCTCATTTTTGTGTCTGTCGAAAGGTGCGGGCTATGCTTCCGGCTCGGCCATGCGGATGGCGCAGAACTTGCCGCACATGCCGCATTCCTTGCCGTGCTCCGTTCCCGCCGAGCGCGCGCGCACCAGGCAGGGGTCGAGCGCCGTGTCGGCCATGCGCTTCCAGTCGAGCTTCATGCGCGCGTCGGACATCTCCCGCTCCCGCTCCACGGCCCAGGGCCGTCCCAGGGCCGCCTCCCCGGCCTGGGCCGCGATGCGCGAGGCCAGCACGCCCTCGTGCACGTCCTTGGCGTCGGGCAGGCAGAGGTGCTCGGCCGGGGTCAGGTAGCACAAGAAGTCCGCACCGTATTGCGCGGCCAGGGCCCCGCCGATGGCCCCGGCGATGTGGTCGCGCCCGGCGGCGGTGTCCGTGACCAGGGGGCCGAGCACATACAGCGGCGCACCGAAGGTGGCGCGTTTGATGCCCTGGATCTGCGCCTGGACCAGATGCAGGGGCACGTGGCCGGGGCCCTCGATCATGACCTGCACCCCGGCGGCCCAGGCCCGCTTGGCCAGCACGCCGAGGGTCAGCACCTCCTCCCACTGGGCCGGGTCGCCCGCGTCGCAGCCCGCGCCGGGCCGCAGGCCGTCGCCCAGGCTCAGGGTGACGTTGTGCGCGCGGGCGATGTCGAGCAGTTCGTCGTAGTGCGTCAAGAGCGGGTTCTCCTCGCCCCGGCGGCGCATCCAGCGCGCCAGGATGGCCCCCCCGCGCGAGACGATGCCGAGCATGCGCGAGCCGTCCATGGCCAGCTCGGCCCCGCGCCGGGTCAGCCCGCAGTGCAAGGTCATGAAGTCCACGCCTTGCCTGGCCTGCTTCTCGACCTCGGCCAGCAGGTCGCCGGGCTCAAAGGCCGAGGGGTCGCGGCCGTCCTTGGCGCAGGCCCCGGCCACGGCGTAGATGGGCACGGTGCCCAGCGGCAGCGGGGTCTCGGAGAGCATGCGCACGCGGATGGCGTCAAGGTCGCCCGCGGTGGACAGGTCCATCACGGCGTCGGCGCCGGCGGTCTCGGCCACCTTGAGCTTGTCGGTCTCACCGCCCATGTCGCTGGCCAGCGGCGAGGTGCCGATGTTGGCGTTGACCTTGACGCGCGCGGGCTGGCCGATGAGGGTGGGGCGCACACCGGCGTGGGCCGGGTTGGCCAGCAGGGCCAGGGAGCCCTGGTCGATGCGCTGGCGGATCTCGGCCTCGGGCATGTGCTCCAGAATGGACAATTCCGCGCCGTGCCGGTCAAGGATGCCGGACAGGGCCGTGTTGGTTGCGATGATGGACATGGATGCTCCTCGTCGTTGTGTGGAGGCCTGGGGATGAAGGCCTGGGGGTGACCGGGCTGGGGTTCAACCGGCCAGGGCGCAAGAGGCGGGCGGGAGCGTGAGGGAAAGGGGGGATGATTCCATTTCCTCCAACGGCATGACCCGTATCAGGTTCAACGGTCGGCCCCGCGAAAAGGGGCCCTCTCAGCCCGGTTGACCCGGACTCCCGTATGGCGCACAAGCTGGCAATGATCGCTCAACTTCGCTACCCGCCAGGGGCGCTGAAGTCAACCGCAGGGCAGGGCGGGGCATGCGTCCCGGCGGGAAATATTTGGGCCTGGCCTCTTGCAATCCGAAATTTTCGGGCGTATATGGCGTTGCTTCACGTGAACACTTGAGCCTGGAGGCAGCCATGAAAAAAGACATCCATCCCAACGTCAACGAAACGTTGATCCGTTGCAACTGCGGCTACGAGGCCACCCTGCTCACCACCAAGGGCAAGGAACTCTCGGTTGAAATCTGCTCCAACTGCCACCCCTTCTACACGGGCAAGCAGCGCTTCGTGGATACCGCCGGCCGCATCGACCGTTTCCGCAAGAAGTACGGGACGCCCGCCGCCGCCACGAAGTAGCAAGCGACGCACGCATTGCGGAATGCCTCTGTTGGGTCGCCAATGGAGGCATTCTTGTTTCCCCTGCCCAGCCCGACCTTTACTTCGCGCCGCCTGGACTTATCTGGGTAGGGCCGCCCGGGGATCGTCCCGGCTGCACCATGTGAGGCCCACAAGCCTCCAAGCCCCTGAGGTGAGCCTCTTGAAAAGCCGCGAGTTGATCCCCATCGTCTGCGCCAGCACCAACGTGGGCGGCCAGGCCGTCATCGAGGGCGTGATGATGCGCGCCAAAAACCGTCTGGCCATTGCCGTGCGCAAGCCCGACGGCGAGATTCTCGTCGAGCTGCGTCCGTGGTTCAGCCTGACCAACGCGGCCATCCTCAAAAAGCCCATGCTGCGCGGCTTCCCGGTGCTGCTGGAGACCCTGGTCAACGGCATCAAGGCGCTCAACTTCTCGGCCATGCAGGCCATTGAGGAGGACGGCGAGGGCGAGGGCGAGCTGACGCCCTGGCACTTGGTGCTGACCATGATCGTGGCCCTGGGCGTGGCCCTGGGGCTGTTCGTGGTGCTGCCGCACTTTTTGTCCGTGGCCATGCAGTGGCTGGGCCTGTCCGGCGACGTGGAGACCCTGAGCTTCAACGCCTGGGACGGGGCCTTCAAGATGCTCCTGTTCGTGGGCTACATCGGGGCCATCTCGTTTGTGCCCGACATCCGCCGCGTGTTCCAGTACCACGGGGCCGAGCACAAGGTCATCTGGGCCTTTGAGAGCGGCCACGAAGTGACCGTGGAGGCCGCCCGTGGCAACAGCCGCCTGCACCCGCGCTGCGGCACCTCGTTTCTGCTCTTTGTCCTGGCCGTCAGCATCCTGCTTTACACGGCCCTGGTGCCCTGGCTGTTGACCATGTACAGGCCGGAGCACTTTCTGCTCAAGCACCTGTACATCGTGTCCATGAAGCTGTTGTTCATGGTGCCCATCAGCTGCATCGCCTACGAGATCATCCGCTTTGCCGGAAAGTTCAGCTCCAACGTGCTCTGCCGCATGCTCTGCTGGCCCGGACTGGTGCTCCAGATGCTGACCACCAAGGAGCCGGACGACAGCCAGATCGAGGTGGCCATGGCCGCCCTCAAGTGCGCCGTGCGCGAGGAGGGCTGTCCCTGATGTTCGCCAAACTCGAAGAGATCGAGCACAGCTTTCTGGACCTGGAGCGCGAGCTGGGCGCGCCCGAGGTCCTGGCCGACCAGGAGCGCTACCGCAAGGTGGCCAAGAGCCATTCCGACCTTGGCGTCATCGTCAAGGCCTTCCGCGAGTTCAAGCGCCTGAGCCAGGACTTGGCCGACAACCGCGAGCTTTTGAAGGACGCCGATCCCGAGATGCGCGAAATGGCCGAGGCCGAGAGCGACGGCATCAAGACGCGCCTGGAGGAGCTGGACGCCGAGCTGAAGCTCTTGCTGTTGCCCCGGGACCCGCTGGACGACAAGAACAGCATCCTGGAGATACGCGCGGGCACCGGCGGCGACGAGGCCGCCCTGTTCTGCGCCGACCTTTTCCGCATGTACGCCCGCTACGCCGAGCGCATCGGCTGGCGCGTGGAGATCCTGGACGCCAGCCCCACGGACACCGGCGGGTACAAGGAGGTCATCGCCTCCATCTCCGGCGCGAGCGTGTACAGCAAGCTCAAATGGGAGGCCGGGGTGCACCGCGTGCAGCGCGTGCCCGCCACCGAGGCCCAGGGCCGCATCCACACCAGCGCCGTGACCGTGGCCATCATGCCCGAGGCCGAGGAAGTGGACGTGAACATCCGCACCGAGGACCTGCGCATCGACGTGTTCCGCGCCAGCGGCGCGGGCGGCCAGCACGTCAACAGGACCGAGTCCGCCGTGCGCATCACGCACCTGCCCTCGGGCCTTGTGGTGCAGTGCCAGGACGAAAAGTCGCAGCACAAAAACAAGGCCTCGGCCATGAAGGTCCTGCGCTCGCGCCTGCTGGCCCAGGAGCAGGAAAAGGCCAAGGCCGTGGAGACCGACATCCGCCGCGCCCAGGTGGGCTCCGGCGACCGCTCCGAGCGCATCCGCACCTACAATTTCCCCCAGAGCCGCGTCACGGACCACCGCATCAACCTGACCCTGTACAAGCTTGATGCGGTGATGGAGGGCGACGTGGGCGACCTCATCCAGGCCCTGACCAGCCACTACCAGACCGAGTCCCTGAAGCAGCAGGCCTCCGGCGGATAAGCCCGTGGCCGAGCGCGAGCGCCCCACCTTCCTGCGCGAGGTCCTGGCCCGTTTTGACCGGCAGCCCGGCACCATCGCCAAGGCGCTGGACGTCGCCACCGCCGAGCTCGCCGCCCTGGGCCTGGACGCACCGCGCCTGTCCGCAGAGCTTTTGGCCGGCAAGGCCTTTGGCCTGTCGCGCCTGGGTCTCATCATGCGCGCCAAGGACCAGCTCGCCGACGGGCCGTTGGCCGTCTTCCGCGCGCTGGTGGCGTGCCGCGCCCAGGGCGAACCCGTGGCCTACCTGCTGGGCGAGAAGGAATTCTACGGCCTGGCCTTTCGCGTCACCCCGGACGTGCTCATCCCGCGGCCGGAGACCGAGCTGATCGTGGAGGAGGCCCAGCGGCTGTTCGCCACGGACGTGCCTCTGCGCTTCGCCGATTTCGGCACCGGCTCGGGCGCGTTGGCGGTGAGCCTGGCGCACGTGTTCCCCAACGCGCGCGGCCTGGCCGTGGACCTGAGCCCCCAGGCCCTTGAGGTGGCGCGGGACAACGCCCGCCAGCACGGGGTCGAGGACCGCCTGGAGTTCGTCTGCGCGGACTTCACCCGCCTGGATTTCACCCACCTGAACCTTCCCGTTGCCAGCCTGGACCTGGTGGCGGCCAATCCGCCTTACGTGAGCGAGGCCGAATACGCCGAACTGAGCTGCGAGGTGCGCAGTTTTGAGCCGGGCCTGGCCCTTGTGAGTCCGGATCAGGGTCTGGCGCTTATTCGTGGGCTGGCCCCGGTGGCGGCGCAGGCGCTTAAGGCCGGCGGAACGCTCCTCTGCGAGTTCGGCTCCAGCCAGGGCAGGGCGGTGCTGGAGTTCTTCGGCCAGTCCGCGCAGGGTTTTGTCCGGCCCGTGATCCTGCAGGATTACGCGGGGCTGGACCGGGTGCTGCGCGCGGTGCGGGCTGCGGCGTAAACGCCACACAGCCGCCCCAGGCTGTTGCATTTGTGCACAGAGTGGGGGAAAAAGCACAGTCCGGGCTCCGCTTGCCTGCCGACAATGATCAATAAAAAAGCTATGTTGGGACGTGCTTTCGGGTTGGCACCGCGTATGCATTGTCGGGTCTGACGGAGGCCTTATGCATCAGACAACGATCCGCAACACGGTGCGCTGCACGGGAATCGGCCTGCATGGAGGCAGGAAGGTGGAACTGGTGCTGCGCCCCGCGCCTGAAGACACGGGCATCCTCTTCGCCCTGCGCAGCGGATCGGGCACCTCCTTCCTCAGCCCCAAGCCCCGCCTCGTGGTGGATACCGGACTGGCCACCAGCCTGGGCAACGGCCACGACCAGATCTCCACGGTGGAGCACCTGCTGGCGGCCGTGCGCGGCATGGGCATCGACAACATCCGCATCGAGGTCCAGGGCCGCGAGCTGCCCATCATGGACGGCAGCGCCGCCTCCTTCGTGTACCTGCTCAACCAGGCCGGTGTGCGCCGCCAGGCCAAGGCCCGCAAGGTCCTGGCCATCACGCGGCCCCTGTCCTTTGAGCAGGACGGCAAGTACATCAAGGCCACCCCGCACGACGGCTTCCTGGTGGACTACACCATCCAGTTCGCCCATCCGCTCATCGGCCGCCAGAACCTGTGCCTGGAAGTGACCCCGGACGTCTTCGCCGCCGACATCGCCAAGGCCCGCACCTTCGGCTTCCTGCGCGAGGTGGAGTACCTGCACGCCAACGGCCTGGCCCTGGGCGGCACGCTGGACAACGCCATCGTGCTGGACGAGTTCGGCGTGCTGAACACCGACGGCCTGCGCTACCCCGACGAGTTTGTGCGCCACAAGCTGCTGGACTTCGTGGGCGACATGGCCGTCATGGGCCTGCCCCTGCAGGGCCGCTTTGAGGTCTTCGCCTCTGGCCACGCCATGAACAACGCCTTCCTGCGCTTCATCGAGGACAACGCGGGCGAGTACGTGGAGGAGCGCACCCTGGCCCTGCCCGCGTCCGTGCCCGCGCCCCATGCCGCTCCCGGCATGGTCCCCGCGCGCGACAAGAGCCTGGACGGCCTGCGCGGAGAGCCTGCCCTGGCCTGATCGCCGTCGCTGATCCGTTTTGTGGATGACGAAACGCCCTGCGGGGCGTTTTTTGTTGCCCGCAGGAGTTGTGATTGTGGGAGTTGTTGCCCGCAGAAGGGAGCCGGGCGGCTAGACCCGGGTGTTGAGCCCGCCCGAGGCCCAGAGCGGCGCATCGCCCAGAAGCTCCGTCAGCACCCCAGCCCCGGAGTTGGACCCGAACTTGACCACGCCCAGGAAGTGGGGCTCCACGCCGAGCCCGTCGCGCACCAGGGCGGCCAGCTCCACCTGGAGTTCCCCGGTCTGGTCCGGACGCTCGGCCAGCAGGCGCAGGCTGCATTCTGCGGGCCGGGACAAAAGCCGCACCTCCAGCCCGCCACAGCCGGTCATGCGCCCGCTCATTGATGCCTCGGCAAAGCCGCCGCCACCGCTGCTGTCCTTGATCCGGCGCACGATCTCCTGCCTGCGCACGCCGGGCAGCAGCCAGGGCGCGTACAGGGCCACGGCCCCGAGTCCGGGGGCGAGGGACTCGTTGATGCGCGCAAGCAGCGCCTGGGTCTGTCCATGGAGCCGGGCCGCGTCGGCGTCGCCGTCCAGGGCGATGCCAAAGGCCTCGCGCCGCTGTTTGAGCAGGGGCGGCAGGCCGGAGAGCACGCCCAGGATGGGGTCGGCCCGGGTCTCGAAGACCTGGCGCGCGGCGCGGAAGCGCTGCACCAGGCCGGGCAGGTCGTCCTGGGGCGCGTCGCTCTGCTGGGCCTGGAGGTGGATCTCCGGCACCAGGGCGCGGACCACGAACATGAGCGTGTCGCCGGGCTCGGTCTGGACCTCCAGCCGGGCCAAGAGCTCCTCCTGGCCCACCTGGACCCAGTACAGGCCCGAGGGGTCGCGCCGGAGCACGCGGCCCTTGATGCGTTCGCCGATGCTGTGGCGCGAGCGGAAGGCTGCGGCGCGTTCGCGGTCAGCGCCGGTCTGGCCCTGTCCCTGGTATCCCGCTCCGTAGCCCTTGATGCGCATGGGTCCGCCTTCAGTGATCTGGCTTCAGGTGTTCTGGTCGATGATGAGTTCCACCTCGTCAACGGACAGGCCCGTTGTCTTGGCCAGCTCCTTGGGCGACTTGCCCTGGCGGTTGCCGGAGATGATGACCTGGCGCAGGAACTGCGGGGAGCGGGCGTATTCGTCGGCCTGCTTGAGCAGCTTGTTCAAGACCACCACCCGTTCGGTGAGCTGGCCGTCCAGGCGGGACAGCTCGTCCTGCCTGCGCTCGAAGCTGTCCACCAGCTCCTGTTCGAGCTGGGCGTTGGCGCGCAGTTTGTTCAGGAATTGCTCCTGCTTGGTCTGCATGCGCGCGATGAGCGTCTCGGACTTGCGCAGGCGCAGGTAGAAGATGATGACCACGAAGAGCAGGGCCAGTTCGGTGACCGTGAGGGCCAAAAGCAGCAACGCGGTGATCTGCATGGGGCACCCGTGTGGTTGGCGATGGGGCCGGGCAAAAAGCCCAGGCCGTGAGTCAAGATGCACGGTTTTGTGCGGAAAATCAATGGACGGAAACAGCGGGACGCGGAAACACCGGGGCGATCCCGGTCGGTTCAGCGAACCGGGATCGCCCAGGCTGTGGCGGGCAGAGGCCTAGACAGGGGCGCGGAAGGACCGCGCGAAGAGGTCGGCGATGGCCTTGCGGCCGTTGTCTTCCAGAAAGCGTGTGCCGGTGCCCGTGAAATGAATTTTGGTGATGACCGGCGCCTCGACAGCGTTCCACTTGCCGTGCGCAAAGCTGAACCAGCCGTTTTTCACCTGGTCGAACACGAACAGCGGCTTGTTGCAGATCTTGGCGAACTCCGCGCCCCAGCCGGTGCCGCCGTTGACCGTGCCGTTGTCCAGGATGTTGCCGATGACGAAGACCTCAAGGCCTGCCTCGACCTGGTACATGATGGTGCGCAGGACCATGCGGATGTGCGGGGCGTTGCTGAAGTTGCGGTCCAGCAGCTTGGACACGTAGGTCAGGCTGACGTCCTTTCTGAGGAGCTCCTCGGTGGTGAGCATGCGCAGGCCTCGGGTGCTCTCGATCTTGTGGCCCTCGAAGGAGAAGTTGACCTCCTGGACGCCGTATTTCTCGGCCGCGTTGCCGAATTCGGATTCGGCGCCCTGCGCGCCGCCGCTGAACAGGGTGAACTCGCTTGGTGTGGGCACTCTGCCTCCTTGTGTGTTGGTGGTGGCGGAAATCAGGCCAGGCGCCGTGTCCGCTTGAGCATTATGCACATTCCCAGGCCCAGAGGCAATGCCATCGGCGCGGCCGCGTAAAATCTCTCGCGTTTTGAAAAAATCCCCAGTACGTTGGGATTGGTGGAGAACACCTTGCAGCCCATGCTCGGAGGAGAGATGAACAACTGGTGGTTTGCTCTGATCGTCTTTGGGTTCGGGCTGTTCCTCGCCATCTTCATCGACCGGCTCAAGGACAAACCCGGCCCGTCAGCGGAGCGCAGAAGGCGCAGAAGGTGGCTGGAATACTGGTTCATGGGGCGTTTTCCGTCCAAGGAGGACGATGACGCCGAGGATGGGGACAAGCCCACGTAAGGGCTCTGGCGGTCAAATCTTGACGTTGATGATGTTGCCGGCCCAGGGCGAGGCGTTGGACGACTGGGTGTCGGGCTCCGGCAGGTTCTCTGGCGGGGGTCTGCGCCGCCTGCCCGAGAAGCCGGGCGAGGAGTTCTTGCCGCCGGTTTCGCGGCCCATGGCTTCCAGGGCCTCCTTCTTTTCCACTTCCTGGACCTTCTGGTCGTCAACGCGCTGGTGGTCGGCCACCATCTGACCGAAGAGCGCCTGCTGCGCGTCCTGGGGGATGATGTGCGACCCCGCGATTTGCTGCATGTTGGGCAGCTGCGAGATCAGGATGGGCAGGTCAAGTGACGTGGAGGCCATGTCATTTCACCACATATTCCTCAAACAGCAGTGTTTCAAACTTTCCGTCGCTGACGTACTGGTTGACGACCAGCAGCAGCTCCATCTTCAGCTTCTCTGCATTCGTCTCATCGGTCAAAAACTGAACATCTTTATTCTTCAGGTAGTAGAAGATGGCATTGCGGGCCTGCATCTTCCTGGATTCAAAATCCGTGGCGACACTTGCCTTGTGTGTGCCAAGCAGGATGCGCGCGATGAGGAAGCGGACCTCGTTGTTCTCGCCTTTCTGCTCCACCCAGAAGGGTTCCAGGCGCACCTGGATTTCCGGGAGTTCCGGCGCAGCGGGCTTGGTGGCGTTGTCCGCTACTGTTGCCACTGGCGACTTTTCCTGCATGGACGCGGATTTGCCCTTGAACAAGAAATATTTTGCGGCAAGGCCCAGGGCCAGAACCAGGACCAGGGCAACAGCGCCGAGGATGAGAAGTTTCTTCTTGTCCTTGGGAGCAGGCGCTTCTTCCTCGTCCGGGGTGAAGCGGATGGTCTCCCTTGGAGCAAATTTTTCTACAGCCTCCTCTTCCTCTTCCTCCAGGAAGGGGGCGTCGTCAAGGTCCAGGTCGACTTTTTGCGAGGCGCGGGAGGTCTCACTGGTGTCGATCATGACTTCATTATCGCCAAGCCTGCCGGTGCGTGTCGGTTTTGCCTCCTCAGGTGGGTCTGGAACCATGACAAGTATGCCTCCCCATCATGGGTTAGGCCTTAAGCAGCAAAGATCTTGTCGATCTTCTGGCCCAGGGTCTCCGGGGTGAAAGGTTTGACGATGTAGTTGGAGACCTTGGCCTGCACGGCCTCGATGATGTTCTCCTGCTGGGCTTCCGCCGTGACCATGAGGAACGGGGTGTTGGCGTATTCCTCGCTGGAGCGCACCTTGCGCAAGAGCTCGATGCCGGTCATCTGCGGCATGTTCCAGTCGGAGATGATGAAATCGATGTTGTCGCGGTTGAGGGCCTCCCAGCCGGTGGTGCCGTCGTCCGCCTCGGTGACGTTGGTGTAGCCGAGCTGGCGGAGGATGTTCTTGATGATCTTGCGCATGGTGGAAAAGTCATCGACTATGAGGATGCGCATGTTCTTGTCCGTTGGCATGTGTGTTTCTCCTCCCGGATCAACCTTCGTTTTCGTAGCGCCGCCGGAAATTGTCGCGGAGCTTGGCCAGGGCCTGTGAGTGGAGTTGAGAGACGCGTCCCTCGGTGATGTCCATGACCTGGGCGGTCTCCTTCATGTTCAATTCTTCACCGTAGTAAAGCGATATGACGAGCTTCTCTCTAGGAGTCAACTCTTCTATGAGGGTCGCAATCTTGTCAACCATTTCCTGGAATGCAGTGGACTGATACGGTTCGTTTTCTGAAAGCGATTCGCGCGTGCCGACGAAATTCTCCTGAAATGCATCAAGGCTCACGCACAACTGATTTTGCAAAGCCTCCAGACCTTGCTGCACCTCGCGCGAGGACAGTCCGGTCTTTGTGCTCAACTGTTCCTGCGTGGCTGAAGAGCCAGTTTCATGCTCGATCTGGCGCATGGCCTCGTCGAGCATCTTCACTTTTTGGCGCATACCGCGGGAAAACCAGTCCATGCGCCGGAGCTCGTCGAGCATGGCGCCCTTGATGCGGTTTTCCGAGTAGGTGTCGAACTTGATGCCGAGCTCCGGCCGGTACTTGCCCAATGCATCAAGCAACCCAATGCTCCCGGCGCTGATGAGTTCGCCAAGCTCCACGCTTTGCGGCAGCTTGTTCTTCATCCGGAGCGCAAGGATGCGGATCTTCGGGGCGTAGTGCCGGACTATATTTTCCTGGTCGCGTGGGGGGAAGTTTGGCCAGGAAACGGTGCCCGACTCAAGCTCACGCCACGGACTGCTCCTGGAAGAGGAGCTTTTTCCAGAAGAATTTAATGTTTCCATCTGCCTTCGCCGTGACTTTCCAACTGGTTATCTTGGCCGCTGCCTGACCTATGGCCCGGCTGGCGGGGCAATCAGGGGTTAAATGCATGAACGGAGTTTGGGCGATGACGGCTTTGCGCACCGCCGCATCTTGCGGGATGAAGCCCACAAAATCAAGGGATACGCCGCTTAAAAAATGGTCGCAGGCCTTGTAAAGTTTGCTGAAGATCTCCTTGGCCCCCTTCTCGTCGTGGGCCATGTTCACCAGCACGCGGAAGCGGTCCACCCCGTGCTTCAGCTTGAGCACCTTGATCAGGGCATAGGCGTCCGTCAGCGAGGTGGGCTCGGTGGTCAGCACCACCAGACGCTCGCTGGCCGCGATGTTGAAGTAGAGCACGTTGTCGTTGATGCCGGCGCCGGTGTCCACGATGAGGTGGTCGACGCCGCCCTCAAGATAGTCCATGGCCTCCAGCAGGTCCAGCTTCTGGCCGGTGTCCAGGTTGACCATGTCGCTGACGCCCGAGGCCGCAGGCAGGATGCGGAAGCCGTATGGCGTGTCGCAGAGGATCTTCTCCAGCGTCATGCCCTCGGCGAAGAGGTGGAACAGGTTGAGCTTGGGCGTGATGCCCAGGATCACGTCCACGTTGGCCAGGCCCAGGTCGGCGTCGAGAATGACCACGCGTTTGCCCATCTTGGTCAGCGCGCACGCCAGGTTCACGGAAATGTTGGTCTTGCCGACGCCGCCCTTGCCGGAGGTGACCGAGAAGACCAGGGGGAGAGAACTTGTCATTGCCCGCCTCGCTATCAATTCCGCTCGGCCTGGCAGCCGGGCAGGGTGTGCTGGAAGATGAGCCGCCACAACATTTCGCTGACGGCGGGGGTGATGGTGTTCTTCAAGCCCGCGCCATAGGACAGGGCGGAGACCGGAAGCTCGGTCAGCCGCGCCATGTTGAGCAGTGCGCCAAAGGTACAGGCTTCGTCCAGTTTCGTCCAGATGAGACTTTTCAACTGCGGGCAGCCGTAGCGCCGGGCTATCTCCGCGTACTGGCTGGCGCTGAAGTACGGCGCCAGCACAAGATGCGCGGCCATGTCCTTGCAGTCGTCCAGGCCCAGGTCGGCCAGGCGTTCGCCCAGGGTGGCCTTGCCGGACAGGCCGGGCAGGTCCACCAGGATCATGTCGAACTTGTGCGCTTCCTTGAGCAGGTCCTCCATCTCGTCGGCGTTGCCCGCCTCGCGGAAAGCCAGGCCCGAGAGGTCGGCATAATGACGCAGCACCAGACGGCCCTTGCCCTGGCCCTCGTCCGAGGCCACGACGCAGATGCGCTGTTTGGGCTTGAGGTGCTTCTCGCGCAGGGCCAGACGCACCAAAGACGAGGTTTTGCCCACGCCGTGCGGCCCGGCAAAGACGTGGATCTTCTGGAGCCATTTTTTTGACCCGAACCCGTAGCAGGGCGCCACGGACTCCAGCACCGGGAGGATGGGGCGCTCCTGGTCGGCCTTGAGGTCGAGAAAAATTCGCAGCATGACCTGGGTGTCCACCTCTTCGCGCTCCAGGTACTTCAGCGCCACGCGCTGCCTGGGGGCCAGGTCCTCCATGTTCATCTGGGGCTTGACCAGGGCCATGAGGTGGTCCTTGATCTGCCGCCACTCGTTTGTCCAGTCGGCGGGGTTGGCGTCGTGCTGGGGCACGAACCCGCCCGGGTCGTGGCTTGCGTAGCCGTTGCCGTTGCCGCTGCGGGCCTTGGGGTCGCCCGCCCTGGGGTCGACGGCCGCAGTGATCTCGCAGGTCTTGCCCGCGCCGGTGCCCACGGTCTTGGTGTTCAGGATGATGGCGTCATCACCCAGCTCAGCCTTGACCCTCGCCAGGGCGGCCTGTGTGTCTGATCCTCGGTACGTTTTTACTTGCATGGCATCAGCTCAGTTTCACAGTGGCCAGGGATTGGATACGAATGTCCGCCGGTATTTCCGCCTGTGAAACCACAGGCATGGTTGGCAGGAAGCGAAGCAACAATTGGGCCAGATGCGGCCTGATCTGCGGCGCGGTCAACAGAACGGGCTGGCCGTCCGTGCCTGCGGTGTTGTCCTGGGCCGTGGAGATGGCCCGGATGATCTGCTGGGCCTTGCCCGGCTCCAGCGCCAGATAGCCGCCCTGGTCGCTTGAGCGCAGGCTCGCGGTCAAGAGTTCGTCGATCTCGCCGGACAGGGTGAGGATGGGCAGGCTGTTGTCGCTGGCCATGTAGTTCTTGACGATGGTGCGGCCCATGCGCGCGCGCACGTACTCCGTGAGCATGCCCGCGTCCTGGATGGCCGGGCCGTAGTCGCACAGGGCCTCGGTGATGGAGAGCATGTCGCGGATGCTGACGCCCTCGCGCACCAGGTTCTGGAGCACCTTCTGCACGGTGCCCAGCGGCAGCATGTTCGGCACCAGGTTGTCCACAGCCTTGGGCGCGCGCTTGCCCAGGTTGTTCAAGAGCTCCTGCACCTCCTGGCGGCCCAGGAAGTCCTGCAAATTGCGGCGGAAGACCTCGGTCAGGTGCGTGGCCACCACGGTGGAGGGGTCGACCACGGTGTAGCCGGCCAGCATGGCGGCCTCGCGCTGGACATCGGGAATCCACACGGCGGGCAGGTTGAAGGCGGGCTCCATGGTCTCCACGCCCTCGATCTTGTGCTTGGCGTCGCCGGGGTCCATGGCCAGGAAGTGGTCGATCAAAATCTCGGCCGAGGCGATGGCGTTGCCCTTCACCAGCACGCGGTACTCGCCGGGCTTGAGCTGCAGGTTGTCGCGCAGGTGGAGCGAGGGGATGACCACGCCCATGTCCAGCGCAAACTGGCGGCGGATGGAGCGGATGCGCGAGAGCAGGTTGCCGTTCTGCTCCTCGTCCACCAGGGGGATGAGCCCGTAGCCGACCTCCAGTTCGAGCTGGTCCAGCGGCAAGAGCGCCTGCACCTCTTCCGGGGTGTCCAGATGGGACCCGATGCCGGCGGCCTTGTCCTTTTCGGCCTTGATCTTGGCGTCGTGCTCGGGGCGGGTGCGTTCGGACATGCGGGCGATGAAGAAGGTGAGTCCCGAGAAGAACAGGAAGGGGAAGGTGGGCAGACCCGGGATCAGGCCGAAGAGCAGGAGCACGCCGGACACAAGCTTGAGCGCGCGGTGGTGGTAGGTCAGCTGGCCCAGGAATTCCTCGCCCATCTTGGCCTCGGAAGCCGCGCGGGAGACGATGATGCCGGTTGCCGTGGCGGTGATGAGCGAGGGGATGGTGGCCACCAGACCGTCGCCGATGGTCAGCATGGTGTAGGTTTTCGCGGCGTCCAGCCAGGTCATGTCCTTCTGGAACACGCCGATGAAGAAGCCGCCCACCATGTTGATCATCAGCATGATGGCGCCGGCCTTGACATCGCCCTGGACGAACTTGCCCGCGCCGTCCATGGCGCCGTAGAAGTCGGATTCCTTGCGGATCTTTTCGCGGCGTTTGGTGGCCTCGGGCTCGTCGATGAGCCCGGCGTTCAGGTCGGCCTCAACGGCCATCTGCTTGCCGGGCATGGAGTCCAGGGTGAAGCGTGCGGCCACTTCCGCGATGCGCGACATACCGGAGACGATGACGCTTTTGTTGATGGTGAAAAGGATGAAGTAGATGACGATGCCGATGGCGTAATTGCCGCCGACGACGAACTCGGCGAAGCTCTGGATCACGTGCCCCGCCGCCGCCGTGCCCTCGTCGCCGTGCATCAGGATGAGACGGGTGGAGGCCACGTTGAGCGCCAGGCGCATCAGGGTCGTCACCAGCAAAAGCGAGGGGAAGATGGAGAACTCCATGGGCGAGGTGAGGAACATGCTGGTGATGAGGATGACGAGGCTGATGGAGATGCTGAAGGTCAGCATGAGGTCGAGCACGATGGTCGGCGTGGGAACGAGCATGATCAAGAGGACGATGACCACGCCGCTGGCCAGCAGGATGTCTCCCTGCTTGGCGAATTGTGCGTAGTCGATGTCCAGGCTGGCGAAATTCGGTTTTTGGGCCATAATCTTGACGCTCCCTGCGGTTTAAGCACCGACGAGAGCACCAACAGGGAGGAGGAGTTCAGCCTTTGCTGCGCTTGAACTTCGCCAGGCGGGCCAATATTGCGGCCACGGCCTGGTACATTTCCTCGGGGATGGTCTCGCCAACTTCCACCTGCTTATACAAAGCCTGTGCCAGCGGTGGATTTTCAACGAGGGGAATGTCGTTTTCGATGGCCAACTCACGGATTTTCTTGGCGATGCGGTCCACGCCCTTGGCCAGGACCAGGGGCGCCGGGGCCTCGGTCAGGTCGTAGCGCAGGGCCACGGCATAGTGGGTGGGGTTGGTGATGACCACGTCGGCCTTGGGCACGCTGTTGGACAGGCGCATGGCCATGAACTCGAACATCTTGCGCAGCTGCTTGGCCTTGATCTCCGGGTCTCCTTCAGCCTGACGGCGTTCGTCCTTGACCTCGAACTTGGTCATCATGAGGTTGTCGTCATAGCGGTGGCGCGTCCACCACAGGTCGGCTATGGCCATGAGGATCATGGGCACCAGGGCGTAGCAGAACATCTTGTAGGCCACCAGGAGCATGTAGGTGGAGATGCCCAGGACGTTCTGGTGAAACAGGGGCATGAGGTTGGGCATCTCCTGGCGGATGACGAGATACGGGGCGACGCCCACGATGCACGCCTGCAGCACGCTGCGGCCCAGGCGGATCAGCGCGTCCGGGCTGATCATGAGCTTTTTCAGCGCGCCGACGATGTTGAAGTTGATGCGGTCCCACTTGAACTTGAAGATCCAGAGCTTTCCGACCTGCCAGCGGATGTTGGTGTAGGCCGCAATGGCGATGAGGCACATGAAGGGCAGCACCAGTATGGCCATCTTGAGCATGCACCACAGGAACATGCTGTAGACGGTCTGGGGGTTCAGGGTCTGGTTCACGCCCTCCACGAAGAACCAGTTGAAGATTTCGTTGAGATTCTTGAAATAGAAGCCCACCATGTAGCGCAGGGCGATGACCGCTGTCAGCAGCACGCAAACGGTGCTGACCTCGCCGGAGCGCGCAACGCTGCCCTCGTCGCGGGCCTTGCTGATGCGCTTATCCGTGGCTTTTTCTGTTCTGCTCGGATCGTCTCTGGACATGGCTTGTGGCTCCGCCGGGGCCTACGGCTTGATGACGCCGATTTTCATGATGTGCAGGAAAACCATGTCCATGGAGGATATGAAGTTGGTGACGTATTCGGTCATCTGCTCCATGATGAAGGTGAGGAACAAAAAACCGACCATGATCTTGATGGGGAAGCCCATGGTCATGACGTTCATCTGCGGAGCCATCTTGGAGATGAGCGCCAGGGCCAGGTCGACCAGGAACAGGGCCAGGATCACCGGTGCGGCGATGCGTATGCCAAGGATGAACATCTCCTTGGAAAAGCTCATGACCTCGTTCATGAGCTTTGGCGTCAGGAAGAGTCCGCCCGGCGGCACGAGTTCAAAGCTGTTGCCCAGCGCCCGGATGAGGTTCAGGTGCCCGTTGAGCGAGAGGAAGGTCAGCATGGTGCACATGTAGATGAAGTGCGTGGTCACGGGCTCCTGCTGGCCGGTCATCGGGTCGATGGCGTTGACCATGGAGAAGCCCATCTGGAAGTTGATGATGCCGCCTCCGATCTGCACCGCTGCGATGAGCATGCGCACGATGATGCCAAGGGACATGCCGAGCACCAATTCGCCCATGAACATGGCCAGCAGGCTGGCCGGGTGCGCCGGGAAGTACTGCGCCGGGAACGAGAGCTTGGGCCACACGGCCAGGGTGAGCACGATGAGCAGGGTGGCCTTGAGGACGTTTGGCATGGTGTCGCCGAAAAAGGGCATGACAAAGAGAACCACGCTGATGCGGAACAGCGTGAGGTAGAAGCTGATGACCGTGCGCGGATCGAAGTTGAAGATGTCCATGAACGTCCGTCTGGGTTCGCCGGAGCTGGTCACGCAGGGCGCGCGGACCGGCCCGGAGGCATGGACGCGAGACTAGCCCAGCTTGCGCCGGGCGTAAAGGAAAAGGGTGCGCCGGGTTGGCCCGGCAGGTGCGGGGCTAGTTCAGGATGTAGCGCATGGGGTTCACCGGTATGCCGCTGATGCGCACTTCGTAGTGTAGGTGCGGGCCGGTGCTGCGGCCAGAGTCGCCGATGTAGGCCATCAGTTCGCCGCGCTGGACGATCTGGCCGACCTTGACGTTGACGCGCGAGAGGTGGGCGAATCTGGTCACTAGGCCGGAGCCGTGGGTCAGGTTCAGGATCAGGCCATAGGCCGGGTCGCGTTCGATGAAGGCCACGACCCCGCGCGAGGGCGCATAGATGGGCGTGCCGCTTGGTCCGGCGATGTCCAGGCCCTTGTGGAATTCGCGCCTGCCGGTGAAGGGCGAGACGCGCCAGCCGAAGCCGGAGGTGATCCACCCGCCGGCGGGCCAGATCGAGGGCGTTGCTTCAAGCACGTCCCTGTTGGCGCGCAGGCGCTGGATGATCTCCTGCTGGCGGACCTCTTCCATGCGCGCCTCGACCGAGAGCTGACGCAGGAATTCATTCATCTTGCGGGCCAAAAGCTCCTGGCGGTAGAGCGGCAAATAGCCCTTGGCCATATCCTGGCCTGGGCCGCCCCTGGGCGCCACGCTCATGATGTTCTCCTGCTCCAGGTTGATCATGACCCGAAGCTTGGAGTCAAAGTCGCGGATGCGCGTGACGTCTTTCTGGAGGGTGAAGAGTTTTTGACTTAAGTTAAGGAGCTGGGATTTTTGTTCATGGGCCGATTTTTCGGTGAGATTGAGACTTTTCTCCAAACTGCCGTTGATGGCGAAATCCTTGAGAAGTATGACGTTTCCAATCAAGAGCAAGGCCAGAAAGAGGCCGAGGAGCATGAGCATCCAACCCGGTAGCTGGAACTTGCGCGGGGTTCCGCGCTTCTCACGGAATATGACGATATGAAAACGTCCCAAAAACATTAAGTATCCCTGTTCGGTGGTTCTTCTGACCAAGAGTCTGGCTGAATTGTGCTCACCCTTTAGCTCATCCTCAAGAACTGGTCAAGTCCGTGCCGTTTCGGTCCAACTGATATCGCCGCAGCGCGTTGAAGACGTTTTGGCGGATGCGCTTGTCGCGCCCAGTCTCCAGCTTGAGCCAGTCCTGGACCTCGGTCCTGCGGGTGTTGCCGCTGGAGGGGCAGTTGTTTTTCCAGATGGGCAGCTCCCACTGGCGCGCGGCTGTCTGCATAAAGGATTTCTCCAGGAACAGGGCGGGCCGCACGACCTTGAGCCGGCCCCTGAAGAAGTCCTCGCTGGCCGAGAGGCCGTCCACCCGACCGTTTTGCACCACGTTCATGAAAAACGTCACCACCAGGTCGTCGGCATTGTGGCCAAAGGCCAGGTGCGTCAGGTTGTAAGCGCTGCACAGGTCGAACAGGCGCTTGCGGCGCAGCATGCTGCAGTAGAAGCAGGGCGAGTTCTTGCGGTTCTCGTCCGTGTGGGCCCTGGGGCCGAAGTCGCTCAGCTCGATGTGCGCGGAGAGTCCCTCGGCCTTGACCCAGTCCACCAGCGGCAGGTGGCTCTCCGGCTCAAATCCGGGGTTCACGTGCAGCACCATGAGCTCCATGGGGAAGGGCACGATGGCCTTGCGGATGGTCATGATCTTGATGAGCGCGAAGCTGTCCACCCCGCCGGACACGGCCACGCCGATGCGGGCGCCCGGCCCGGCCATGTTCGTCTTCTGCATGAGCATGCCGACGCCGCTGACGCATTTTTTTTGCGCAAACGTAAGTTTGCCGAATCCGGCCACTGTGTTTCCTCCTCAAGTCTCCGCAGAGCGCAAAATGGGAACTAGTTCATTTGTGCTTGACACGCAAGGTGTGCCCCTGTAATGAAATTTGTTCTTGTTTGTTGTTCAGCCATGAGGGTTTCCCCCTGTTTTTCCCGAGTCTCAGGCCGCTCACCGGCCAGAAGTTTTGACGAGGGAACCGCCCGATGCCAAACCTGGAAGGCCACCGTTGACGATGCATCTCCCCCGGTTCGGGGTGCTAATCCTGCTCGTGCTCATCGTGGCGCTGGCGGTCGGATTGTTCCTGAACTCCCAGGAGCAACGGCTGGGGAGCGGCGTTTGGCCCAACTACACGCTTGATGCGATGCAGTCCATTGAGGTCGCCACGCGCGGCGAACGCTATACCCTTGTCAAGGAGCCGAACGGCTGGGTGGTGCGTAGCGCCGGGGCCGAGCCCGACGCCCTGCCCACCCCGGCGGACAAGACCAGGATCGAGGCCCTGCTCGCGGCCATCGCCCACCACCGCCCCACCCAGAACCTGGGCCAGGCGTCCGCAGACGAGCTGGCCGGATACGGCTTCTCCGATCCTACTGAGACCATCCTGCTGCATCCCTCCACCCTGGGCCTGGGCGATGCGCTTTTGACCTTCGGCCACGAGACGCCCACCGGCGCGGCCCTGTACGCGCAGAGCTCCCTGGCCGCCGGGGCGGTGTTCCTGCTCGACGCCAGCATCCTGCACCAGATCGACAAGCCTTCGGAGCACTACTACGACTACCGTCTGCTGGACCTGCGCACGGACGACGCCCAGCATCTCACCGTCACCGGCGCGGCAAGCGTCCAGTGGGAGCTGGAGCGCAAGGACGACTCCTTTGTCTTCCTGCGCCCGGAGTCGCTCAAGGGCTCCAGCGTGTCCTCCTCCGAGGTCCGCCTGTTTCTGCACAACCTGTCCGCCGTCTGCGCCGACAACATCCTGACCAAAAACGACCGACAGCCGCCCGGACGTCCCACCTTCACCCTGGACATCCTCATCGCCAAGGATACGGAGCCCCTGCGCCTGGAAATCTTCCCCCAGGGCGACACCGACCAGGTTTTTGGCCGCTCGACCCGCCACCCCGCAGGCTTTCTGCTGGACCATGAAAAGGCCAGGACCCTGTTCCGACTGGCTTTTGACATGCAGTGGCGCGGCGTCATCACCTATGACTCGGCCCGGGTGCAGAGCGCCAGGATTTTTTCGGTCATGGGCAACCAGACCATGGTGGCGGAGAACACCCCCTCCGGCTGGGAGGAGCGCGAGCATGGCCGCAAGCTCGCCGGACTTGACTTGTCGCTGTGGCGACTTAAAGAATTACGATTCGAAGGGGAACCGGTGGCCAAGCTGACCTTTCCGGCGGTGCAGCGCTTGGCCCTGGACCTGTATGCCAAGGATGCCAAGCTGTTGACATCGTTCACGTTCTATGTCGACCCCAGGCTGCCGCCGGATCAGTGCTGGCTCAAGGTGGGGTCCGAGGAGATGTTCTATCCCGTCGGCAACCAGATCATCGAGGAATTGCAAGGCTACCTGCCTTCACGTGCGGTCCGGCCCCCAGGGGAATGATCCGGAGACCGCGCGCATTCGTCCAAAAGTTGTTTGCTTTAAGGAGACATGCATGGCGAGAATCACAGTTGAAGATTGTCTGGCCAAGGTCGGCAACCGCTTTCTCATCGTCCAGATGGCCATCAAGCGCGTGAAGCAGTACCGCGAGGGCTATCCGCCGCTGATCGAGTCCAACAACAAGGAAGCCGTCACCGCTCTGCGCGAAATCGCCCAGGGCAAGGTCCTGCCCGGCGAGTCCATCCCCGAGGCCGGCATCCACGCCTCTGGCGACTACTAGTCACAGCCCATGTCCAAACGTGATTTTTACGAGATCCTCGGGGTGCAGAAGAACGCCTCCGAAGATGAGCTGAAACGCGCGTACCGCAAGCTGGCCCTGGAGCATCACCCCGACCGCAATCAGGGCGACGCCGAGTCCGAGTCCAAGTTCAAGGAGGCGGCCGAGGCCTACGACGTGCTGCGCGACCCGGAAAAGCGCCGCCGCTATGACACCTTTGGCCACGAGGGCCTAAACGGCGGGGCCGGGGGCTTCAGCTCGTCCGAGGACATCTTCGGCGCCTTCAGCGACATCTTCGGCGAGGTCTTCGGCTTTGCCGGCGGAGCCCGTTCCGGCGGCCGCCGCGCGAGCGTCGGCATGGACCTGCGCTACAACCTGAACATCACCTTCCGGCAGGCCGCCAAGGGCGATGAGGTCGTGCTCACCCTCCCGGTCAGCGTGCCCTGCGAGCACTGCAAGGGCGCTGGGGCCGAGCCCGGCACAGAGATGAAGAACTGCGGCCAGTGCCGGGGCAGCGGCCACGTGCAGCAGGCCCAGGGCTTCTTCCGCATCTCCGTGACCTGCCCCAGCTGCCATGGCAGGGGCAAGATCATCAGCCAGTTCTGCTCCGTGTGCCGGGGCGGCGGCCAGACAAGCCAGGTGCGCGAGCTCAAGGTGCGCATCCCGGCCGGTGTGGACGACGGCTCGCGGCTGCGCCTGCGCGGCGAGGGCGAACCCGGCATGAACGGCGGCCCTGCGGGCGACCTCTACGTGGTCATGAGCGTGGAGCCGGACAAGACCTTTGAGCGCCAGGGCCAGAACCTGGTGCTGCACAGAAGCGTCAGCTTCGTCCAGGCCTCCCTGGGCGACAAGATCGAGGTGTCCACCCTGGACGACCCGATCACCGTGGACATCCCCAAGGGCACCCAGGGCGGCGAGGTGTTCCAGCTGCGCGGCCTGGGCCTGCCGCATCCCGGCAGCAGCCGCAAGGGCGACCTGCTTATCGAGATCAAGGTTGAGACCCCGACCTCGCTGACCGCCCGCCAGGAGGAGATCCTGCGCGAGTTCGCCCGGTTGGAGGAGGAAAAGCCCCTGAAAAAGGCCAAGAACTTCTTCAAGAAGGCCAAAGAAAAAGTCATGGGCGACTAGGAGGCGATGGTGACGGAGGAGTTCTCGCATCTGGACGCCGAGGGCCGCGCCCGCATGGTCGACGTGACGGCCAAGTCCGTGAGCGTGCGCATCGCCCGGGTGCGCGTCGAGGTGCTGCTGAACCAGGAGACCATGCGCCTGCTGGTGCAAAAGGCCCTGCCCAAGGGCGAGGTGCTGGGCACCGCGCGCATCGCGGGCATCCTGGCGGCCAAGCGCACTGCCGAGCTGATCCCGCTGTGCCACCCGCTGCCGCTCGACTTCGCGGACATCAGCTTTGAGATCGACGAGCCCGGCTGCCGCGTGCTCATCGAGGCCGAGTCGCGCACCAGCGCCAAGACCGGCGTGGAGATGGAGGCCCTGGTGGCCGCCCAGATCGCCGCTGCCACCATCTACGACATGTGCAAGGCCGTGCAGAAGGACATCCGCATCACCAACTGCCGCCTGGTCTACAAGAGCGGCGGCAAGAGCGGGCTCTTCCAGGCCGATTAAGGGCCTGTAACCCTTGGGCCTGTCTCCCGAAGCGTTTTCGCCCCTGGACCACGCCGCAAGCCGATCTTGGCCCAGGGCTGCAGCGCATGAGCACAGTCCTGGCCCCCCCCCAAAAAAAAGGGGGCGCTCTCCCCGCCAGGGAACGCAATCCATCTTTTGGAAACAGACCGCAGGTCGCCCGTTCCGGCCCATCGCGAGTTCCGGCCCATCGTCCGGTCCATCGCCCGGCCCATCTTAATACGGTGGTCGGGGCGGGCGTTTTACGTGCGCCGCGCGGCGCTCAGGCCGGGGCGTAGAGCGGGGCCGTCTCGTGCAGGACCTCAAGGACCAGGGCGTGAGCCCGGGCCAGCTCGTGGGGCGTGATGCAGGCCGGGGGCATGAGGTACACCACGTTGCCCAGGGGCCGCACCAAAAGACCCAGCTCCAGGAAGCGCGCCTTGAGCTTCGGCCCCAGGGACGAGTGGTAGTCGCAACCGCCATCGCCGGAACCGAGATTCACCGCAGCTATGGAGCCCAGGGCGCGGGGCCGGTTCACGCCGGGCAGGCGCGCGGCCTCGGCCAACCAGCCCAGATTGGCCTGGCGGATGGCCGCGATGCGCGTCAGCGTGCCCTCGGACTCAAACAGCGCCAGGGAGGCCAGGGCCGCTGCGCAGCCAAGGGGGTTGGCCGTGTAGGAATGGCCGTGGGCAAAGGCGGTGCTGAAGTCCTGGCCTAGGAAGGTTTCGTAGATGGCCGTGGAGGCCACGGTGGCCGCCAGGGGCAGAAAGCCGCCGGTGAGGCCCTTGGACAGGCACACCAGGTCCGGCACGACCCCGGCCTGCTCCATGGCGAAGAGCGTGCCCGTGCGGCCAAAGCCGGTCATGACCTCGTCCAGGATCACCGGGATGCCGCGCGCGGCCACGCGTTCGCACACGGCGCGCAGGAATTGCGGGCGGCACATGCGCATGCCCGAGGCGCCCTGCACCAGCGGCTCGGCGATGAACCCGGCCAGGCGCGCGCCGTCCAGGTCCAGGATGGCGTCCAGGTCTGCCAGGGCCGCAGACTCCCGCGCCTGTACGCCCGCGTCGTCTTTTTCGTCGCTGTCCAGCCAGGTCTCGGCAAAGGGGGTGAAGCGGACCTTGAGCAGCACGTCCTCGAAGGGTCCGTAGAACCCGGAGCTGCGGCCCACGGACATGGCCCCGAAGGTGTCGCCGTGGTACGCGCCCTCAAAGGCCAAAAACAGCGTGCGGCGGCGTTCGCCCCGGTTGCGCCAGGACTGGAAGGCCATCTTGAGCGCGGCCTCCACTGCGGTGCTGCCGTTGTCGGAGTAGAACACGCGGTCCAGGCCCGTGCCTTTTTCCAGGGACCGGGGCAGGGCGCGGACAAGGGCCTCGGCCAGGCTGGCTGCGGGCGCGTGGGTGAACCCGGCGAAGATCACATGCTCCAGGGTGCGCGCCTGGTCGGCCAGGGCCTGGGCGATGGCCGGGTGGCAGTGGCCGTGCACGTTGACCCACCAGCTTGAGGCCAGGTCCAGGATCTCCCGGCCGTCCTCCAGAAACAGCGAGGCCCCGTGGCCCCGGACCACGGGCAGGGCTGGCGGCGCGGTCTGCTCCTGGCAGAAGGGATGCCAGACATGGCGCTGGTCTTGTTGGCTGGTGCTCATGATTTCCACCTCACCCAGTCAAGGGCTTCAGGGGCCGGGGCGACGCGCAGCAGCGACTCCCGCGTGAGCGGATCAAGCTGCGGGATATGCCCCAGCACACGGACAGTGCCGAAATGTTCAATGGCTGCGCGGGTTGTCTCGTCCAGGGGGCCGCAAAGTATGACGCCGAGCACGGGCAGGGCGCGCGCGCGCAGGGCGGCCAGGGTCAGGCAGGTGTGGTTGATGGTGCCCAGGCCGGTGCGGGCCGCCACCACCACCGGGGCGGCCAGGCGCTCCATGAGGTCGAGCATGGTCGCGTCCTCGTTCAGAGGCACCAGCACCCCGCCTGCGCCCTCGATGACCAGGGGGCGACCGCCAGTCTGCAGATCAGTCTGCAGATCGGGCGGCTGGGGCCGGGGCAGGCTGAAGTCGTCCAGGCCGATGCGCAGGCCCTCGTGCGCCGCCGCCTCAAAGGGCGAACGCGCCAGGCGCAGCAGGTAGCGCTCCGGGTACACGCGCGCGCCAGACAGCCGGGCCACCTCGACCGCATCCCTGTCCGGCGGAAAGCCCGACTGGATGGGCTTCCAGTAGTCCGCGCCGGTGTGCAGGCACAGCCAGGCGCTGGCCACTGTCTTGCCCACTCCGGTGTCCGTTCCTGTGACGAATACCCTCATCGCCTTCCTCGCATGACAAGACAATAGAGGATTCGCGTAGTGGCGTAAAGTCCGTTGGCGAAGCGCCGGAGCACGGGCCGGATGGGGGCCGGGGCATAGCCAGCGCGGGGCTGGTCCGCGCCGATGAGCCGGAAGCTGTCGGCAAAGGCCTTGGCGCTGGGGAAATGCTGCTGGCGTTCTTCGATGTTCTGAAACAGGCGGTCCGGGCCCAGGGCGGCCAGCGCGGCCAGCACGTCCTGCTCCTGGGGCAGGGGAAGCAGGCCCGAGGTCCGGCCCAGGTCGGCGAAGGCCGCCTCCCACTCGGGAAAGCTGCCCGCCAGCGGCACAGAAAAAGCCAAAAGCGGGGTTTGCTGCGCCAGCCGGGCCAGCCCCGCCACAGGATCGGCGAACCACTGGCAGGCCAGGTTGGACACGATGGCCGCAGGCGGCGCGGCAAAGGCCGCAGTCTGGCCGTCGAGCACGGCAAAGCGCAGGCCCTTGCGCTGTTCGCCATGCTGTTCGCCAAGGCGCGCCCGGCATTGCGCGAGCATCTCCGGCGCGAGGTCCGTGGCCAGGTACGGCTGACCCGGCTGGTGCAGCAGCTCCGTCAACAGGCCGGTGCCGCAGCCGATCTCCACCACCGGGCCCTGTTCGCTGTGCTCTTCATCATTATTCTTATGTGCGGGCAGGCCGCCGTGCGCGCGCACAAAGGCCGCCAGGGCTTGGGCCGTGTGCTGCTGGAGGTGCGCGTGCCGGGAGTAGTCCCCGGCGCGGCGGCCAAAGCTCTGCGCCACGGCCAAGGTGCGGGATTGGGGCGAGGGCCTGTCAGCTGAGGTCGCGTCAGCCGAGGTCATATCAGCCGAGGTCATATCAGCCGAGGTCATATCAGCCGAGGTCATGTCAGCCGAGGTCGCGTCAGCTGAGGTCATGGAGGAACTCCCGGACCAGCCGCTGGCAGTCATGCGGGCGGGTCATGGGCAGGGCGTGGCCGCCGGTGGTGAGCAGCGTGAGCCGCGAACCCGGCAAAAGGGCCTGGGCCTCCTCGGCCAATGCGGTCGGCACGATGCGGTCGTCCTGGGCGTGCAGGAGCAGCGTCGGAACTGGGCGCCTAGGCCGGGCCAAATCGGGGGACAGATCAAGGTCGCGCAGGAGCTCCAGGTCGGCGCGCAGGCGCTCCAGACTGGCGGCCGACGGCAGGGGCAGCGGCGTGACCCGGTGGCCGCAACGTTTGTGGAAGCGCGCCAGCACGTCCTGCGGGGCCGTGTCCAGCCGGGCGAGCATGGCGTCGAGCATGTCCGTTGACGTGCCGGTTGACTGGCCGGACTTCTGGCAGAAGCGCAGGAATCCGCCGATGCCGACCAGCCCGCGCCAGGAAACGTCCATCTGAAGCAGCCGCGCAAAGCCCAGGGAATGCCCGACGCCGAGCCAGCCGTCGGGATTCGCGGGCAGGATGTCCTTCAGCCTTTCCGGCAGGCTTGACGGCAGGTCTGGCGGGCCGAAGTATCCGGCGTCGAGGACAATGACCGGGGCCGGTCTGAGGGCTGCGACGAGGCTGTCCCAGGTCTGCGGGCCGTAGCCCCAGCCGTGCAGGAACACCAGGCCGGTCATAGGCCGCGCAGGGCCTCACCGAGGCTGCGCACGAGGCGGTCGATGTCCGCATCCGTGTGCCGGGCCGAGAGGCCCAGGCGCAGGCGGGAAGCGCCCTGCGGAACCGTGGGCGGGCGTACGGCGGACACGCGGATGTTCACGGCCGCCAGTGCGTCGCGCGCTGCGACCGTGCGCACCGGGTCGCCCAGGATCACCGGCACGATCTGCGTGGTCGACGCGCCCGTGTCCAGGCCCAGGCCGCGCAGGGCTGCGCGCAGCCGCTGCGCGCGGGCGAGCAGGGCGGCGCGCTGCGCGTCCATGCCGGGCAAGAGCTCCCAAGCGCACAGGGCCGCGCCGATGGTCAGCGGCGAGGGCGCGGTGGAGAAGATGAAGCCCCCGGCTTTGTTGATGAGATAGTCGCGCACGAGCGCGGAGCAGGCCACGTACCCGCCGCTGACGCCCAGGGCTTTGGACAGCGTGCCCATGACCACGGTGGTCGGGGCCAGGTCGATGGTCTCGGCCAGGCCGTACCCATGCGGGCCGAACACGCCGGTGGCGTGGGCCTCGTCCAGGTACAGCAGCGCGCCGAAGTGCAGGGCCAGGGCCTGGAGCGCGGCCACGTCGGCCATGTCGCCGTCCATGCCGAACACGGTCTCGGACAGGATGAATTTGGGCCGGGGGTCGCCTTTGTGGTTCTCAAGCAGCACTTCAAGATGCGCCAGATCCAGGTGCCGGTAGCGCAACTGCCGCACCCCGGCCAAGGTGCAGCCCAGGTGCATGCTGGCGTGGTTCAGCCTGTCGGCGAAGACCAGCGGCTCCGCGCCCAGCGCGACCCTGTCCAGCAGGGCGGCGATGCAGGCGGCGTTGGTCTGGTAGCCGGAGGAGAACGTCAGCGCGGCCTCTGCGCCCTTGTCCCGGGCGATGCGCGCCTCAAAAGATTCATGCAGGGCGGTGTTGCCTGAAAGCAACCGCGAGCCCGTGGACCCGGCGCCGAAGCGGCGTCCGGCCTCGGCAGCGGCCACTACCAGCTCGGGCCTGCGGGCCAGCCCCATGTAGTCATTGCCGGAGAAATCCAGCAAGTCCGCCGGGGTGTCCGTTTCGGGCAGGCGGCGCAGCAGCCCCTCCCGCGCGGACGCGGCCAGGGTGTCGGAGTAGGGGCGCAGGAGATCTGTCATGGGCTGTGTGCCGGGTTGGGGCTGCGCCGGGGGCAAAAACAGGCGCAGCCGCGGGGTGCGGGGCGTGCGGGCCTACCAGGTGGTGCGCATGTGCACGCCCTGGGCGGCGATGTGCTCCTTGAGCTGGCGGATGGTGAACTCGCCGTAGTGCACGATGGAGGCGATGAGCGCCGCCGAGGCCTTGGCCTGAAGGAAGGCGTCGGCCATGTGCTGTGGGTTGCCCGCGCCGCCGGAGGCGATGACCGGGATGCGCACGCTCTTGGTCACCTTGCGCGTCAGCTCCAGGTCGTAGCCGTCCTTGGTGCCGTCGGCGTCGATGGAGTTGAGGCAGATTTCGCCTGCGCCCAGCGCCTCTCCGGTTTTGGCCCATTCGATGGCGTCCATGCCGGTGTACTTGCGGCCGCCGTGGATGACCACCTCGAAGCCGGACGGAATCTGCGCGGACTTCTCCACGCGCTTCACGTCCATGCCCAGCACCACGCACTGTGCGCCAAAGGCCGCCGCGCCCTCGCTGATGATGTCCGGGTTTTTGACCGCGCCGGAGTTGACCGAGCATTTTTCGGCCCCGGCGCACAGCACGGCGCGCATGTCGGCCACGGAATTGATGCCGCCGCCCACGGAAAAGGGGATGAAGATCTGGCTGGCCACGCGCTCCACTACGTCGAGGAAGATGCCCCGGCCCTCGCTGGAGGCCGTGATGTCGTAGAACACGATTTCGTCCGCGCCCTGCTCGTAGTACATGCGCGCGGTTTCCACAGGGTCGCCGATGTCGACATTGCCCTGGAACTTCACGCCCTTGGTGAGCTTGCCGTCCCGCACGTCCAGGCAGGGAATGATACGCTTACTGAGCATGCTGGGCCTCCGGCGACACGGCATCGGAAAGAAGTGGGCGGCGCTTACTGAGCATGCCGGGCCTCCAGGCAGTAGGCGTGGAAGTTCTGGAGGAGCTTGAGTCCCGGCGCGCCGCTTTTTTCCGGGTGGAACTGCACGGCCCACAGCCCGGTGCGGCCATGCACGGAGCAGAAGTTCTCGCCGTACATGGTCACCCCGATGACGAACTCCGGCCTTGGGGCCGGGTGGTAGCTGTGCACGAAGTAGAACTCGGCCTCGGACGGGATGTCCTTGAACAGCGTGCAGTCCTTTTTCAGCTCCACGCGGTTCCAGCCCATGTGCGGCACGCGGATGGGTGTGCCGTCCTCCTCGGCCCAGGCCGGGTTGAACAGGCGGCACTCGCCGGGGATTACGGCCAGGGTGCGGGTGTCGTTCTCTTCGCAGTAGTCGAGCAAAATCTGGCAGCCCACGCAGATGCCGAGAAGCGGCTTCTCCTGCCAGATGAGGCTTTTCAAGACCTCGTCCAGGCCGCCGGAGGACAGCTCGTCCATGGCTTGGCCAGCCGCGCCCACGCCGGGAAAGATGATCCCGTCGGCGCTCGCCAGTTGGTCCGGGTCGGCGGTGATCTGGTTCGCAATGCCCAGGTGGTCGAGGGCGCGGCGAACGCTGGTCTGGTTGCCTGCTTTATAGTCGAGGATGGCGAGCATTCCTGGCTCCTTGTCGGCGCGTGTTTCCTGCGGCCTAGTCAATTTCCGGGCCGATGACAAGTGCCGGGGGCAGGCTGCGGCGCGATTTGGTCCAGGCGCGGCGGCAATGATTGAGACGGGAGCGGCAGGGCTATTTGGCGAGAATGCGCAGGAACAGGTCGCCGTTGAAGGGCCCGAGCTTGCGGCCCAGGCCTTTGAGCCTGATGGGGCGGCCCACCACGAAGTCCGGCGGCAGGGTGATTTCGATGGTTTTGGGGTCGCCGCTGAAGCGGGCGCTGACCGTGATGCGCAGCATCTTGCCCGGCCCCAGGGCGAAGGCCGGGAAATGCAGTGTCTGCTCGTCGTCCAGCTGGTTGCGCAGCCAGGACTTGATGCCGCCCATGAGACCTTTGCTCATGTCCAGGTTCAGGGACTTTTCGCCCCACTGGATGTTCAGGTTGCGGCGCTGCGGCGGGTCCTGGCGGCTGGACTCGGCCCCGTGGCCGTGCTTGTGGCCTGGGCGCGAACCGTGCTGGCCGTGTTTGAGCTGGCTGTAAATGTCCTCAAAGACCTGCCGGGCGAAGGGATCAGTCAAAAGGTCGCGCAGGACCTCTTCCTCGCGCAGGTGGAAACCCTGGCTGTCCGCCTCACGTTGGGACTTGCGCGCGTCGCGCTTGGCGTTGGCCTGGTTCTGGCTGTAGGCCTTTTCGGCCCTGGCCTGCTCGGCTTTCGTCTTTGGGCCTGGTGCTGCGCCGGGCCGGGCCTTGGCCTGGCTGGCGGAATCCTCCTTCAGGGTCCGCGTAAGCAGGATGTACGCTTCGTTGACCAGGCGGAACTGCTCGGCGGCCTTGGGCGAGGGGTTCAGGTCCGGGTGCAGGCGGAAGGCCTGCTGACGGAAGGCCGCCTTGATCTCCTCCAGGCTGGCCCCGGGGGGCGCCTTGAGGATGCGGTAGCAGTCCTGGACGTTCATGGGTCCTTGCGCCGCAGCGAGTCAGAGTTGAGCTCGCCAGCGAGCACGCCGTCGAGCACACTGACGAAAACCCCGTCGAGGACCAGGGCGTGGGGCGCTTCGGGTCCGGGTTTGTGCACCAGGCCGTGCTCGTGCAGGTAGGCCACGCCTTCGCTGACGAAGCGCGCGTGCCCGGCCGCGACGTTCACGCCCGGGCAGTCGCTCTGGATCATCTCCCAGCTGGAGGAGTCGACCAGGTTGCCCCGGAAATAGGGCCAGGCGCGGCAGATGTCGGGCCTGCCGGGATGCACGCCGCAGCCCTCGCCCTGGTGGAAGAAGATGCAGTAGCCGTCGGCCCCGGCGCGCAGGCGCACCTTGCCGCCTGCGGATTCCGCGCAATCGATCAGCATGGCCTGGATGTCCTGGCCCAGGTGCCGGGCCAGACGCTCGCGGTCGCGCGCGGTCATGACGATGCCGCCCTCGCCCTGGCAGCAGTGGCCGCAGCGCTGGCAGTTGAAGGAGCGCTCAGGCATGGACGCTCCCCGTGGCCAGGAGGTTCTTGTGGTCCACCATGAGGCAGCGGTCCTCCACGACGAGCACGGGCTGGCTGTCGGCTGTGGGCTGGCAGACGGCCGTCAGCTGGCCGGAGAGGATGCGTCGGGCCTCGGCGCTGACGATGCCGGACTGCATCCAGAAGCACAGGGGCCGGGAAGAGAGGCGCAGGAATTCCTCGGCATGGGCCGGGCAGGCGTCCGCAGCGCGGAACAGGTCGACCAGGTCCACGGGCTCGGGGATGTCGTTCAGGGTCGGGTAGGCCGCAAGCCCCCAGACCTCGGTGCGCTTGGGGTGCACCGGGATGACGCGGAAGCCCGCAGCGATGAGGTACCGGCCGACCTTGTCCACGGGTTGGCCGGGCTTGTCCTTGGCCCCGACCACGGCGATGGTCTTGACCTTCGCAAGGAGGACGGCTAGCTCTTTGTCGCTGTGCAGCATGTATTCCCCTGGCCGAGTTACTCCGGCCCGTCTGACAGGGCGGCCGGTGCGGCGCAGGAAGCTATATCCCATTCCGGCGGCGATGCCTAGACCCTGGGCCTTGCGTCCGGACAACGACCGGGCAACGCCTGGACACCGCCCGGATACGCCCGGAGATGGGCCGGACTGCGCACGACGAGGCCCGGACAGCGCCCGGAGATGAGCTGGACACCACCGGACGTCATCGGAGAGCGCCGGAAATCACCGGACACGTAGCCGGACATGGCCCGGACACTGATCCGCCACCCTCAAGGACAAGGAGCCCCCGCATGTTTGAAGCCCTGGCCGTCATCCCCGCCGAGGAACTCGCCCTGCGCCATGAACGCTGCCGCCGCCTGCTGCGCGAGCTGAACCCCGAGGCGGGCGGCCTGCTCGTGTTCAACCGCCCCCAGATCTACTACCTCACCGGAACCCTGGGCATGGGCTGCCTGTGGCTGCCCCTGGAGGGCGAGCCCCTGCTGCTGCTGCGCAAGGGCGTGGGCCGCGCGGCCCTGGAGGCCCCGTCAGTGCGCTGCGTGGCCTACCGCTCGTACAAGGACCTGCCGGGCCTGGCCGCCGAGGGCGGGGCGCCCTTCACGGAGGTCGTGGCCGTGGACCAGGGCGGGCTCTCCTGGCAATTGGGCGCGCTGCTGGCCGAGCGTCTTTCGTCGCAGCGCTTCGTCTCCGGCGACCTGGCCCTGGCCGTGGCCCAGTCCCTGAAGAGCGAGTGGGAGCTCAAGGTCATGCGCTTGTGCGGCGAGCGCCACCACATGGCCCTGCACGACATCCTGCCCAAGCTCCTCAAGCCGGGCTTAAGCGAGCGCGAGATAGCGCACCTGGCCTGGAGCGTGTTCTTCGAGCTGGGGCACCAGGGCATCCTGCGCATGTCGGCCTTTGGCGAGGAGTGCTTCCTGGGGCATGTGTCCGCTGGGGACTCCGGCAATTATCCGAGCAGCTTCAACGGGCCCCTGGGCCTGCGCGGGGAGCACCCGGCGGTGCCGCTCATGGGCTACGCCGGTCAGCTCTGGGGGCTGGGCCAGCCCCTGGGCCTGGACATCGGCTTCCAACTGGAGGGCTACCACACGGACAAGACCCAGATGTATTGGGCGGGCAAGGCCGGGAGCATCCCGGACGCCGTGGCCTCGGCCCACAGCTTCTGCGTGGACGTGCAGGCCTGGGCTGCGGAGAATCTGCGGCCCGGCGCGCTGGTGAGCGATATTTATGCCCATTGCGCCCAGTGGGCGGTCCAGGCGGGCTTTGGCGAGGGCTTCATGGGCCTGGGCGAGAACAAGGTGCCGTTTCTGGGCCACGGCATCGGCCTGGCCATCGACGGCTACCCGGCCATCGCCAAGGGCTTTGACCGGCCGGTGGAGAAGGGCCAGGTCTTCGCCCTGGAGCCCAAGCACGGCATCCCCGACTTGGGCATGGTGGGGGTGGAGAACACCTTTGAGGTCACGGACCAGGGCGCGGTGTGCATCACCGGCGACCGTTACGACATGGTCTGCGTGGAGTAGGGCCCTGCGGGCCGACGTGAGCGGGCCGACGTGAATGGGGCATTGTGACCGGCCCGAAAGGGTCAGGCCGCCCTGATCAGGGCATGCCGTCCCGGCCTTCACAACCGAGTCGGCTCGACCAGGCCGCAGGTTGAAAACCTCAGGCTGAAAACCTCAGGTTGAAAACCTCAGGCTGAAAGCTTCAGGCTGAAAGGTTCAGGACGAGGCGATCATCTGGAGCTGCGGGCCTTGCAGCAGCCAGCGCAAGGTGCCGGAGCGGCTGCCCAGGCCGGTTGCGCCGATGGCCAGCAGCGCCCCGGACTCCAGCGCCAGGGAGAGCCTGGGCCCGCTGGTGAGCAGGTGCGAGGCCAGGTCGCCCAAAAGCGGCAGCTCGCCGCAGAGGAAGATGGACTGGTAGCGCTCGCACACGCGCAGCTGCTCCAGGCAGGCCTTGAGGCTCACGGTCGGGTCCAGCCCGGCGAAGGTGGTCACGCTGGAGGCGGCGTAGCCCAGCCCCTCGGCCACGATGCGCGTGGTCTGGACAGCGGCGCTGCGCGGGCTGGTCAGCAGGGCGTCGTACCACAGGCCCATGATGCGCATGGCCTGGGCAGCGGCGGTGATCTGGTTCTGGCCCACCGGGCTCAAGGGCTGGTTGGCGTTGACTTCCTGGGGAAGGCAGGGGCCGTGTTGCATCAGGTACAGGTTCATGGCTCCCTCCAGCTTTGGTTCGCACAGTAGGTATCCACTAGCCCAAGGCGTTGTGGGCTGCAAGCTCCGCCACGCTGCGCACTTGCCAGCCTGTCCTGGTCGGCGTAGGGACATGGATGTTTCCGTTCGACATGCTTCATCTTTGTTCACCCGCTGGGGTGCTGCGCTCCCGCACGCCACGGCCTGGAGGCCTTTCGTGAACGAACCTGACTGCCCCGTGAGGCTGCTGTCCGTGCCCGCCCGGCTGCGTTGCCTGGCCCTGGCCGCCATCATGTTGCTGACGCCGGTGCTGCTTGCCTGCCTTGCGCCGCGCCCGGCCCTGGCCGAGCCCATCCGCGTGAGCGCCGCAGCGGACGCCGGAGCGGACCTTGTGCAGGCCCGCCAGCAGGCCCAGGCGCGGGCCTTTGTCGAGGCCGTGTTCCAGACCGCGCTGAAGCTTTTGCCCGCGCCCTTGCCTGTGCAAAGGGCCGAGCTGCTGCGCCAGTTTTTGACTCCGCGCGCCACGGCCCTGGTTGTGAGCTTCCAGGAGGCCGCGCCTGTCAGCGCCGACAAGGCCGCGCCCGCCAGGCTCGCCGCGTCTGCGAAATCGTCCAAGGGCGTGAGCGCCGAGAAGGCCGAGCCCCTGAGCCTGGAGCTGGATGTGGAGGTGGACCGCACGGCCCTGCGGGATCTTGTGTCGCGCCTGGGGCTTTTGGCCGGAACCAGGCATCCGGGCGGGTTCGCCGTGCGTCTGGGCGCAGGCGTGGCCGAGGCCGACCTGAAGCCCCTGGCCGACGTGCTGGCGCTCCAGGGGCTGGCGCGCAGGGCCCAGGCCCCGGTGCAGGTGAGCCTGGAGCGGCTGCCGCAGGGCTACCTCAAGGCTGTGCTCTGGGCCGGGGCGAAGAGCTATGCGGCCGACGGCCAGGACCTGGGCCAGCTTTGGCTGGACCTCTGGGGCAAGTATTTTTCCGCGCGGGAGCAGCAGCCCGGCGGCCAGGGCAGTCCCATCGAGGTCTCCGGCTTCAGCCAGGCGGACGCGGTGCTGGAGTTCACCAAGACGCTCATGACCTGGGACGACTGCCTGCGCGAGGTGCAGCTGAACGAGGTCGACATCCGCGCCGGGAACAGCACCGGGCGTTGGTCGGCCCGGCTGACCAACCCGGAGCGCCTGAACGCGCGCCTGAACGAGTACCTTCCCAGCCGCAAACTCACGGCCGCGCGCTAGGGTCAGGGGCAGGCCCTCATGACAACCGCCACACAGCGCGAGAACAACTGGACCATCCCGAACCTGCTCACGGTGCTGCGCATCCTGTTGACGCCGGGCATCGTCATGGCCTTTGCGGACAGGCGCTTCGACATCGCCTGGATGCTCTTCGCCGTGGCGGGCCTGACCGACGCCCTGGACGGAACCCTGGCGCGCATCCTGAAGCAGCGCTCGAACTTCGGGGCCATGCTCGACCCCCTGGCGGACAAGATCCTGCTGGACACGTCCTTCATTTGCCTGGCCCTGCAGGACTGGATACCCACCTCGCTGGCGGTGCTGGTGGTCAGCCGCGACGTGTTCATCGTGGGCGGGCTGGCGCTGCTGCAATATTCCGGGGTGGACGTGCAGCGCGGGATCAAGCCGGTGTGGTTCAGCAAGTGCGCCACCCTGGCCCAGATCCTGCTCGTCCTGCTGATCATGGTGGAGCACAGCCTGGCCGTGGCCTTCCCGGGCTTGCGGCTGCTTCTGGTGGCGGCCGTTGCGGCGCTGACCCTCGTGTCCGGGGTCTACTACGTGCACCTTGGCTTCCGGATGGCTCCGCACAACGGCAGCCACCAGCCCTAGGCGCTGCGCCGCTGCTGCGCCGTTACTGCGTCGTTACTGCGCCGCTACTGCTTGGGCGGCTGGCCGTTCTTCCCGTCCTGGTCCTTTGTTCGGGGCGTGATGTCGATTTCGTCGGGCTCGCTTAGGGAGCGCTTGAAGTTGCGGACGGTGCGCCCCAGCCCCTCGCCTATTTTCGGCAGCTTGTGCGTGCCGGTGAAGATGAGCACGATGATGATGAGGATCAACAGACCTGTGATTCCGCCCATGTGGCACCTCTCTTGTGGGGCTCATTACGCCTGCGGGCCTGCCGGGTCAATTGCCGGGCGAATCGCCGCAGCAGGCGCCCTGCGCCCGGCTTGAAAACGCTCCGGCTTTACAACGCCCTGGCCCCGGCTTAAAGATGCCCGCGGAGGCGGCTACATGGTTGATGCGACGCGTGGCGCAGTGGTCCGCTTTCCGGCCATCGGCTGCCGCTACTTCCAGCAGGGCCGCTGCCTGTACGAGGAGCTGCTGAACCCCGGCCTGCACACGGCCTGGCGCTGCCTGGTGCTGGCCCGCTGGGAAGCGGTCTACGACGACTTTCTGGACCGGGCCGAGAATTTCGGCCTCACCGAGGCCGAGCTGGGCGTGCTCTGGCACAAGCGCTTCGAGCGTCTGGCCGAGGAATCCGTGCCCTGCCCGGACGTGTGCGCGGGCGACGGCGAGTCCATGCCCGAGTGCCGCCACCTGCTGGCAGACATCTGTCTGCTGCGTCTGCCCGAATGCGCCGGTCAGTGCGAGCGCTTCCGCCTGCGCGAGAATGTCTGAAACATCTCTGGAGTCCGCCATGACGCTCTATTTCCCGCATCTGCACCCGGACCTGCTGCCGGACACGCAACGCCAGGCCCTGCCCGGCGGCGTGCGCTTCCTCGACCCCGGCCTGGCCCGGCCCGGCAGCCCGGACCACATGGTGCCGGAGCTGGCCCCCTTTGACCGCCGCCTGGCCAAGGCCATCCTGGACGACACCTTGCGCTTCGGCGAAAGCGTGGCCAACCCGCGCGACATCGCCGTGCACGGGCTGTTGCAGCAGGTCCAGGCCCTGGCCCCGGAGAGCGGGCGGCAGGTGCTGGCCGAGGTCGAGCGCAGCGTGGCCCAGGCTGGCGGCCAGACCACTGACGCACCCGCCGCCCCCCTGCTGGAGGCCCGTTGCCAGGCCCAGACCCTGCTGCTTCTGGCCTGGAACCTGGAGGAGCGCATCCTCGACCTGCGGCGGATCGACCAAGGCCTGCGCGATTCCTGGGCGCGCCTGGGCGAGAGCGTGCATTCGCCCGAGGAGGGCGAGGAGGCCGAGGAAGCCGGGCAGGCCGTCGCCGACCAGCAAGTCGAGAGCAACGCTGATGGCGAGGCCGACACCGAGGCTGATGGCGAGGCCGACACCGAGGCTGATGGCGAGGCCATGGCCATGGGCGCCATGCTCTCCGGTCTGGGTTTGCCAGAGCCCGACGGCGAGACCCTGCCCTGGCGGCGCATGCTGGAGGCCTTTGCCGTGCTTGCGCCCGGCCAGGAGCTGGTGACGGCGGACGCGGCCATCGCCCAGACCCTGCGCGAGGCGGGCCTGCCCGAGGTCAAGGGCGTGTTTGAGGCCCCGGCCTGGCGTTTGAGCGGCCTGGACCGCCGCCCGGCAGCCGGGCCCTGGCTCGATGTCGTGGTGCGCCTGGCCTGCGTCGGTCCGGCGGCGGAGGTCGCGTAGTGCCCCAGCTCAATCTGCTTTCCGACCAGTCGGACGCGGGCTTTTTGCGCGGGGTCAAGGGCTTCATCTTCGACTGCGACGGCGTGCTCATCGACTCGTATCTGGCCAACACGGCGTACTACAACATCTTCCGCACGCGCTTCGGCCTTGCGCCCATGAGCCCAGAGGAGGAGATGTACACCCACACCCAGAACGTCTTTGACTCGCTGAGGCGCATCGTGCCTCCGGAGCAGTACGAGGCGGCCATGGCCTATCGCAAGGACGTGGACTACCGGAGCATCCTGCCCTTTGTGCGGCGCGAGCCGGGCGTGCGCAGGCTGCTGTCCTGGCTCAAGCGCGCGGGCTTTCTGCTCGGGGTCAACACCAACCGCACGGACACTACGGGCCTGGTCTTTGAGGCCGTGGACCTGCTCGGGTTCTTTGATCCGGTTATGACTGCGGGCGTGGCCCCCCGGCCCAAGCCGGACCCGGCGGGCATGCTGGCCATTCTGGACGCCTGGGGCCTGACAGCGGCCGAGGTGGCCTTTGTGGGCGATTCCGGCGTGGATGAAGAGACCGCCACGAATTCCGGCGTGCCCTTCTGGGCGTACAAGAACCTGGATCTGCGGGCCGATCTGCACGTGCCGGATTTCGGCACGCTCTTGCGGGCGCTGGGGCGCGCCTGGCCGGAGATTGCCGAGGACGCGCAAGGGGCTTGATTCTTGGCCTGCGGTGTGCCACAACAAGCCCACATGGCGAGTTGCCCGGCATTTCCGGGCCGCCCAGAAGCGGAGGCTTGATGTCCTATCTTTCGATCATTCTGATAAAACTGGTGCAGCTGGTTTCAACGCTGCTCACCCTGTACATGTGGGTGGTCATCATCTCGGCGCTTTTGAGCTGGGTCAACCCGGACCCCTACAACCCCATCGTGCGCTTCCTGCGCAACATCACTGATCCAGTGTACGCGCGCATCCGCCGCCTGCTGCCCTTTGTCGTCATCGGCGGCATCGACCTGTCGCCCGTGGTGGTCATCGTGGCCGTGCAGATCCTGAGCGCTCTCCTGGACAAGCTGGTCTTCGACATGAGCATCTCCATGAGGATGATTGGAGCCTAGGGGCGCTCTACAGGCGCTTTCCCTTTACGTGATGGGGTGGAAGCCTTGACCATTTCCAAGATCGATCTCCTCAACCGCAGGTTTTCCAAACGACTCTGGGGCTACGCCCCCGAAGAAGTGGACCAGCTCATGGGCGAGGTGGCCGAGATGCTTGGCGCCGTGGCCGAGGAGCGCAAGCACCTCATCAAGAAGGTCAAGCGCATGGAGGCCAGCGTCGAGGAGTTCCGCCAGCGCGACGAAACTCTGCGCGACACCCTCATGAGCACCCAGCGCATGGTCGACGACATCAAGGGCGGGGCCCAGCGCGAGGCCAGCCTCATCCTCGACGAGGCTCGGTCCAAGGCCGAGAGCATGGTCCAGCAGGGCCACAACCGCCTGGCCCAGCTCTACGAGGACATCGAGAACCTGAAGCGCCAGCGCAGCCAGTTCGAGATCCAGCTGCGCGGGCTTTTGGAAACCCACCTGCGCGTCATGGACTCTGACGATCCCGCCGTTTCGCGGCTGGAATCCCTGGAGTCCAAGCTCAGGTTCTTGCGCAAGGCCGAGTGATCTTTGAAGGAGCCCGTGTCGCCCGTATTTGTCCGTCAGGCGGGGAGCGGGGACTGGCGCATCCAGGTGCATGTGCAGCCGGGGGCCAAGCGCGACGAGCTGGCCGGGCTCTATAAGGACAGCCTCAAGGTGCGGTTGACCGCCCCGGCGGTGGACAACAAGGCCAATGGCGCACTGGTGAATTTCATGGCGAACCTGCTGGGCCTGAGGCGCAGTCAGGTGAGCCTGGCCTCAGGCCAGTGCTCCCGCAGCAAGAGCCTGCGAGTCCTGGCCGAGACCGAACCCGACTGGTCCAACCTCATGTGATGGCTCAATTTTGTCGAACTACCTCCCAAATAAGGAGTCGAACATGGAACATTCCGAACGCACCCTCATTGAAAAGTACGAGACCCAGGATACCGAGCTACGCGCCCTGTGGCAGCAGCATCAGGACTATGAAAAGATGATCGTCAAGCTAGAAGGCAAGCCCTTCCTAAGTCCTGTCGTGGAACAGGAGGTCAAGGAGCTGAAGAAGAAGAAGCTTGCCGGAAAGACGAAGCTGCAAGCCTTGCTCGATAAGTATCGTCAACAGGAGGCGTAAGCCTATGGAGCTCAGCGGAGCTCAGATCCTGCTCGAATGTCTGAAACGCGAAGGAGTGGAGGTCATCTTCGGTTTCCCTGGCGGGGCCGTCATCGACATCTACAACGAACTGCCCAACTCCTCCCTGAAGCATGTGCTCGTGCGGCACGAACAGGGAGCCATACACGCGGCTGACGGCTTCGCCCGCGCCTCCGGCAAGGTCGGCTGCTGCCTGGTGACCAGCGGTCCCGGCGCCACCAACACCGTCACCGGCATCGCCACGGCCTACATGGACTCCATCCCGGTGGTCATCCTGACCGGACAGGTGCCCACGCCGCTCATCGGCAACGACGCCTTCCAGGAAGTGGACATCGTCGGCATCACCCGGCCCTGCACCAAGCACAACTATCTGGTGAAGGACGTGAGCCAGCTGGCGCACGTCATCCGCCAGGCCTTCTACCTGGCCCGCACCGGTCGGCCCGGCCCGGTGCTGGTGGACCTGCCCAAGGACGTCATGCAGAAAAAGACGAAATTCGTCTGGCCTGACGACGTCAAGATGCGCAGCTACAACCCCAACATCAAACCCCATGCCGGGCAGATCAAGAAGGTCGCCCAGCTCATCCGCGACGCCGAACGGCCCATCATCTACGCCGGCGGCGGGGTCATCACCAGCAAGGGGCACGAGGCCCTGACCTGGCTGGCTCAGAATCTGCACATTCCGGTGACGGCCACCCTTATGGGCCTGGGCTGCTTCCCCGGCAAAGACAAGCTCTGGCTCGGCATGCTCGGCATGCACGGCACCTATGCCGCCAACATGGCCATCAACAACGCCGACCTCGTGCTGGCCGTGGGCGCGCGCTTCGACGACCGCGTCACCGGCAAGGTCAGCACCTTTGCGCCCCTGGCCACGCTGGTGCATGTGGACATCGATCCCACGAGCATCCAGAAAAATGTGAGCGTTCACGTGCCGCTGGTGGCCGACTGCCGCCTAGCCCTGGAGGCCCTGAAGGAGGAGCTCACGCCCTCGCTGGCCGAGTACGACTTCGAGACCGGGCACCTGCCCTGGGTCTCCAAGGTGCGCGCCTGGGCCAAGGAGCACCCGCTGACCTACAAACCGAGCGAGACCACCATCAAGCCCCAGTCCGTGGTGGAGACCCTGCACGAGCTGACAAAGGGCGAGGCCGTCATCTGCACCGAGGTGGGCCAGCACCAGATGTGGGCGGCCCAGTTCTACACCTTCAACGAGCCCAACTGCTTTTTGTCCTCCGGCGGCCTGGGCACCATGGGCTACGGCTTCCCTGCGGCCATCGGCGCGCAGTTCGCCCGGCCGGACAAGCTGGTCATCGACATCGCGGGCGACGGCTCAATCCAGATGAACATCCAGGAACTGGCCACCAGCGTGTGCAACAACCTGGGCGTCAAGATCGTCATCCTGAACAACGGCTACCTGGGCATGGTGCGCCAGTGGCAGGAGCTCTTCTACAACAAGAACTACTCCTCCACCTGCATGGACGCCCAGCCGGACTTTGTGAAGCTGGCCGAGGCCTATGGCGCCACGGGCTTTCGCATCACCGCGCCGGGGGACCTTACGCGCGTTTTGAAGCAGGCGCTCGAAACCCCGGGCACGGTCATAGTGGACGTGCGCGTGGAGCGTGAGGAGAACGTGTACCCCATGGTCCCGGCCGGGGCCTCCCTCACCGACATGCTGCTTGTGTAGGAGGCGGACCATGCGACATATCCTGTCTGTTACCGTGGAAAATGAACCCGGCGTGCTCTCCCGCGTGGCGGGCCTGTTCAGCGGCCGGGGCTTCAACATCGAGTCCCTGAACGTGGGCCCCACGCTTGACCCCGGCGTGTCGGTCATGACCATCACCACCGAGGGCGACGAGCAGATCATCGAACAGATCGTCAAGCAGCTCAGAAAGCTCATCACCGTCATCAAGGTGGTGGACCTGACGGACCTGAAAAGCGTGCTGCGCGAGATGGTGCTCCTCAAGGTCAACGCCAACGACGCCAACCGGGCCGAGATCCTGCGCACCGTGGACATATTCCGCTGCAAGGTGGTGGATGTGAGCATCGATGAGCTGACCATCGAGGCCACGGGCAACTACGAAAAAATCAGCGCCATTGTGGGCCTTTTGACCCGCTTCGGCGTCAAGGAAGTCTCGCGCTCGGGCATGGTGGCCATGAAGCGCTCCATCCAGAACTGAACAGCGAACAACACAGCGAATACCACAGCGAATAACGTCTGGCGCCCGCCCGGCGAATCAAAAGGGAGAAGACATGAAAGTGTACTATGAAAATGATGCGGACCTGGGACTTTTGAAAGACAAGACCGTGGCCATCATCGGCTACGGCAGCCAGGGCCACGCACACGCCCAGAACCTGCGCGATTCCGGCGTCAAGGTCATCGTGGGCCAGCGCCCCGGCGGCGCCAACTACGCCCTGGCCAAGGAGCACGGCTTTGAGCCCGTGAGCGCAGCCGAGGCCGCAAAGCAGGCTGATGTCATCATGATCCTGGCCCAGGACCAGTTGCAGAAGCTCATCTACGACACCGAGGTGAAGCAGGGGCTGACCTCTGGCAAGGCCCTGGCCTTTGGCCACGGCTTCAACATCCACTTCGGCCAGATCAAGCCGCCGGTTGATGTGGACGTGATCATGATCGCGCCCAAGGGCCCGGGCCACATGGTGCGCCGCACCTACACCGAAGGCGGCGCCGTGCCCGCCCTGGTGGCCGTGCACCAGAACGCCACGGGAAATGCGCTGAACATGGCCCTGGCCTATGCCAAGGGCATCGGCGCCACACGCTCCGGCGTCATCGAGACCAACTTCCGCGAGGAGACCGAGACCGACCTCTTCGGCGAGCAGGCCGTGCTCTGCGGCGGCTGCACCGCGCTGATCCAGGCCGGGTTCGAGACCCTGGTCGAGGCCGGATACCAGCCGGAGATGGCCTACTTCGAGTGCCTGCACGAGATGAAGCTCATCGTCGACCTGCTCTACGAGGGCGGCATGGCCAAGATGCGCCACTCCATCAGCGACACCGCCGAATACGGCGACTTCACACGCGGCCCGCGGATCGTGACCGAAGAGACCAAGCGTGAGATGAAAAAAATCCTGAAGGAGATCCAGACCGGCAACTTCGCCAAGGAGTTCATTCTGGAGAACCAGGCCGGACAGCCGCACCTGCATGCCTCCCGCCGTCTTGCCGCAGAGCATCCCATTGAAGTTGTGGGCGCAAAACTGCGCTCCATGATGAGCTGGCTCAAGAAATAACCCGGAACGGGCGCACTGCTGCGGGGCTGTCCGAAAGGATGGCCCCGCACTTTTTATGGCCCTGATCGTAGCGTTTGCGGAATCTGTGTTGCATTCCACGCTCCAGTCGGACTCATTGTTGTGCGAACCTCCCGCGTGCGATTGTGTTGACGAGTCAATTTTTCAGTGTTAGCTCTCAATAGAAAGAAAGTGCCTGTACGCAACAGGCTGTAGCCCTGAAGATGTTCCGTCAAACGACAAGGAGATGCAGATGGATGACTATTTGAAGGAAGCCCTTGAAATCGTCAAAGCACAGGCCAGTGTTCGGACCATGACCGAGGAGGAGATCACCTCCATGGTCAAGAAGCTTGTGCGCGGCATTCAGGCCATTGCCGGGGAAGCTCCAGTGCAGGCGGTGGAAGAAGAAGCCTCCATTGATCCCGCCAAGAGTGTGCGCGAGAAGACCATTACCTGTTGCTCCTGCGGCAAGACGTTCAAGATCATCACCAAGAAGCACCTTGCCAGCCACGGCCTGACCCCGCCCGAATACCGCGAGAAGTACGGGTACAAGAAGGGCATGCCCCTGGTCTGCAAGTCCTTGCAGCGCGACCGCCGCAAGAAGATGAAGGAGATGGAGCTCTGGAAGAAGCGCGGCAAGAACAAGGCCTAATATTCCAGTGAAATGCAAGCGGGGCGAGGGTTTCCTCCCCCGCTTTTGCTTTGTGGGGCACAGCGTTTTCAGGGAGGAAGCCATGGTGCGCAGAATCATCTGGATCATTCTTGTACTGCAGCTTGTGTGCGCCGCCGCCTACGCGGGCGACCCGGCCCGGGACCTGGCCGTAGCGGGTCTGGTGGAGCCTTCAGGCATTGACCAAAGCCTGGTCCTGGACATCCGCTACGCCACGGAGAATAATTTCACCGGCAGGCGCGTGTACCCCTCGGCGCGGTGCTTTCTGCGCGCGGACGTGGCCAAACGCCTGCTGGGGGTCCAGAAGGATCTGCGCGGCCAGGGCCTGGGGCTGAAAGCGTATGACTGCTACCGGCCTTTTTCTGTGCAGGAGGCCTTCTGGCGCATCATGCCCGACGAGCGGTACGTCGGAAAGCCTGCGCGCGAGAACGGCGTCATCGTCAAGAGCTCCCGGCACAACCGGGGCGCAGCGGTGGACGTGACCCTGGTGGACGCGCACGGCAAGGAGCTGCCCATGCCCACAGGCTACGACGACTTCAGCGACAAGGCCCACCGCAATTCTCCCGCAGCCGCTCCCGAGGCCCGGCGCAACAGCCTGGCCCTTGAGCGCGCCATGCAGGCCCAGGGATTTGAGCCGCTGCCCACGGAATGGTGGCACTTCGACGGACCCGGCTGGGAGGCCTACGAGCCGCTCGATCTCCCGCTGCCCGCCGACCACTAGTGTTGCGTCCTTGAACTTGGTTTACATTCGCACCGACGGCGACCCAGTGCATAGCCAAAAGAAGCGTTTGGTCACAGGTCAATTAGTCACGTTGCTGTTCGGCGGAAGCGCACTGGTTTAAATCCAAGCACGTTGGCGTCCCTGCTCGACCAAGCGTTGCGGGATTTTTTTGGCGTTTGTAGGCAACAGGAGCGGAGACCCTATTCGAGGACGCAACACGAGCTCCTGTTTCGCCTGTTTTTGTCAACAAAAAAGGCCGCCCCCGGAAGGGGCGGCCTTGTCGTTTCAGCGCTGTCTGGCCGCGTTAGCGGATGAACAGCATCTCCTGGTAGCTGGGCAGGGCCCACAGGTCGTCGGCCACGACGGCTTCCAGCGCGTCGGCATAGCTGCGGACCTCGTTCATGGCGGGCAACACCTTTTCGCAGAGGTGCTTGGCCTCGGCGTGGGTGCTCTTGGCCTCAACGGCCATGAGCTTCTCCAGCTTGGCCACGGCGGCCTGCATGGCGCGCAGCTTGGCGGTCACGTCCTCCAGGGCGCCCATTTTGAAGTCCTGGCCGATGGCCTTCAGGTTGGCGCAGGCGGCGGCAAGCTCACTCTGGTAGCGCATGGCGGCGGGGAAGATGATGGTGGTGGCCATGCGCACGACCAGGTTGGCCTCGGTCTTCAGGGTCTTGGAGTACATTTCAAAGTAGATCTCTTCGCGGCTCTTGAGCTCGGCCTCGGTGAGGACGCCGTACTTGGTGAACAGCTCGACCACGGGCTTGGTGGTCAGCACGGGCAGGGCCTCGGGGGTGGTCTTCAGGTTGGGCAGGCCGCGCTTGGCCGCCTCCTTGTGCCAGGCGTCGCAGTAGCCGTCGCCGTTGAAGATGATGGCGTCGTGGTCCTGCATGATCTTCTGGAGCACGGTCTGCACTGCGGCGTTGAGCTTCTTGGCGTCGCCTTTGGTCGCGGCCTCAATCTCGGTGGCGATGTAGTCAAGGGACTCGGACATCATAGTGTTCAGCGCCACCAGGGAGCCGGCGATGGACTGGGCCGAGCCCACGGCGCGGAACTCGAAGCGGTTGCCGGTGAAGGCGAAGGGGCTGGTGCGGTTGCGGTCGCCCGGATCCATGGGCAGGGGGGGCAGGGTGTCCACGCCGATGCTCATGACGCCCTTGGTCTTGGAGTCCTTGAGCTTGCCTTTCTTGATCTGGTCGAACACGTCGGCCAGCTGCTCGCCCAGGTACATGGACATGATGGCCGGGGGGGCCTCGTTGGCGCCCAGGCGGTGGTCATTGGAGGCGGTGGCCACGGTGGCGCGCAGCAGGGCACCGTATTTGTGCAGGGCGCGGATGGCGGCGGCGCAGAAGACCAGGAACTGGGCGTTGTCGTGCGGGGTTTCGCCCGGATCGTACAGGCTGCCCAGCTCGGCGTTGCCGATGGAGTAGTTGAGGTGCTTGCCCGAGCCGTTGATGCCGGCAAAGGGCTTCTCGTGCAGCAGGCAGATCATGCCGTAGCGTTTGGCCACGCTGCGCATGGTGGTCATGACCATCTGGTTGTGGTCCGTGGCCAGGTTGCCCTGCTCGTAGATGGGGGCGATTTCGAACTGGCTCGGGGCGACCTCGTTGTGGCGGGTCTTGACCGGCACGCCGAGCTTGAACAGCTCGCGCTCAACCTCCATCATGAAGGAGAGCACGCGGCGGGGAACCACGCCGAAGTACTGGTCCTCGAACTCCTGGCCCTTGGCCGACTTGGCGCCGAAGAGGGTGCGGCCGGCGATGAGCAGGTCCGGGCGGGAGAAGACGAAGTTGCGGTCGATGAGGAAGTATTCCTGCTCCGGTCCGGCAAAGGAGGTGACAGGCAGGGTGGTCTCAACGCCGAAGAGCTTGAGCACGCGCTTGGCCTGCTTGTTCAGGGACTGGTTGGAGCGCAGAAGCGGGGTCTTTTTGTCCAGGGCCTCGCCGGTCCAGGAGACGAACGCGGTGGGGATGCACAAAAAGGTGCCGTTGGGATTCTCCAGGATGTAGGCCGGGCTGGTCACGTCCCAGGCGGTGTAGCCGCGGGCTTCGAAGGTGGAGCGCAGGCCGCCGGAGGGGAAGCTGGAGGCGTCGGGCTCGCCCTGGATCAGCAGTTTGCCGCTGAACTCGGCGATGGCGCCGCCCTTGCCGTCGGGCACGAGGAAGGCGTCGTGCTTCTCAGCGGTCATGCCGGTGAGCGGGTAGAACACGTGGGTGAAGTGGGTGGCGCCCTTCTCGATGGCCCAGTCCTTCATGGTGTTGGCCACCACGTCGGCGATGGAGGGGTCAAGCTTCGAGCCCAGGCTGATGGTCTTGGACAGGGACTTGTACACGGCCTTGGGCAGGCGCTCCTTCATCACCCTTTCGCTGAAGACATTGGCCCCGAAAATGTCGGTGGGCTTGGTGTCGTGGAAGTTCAGGGGGGCGTGCGACGGTTTGTAATTGATGACTGCCGAGATGGCGTTCAGACGTGCCTGGATTCCGCTCATGGTGGCTGACTCCTGTAAGTATGGCGTTAGGTGTTCCTTGACAGTATTGTGGAAAGTGACCCCAAAACAAATGCGGGCTTGCCGTCGCTCGCACTCTAGATCAACTGCCCTCTCCGAATCAACCCTGGCCGCTGCGAACAGACGGAAAACCCAGCCTGTCCTGAAATTTCATTAATGAAGACATCAAGAATCGGGCCAATGAGAAATACCCTGGAAATAGAAGGTGTTTAAAAATAACCATGCCGAAAATGACACGAAATGGTAACAGGATTGTGAAATGAACAGCATTGCATGTTGGCGCATATGACAAATTTGTACGAGGCCAGGGTTGGGCGCGCCAGGGGCGGCGCAGTACTTGGCGCAGGCGCCCCGCGCTGCGGCTAGCGGATTCCCTTGCGGCTCAGGTATGTGCCCAGGCGCCTGTCTTCGGTCAGGATGTGGGTCAGCACCCAATCCTTGATGAAGATGCCGACCTCCTTCTTCGGGGTCATGTGCTTGGCCGCGTAGACGCTGGCGAAATTGCGCAGGGCCCGGAGGATCTGCTCATGCTTTTTGGCGTGCAGCACGTAGCCGGGGTAGGCGGTCTCGGCCATGAGCCGTTCTTCGGTCTGGAAATGCATTGTCGTGTGGGCCATGAGCCTGGGGAACAGTTTCTCCGGGTCGTGGGTCGTCACGGCGTCGAACAGCGCGGCGAAGAGCAGCTTGGCGATGGCATAGATCTCCCGGTGCTGCTCGTCCATGGTGGCGATGTTGACGGCGTATTCCTCCTGCCACTGGAACTGGTTGTCGTCGTTGTCGTTGCTCACGGACTTGCTCAGGCGCTTTTCATAGGTCTCCAGCAGCTTCCAGCGCACGATGGGGATGTCCGCCAGGATCGCGCCCGGAATGGTGTAGATGGTGGCGTCCGGGGCGGCCTGGGCCTTGCACAGGCTCGGCGTGTCGAAGAGCAGGGTGCTTTCGTTGAAGAAGTCGCCGGGGCTCAAGGTGTCGATGACCTTGCCGCCCACGATCAGGTCGATCTTGCCGGACTTGACCAGACAGAGCTTGGGCTCGCTGCTCGGATTGAGGGCTTCTCCGGGCGTTTCCAGCCGGGTGTTGATGGCCACGGCGATGGCGTTTTGGCGGGTGCAGGTCAGGCCGTCGCCAAAGAGGTGGCTGGTGTGCAGGAAGCTGCGGATGTCCTGCAGGCGCACCATCTCGTCGAACAGGCCGTTGTTCTTGACGAACATGGCGTACAGATCCAGCGGAATGCGCAGGGCCTGGACAAAGTTCGCCGCGCGGTAGGTTTCCAGCGAGGCCTTGTCCGTGAGCGCCGTGTACTCGCCCAAAAGCCCGCCGGTGGACAGCGTGCTGTAGATCCCGCTCTTTGTGCGCAGAACCTCCACCTGGCCGGTCAGAATGAGATGCACGCAGTCGGCCTTGCGCCCGGCCTTGAGGATCAGGGTCTCGGGGTTGATCTTCACCACCGGGCAGTTGAGCAGGACGCGCTGCTTGCTGTTCGGCACCGTGGGGAAGTAGGAGTTCAGGCAGTGGTAGGCATAGGAGCGGACATAGTCCTGGTGCGCGGGGATGAGCACGTCGACCGTGCCGAAGGGCGCGCCGGACCCGATCTCCTTCTGCCTGTTGGTGAGCGGCAGGGCAGTGTGCGCCAGCAGGATCTTGCCGGACTTGTCGTGGGCGAAGTCCTCGGCGTCGCCGTGGATCATGCCGCCGCCGATGTCGAGCTTCTTTAAGTCCGCAGGCTCCAGGTAATTGGCGCTGACCTCGTCGTACAGCTTCTGGGAGAGCCCGGGCGCCTCCGGGTCGGCGGTGACCATCTTCTTCAGCTGGCTCAAGCTGGCGATGTCCGCGAAGTGGGCATAGGTGCGGTAGCCGTTGCGGTCGAGCGTGCGGAAGAGCATCACCGTGGTCTCCACCGGGTGCGGCGAGAACACCGGCTTCACCTCCAGGGTGTCGATGTCGTTCCACTGGCCCAGTTCCAGGTCGTGGAACTCGAAATAGTGGTCGAACTCTTCCTCGCTGGTCATGGCCAGGGCCGCGAACTTCTTCAAAACCGAGGCGCGCACCAGCCTGGTGGCGTAGTAGGGGATGCGGCGGTCGGAGAGCATGAGCGCGGGCAGGCCGCAAAAATGGTCGTCGTGGGCGTGGGTGTGGAAGATGCCGGAGATCTCGTTGACGCTGATGCCCAGCGCGTTCAGGCTGTTCAGGATGTTCGGCCCGGCGTCGATGAGGTAGACCTTGCCCTGGAAGATGATGATGCTGGCCATGGCCGGGCGGTTGGGGTCCCAGCCGTCGCCCTCGCCGGAATGCAGCACGGCGAAATAGTCGCGCTTGATGTGGTGGAAGCCCAGCACGTAGGTTGGGTTGAACAGCGACTGCGGCGGGGAGTTCAGGTCCACGCGGACCGACTCCTTGCCATAGGAGATCTCGAACTGGTTGACCTTGAGGCGTTTGACATGGACCCCGCTGCGGATCTCCTGGCGCTCGTTCTCCACCACCACGAGGTCGAGGTAGTCCTCCATGCGCCTGATCTTGCCAAAGGCGAACTTGAGCTTCAGGCGCATCCAGGCCTTGGCGTCGGCCTCATTGGCCCCGGCGGCCAGCATCTCCTCCTCGGACACCAGGCCGTAGTTGCCCCGGTAGATGTACTCCATCTGGGCCTCGACCTGCTTGCGCGAGCCGATGAGCGCGGGTTTGGTCCCGGTGTTGTTGGGGTGCCCGGGGATGATGCGGCCCTGGCGGTAGAAAATCTGCAGGATGGGAAATTCGGAGAGGTTGGCGAAGCGCCCGTGCTGGATCAGTTCGTCGGAGAGCAGGATGGCGTTGGGCCCGGTTTCGAAGCCGACGCCATCGACCTCGATGTTGCGGATCAGGCCCCGTTTCATCAGGTGCTTGACGCTGTCCGCCGGGCACCCGCACAAGATGTTCACGTCGACATCCGGGACGCTGACGAAATAAATCCCCTCAGCGACCTTAATCTTGGAGATCTTGCCCATGCGTTTCCCGGAGTATGGAGCGCGCAGGCCGCATGAAGCGGAGGGTGCCCGGCGCCATCGTTATGGGTGTTACTCTGCTAATCCACTGGCCAATTATTTTCTATGCCGAACCCGGGCCAATGTCCACCAGGGCTTTACCGCCTCAAGAGTTATCTGTCCAGGGAATTGACGTATAGACAACTTTAATGCCGGACCCCTATTGAAATCAGCATTTAACTTGGTGTAGGAGAACTATTTTGCGAGTCCGTTCGCAGCGTCTTGAAACCAAACTTCGCAGGCGGTCTGGAAATGGGTGAAGCAGGTCGAACCGAAAGAATTCTGATTGTCGATGACGAACTCATCAACCGCAAGGTGCTTGAAGGCTTGCTCAAATCCTACGGACTGGAGTGCGTCTCCGCCGATTCCGGCCCTGCGGCCCTGGCCATGCTGGACGAGAGCATCGACCTGGTGCTCCTGGACATCATGATGCCCGGCATGGACGGCTTCCTGGTGGCCAAGGCCATCCGCGAGATGTCGAGGTTTGCGGACCTGCCCATTGTCATGGTCACGGCGCTTTCGGCCAAGGAGGACCGCCTGCGCGCGGTGGAGGCCGGGGCCAACGACTTTGTGGCCAAGCCCATCGACTCCACGGAGCTCAACGTGCGCATGAAGTCGCTTCTGCGCATGAAGGGCTACCACGACGAGGTCAAGGGCTACCAGCTGCACCTGGAGCAGATGGTTACGGAGAAGACCAAGGCCCTGCGCGGCGCCTTGGTGGAGCTGGAGCACGCGCGCCTGGCCACGGTGCGCGCCCACATGGAGACCATCCACAAGCTCTCCGCCGCAGCGGAATACAAGGACGAGGACACGGCCAGCCACATCATGCGCATGAGCCGCTACTGCGCGGTCATCGCCGAGCACGCCGGGCTGGACGACGAGACCGTGGACTTGATCCTGAACAGCAGCCCCATGCACGACATCGGCAAGATGGGCATCCCCGACGCCATATTGCTCAAGCCGGGCAAGCTGGACGAGCAGGAGTGGGTGATCATGCGGCGGCACACCCTCATGGGCGCGAACATCCTGGGCGACAGCACCTCCAAGTATCTGGAGACCGGCGCGGTCATCGCCCTCACGCACCACGAGAAGTGGGACGGGTCGGGCTATCCGCAGGCCCTGGCCGGAGAGGGCATCCCCCTGTTCGGGCGCATCTGCGCCGTGGCCGACGTCTTCGACGCCCTGACCACCAGGCGGCCCTACAAGGAGGCCTATGGCAACGAGGAGGCCATCAAGATCATGACCCAGGGGCGCGGCGCGCATTTCGACCCGGCCCTGTTCGACGTCTTCCTCCAGGCGCTGCCCTCCATCGAGGCCATCCAGCAGGAATACCGCGACTAGCTGTGGCGTTGCACGACGTTGTTCACTCCCGCGCCGATGCGGCTCATGGGTGTTTTCTTTTATAACGACCTTCCTGAACGAATTCTCTTCATGGAGCCAGCGGGGCAACTCGCCGACTCTTTGGCTTGAGCCCGGGCAGGCGGCGGCATGGGCCCGCTCACGAAGCGCCGTCTGGATGAAGCGCTCGGACTTGGACGCGCCGCCCTTGGCCGTGGTGGCCAGCAGGTCGCCCTTGAGGGCGAAGATGTTCACATATTGTATGGTCGTGCACCGCATCTCTTTGAGGATGCCCGCAAAGTGCTCTGCCGCCTGTTCCGAATCGCCGGAGTTGGCCTTGCGGACAGAATTCTCTCCACTCCAGTAACCGAGCATCCGCAGGGTGATCCCGATGTCCCCACCAAGGTTCTTGGCGATGGATTCGGAGAACAGCGTCGTGCTCTCCTCCACACGGCCTGCATGCTGCCGCTGGTCAGGGAGGCATTGAACCGGATGACGATGGCGATGCCGATGCTGGCAAGGGCCACTGCAAGGGCCGGGGATTCCGTCTTGATGCCGACGCATTTCATGGCGCTGCTTCGGGCCTGGTGCGTGGTGTGGCCGTGCGCCTGAAACACAGAGTTCAATACCAGCCCGATTCTGCTTCCGCAGGCAAGATGTATGTGGATGCGGGAGGCTTCCGGGCGCATCTTGAATCAAACCGGCCTGATTTTTTGGGTTTCTGCGCGTCAAGGACAATCAATTGGAATATCATGTTATAAATTCTCTAGACAATTTTCCTTGCGCGAGGTAGAAAAATAAAATTTTAAATGCAGCCGCCTGGTGTGCGCCAAGCCCTGTGCCTGGGGCAAACGCGGAGGGCCGAACATGGGAAATACGGATTGGTCCATGGACCAGCTCGAACGCGACTTGGCCGCGAGCTTTGCCCTGCTCGGCCGCATGGAGCAGGCCAGCGCCCTGGCCCCGGGCGAGTCCGCAGCCCTGGCCGAGGGGGTCATGCGCTGCATGAACGGCGCGCTGCTCAAGGTTTCCGAGAGCCTTGAGGCCCAGACCGCCCTGCGCGGCGAGCTGGAGGCCATGCGCCAGGAGCTGCGGCGCGCAGGGGTGGACCATCAAACCTTCATGCAGGCCCAGGACCGGCGCATCCGCATGCTTGAGGACGAGTTGCAGAGCCTGCGCGCCCAGTCCCTGCTGGCCGAGGATGCCCTGCGCCACTTTCCGTCCGATGAATTCCTCTCCCGCCCGTTGGTGGTCTGCTCGGCCCGGGGCGAGTTCCTGGGGGTTTCCGTGGTGGCGGGCCAGCCCTTGTGCATGGGCGACTTTGTGCGTCTGGTGGAGCAGGGCGGAGACTGTCGGCGCATCGTCTGCACCCTCTGGGAGCAGCGGGGCGAGGACTGGTTTTTGACCATGAGCCTGAGCGGGCACGGCGCCGAAAGCAGGCGCTGCTACGTGCTTGAGACCAGGGCCGTGCTGACGCCCAGCGGCAACCACGTCACGGAGCTGGTGGGCATGGCCGAGGACGGCGTGCCTGTTTCCGACGATTTTCTGCTGCAAATGTTCCGACAGTTGCGCGAAAGTTTGCAGGAATAATGAGGGATTGCTCTAGATTTACTCTTGATTGACGCCCTCACTTTAGGATAGGGCTTTTCCTATCTTCCGTGCTTTTCGTAAGGAGCCGCCATGCCGCAAGTTGCCGCAAGAATCAGCAATGACCACGAGAAGTGGCTCAAGGACTTCTTCAAAACCAAGAGCGCCGGGGCCGAATTCATCTTGCCCTGGGCTGTGGATGTTTTTTTCAAGATGATCCGTGGCGTGTCCGTGGAGTTCACCACAGCTGAATTGAAGACCGTGCTGGAGGCCTACCGCGACGTGCGCCTGCTGCCCAACCAGTCCAAGCAGGCCTACCTCATGCTGCGCGTGGAGAGCGCCTGCGAGGAGCGCGACGCGCACATCATGCACGGCGCCAGCCGCAGCAACCTGGAGATCAAGCTGCGCCGCTTGAGCGACCTGCAGGCCACCGCGCTGATGATCTGGGCCACGGCCTACTGGACCAGCAAGGCCTGGAGCGGCGTGTCCATAGAGGATTTCGTGAAGCTCACATGCACGGGCAGCTGACCAGCCAGCACCCAGCGGACCGATCTTCCAACCAGACAGGCCAACCAGACAGGCCAACCAGACAGGCCAACCAGACAGGCAAGGCCAGCCAGGCCTGACCTGACAGGATTGACCTGGCAGGATTGACTTGGCAGGACCGCCAGACAGAACCCCCAGGCGCCCCGACCTCAGGCGCAGTGCTTTTTGCGCCGCAACCAGCCCACCTCTTGAAGGACATGCCAGCATGCACGACTGTCCCACGATCCTGACCATCGCCGGGTCCGACTCCGGCGGCGGGGCAGGCATCCAGGCCGACCTCAAGACCATCGCCATGCTCGGCGGGTACGGCGCGTCCGTCATCACCGCGCTCACGGCCCAGAACACCACCGCCGTCAGCGGCATCCACCCCGTGCCTGCGGACTTCGTGGTCCAGCAGTACCAGGCCGTGACCTCGGACATGAACGTCCGCGCGGCCAAGACCGGCATGCTTTTCTCGGCGGACATAATCAACGCCCTGGGCCCGGTGCTGGCGCAGCGCAGGTTTCCGCTGGTGGTGGACCCGGTGTGCGTGTCCCAGTCCGGCACGCGCCTGCTGGAGGAGTCTGCCGTGGCGGCCATGTCGCGCGTCGTCTTTCCCCTGGCCGACCTTTTGACCCCGAACCTGCCCGAGGCCGAGCTGTTCGCGGGCATGCGCATCAAGAGCGCCCCGGACATCTGCGAGGCGGCGGAGCGGCTGCTGGCCCTGGGCCCCAAGGCCGTGCTCATCAAGGGCGGGCACATGGACTCCCCGGCCAGCACGGACTGGTACGTCACCCCCGGGCAGAAGGCCATCCCGCTCATGCAGACCCGCGTGGACACAAAAAATCTGCACGGCACGGGCTGCACGCTCTCCGCAGCCATCGCCGCGCACCTGGGCCTGGGCCAGGAGATGCTGGTGGCTGTGCGCAACTCCCAGCACTATCTGCACGCGGCCCTGCGCGCCAGCTACACCGTGGGCGCGGGGGGCGGCTCGCCCAACCACGCCGTGCCCCTGGTCAAGGAGCAGGCCCGGCTGGGCCTGTTGCGCGAGCTGGCCGACACGGGTCTGGCCCTGTCCATACTGCCGCGCTTCGCCAAGCTGATTCCCGAGGTGCGCTCCAACCTGGCCCTGGCGCTGCCCTTCGCCGCGTCCAACGAAGACGTCGCGGCCTTCAGCGGGCGCATCACCTGCACCCGCTGGGGCGAGGTCATCCTGGCCGGCGGGCCGGAGTTCGGCGCATCCTCGCACATGGCCCGGGTGGTGCTGGCCGCGCGCAAGGTCAACTCGCGCTTAAGCTGCGCGCTGAACATCGCCTGCAACGAGTCCACCGTGGGCGCGGTCAAGCGCGCCGGGCTGACCATCGCCCGCTTCAACCGCGCCGAGGAGCCGGAACTGGACCGCGAGATCGCGGGCGGCACCATGGACTGGGGCACCATCACCGCCCTGGAGCGGCACAAGACCCCTGGCGCGGTGGACGCCGTCATCGACGCGGGCGGCATGGGCAAGGAGCCCATGATCCGGCTCCTGGCCGAGGACAGCCGCGAGATGCTGGGCAAGGTCCGGCGCATACTGGACATTTTGTAGACCGAAGCGTTCCTGCGCGCCGCCGGTCACGGGGCGTGGTTGACAGGGGCCAATCCCCCGCTTATCTAACAGGACTTTTTGCGAGAGTGGCGGAATTGGTAGACGCACTGGACTTAGGATCCAGCGGCTAAGTCCGTGGGAGTTCGAGTCTCCCCTCTCGCACCACGAAAACAACGCGACCCGCAGCAAAAGCGGGCTGACAGCTTCAGGAGGACGTACCGTCAATGGACTACAAAGTTGAAGAACTCTCTCCGGTTACGCGCAAAATTCTGGTCACTGTCCCGGTTGAGGAAGTGAACGCTTCCCTGGCCGCCGGCGTGGCCCTGTACCGCCACCGCTACGAGGTCAAGGGCTTCCGCCGCGGCAAGGCCCCGTCCTCGGTGGTCGAGTCCAAGTTCCGCTCGCAGATCTATGCCGAGGCCACCACCGACCTCATCAACTATCAGATCAACGAGATCCTCGGCACCTTGAAGCTCATGCCGCTTTCGCGCCTGGACGTGGACAGCAAGGAGCTGGTGCGCGACGCCGAGTTCGCCTACACCATCAGTTTCGAGGTGGCCCCGGACTTTGACCTGCCGAACTACGAGGGCCTCAAGGTCGAGGTGGAGAAGGCCGTGGTCAAGGACGAGGAGGTGCGCGAGGTTGAGCAGCGCGTGCTGGAAAACGCCGCCATTGTCCGGCCCATCACCGAGGTGCGCAACGCCGCCGACGGCGACATCGTGATCATCTCCTTCGGCGCGTACAAGGACGAGCAGATCTTCCAGGGCATCCAGGCCGACAACTTCGAGCTGCAGCTGGGCCAGCAGCAGGCCCTGCCCGAGTTTGAGGCCATGCTGAAAAGCCTGAAGACCGGCGAAAAGGGCGAATGCGAAGTGGTCTTCCCGGCGGACTTCATCAATCCGGCCATGGCCGGGGAGACCCTGATCATGCGCGCCACCCTGCACGCCATCAAGGAAAAGACCATCCCCGAGCTGACCGACGAGCTGGCCAAGAAGGCCGGCGGCTTTGAGTCCGTGGAGAAGATGCGCGAGGCCATCGTCAAGAGCTACATGCAAAGCCGCGAGCAGCTGAACAAGTCCGTGGCCCAGAAGAAGCTCATGGACCAGCTTTTGGCCCTGGTCAGTTTTGACCTGCCGCCCAGCCTGGTGGAGAACCGCATCGACCGCCTGCTGGCCGACCTGGAGCAGCGTCTGGACCGTCAGGGTAAGAGCCTGGAGTCCCTGAAGAAGACCCCGGACGAGCTGCGCGAGAGCGTGCGCGCCCAGGCCGAGGAGGCCGCCCGCGGCGAGATCCTGCTTTTGGCTGTGGCCAAGAAGGAGAACTTCGACGTCACCAGCGAGGAGATCGACGCGGCCCTGACCCAGGTGGCCATGCAGAACCGCCAGGATCTGCTCTCGGTCAAGCAGTACTATGAGGAGAACAACCTTATCTTCCCGCTGAAGGACCGCTTGCTGGCCGACAAGTCCATAGAGTACATCTTTGCCAGGGCGGAGAAGACCGAGGTGGACGCCCCGGCCGAGGTAAAGGAAACCGCCGCCCCAGTCGACAAGACCGGCGAGAAGACCGGCGAGAAGGACAAGGCCCCGGCCAAGCCGAAAAAGGCCAAGACCAAGGCCGCCAAGACCGAAGAGCCGCAGGACTAGGGCGGGGGAGGCCAAGCCTTCCCTCCCTGCCGCCAGGAACATCCGCGCGGCGGTCCGGGCCTCATCCGTTCGGGCCGCCGCGCGTCGATTTTGCGCACCACCCCTGGCCGCCCCCCGGCTTGGGGGGTGAATGTCCGCTTGACGGAATGAAATTTGCTTGATTGAATCAGGGCCAACGCCCATGCATGAATCCGCCCCGCCAGACCGCTGGCGGAGCCACAAGGAGCCGACCACATGCCCGCAGTTCCCATTGTCATCGAGACCACCGGCCGCACCGAGCGCGCCTACGACATCTACTCGCGCCTGCTGAAGGACCGCATCATCCTGCTCGGCAGCGCCATCGACGACCATGTGGCCAGTCTCATCTGCGCCCAGCTCCTGTTCCTGGAGTCCGAGGACCCGGAAAAGGATATATACATGTACATCAACTCCCCTGGCGGCTCCGTCACCGCTGGCATGGCCATTTACGACACCATGCAGTACATCGCCCCGCCCGTGGCCACCCTGTGCATGGGCCAGGCCGCCAGCATGGGCGCGCTTCTGCTCTGCGCGGGCGAAAAGGACATGCGCTACGCCCTGCCGCACAGCCGCATCCTCATCCACCAGCCGCTTGGCGGCGCCCAGGGTCAGGCCACGGACATCGGCATCCAGGCGCGTGAGATCCTGCGCATGCGCGAGTCCTTGAACGGCATCCTGGCCAGCCACACCGGACAGAGCATGGAGCGCATCGAAAAAGACACCGAGCGCGACTACTTCATGACCGCCCAGGAGGCCTTGACCTACGGCATCATCGACAAGATCATGACCAAGCGCGAAGCCACGCTCAAGAAGGTATAGGTGCACCCATGAAAAGAAAGAGCGGTTCCCCGACGGACCTTTCCTGCTCGTTCTGCGGCAAGGGCCAGGTGGACGTGCAGCGGCTCATCGCCGGGCCGGACGTCTACATCTGCGACGAATGCGTGGGCCTGTGCAACGACATCATCGCCCAGGAGCACGTGAGCGACGGCGTGGGCGACGTGCGCCTGCTGCCGCCGCAGGAAATCAAGGCATTGCTCGACCAGTACGTCATCGGCCAGACAACGGCCAAGAAGATCCTCTCGGTGGCGGTGCACAACCACTACAAGCGCGTGTTCTACGCCCAGTCGGTCAAGGACGAGGTGGAGATCGACAAGAGCAACGTGCTCTTGATCGGGCCCACGGGCAGCGGCAAGACACTGCTGGCCCAGACGCTGGCGCGCATCCTGAAGGTGCCCTTCGCCATCGCCGACGCCACCACCCTGACCGAGGCCGGGTACGTGGGCGAGGACGTGGAGAACATCTTGGTGGCGCTGCTGCAGAACGCGGACTACGACATCGAGGCCGCCAGCCGGGGCATCATCTACATCGATGAGATCGACAAGATCGCGCGCAAGGGCGACAGCCCGTCCATCACCCGCGACGTGTCCGGCGAGGGCGTGCAGCAGGCCCTGCTTAAGATCATCGAGGGCACCGAGGCCAACATCCCCCCGAAGGGAGGGCGCAAGCACCCGCAGCAGGAGTTCATCCGCATGAACACCTCGAACATCCTGTTCATTCTGGGCGGGGCGTTCATCGGACTGGACAAGATCATCCAGCAGCGGATGCAGGGCTCCAGCATGGGTTTCGGCGGCAAGGTGGAGTCCAAGAAGGCGCTGGGCGTGGACGAGCTGCTCATCCAGAGCCAGCCCAACGACCTCATCAAGTTCGGCCTGATCCCGGAGTTCGTGGGCCGCATTCCCATCGTCACCGCCCTGGAGGAGCTGACCCGCGAGGACCTGGTGCGCATCCTGACCGAGCCCAAGAACGCCCTGGTCAAGCAGTACCAGAAGCTTTTCGAGCTGGACAAGGTGGGCCTGCGTTTTTCTGAGAACTCGCTCAAGGCCATCGCCGAGGCGGCCATCGCCCGCAAGACCGGCGCGCGCGGCCTGCGCAACGTGCTGGAATCGACCATGCTCGACATCATGTACAAGCTGCCCTCGCTCACGGGCGTGAAGGAATGTGTGGTCAACTCGGCGGTCATCGAGAAGGGCATGGAGCCCCTGCTTATCTATCATCAAGAGGTCAAGAGCGCTTAATGCGCATCAGGAGGTCAAGAGCGCCTAGGCTGGGCCGTCTGCGCACCTGCCGGGCGTTGACTTGCGGCACTCCGCGCTTATCTTGGCCTGTACGGGCGCACGCCGCCCTGGACTGAACCAGGGCGGAGCAAGCCTTCAAGGAGCAGAGCATGTCTCAATACAACGATCTTGAACGGGAGCTTCTGCCGGACGAGCCCCTTCTGCCGCTCATGTCCCTGCGCGAAGTCGTCATGTTCCCGAAATCCATCGTGCCCCTGTTCGTGGGCCGCGAAGCCTCCATCAAGGCCATTGAGAGCGCCATCGCCGTCAACGACAAGCACATCTTCCTGGTGACCCAGAAGCTGCCGGAGAAGGAGCGACCGGAACCGGGCGACCTCTTTGCCGTGGGCACCGTGAGCCGTATTTTGCAGATGCTGCGCCTGCCCGACGGCACCATCAAGGTGCTTTTCGAGGGCCTGTACCGGGCCAACTGGAGCCTGGTGGAGCCGGGCGACGGTCGGGAGTTCCAGCAGGCCCGCGTGGACCGGCTGGAAGACATCCCCGGCAGCATGCAGGAGGGCGAGGCCCTGGTGCGCTCCGTGGGCGAGGCCCTGGAGGCCTATGCCCGGGGCAACAAGAAGATCGCCCCGGAATCCATCCTGAGCATGGCCGCCCTGCGCGAGCCCGGCGCACTGGCCGACGCCGTGATGCCGCACCTCAAGATCGACTTCGAGCGCAAGCAGCGCGCGCTGGAGATCAGCGACACCACCCTGCGCCTGGAGTACGTGTATGAGCTGCTCCTGGGCGAGATCGAGATCGCCAGCATCGAGAAGCGCGTCAAGGGCCGCGTCAAGGGCCAGATGGAGAAGAACCAGCGCGAGTATTACTTAAACGAGCAGGTCAAGGCCATCCACAAGGAGATGGGCCGCGAGGACGACCCGGCTGCCGAGGCCGCCGAGTTGGAAAAGCGCCTGGCCGAGAAGGTCATGAACGACGAGCCGCGCGAGCGCGTGCTGAAGGAGATCCGCAAGCTCAAGCAGATGCAGCCCTCCAGCGCGGAGTACACCGTGGTGCGCAACTACGTGGACTGGGTGCTTGACCTGCCCTGGGGCGTGATCAAGGACACGGAGCTGAACATCGCCAAGGCGCGCGCCATCCTCGACGAGGACCACTACGGGCTGGAGAAGCCCAAGGAGCGCATCCTCGAATACATCGCGGTGCAGAGCCTGGTGCAGTCCATGAAGGGGCCGATCCTGTGCTTTGTGGGGCCTCCTGGCGTGGGCAAGACCTCCATCGCCAAGTCCATTGCCCGGGCCATGGACCGGGAGTTCGTGCGTCTGTCGCTGGGCGGCGTGCGCGACGAGGCCGAGATACGCGGCCACCGCCGCACATACGTTGGCGCGCTGCCGGGCAAGATCATCCATTCGCTGCGGCGCTGCAAGTTCAACAACCCCGTGATCTGCCTGGACGAGGTGGACAAGATGAGCATGGACTTCCGGGGCGACCCGTCCTCGGCCCTGCTCGAAGTGCTCGACCCGGAGCAGAACTACGCCTTCAACGACCACTACCTGGACCTGGACTACGACCTGTCCAAGGTCTTCTTCATCACCACGGCCAACACCCTGGACTCCATCCCCCTGCCCCTGCGCGACCGCATGGAGATCATCCGCCTGCCGGGCTACCTGGAGACGGAGAAGCAGAAGATCGCCAAGCAGTTCCTGCTGGACAAGCAGCGCGAGCTGCACGGCCTGACCGGGGAAACCTTGAGCATCTCGGACAACGCCATGCTGGAGATCATCCGCCGCTACACCCGCGAGGCGGGCGTGCGCAACCTGGAGCGCGAGATCGCCGCCATCTGCCGCAAGTCGGCCATGAAGATCGTGGAGGGCAGGGAGGTTGCGGATGGAGTCAAGTCCGTGGCCGTGACCAAGCAGAATGTGCCGACCTTCCTGGGCGTTCCCAAGCACCGCCACGAGGAGCGCGAGGACAAGGCCCAGGTGGGGGTGAGCACGGGCTTGGCCTGGACCCAGATGGGCGGCGAGATCCTGCTGGTCGAGGTGGTGATCATGAACGGCTCGGGCAAGGTCGAGATCACCGGCAAGCTCGGCGACGTCATGCAGGAGTCCGCCCGGGCGGCGCTGTCCTACCTGCGTTCGCGCTCGGACCTGTTCGGCCTCAAGCGCGACTTCCACAAGGAGATCGACATCCACGTGCACGTGCCCGAGGGCGCGACGCCCAAGGACGGCCCCTCGGCCGGTGTGGCGCTGGTCACGGCCATTGTCTCGGCGCTTTTGAACATCCCGGTGCGCAACGACGTGGCCATGACCGGGGAGATCACCCTGCGCGGCCGCGTGCTGCCCATCGGCGGCCTGCGCGAGAAGCTCTTGGCCGCCCACCGGGGGCACATCAGCACGGTGCTCATCCCGGCGGAGAACGAGAAGGACCTGAAGGAAGTGCCGGACGAGATCTTGAAGGACTTGAAGATCGTGCCCGTGGAGAACGTGGACGAGGTGCTGGAGCGGGCTCTTGTGGGCGACAGCACGTGTTCCATCTTCTGCGGACGGGACAACATCTCGCCTTTGAGCGACCTGCTGGTGAAGGAAGAGTACCAGCGGCCGACTCATTAGGGCACTGGGCTGCCAGCGATACATTGAAATGAAGAAGGCCGGGGCGACCCGGCCTTTCTTTTATTGTACCGCATTTCAGACACAAATTGAATCGCGGTCTTCCCCCAATTCGCAAGCCGCGCCTTCTGCCGGAATCTTTACAGAATTGCACAGCTCTCAGCCGATCCGCCAGGGCTTCTCAAGAATCATCCCACGATACTTTTCCGTTTCATCTGCATAGGTCCGCTGGAGTAGCCGCAGCTTCGCAGCAGAGGCCAAGCGCACGCATGAGAAGCATTGCGCCAATGCGTGTGTTTCACCTCGTTTCCTTCGAAATTCAACGCGCAACCAGCGAAAATAATGACGTGAGAGCCCATGCATACTACGCCAGCCGCCGCTGCTTTGCGCCAGCCAAAAAAGAAGGCCGGGTCGCCCCGGCCTTGTCGTTAATGCTTGTTCAGGTGTTTCAAGATGTTGTCGCTAATCCAGTGCTCGTCCCACCATTCCATTGGGCTCACCTGCACGCCGCTGATCAGGATGCCGAAGTGCAGGTGGTCGCCGCCGGCCAGGCCCGTGGTGCCGGTTTTGCCGATGACCTGGCCGCGTTTGACCTCCGCGCCCACGGCAACTTCCATGGAGTCCAGGTGCGAGTACAGGCTCTGCAAACCCAGGCCGTGGTCGATGATGACGCAGTTGCCGTAGATGCCGAAGAACTCGGCGAAGACGACCTTGCCGTCGTTGGCGGCGGGCACGGGCGCATTGGCCACGCTGGCAAGATCCACGCCCAGGTGGGTCTGGTGGTCGATCTTCGCGCCGTTGTAGTAGTAGTCGCGCTGGTCGCCAAAGCCTGCGCGGCCCGCCGCGTTGGGCAGCCGCAAAAACGGCCCGGCCCAAAGCGCGGTGGGGGAGGTGTCCTGGCCGACGCGCAGCAGGGTGCTCTCGTTCTGCTTGCGCAGCTCGTTGTTCACCCGCTTGTAGATCTCAAGCGGCGAGGTCTCCTCGGGATACAGGGCCGAGTACTGGCTCATCTTGTCGTTCAGGAAGCTGTCGGGAATGTTCAGTTTGTCGAACTTGAAGCGCTTGGGAACGGCGTAAATGTACAGGCTCTGGGTGGCCTCGTTGCCCGCCGGGTCGCGCGCGACGATGCGCGGCTTGAAGTTTGCGGGCTGCATCTCGTGGGGCATGGCGAAGAAGCAGAAGTAGTCGCCGTTTTTTTGCAGGTAGGCCGGGAAGAAGTACGCGCCCACGGCCACACCCACGCGCAACAGGGGCTTGGACACGCTGAAGCTGACCACGCCCGCTCCGCCCTGGTTCACGTTGTGCACGCCCTGGTTCACGGTGATGCGCGGCGGGGTCATGTCCAGGGTCAGCTTGCGCACCAGGCTGACCTTCCCGCGGCCGATGTAGGACAAAAGCGAATAGGTGCGCACCACGATGGTCAGCTCAACGGGGCCTTCCTTGAAGCCGCCGTCGCGCGGGAGGCGGAAGACCTCGGTGTGCGCCAAGGGCTTGTCCTTGAAGGTGCGGTGCAGGACGTTCACGTTCTTGCCATCCTGGGACAGGGTGACGGAGAGGCTTTTGAGACCGATGTGCCTGGCCTTGAGCTCCACGGTGAAGTCCGTGTTGAAGGAGGCCACCTCGCCCTGGGGTTCGAGGCTTAAGGACGGTTGGCTGCCGTCGCGGATGAAGACGTAGATGCCCAGGCCGATGGCGGCCAGCAGGAACAGAATGAAAAAATTGCGCACAAAGGTGCCGGAACCTTTCTTGTCCATGTGGCATGACCTCGCTCACGGAGACGGGCGGACCCGTACAGCGGAATGGAATTGATGTTCAGGGCTTGGCGGCGGCGCTGGCCTGATCCATGGCTTCCAGAAGCTGGATGGTGAGCTGCAGGAAGTCGGCCTCGGTGACGATGCCCACCAGCTTGCCGTTGTCCACCACCGGCAGGCAGCCGTATTTGTTGTGGTAGAGGATGTTGGCGGCCTCTTTCACCGTGTCCTCGGGGGAAACGGTGCGTACGTCGGTGCGCATGATCTCCTGCAGGGGGATGCCCGCGTCGATCTCGTTCTGGGTGGCCTGATCGATGTCGGCCAGATGTGAGATGGTGTTGGCCAGCACGTCGCGGTTGGTGATGAGCCCCCGGAAGATGTTGCTGCCCGTGGTGATTGGCACGTGGCGGATGCGTTTCTGGTCCATGAGCACCCGGGCGCTCTGGAGGGTGTCTGTCTCCCGCAGGGAATAGACCGGGCTGGTCATGAGCTCGCTGATCTTGAACATGGGCGTTCCTCCAGGTTGGCCTGCTCGGCCGATGCCGCTTGGCGCTGGCAGTGATATTTTTCAGGAAAGCCTTGTCCTGTCAAGGGAGGCGACAAAGGCGCGAGTTGACTTGGGCGTGGAAAAATGCTCAGCAGCTGTGCACAAACAAGTACACGGGCGCAGCAGGGAGAAGGGCGTATGCGGGTTGATCCACGAAGAATGCGCGAGCGCATGGTGGACGAGCAGATCGTTGCGCGCGGCATCACCGATGCGCGCGTCATAAGCGTCATGCGCGAGCTGCCCCGGCATCTTTTCGTGGAGGAGGCCATGGCCAAGCAGGCCTACAAGGACAACCCCCTGCCCATTGGCGAGGGCCAGACCATCTCCCAGCCGTACATCGTGGCGCTGATGACCGAACTCTTGCAGGTGGAGCCGGGCATGAAGGTGCTTGAGATCGGCACCGGCTCCGGCTACCAGGCCGCTGTGCTGGCCAAACTCGGGGCCGACGTGCATACGGTGGAGCGCATCCCCAAACTGTGCGAGAGCGCCCGCGACAGACTTCGGGCCATGGGGCTGTTCAACGTGCACGTCAAACTCGACGACGGCACCCTGGGCTGGCCGAGCATCGCGCCCTTTGACCGCATCCTGGTCACGGCCGGCGGGCCGGAGGTGCCGCCGCCCCTGGTCGACCAGCTGGCCGAGGGCGGGCGGCTGGTTCTGCCCGTTGGGCCCACGCACAGGCTGCAAAGCCTGCTGTTGATCGAGAAGAAGGGCGGCCAGGTGCAGCGCCGCGAGGTCTGCGGGGTGCAGTTTGTGGACCTGGTGGGCGCACATGGCTGGTAAACGCTCACTGATGGTGAGCGCCCAGAGCCTGCGGGAGCGCCTGCCTCGCGGCGATTTACACGGGCCGCGAAATCAGCCATAGTTGTTTTTTTGAATTGGCCCAAGAGGCCAAACCCTCATTTTTTGGAGTATGCCCGTGAGTTTGTGCAGCGGTGGTTCCTCTTCCCCTGACGTCGGCTCCGGCAACGCCAAGATCGCGTTGCAGGACCAGCGTATAATCAAGGCCTTGGAGCGCATCCGCTACAAGCTTTTCGTCATGAGCGGCAAGGGCGGCGTGGGCAAGAGCTCGATCTCCGTCAATATCGCTGCGGCCCTGGCCAAGAGGGGCTTCAAGGTCGGGCTCATGGACGTGGACATCCACGGCCCCAGCGTGCCGCGCCTGCTCGGCCTCACCGGCCAGCTGGAGACCGATCTGTTCGGCCAGATCAAGCCCAAGCGCTACAACGAGAACCTGCATGTGGTGTCCATGGAGTCCTTGCTGCTCGACCCGGACCAGGCCGTGCTCTGGCGCGGGCCCATGAAGACCTCGGCCATCCGGCAGTTCATCTCCGACGTGCAGTGGGGCGAGCTGGACTTTCTGGTGGTGGACTCGCCCCCGGGCACCGGCGACGAGCCCATGACCGTGCTCAAGCTCATCCCCGAGGCCCTGGCCGTGGTGGTCACCACCCCGCAGGAGGTCTCCCTGGCCGATGTGCGCAAGGCCATCAACTTTCTGCAATACGCCCAGGCCAACATCCTTGGCGTGGTGGAGAACATGAGCGGGCTGGCCTGCCCGCATTGCGGCAAGGCCATCGACCTGTTCAAGAAGGGCGGCGGCAAGGCCCTGGCCGAGCAGTACGGCCTGGAGTTCCTGGGGGCCATTCCCCTCGACCCCGCCAGCGTGGTGGCCGGCGACCTGGGCACGCCCGTGGTCCTGCTTCAGGCCGCAAGCCCGGCCAAGGACGCGCTGCTGGCCCTGGGCGACCGCGTGGCCGAGGCCGCGCAGAACAGCCTTGAAGCCGCCTCCACCGTGCACCGCTAGGAACCAGGGGGAGCCGCGCGTGAACCTGAACCTGGCCAACATGCTGACCATGACCCGCGTGTTCGCGGTGCCGGTCATCGTGGTCCTCTTGGGCATTGAGCATGCGCATCAGGCCTTCATCTGGCCCTACCTCGCCGCAGGCGTGTTCGTGCTGGCCTCGCTTACGGACATGGCCGACGGGTACGTGGCCCGGCGCCAGAACCTGATCACCAACCTGGGCAAGTTTCTGGACCCCCTGGCCGACAAGCTGCTCATCGGCTCGGCCCTGATCATGCTTGTGGATCTGGGCTGGATTCCGGGCTGGATCGTCGTGGTCATCGTCTGCCGCGAACTGGCCGTCACCGGCATGCGCGGCGTTGCGGCGGACAGGGGCGTGGTCATCGCGGCGGACTCGCTGGGCAAACTCAAGACCATCAGCCAGACCTTCGCCCTGGCGCCGCTTTTGGCCCACTACCCGATCTTCGGGTTCGACCCGCATCCGCTGGGCATGGTCCTCTTGTATGTGGCTCTAGCTCTTACTGTTTTTTCCGGTGGAAATTATCTGTACAATTTCTATAAAAATTGGTTACAACTTGAATGAACAAACACTCGCGCACGGTTAGAGAACTTTCATGGAGAGCGGAATGAGAAGGGCGTCCAGCAGCCATCTGGCACGCATATCCAATTGCCTGCAGACCATCCTGGAGCTTGAGCCCGAGCTGGAGAAGATCGAGCTCGGCAAAAGCCTCCTGGAGGAGTTCTCTGTGCTCAAGGACTTTTTGCAGAAGATCGACACCGTGTCCTTGTGCGAAGACGACGTGGAGCGCGTGGAGACCGCGACCTCCAATTTCCTTGATGAGCTGCGCGGGCCACTAGCCCAGATACGCCCAGGGCGGTTTGGTTCGCTGCGTTTGCAGTGAGGAGCGCTGATGGCCCGGCGCATCCTTCTTGGCATACTGATCTTTGTGAACATCGTTCTGTTGTTTCGCCTTTTTTGGACCGAGCACGGGCTCTTCGCCTACCTGAACATGCGCAAGCACCAGGTGAAGCTGCAGAACCAACTACAGGAAGTGGACGCCAGGAGCCTGGACCTCAGCAGAGAGATCCGCAGGCTGAAAAGCGACCGCAACTACCAGGAGATGGTCATCCGCGAGCGCATGAATTACGTGAAGGAAAACGAGGTGCTCTACATCTTCTCCGGAAAGGTCGACGTACCCCAGGGGGCCGAAGGCGATGAGAAGAAAGATTGAATGGTACCAAGAGGTTCTGGCGCTGGAGCCTGGCTCGCGGATATTTTTTCCGCTGGCCAAGCTCTTTGTCGAATTCGGACAGCTTGAAGACGCCGCCAAGACCCTGCGCCAGGGCCTGGACCGGCACCCGGACACCGTGGAGGCGCGTCTGCTGCTCATCCAGGTGCTGACCAAGCTGGAGCGCCAGGAAGAAGCCCAGGAACAGCTGGCCGCCGTGGTCAAGCCGCTGGAGCGCTACCCGGCCTTCTGGTCCCTCTGGGCGCAGCAAAAGGCCGGGCAGGACCGCGACTTTGCTGTGTTCCTCATGCTTGTGGCCTCGCATTTCACCGGCAAGCCCATCAAGTGGACGGATGTCGTCATCGAGGGCCTGAACTCCCTCTCCGACCGGCTCATCGGCCCGCAGCAAGTCCAGGCCCGCAGGCCAAAACACCAGGCCGCGCCCGAGTTCCCGGCGCCGCCCCTGGATGAGGTCCTGGCCGAGCCGCCCCTGGAGGAATCCGCCTACACAAGCCCGATGCCCGTGGCGGGCAGCTTCCGCACGCGCACCATGGCCGAGTTGTTGGCCTCGCAGGGCGACTACAACGGCGCGCTCGGCATCTACCGCGATCTCTGGGGACGCGCCCTGGACGAGCGGGAGAAGGCCGACCTGTCCTCGCGCATCCGCACCCTGGAGGACGGCCTGTCCAAGGCTCCGGAGCCGGTCATCGACTCCAAGCCGGAGTATCTGGACGATCCCTTTGGCAAGCACGCCAAAAACCGCCTCATGAGCACCCTGGAAGCCCTGGCCTCACGGCTTGAGTCGCGGGTCCAAGCCAGAACCAAATGACCAGAGGTTTCAATTGACCACTCGTTCCCGTCACCAGTCCGGCTCCCATGTGGTTTCCGGCAGGCGTTTTGTCGCCCTCCTCGTCCTCATGGCGTCTTTTGCGGTTACAGCCTGCGGCGCCCTCGGCCCCAGCTGGGACGACAGCAAACGCGTGGTGAAGACCACCGTGCTCGGCACCCGCGACTACATCAATCCGAACCCGAAGATCGACGTGAACCGCTACAGCTGGGAGAATCCCAACCAGGAAAAGCTGGCCCTGCTGTTCTCGCCCGTGGACGCCAAGGTCATGGAGCTCATGCGCTACGTCACCAGCCAGGACTTTCGCCCCAACGACGCCTGGATGAGCTACCTCATGACGCGCTTCAACTGGATCGACGGCGTGCTCGTCGCCGACGCCAATGGAGACATCCTGGAGCGCCGTCCGCCCGTGCCCGTGAAGCGTTTCAGCGAGCCGCTGATCTTCGAGTCCATCTGGCGCGACACCCTGGTCAAGACCGTGGTCGACTACACCACGCTGGGCCCGGAGGTCTATTTCGGCATGCCGAACTTCGAGGGCACCGAGTTTGTGGGCCTGCACGTGGTCAGCTTTGACCCGCGCGTGCTGTTCACCTTCTGCCCCGCGCCCGAGCAGCTGCTCATCATCGACCCCCGCGCCCACAAGATCTGGGCCGCAGGAACCGTGCCGCCGCCGGAAGACGAGGCCCTGACCGCCATCGCCTGGGACACGGTGCTGCTGGAGAAGAGCCAGGGCACTGTGGACGCCGCCGGGAAGCAGTTCACCTGGCTGGCCCGCTACATCGGGCGCGACCGCTTCATCTACGCTACCGAAAGCGCCAACGCCTCATATGAGGACAAGGGCCTGCAGCTGATCCCGTTCTTCGGCTCATCCAAGTAGCGCATCCCACCGCGCCTGAACCCCTCGCAACGCGGAGGAACCGACCATGTCCCAGCAGATCACCGTCACCGAGCACCTGCTGCTGCACCAGAAGCACGTGCCCATGGCCACGGGCCGCTTCACCCGCCTGTTCAACGAGCTCATACTCTCGGCCAAGATCATCACGCGCGAGGTCAGCAAGGCCGGGCTGGTGGACGTTCTCGGCTTCACCGGCGAGATCAACGTCCAGGGCGAAGAGGTCAAGAAGCTCGACGAGTTCGCCAACCGCGTGCTCATCCACCGCCTTTCGCGTTGCGGCGCGCTGTGCGCCATGGCCTCTGAGGAGAACGCCGACATCATCGAGATCCCCGACGGCCTGCCCACGGGCGACTACTTCGTCGTCTTCGACCCGCTGGACGGGTCCTCAAACATCGACGCCAACGTCAGCATCGGCACCATCTTCTCCATTTACCGCCGCAAGAGCCCCAGCGACACCCAGCTCATGAGCACGGACATCCTGCAAAAGGGCTCGGACCAGGTGGCCGCTGGCTACATCATCTATGGCTCCTCGACCATGATGGTCTACACCACCGGCGACGGGGTCAACGGCTTCACGCTGGACCCCAGCGTGGGCGAGTTTCTGCTCTCGCACCCGAACATCCGCATCCCGGAGCAGGGCAAGATCTACTCGGTGAACGAGGGCTATTACCACTACTGGGACAAGCCGACCCTGGACGTGCTGGCGCACTTCAAATCCGCCGGGGTGCCGCGCCGCAAACCCTACAGCCTGCGTTACATCGGCTCGCTTGTCAGCGACTTCCACCGCAACCTGATCTACGGCGGCATCTTCCTGTACCCGGCCGACAACCGCGATCCGAGCAAGCCCGGCGGCAAGCTGCGGCTCATGTGCGAGGCCGCGCCCATGGCCTTCATCGTGGAGCAGGCCGGAGGCCTGGCCATCGACGGAACGCGCCGCATCCTGGACATCACCCCGGACCACCTGCACCAGCGCGTGCCCCTGTTCGTGGGTTCAAAGAACGACGTGGAGCAGGTGCAGGACATCTACACCAAGGCCGCCCAGGCCCCCCAGGAGTAGCCGCGCCATGCTCGTGCTGGGTGTCGAGACCTCCTGCGACGAGACCGGGCTCGCCCTGGTGCGCGACGGCGCGCTCGTGGCCGAGGTTCTGGCCTCCCAAACCGACATGCACGCCGTTTTCGGCGGGGTCGTGCCAGAAATCGCCTCGCGCGAGCACCTGCGCATGCTGCCCCTGCTTTTGCCGCGCCTGCTGGCCCAGGCCAGTGTAGCCATCCCGGACATCGGCATCCCGGACATCGACGCCGTGGCCGTGGCGCGCGGGCCCGGACTGCTGGGCGCGCTGCTGGTGGGCCTGTCCTTTGCCAAGGGCCTGTGCCTGGCCACGGGGGCAAAGCTCATCGGCGTGAACCACCTGCACGCGCACCTGCTGGCCCCAGGGCTTGAATCCGAGCTGGGCTACCCGGCGCTGGGCCTGCTGGTCTCCGGCGGGCACACGCACTTGTACCGCATGGACGGCCCGCTCGCGTTTAAGCTGCTCGGCCGCACCCTGGACGACGCGGCGGGCGAGGCCTTTGACAAGGTGGCCAAGCTTCTCAACCTGCCCTATCCCGGCGGGCGCTACCTGGACGAGCTGGCCCAGGGCGTAGAGCCCGATACGCGCCTGTTTCCGCGTGCGTACATCCACAACGACAACCTGGACTTCAGCTTCAGCGGGCTCAAGACCGCCGTGGCCGAGGAGCTGGGCAGGCGCCCGCACCTGACCCTGGCGGCCATGCCCAGCGCCGACGAACTGCGCGAGCGCGGGGCCCTGGCCCTGACCGCGCACCCGGACGAGCTGGCCATGATCGCGGCCTCCTTCAACTGGGCCGTGGCCGAAACCCTGCGCATCAAGGCCGAACGGGCGCTCGACCGCGAGTTTGACCGTGAGCCGAGGCTGCGGGGCCTCGTGGTGGCGGGCGGGGTCGCGGCCAACAGCTTTGTGCGCCAGGCCTTGGCGCGCCTGGCCAAGGACCGGGGGCTGGCGCTGCATCTGCCCAGCCTGGCCCTGTGCACGGACAACGCGGCCATGATCGCCCATGCCGGGTGGCTGGCCCTGCGCGCCGGGTGCCGCCACGGGCTGGACCTGGAGTCCGTGCCGCGCGGCCGTGCCGTGCCCCAGGACTGGGTCTGCGTCGGGGCCAATGAAATAGGGGCCGGGGCGATCGGGGCCGAGCCCCTGGCGGCCTGCTGTTTGCCGCATCCGGCTTGACAGAACAGGTCGGGGCAACTAGATTTGCTAAGCTGTGGCGCGGTGATTCCAGCAAGAAGCGCTGAACGGCCCGCCATGCCAGAAATTTTAAAAGAGTGAGCACAAAGGAGATCATATGGCCATTCAGGTGACCGACAGCAATTTTGATTCCGAAGTTCTTGGGTGCGATCTGCCTGTCCTGGTTGATTTCTGGGCCCCCTGGTGCGGCCCTTGTCGCGCCATGGGCCCGATCATCGACGAGCTGGCGCAGGAATACACCGGCCAGGTGAAGATCTGCAAAATGAACGTCGACGAGAACTCGGCCAGCCCGAGCAAGTTCGGCATCCGCGCCATCCCCACGCTCATCCTGTTCAAAAAGGGCGAAGTCGTCGACCAGACCACCGGCGCCGTCTCCAAGAGCAGCATCAAGGACATGATCGCCAAAAAGGCGCTGTAACTCCATGAAGACATACGACGCCGCCGTCATCGGTGGGGGGCCGGCCGGAATCACCGCCGCCCTCTACCTTGTCCGGGCCGGGGTGCGCACCGTCCTGGTCGAGAAGGTCTCTCCCGGCGGTCAGGTGCTCATGACCGAGGACATCGAGAACTATCCCGGCTTTCCCAAGGCCATCAAGGGGTATGAGCTGGTGGACAGGTTCGTGGAGCATCTGGCCTCCTATGACCTCGACCGCATGAACGACGAGGTGCGCGAACTGACCCCGGTTAAGGGGGGCTACCGCATCCTGGTGGGCGAGGAGCCCATCGAGGCCAAGACCGTGATTTTGTGCAGCGGCGCGCGCTACAAGCACGTGGGCACCCCGGGGGAGGACATGTACTCCGGTCGGGGCGTTTCGTACTGCGCCTTGTGCGACGGCAATTTCTTCAAGGGCAAGACCGTGGCCGTCATCGGCGGCGGCAATTCGGCCCTGGAGGAGAGCCTGTACCTCTCGCGCCTGGTGGACAAGCTCTACCTCATCCACCGCCGCGACGAGTTCCGCGGCAACAAGTGCTACCAGGACAAGTGCTTCACCCACCCCAAGATGGAGATCCTGCGCAGCACCATCGTGGAGGAGATCGTGGGCGACCCCTTCAAGGGCGTCACCGGCGTCAAGCTGGCCAACGTCAAGACCGGCGAAAAGAACGCGCTCAGCGTTGACGGGGTCTTTGTCTTTGTCGGCTTCGAGCCCACGGCCGCCTTTGTCCCGCAGGCGCTTGCGCGCGACAAGAACGGCTTTGTCATCACCGACTGCGAGATGCTCACCAATCTGCCGGGCTTCTTCGCCGCTGGTGATGTGCGCAGCAAGAACTGCCGACAGGTGGCCACCGCCGTCGGCGACGGGGCCACCGCCGCAACAGCGGCGCACGCCTACCTGGAACACCTGCATGTCTAGACGCACCTTCGCCTTGCTGATGCTGCTCCTGTTGCCGCTGGTGTCCTCCTGCGGCCTCATCGACTACTATTTCCTGCCCCCGGCGGACGACACCGCCCAGGAGCTCTTTGAGACCGGCATGGATTACATGAAGGACAAGCGCTACTCCGCCGCCGAGGAAAGCTTCCTCAAGCTCAAGGACCGCTATCCCTTCAGCCCGCTGACGCCAAAGGCCGAGGTCGCCCTGGGCGACGCCTACTTCTTTGACGGCAAGTACCCGGAGGCCGGGGAGGCCTACAAGGAATTCGAGTCGCTGCACCCCAGCAACCCGAACATCCCCTACGTGCTGTTCCAGATGGCGCTGAGCAATTTCAACCAGTTCCGCACCATCGACCTGCGCCAGGACAACGTGAAGGAGGCCCTGGAGATCTTCTACCGCCTGGAGGAATCCTTCCCGGGCTCGGAGTACTCCAAGGCCGCCAAGAACAACATCTACAAGTGTCGCAAGATCCTGGCCGAGCACGAGATCTTTGTCGGCGACTTCTACTGGCGCACCGGGCAGTACGGCGCGGCTTGGCACCGTTACATCTTCATCCTGGAGAACTTCGCCGATGTTGTGGAGTTCAAGGACTACGTGCGCAAGCGCGCGGAATACTCTTACTACGAGTACCAGAAGAATCTGTCTGAAGAGGAGCGCGAGAAGCTGCAGTGGACCTGGAAGCGCGTCCTCAAGTGGCTCTAGGCGCATGAGCCGTTGCGAGGGCCCAAGGCATGGAGACTGCTACCCGACCATTCGGCTCAGGCTGGGACTTCCCTTCCTGGCTTGAGCCTCGCTTCCTCCCCGACGCCCGCTTCGCCCGGGCCTACGACGCCCTTGGCGACCAGCGCCGGGCCCTGCTCAAGGGCCTCATCGCCGACCACTACGCCCTGAACCCGCCAGCGCCCGGCCTGCGCACCCAGTGTTCGCGCCAGCTCGCCTCCGGGCTGACCATCCACCGGAGCACAGCGCCTCGGCCCTTTGTGCTGCTTTTGGCCGACGCCAGCCTGGACGCCCCGGCGCTGTTCCTGGCCGCGCTCATGCCCGCCTTGACCTCCGGCGCGGCCGAGGTGCTCGTGCTGCGCCTGGGCGCGCCAACAGGTTTACCCGACCCCCTGCTCACCGCCTGCGAGCTGTCCGGGCAGGAGCGCCTGGCCCCGGTCAACCCGGCCCAGGCCGAGCGCCTGCTGGCCGAATGCGCCGCCAGCGGTCTGCCGGGCCTGGTGCTCTGCCCGGACAGCCCGGATCTGCGCCGCGTGCTGGGCCGCCCTGGCCTGCGCGCCCAGCTCGACGCCTCGGCCCTGCGTCTGGCGACGCTGCGCCTGCCGACAGCCCTGGGCCTCTGGCGCGACACGCCCGCGCAGTTCAGCCCGGAGCGCCTGAATTTCCTGTTCGGCGCGCAACCCTTTGCAGCTGGCGGCCTGCATGGCGGACGCCGTACGTCCCAGGCCGGGGGCGACGACGGGTTCGCCGCCTTTGCCGCTACCCGGCGCGACCTGCTCCTCGTGCCCGATGCCCGCGTGCCCGATGCCCGCGTGGCCGAAGCGAACACAGCGGCGGGGCAGGGCGGCCCCAGGCTCGTGGCCGGGGAATCGCGCCTCGGCCTGTGGACCTGGCCCGAGCTCTTCCCGGAGCTGTTCCAGGTCGTCGCGCAGGCCTACACCTCCACACCAGCAACACTTCCGTAAGGCAGGCAGCGCACGTGAGCCGAAAACCCCTGTCCGCAAAGTATTTGTCGGCCATCCGCAACCTGGGCATCATCGCGCACATCGACGCGGGCAAGACCACCCTGTCCGAGCGCATTCTCTTTTACGCCGGGCGCATCCACCGCATGGGCGAGGTCCACGAGGGCACGGCCACCATGGACTTCATGCCCGAGGAGCAGGAGCGCGGCATCACCATCACCTCGGCCGTGACCTCCTGTCTGTGGAAGGGCTGCACCGTGAACCTCATCGACACGCCCGGCCACGTGGATTTCACGGTCGAGGTGGAGCGCAGCCTGCGCGTGCTAGACGGGGCCGTGGGCGTGTTCTGCGCCGTGTCCGGGGTGGAGCCCCAGTCCGAGACCGTGTGGCGGCAGAGCGAGTCCTACCACGTGCCCAAGCTGGCCTTCGTGAACAAGATCGACCGGGTGGGCGCTGATTTTGACGCTGTGCTCGTGTCCATGCGCGAGAAGCTCCAGGCCAATGTTTTGCCCGTGCAGGTGCCCGACGGCGAGGGCGCGGACTTCCGCGCCGTGTTCGACCTGGTCAGCCTGGAGCGCCTGGTCTTCGACCCGGAGAGCAAGGGCGCGGAATATGAGCGCGCGCCGCTGACCGGGCCCGAGGCCGAACGCGTGGCCCCCTGGCGCGAACGCCTGCTGGAGACCCTGTCCGAACAGGACGACGCCATCATGGAGGCCTACCTGGCCGGAGAGGACATCGCGCCTGCGACCCTGCGCGCGGCCATCCGCAAGGCCACCATCGCCCTGGCCATCGTGCCGGTGCTGGCCGGTTCGGCCCTGAAGAACATCGGCGTGCAGCCGCTCATGGACGCGGTGTGCGACTATCTGCCGAGCCCGCTGGACCTGCCCGCGCAGCAGGGGGTCGACCCGGCCACCCACGAGCCCAAGGCCTTTGCCGTGGACCCCGAGGCCCCGCTCTCGGCCCTGGTGTTCAAGGTGGTCATGGAGTCGGGCCGCAAGCAGTCCTTTGTGCGCATCTATTCCGGGCACCTGACCGAGGGCGAGACCGTGCTCAACGTGACCCACGGCAGTGAGGAGCGCGTGGCCCGGCTGTTCCGCCTGCACGCCGACCGCCGCGAGAAGATCGAGGTGGCGCGTGCGGGCGAGATCGTGGCCGCCGCAGGCATGCGCTTTGGCCGCACGGGCGACACCCTGGCCCGCAAGGACGACCCCATCCTGCTGGAGCAGATCGCCGCGTACAAGCCGGTGATCTCGCTGGCTATCGAAACGCGCAACGCCGAGGAGTCGGACAAGCTCGACGAGGTGCTCCAGCGCTACCTGCTGGAGGACCCGACCCTGACCGTGCTGCACGACCCGGAGACCAGCCAGGTCATTCTTTCCGGCATGGGCGAACTGCACCTGGAGGTGCTGCTGGAGCGCATGGCGCGCGAGCACAACCTGCGCCCGCGTACCGGCAAGCCCCAGGTGGTCTTCCAGGAGACCGTGACCAGAAGCGCCGAGGCGGGCGAGGAGTTCCACCGCGAACTGGGCGAGGTCATGCACTATGGCGCGGTGCGGCTGGGCATCGAGCCCCTGGCCCGGGGCACGGGCCGGGTGGTGCATTTTGAGATCGACGTGGTGCGCACGCCCCAGGCCTGGACAGAGGCCGTGAACGAGGGCCTGCGCGACGGCCTGCAATGCGGCGTGCTTGGCGGCTATCCCGTGCAGGACGTGAAGATCCGCGTGCTCGACCTGCCGCGCAAGGAGGGCGAGTCCAGCCCGGCCGGCTACCGCATGGCCGCGGCCATGGCCCTGCGCAGCGTGCTGGCCGCAGCCTCGCCCATGCTGCTTGAGCCCATCATGTGGCTGGAGGTCATCGCGCCCGATGCCTTTGTGGGCGAGGTGGTGGGTCTGCTCGGGGCCAAGGGCGCCAAAATTGAGAACATCATCGACCGTGGCGGGCAGAAGACCGTGCAGGCCTTTGCCGCCCTGCGCCAGATGTTCGGCTTTTCCACCTTCTTGCGTTCCGGCACCCAGGGGCGCGCCAGCTTTGTCATGAAATTCGCCAAATTCGACGTTCTGGAGTAGCCCCTCCTGTCCTTTCTTTCCTGCGCCTCTGCCCTGCGCCTCTTCGTTCAGGCGAGAGAAGGCTTGAACGGTCGAAGAGTTCGGATTGCCCTGAAGGCATTGCAATTTTCTCTGCAAATGGCTAGGTAATGCCATGGTCGGCACCTGCCGATGAGACGTGGCACGGGTGCATGAGGTTCTATAGGTGCGCCCTGCTGACCGCTAACGTCGTTGAAAAGGACGCTGTGCATGCCCGATGATCAAAGCCGGGAGATCTTCCGTGAGGAAGCCTATGACCTGCTGGGCGAGCTCGAATCCACGCTCCTGGAGCTGGAGGCGAGCCCGAACGATCTGGGCATGGTGAACAGGGTCTTCCGCGCCCTGCATACGATCAAAGGCTCTGGGGCCATGTTCGGCTTCGAAGACATCGCCGCGTTCACCCACGACCTGGAAAACGTCTTCGACAAGGTGCGCAACGAGCAGCTTGTCGTGTCCAAGGAACTCATCACCGTCTCCTTTGCTGCGCGCGACCATATCCTCGGCCTGCTCAACGGGCCGGATGAAGCTGGCAACGGCACGCCGGAAAAGGACAAGGAGATCCTGGTCCATATCCGCGCCTTGCTCGCGCCGCCACAGGCCGAGCCGGAGCCTGAAGCGCCGCCCACAGACGCAGTTTTCGAGCCGGAACCGGAGGAATCGACAACCGCCAGCGTTTCCGCGTTGGAGCCGGAAGAACCCCAGGCCGGGGGTGAGCCGGAGCCGCAAGGGCCCACCAGCCAGGGAGAGGTCGCCTACCGCATCCGCATCAGCCCGCGCAAGCGCATGGTGGGCAAGGAACTGCACCTGGAGGCCCTGTTCGACGAACTGCGCGGCCTTGGGCCGTGCTCCGTGCGCCTGGACCACAGGGGCCTGCCCGAACTGGGCGACCTGGCCCCGCAGTCCCTGTACCTGGACTGGGAGGTGGACCTGGCCACGGACGTGGGCGAGGAGTCCATCCGCGACCTGTTCCTGTTCACCGACGTGGATCTGGACGTGGACATCCGGGCGGTTCTGCCGGGCGCACCCACGGCCATACCCCGGCCGGTTTTCCGGGACATTCCCGCACCGCAGGCGAATGATGCGGGCAGCGGGAGCGCTGGCGGGCAGCAGCCTCCGGACGCCCTCTACGAATCCATCGTCCCCCTTGCCCCCCTCGTCGACCCAGAGTCGGAGCCAGCCATTGCGCCCAAGCTGGGCGAGCTGCTGGTCCAGGACGGGGCCCTGCGCCCTGCGGACCTGGAGCAGGCCCTGCGCCGACAGAAGCCCATCGGCAAGATTCTCACCGAGTCCGGCCTCGTTTCCGAGGACCAGGTCGAGCAGGCCATGGCCCGCCAGCAGCAGACGCGCGAGGCCTCTGCCGCCAGGCAGCAGAAGGACGCCGGGACCAGCCTGCGCGTGTCCGCAGACAAGCTGGACCTGCTGGTGGACCTGGTGGGCGAGCTGGTCATCGTGCAGGCCCAGATCCACCAGGTCGTGACCGAACGCTCCGACCCCATCCTGACCGTGCTCTCCGAACAGCTGGAGCGCCTGAGCAGCGACCTGCGCGACAGCACCCTGGGCATCCGCATGCTGCCCATCGGCTCCACCTTCAGCAAGTTCCGCCGCCTGGTGCGCGACCTGTCCTCCGAACTCGGCAAGGAGATCGAACTGGTGACGCGCGGCGAGGAGACCGAGCTGGACAAGACCGTGCTGGAGCGCCTGGGCGACCCCCTGGTGCACCTCATCCGCAACAGCATCGACCACGGCATCGACATGCCCGAGGAGCGCCGGGCGGCGGGCAAGCGGCCGGAAGGGCTGATCCTGCTTGAGGCCGAGCATTCCGGCAGCGAGGTGCTCATCCGCATCACCGACGACGGCAAGGGCATGGACGCCGAGGCCATCCGCCAAAAGGCCGTGGAAAAGGGTCTGATCGCGGCGGATGCGGACTTAAGCGAGCAGGAGGCCCTGAAACTCATCTTCCTGCCGGGCTTCTCCACCGCAGCCAAGGTCACCAACATCTCCGGGCGCGGCGTGGGCATGGACGTGGTCCACCGGGCCATCGACGCCCTGCGCGGGGCCATCGAGGTCAAGAGCACGCCGGGCCAGGGCACCACCATCACCATCCGCCTGCCGCTGACCCTGGCGATCATCGAGGGCCTGCAGGTCGAGGTGGCGGGCAGCTTCTTCGTCATCCCCCTGTCCCTGGTGGAGGAGTGCGTGGAGCTGCACAGCAAGGACGTGGACCCCGCGCGCAACCAACAGATCATCCACCTGCGCGGCGAGCTCGTGCCCTACATCCACCTGCGCCGCTGGTTCGAGATGGAGGGAGAGCCGCCGGAGATCGAGCAGATCGTCATCACCGGGGTGGAGGGCAAGCGCGTGGGCATTGTCGTCGACAGGGTCATCGGCGAGCACCAGACCGTCATCAAGAGCCTGGGCCGCGTGTACCGCGACGTGGAAGGCATCTCCGGCGCCACCATCAAAGGCGACGGCACCCTGGCCCTGATCCTCGACGTGCCGCGCCTGGTGCGCTCCGTCGTGGCCGAATGTGGAACCTGAGGCAGCGGCATCCGCACACCATGGCTGACGAAAAGAACCGCACCGGCCAAGCCAGGCACAGCGCGCCCCAGTCCGGGATGCAGCTTTTGCGCATGAGCGACCGGACCTTTGAACGCTTCAGCGAGTTCATCAAGACCGAGCTGGGCATCAAGATGCCCGCCTCCAAGAAGACCCTGCTGGAGGCCCGCCTGCAAAAAAGGCTTCGCGATCTGTGCATGAACAACCACGACGAGTACTGCGACTATCTTTTCAGCGCCTCCGGCATGGAGGAGGAGCTGGCCAACCTGGTGGACGTGGTGACCACCAACACCACAGACTTCTTCCGCGAGCCCAAACACTTCGAGCTGCTGGCACGGACCATTCTGCCGGAAATCTCCGCGCGCGGCCCTTCGCCGGGCCGGGTGAACATCTGGAGCGCGGGCTGCTCCTCGGGCGAGGAGCCCTACACCCTGTCCATGGTCCTAAGCGAGCACAGCCGCCTGAATCCTGGCTTCAGCTTCAGCATCCTGGGCACGGACATCAGCACCCAGGTGCTGCGCATGGCCGTGCGCGCCGTGTACCCGGAGGCCAAGATCGGGCCCATCCCCATCGAGTGCCGCAAGCGCTACCTTTTGCGCAGCAAGGACCATACGCGCAAGGTGGTGCGCATCGCCAAGGAGGCGCGCAGCCATGTGCGCTTCCGGCGGCTCAACTTCATGGAGCCGTTCACCTTTGACGGCCAGCTGGACATCATCTTCTGCCGCAACGTGGTCATCTACTTCGACCGCAAGACCCAGGAGACGCTCTTCAGCCGCTTCTGCCGCAAGCTCATCCCCGGCGGGTACCTGTTCATCGGCCATTCCGAGAGCCTGGCGGGCATGGATCTGCCCCTGGAGCTTGTCGCCCCGACAGTCTACAGACGCATTTAGAACCGCAGGAGCCCCCGCATGAACAGGCAGATCCGCGTCCTCGTCATCGACGATTCGGCCCTGGTGCGCCAGACCCTCACCGAGATCCTGGAGTCCGAGCCGGACATCAAGGTCATCGGGGCCGCCGTGGACCCCATCGCGGCGGCGGAGAAAATGCGCGAGCTGGCGCCCGACGTCATCACCCTGGACATTGAGATGCCGCGCATGGACGGGCTGACCTTCCTGCGCAAGCTCATGGCCCAGCACCCGATCCCGGTGGTCATCTGCTCGTCTTTGGCCATCGAGGGCGACGAGACCACCCTGCGCGCCTTTGACTACGGTGCGGTGGAGATCATCACCAAGCCAAAGCTCGGCACCAAGAAGTTTCTGGAGGAGTCGCGGGTGCGCATCTGCGACGCCGTGCGCGCCGCCGCCCAGTCCAAGGTCAAGGCCATCTCCTGCGCCACGCCCCTGAAGGTGGCCCCGAAGCTCGACGCCGACGTGATGCTGGCCAAGGCCAACCTCTCGTCACACCAGAACTTCCGCACCACGGAAAAGGTGGTGCTGGTGGGGGCCTCCACCGGAGGCACCCAGGCCCTGGAGAAGTTCCTCCTGGCCCTGCCGTTGGACAGCCCGGCCATCGCCATCGTGCAGCACATGCCGGAGAACTTCACCGCCGCATTCGCCAAGCGCCTGGACAGCATCTGCCGCGTCAGCGTCAAGGAGGCCCAGGACAACGACACGCTGCTGCGCGGCCAAGCGCTCATCGCGCCGGGCAGCATGCACATGATGCTCAAGCGCAGCGGCGCGCGCTACCACGTGGAGGTCAAGGACGGGCCGCTGGTCTCGCGGCACCGGCCCTCGGTGGACGTGCTGTTCCGCTCGGGCGCGCGCTATGCGGGCAAGAACGCGGTGGGCGTGATCATGACCGGCATGGGCGACGACGGGGCCAAGGGCATGCGCGAGATGCACGACGCCGAGGCCTATACCATCGCCCAGGACGAGGCCAGCTGCGTGGTGTTCGGCATGCCCGCGGAGGCCATCAAGGCCGGGGGCGTGAAAAAGGTTTTGCCGCTCACGGCCATTGCGCCGGAGGTCATCCGCTACTGCAAGGACTAGGCGCCTGCGCCGTCCGAGGTCCACCGGCTCGGCAGCGCCGGGCTTGTGAGCCCGTGCGCCACGCGCCGCAAGAATTCCAGGCGGGTGATCTCCCGCGCGCCGAAGCGCAGCAGGTGCGCCGTGGTCTGCTGGCAGTCGATGAGCGTGCAGCCCCGGCTGCGCAGCCAGCGCGCCAGGAGCACGAAGGCCGTCTTGGAGGCGTCCTCCTCGGCGTAGAACATGGATTCCCCGAAGAACACGCTGCCCAGCGCCACGCCGTACACCCCGCCAGCCAGCCGCCCCCCGCTCCAGACCTCGGCCGAGTGCGACAGCCCCAGGGCGTGCAGGCGCTCGTAGGCGCTGACCATGGCCGGGACGATCCAGGTGCCGTTCTGCCCAGGGCGCGGGCTGCGCGCGCAGGCGCGGATGACTTGGGCAAAGGCTTGGTCCAGGGTGAAGTGGAAGCGCCCGGCATTGAGCACGCGCTTCAGGCTTCTGGGCACGTGCAGGCTGGCCGGGTCCAGCACCAGGCGCGGGTCCGGCGACCACCAGAGGATGGGCGAGTTGTCCGAGTACCAGGGGAAGATGCCCTGGCCGTAGGCCGCCACCAAACGCTCGGGCGAGAGGTCGCCGCCGACGGCCAGAAGCCCGTCCGGGTCCGCCTCGATGGGGTCCGGGAACACGGGCTCGTCAAAGAGGCGGTAGATGGTCATGGCCCAGGTCCGGTGACGCGGTCGGCTACTTGCCGCTGTGGCGCTGCGCCGGGGCGTAGCTGAAGGCGAAGTCGCCGGAGCAAGCCCCGCTGGAGTTCTTGGAGCAGGCGGGCTTGACCTCCGGGTCCACGCCGGGGGCCACGTCCACCAGCACCTCGCCGCCCTTTTGCAGGCTGCCGAACAAGAGCTCCGGCGCGATGGCGTCCTTGATCTCCACCTGGACCACGCGGGCCATGGGCCGGGCGCCGAAGGCCGGGTCGTGGCCCAGCACGGCCAGGTGCGTGCGCGCGGCGTCGGTCAGGCGCACGGTCACGCGGCGGCTTTTGAGCTGCTCGGAGAGCTCGGCCACGTTCTTGTCCACCACCTTGAGCATGGTCTCGCGCGTCAGCGCGTCAAAGGGCACGATGGCGTCCAGGCGGTTGCGGAACTCCGGGCTGAACAGCCGCTCCACGGCCTTGAGCGAGCCGCTCTTGCGGTCGCTGTCGCTCTTCTCCTGGCGCGTGAAGCCCAGGCCGCCCTTGGCCAGGGCCTCGGCCCCGGCGTTGCTGGTCATGAGCAGGATGGCCTGGCGGAAGTCGGCCTTGCGCCCGGTGTTGTCGGTCAGCGTGGCGTAGTCCATGACCTGGAGCAGGATGTTGAACACGTCCGGGTGCGCCTTCTCGATCTCGTCGAAGAGCACCACGCAGTGCGGGCTCTTGCGTACGGCCTCGGTCAACAGGCCGCCCTGGTCAAAGCCCACGTAGCCCGGAGGCGCGCCGATGAGCCTGCTCACCGCGTGCTTCTCCATGTACTCGCTCATGTCGTAGCGCAAAAACTGCACGCCCATGACCTGGGCCAACTGGCGCGCCAGCTCGGTCTTGCCCACGCCCGTGGGGCCGGTGAGCAGAAAGGCACCCAGCGGGCGGCCAGGCTGCTTCATGCCCGCGCGGGACCGGCGGATGGCCTTGGCCAGCACGGCCACGGCCTGGTCCTGGCCGAACACGGCCTTTTTGATTTCGTCCTCCAGGTCGCGCAGGTGGTCCCTGTCCGTGCCGGAGAGCCGCTTGGCCGGAATCCTGGCCATGCGGGCGATGACCCGCTCCACGTCCTGGGCCGTGATGCGCGCGGCCTTGCGCCCGATTGCGGGGCTGAGCGCCTGGCTGGCCTCGGGGTTGGCCGCAGGACTGGACTCGGAGCTGGCCGCAGCGCTGATTTTGGCGCTGGCCGCGCTGGCCGAGAGCTTGAACTGCGCCCCGGCCTCGTCCAGCACGTCGATGGCCTTGTCCGGCAAGAAGCGCTCGGTGATGTACCGGGCGGACAACTGCGCCGCGGCCTTGATGGCCGGAGGCGTGTAGGTCACGCCGTGGAATTCCTCGTAATAGGGTTTGAGCCCCTTCAAAATCTCGATGGTTTCGTCCACGCTGGGCTCCAGGATGTCGATCTTCTGGAAGCGGCGGGACAGGGCGCGGTCCTTTTCGAAGTGGCTGCGGTACTCCTCGAAGGTGGTGGAGCCGATGCAGCGGATCTCGCCGGAGGCCAGGAAAGGCTTGAGGATGTTCGAGGCGTCCATGCTGCCGCCGGAAACAGCGCCCGCGCCAACGATGGTGTGGATCTCGTCCACGAAGAGGATGGCGTTCGGGATGCGCTTGAGTTCGGCCAGCACGCCCTTGAGCCGGGCCTCGAAGTCGCCCCGGTACTTGGTTCCGGCCAGAAGCGCGCCCATGTCCAGGGCGAAGACCTGGGACTCGGCGAACTGGCTGGGCACGCGGCCCTGGACGATGTGCAGGGCCAGACCCTCGGCCAGGGCGGTCTTGCCCACGCCGGGGTCGCCCACCAGGATGGGGTTGTTCTTGCGCCTGCGCGCCAGCACCTGGATGGTGCGCTCCAGCTCCGCCGCGCGGCCGATGAGCGGGTCGATGCCGCCTGCGCGGGCCTTGGCCGTCAGGTCGCGGGTGAACTCCTCCAGGGGGTTCTTGCGCTGGGTGCGCTCCGGCTTGCCGCCGGGACGCTCCTGGCCTTCGTCTTCCGCTGGACCGGCCTCATGGGGCAGGCCGTGGGAGATATACTCCAGCACGTCCAGCCGGGAGACGCCCTGGCCGGTGAGGAAGAACACGGCGAAAGAGTCCTCCTCCTCGAACATGGCGGCGATGACGTCGCCCACCTCCACCAGGTCCTTGCCCGAGGACTGCTTTTGCCACACGGCGCGCTGCATGACCCGGCGTACGCTCAAGGTCTGCACCACCTCGCTTTCCGTGCCCGTGGGCAGGGCGTCCATGTGCTCGGTGAAAAAGCCTTCCAGCTGGGTGCGCAGCTTGTCCACATCCGCGCCGCAGGCGTCCAGAATATCCGAGCTGGCAGCCTCGCGTGTCATGGCGTAGAGTAGGTGCTCCAGGGTCAAGTATTCGTGCCTGCGCTTGCGCACCTCGTGGAAGGCGCTGGTCAGGACGGCTTCCAGTCCTTTGCTCAACATGGGTCTTAAACCTCCTCCATGCTGGCGCGCAGGGGGAAGCCTGCGGCCTTGGCCATGGCGTGGACCGTGTCCACCTTGGTTTCCGCCACCTCGGCGGTGTAGATGCCGCATTCGCCCTGGCCCTGCTGGTGCACGGCCAGCATGACGCGCATGGCCTCATGCTCGGGCTTCTGGAACACCTGGCGCAGCACATGGACCACGAAGTCCATGCTGGTGTAGTCGTCGTTGTGCAGCAGCACCTTGAAGCGCCGGGGCTCCCTGGTCTCGTTCTCGTCGAAAAGGCCGGGCGCGAAACGGGTGCCGGTGTCCTCGCTCATGCCCGGCCGCTCATGTGGTCCGCTCTGTTCCTGCGCGCCGGGCGCAACGTTTTGGGAATGCCGTGCCGGGATGTGTCCATGCTGGGCATATTAGGCACTCCGGGGGCCGGTGTCGAGGGGGGCGGGCGCAATCTCCGGCATGTCCGTGGCGCGCCGGGCCAGGAGGCGGGATTTGACCGCGTCGTCGAAGACAAAGGATTCGTCCGGCTGCCTGCCCTGGGCCAGGCGCGCCTGGCGGTTCAGGTCGTGGTAGGTGGCGGTGGAGGCCTTTTCCCCGGGCAGGGCCAGCGCCTTGGCGCAGGCCCTGATGTCCTCCTCGTTGCCCTCGATCTCCACAAAATCGCCGAAGGGCAGGGTGTCCAGGCAGACCTCGCAGCCGAGCAGGGTCCATTTCTCGCGGACCTTCTCGTAGCGCAGGGCCGGGGTGTAGCCCAGGCCCGCAAGGATGGCGCGCATGCTCTGGGCGTCGTCCACATCGGTCTCGTGCTCGTGGCAGATCTTGGCGCACAGCTCGGCGTTTTCCGGGAGGATATCTGGAGCCATATCCAGGGAGCTGCCCAGGGCCATATCCGCCGTGCACTCGTCTGTGGCGCGCTTCAGGGTCAGGATGAAGCGCCCGGACTTTTCGCGCAGGCGCAGCAGGGTGCCCGTGGCCTTCAGGCTGCGCTGTTCGTCATCGAACACGGTGTTGGACTCGAACCAGCGGCCCAGGCAAAGGGCGTCCAGACTGGTCAGGTGTTGGCGCAGGGCGGCGTGGTCAGCGTCCAGAAATTTGACCTCGATTTCCAGGGACATTTTCCGCTTTTCTCCTGTTGGTGGTGCTGCTAGGGTGTCTAGGACGCGTCAGGCGCGTGGCGTGCTCAAAATCCGGGCCGAAAGCGGCCCTTGGCCTTGCCGGGGCAGGCGGCGTGCGCGGCTCCCACCGGGCGTGGGCCCTGTCCGGCGCCCCCGGTTCGCGGCAGTCTCGGCCTCAGTTCGGGTTGCCCTCGGTCTCGACGATGGGCGGGTGCTGCCCCAGGTCGTAGAAGCCGCGCAAGGCCAGGCCCAGGTCGAAGTGCGGGATGCGCTCGAAGTGGATGAAGCCGATGGTCTTGCCCTCGCCCATGTCCGAAAGCGCGACCAGCCCGATGGGCACCGGGAAGGGGATGGGCATGGAGGTGATGGCCGCAAGCCTGCTGGCGTAGTGCTGCTTCAGGTAGTCCACCACGCGGTCGCGCTCCTCGGCGGTCAGGGCCTCCAGCACGACCCGGCGGCTGCCCGCAGCCTCCTCGGCCTCGGACATGCCCTGGGCGGCCAGGAGCTTGTCCCAGTCGATGGCCTCTTCTTCCTCGGGGTCCCATGTGTGGCGGAAGAGGTGCACTTCCACGTCGCGGCGGCCCTTGAAGCTCTTGATGGTCATGCTCAGCGCATGGGCGCGGTCGATGGGCAGGTCCTTGCCCCCTTGGATGATCTGAATGTCCACGTGTGCCTCCGGAGTCTGGTGTGCATGCAATGTAGTTGGTTTGTCCCCCGTATTCAAGGGGGCCATGTCGGATGGATACTAGGCGGTGATCATGACCAGGCCCTTTGAGATCGTCAGCGACTTCACGCCCAGGGGCGACCAGCCCCAGGCCATTGCCGAGCTGGCCGCCAACCTGCGCGCCGGGGTGCGCCATCAGGTGCTGCTCGGCGTCACCGGCTCGGGCAAGACCTTCACCGTGGCCAATCTGGTGGCCCAGCTGAACCGCCCGGCCCTGGTGCTGGCCCCCAACAAGACCCTCGCCGCCCAGCTCTTCAACGAGTTCAAGGGCCTGTTCCCGCACAACGCCGTGGAATATTTCGTCAGCTACTACGACTACTACCAGCCCGAGGCCTACCTGCCGCACTCGGACACGTACATCGAGAAAGACTCCAGCATCAACGACGACATCGACAAGCTGCGCCACGCCGCCACCCACGCGCTCTTGACCCGGCGCGACGTGATCATCGTGGCCTCGGTGTCCTGCATCTACGGCCTGGGTTCGCCGGAATACTACGCCAAGATGATCATCCCCGTCGAGGTGGGGCAGCAGATGAGCCTGGAGGCGCTCATGCGCAGGCTGGTCGAGGTGCACTACGAGCGCAACGACGTGGACTTCCACCGCGGCGCCTTCCGCGTGCGCGGCGACGCCCTGGAGCTCATCCCGGCCTACAGCCGGGAGAAGGCCCTGCGCCTGAACTTCTTCGGCGACGAGATCGAGAGCATCCAGGAGACCGACCCCCTCACCGGGCAGGTGCTCTCGGCCATGCAGAAGACCGTGATCTATCCCGGCAGCCACTACGTGTCCGACCAGGACAACCTGAAGCGCGCCACGGACGCAATCCGCCAGGAATTGCAGCAGCGCCTGGCCGAGTTCAAGGCCCAGAACAAGCTCGTGGAGGCCCAGCGCCTGGAGCAGCGCACCATGTTCGACCTGGAGACCATCGACGAGCTGGGCTACTGCAACGGCATCGAGAACTACTCGCGCCACCTGGACGGCCGCGCGCCGGGCCAACCGCCGGCCACGCTCATCGACTATTTCCCGGAGGACTTCCTGTTCTTCGTCGACGAAAGCCACATCACCATCCCCCAGGTGGGCGGCATGTCCAGCGGCGACTTCTCGCGCAAGAGCACCCTGGTCGACTTCGGCTTCCGCCTGCCCAGCGCGCTGGACAACAGGCCGCTGAATTTCGAGGAGTTCAAGGCCCGGCTGGGGCAGGTGGTCTATGTTTCGGCCACGCCCGGACCGTGGGAGCTGGACCAGTCCCAGGGGCTGGTGGTGGAGCAGGTCATCCGGCCCACGGGCCTGGTGGACCCGGAGATCGACATCCACCCGGTCAAGGGCCAGGTGGACGACCTGCTCGGCCAGTGCAAGGCCCGCGTGGCCAAGAACGAGCGCGTGCTGGTGACCACGCTCACCAAGCGCATGGCCGAGGACCTGACCGACTACCTGAACCAGATGGGCGTTGCCGCGCGCTACCTGCACTCGGACATCGAGACGCTTGAGCGCATGGCCATCATCCAGGCCTTGCGGGCCGGAGAGTTCAGCGTGCTCGTGGGCATCAACCTGCTGCGCGAGGGCCTGGACATCCCGGAGGTCTCGCTGGTGGCCATCCTGGACGCGGACAAGGAGGGCTTTCTGCGTAGCGCCCGCTCGCTGATCCAGACCTTTGGCCGCGCCGCGCGCAACGCCGGGGGCCGGGTGGCGCTCTATGCCGATCACGTGACCCCGTCCATGCGCCAGGCCCTTGACGAGACGGCCCGCAGACGCGAGAAGCAGCTTGCATACAACGCCGCCAACGGCATCGTGCCGCAGACCATCATCAAGGGCCTGGACAACCTGCTGGGCGCCCTGGCCGCCCATGTGCTGCCGGACGCCGAGGACCTGACCCCGGACGAGCTGCTGCGCGAACTGGACCCGAAACGGCTGAAGAAGGAGATCGCCTCACTTGAACGCGAGATGCGCGAGGCGGCCAAGGAGCTGGAGTTTGAACGGGCGGCGGCCCTGCGCGACAGGGTGCTGGCCTTGCGCGATCGGCTGCTGCAACTGGGGGGAGCGTGATCATGCCGCGGCTCGACATGGCCCGGATCAGGGCCATCAAGGACAAGTGGGGCACGCTGTTCCAGTTGTTCCTGGGTGTGTGCCTCATGTTCCTGGTCTTTTTGGCCGGGCTGTTCGTGTTCATGCGGGTGGAAGGCTGGGGCGTTGTCGACAGCTTCTACATGATGGTCATCACCCTCTCCACCGTCGGGTTCGGAGAGATCCACCCCCTGTCTGAAAAAGGGCGGCTGCTCACGGCCCTGGTCATCATCTGCGGCGTGGGCAATTTCGCCTTCATCGTCAGTTCCTTCACGCGCATGCTCGTGGACGGGAACCTGCACAATCTCTTGTGGAGGCGCAAGGTGCAAAAGCGCATCGATAAGCTGGAGAATCATTACATCATCTGCGGCTACGGGCGCATCGGCCATGTGGTGGTGCAGGAGATACTGAAGGTCAGCCAGGACGTGGTGGTGGTCGAGTCCGATCCGGCCCTGGTGGAGCGGCTCAAGCGCGAGGGCATCATGCACATCGCGGGCGACGCCACCAACGACAAGCTGCTCATCGACGCGGGCCTCAAGCGCGCGAGGAGCATCGTCACCGCCCTCACGGACGAGGCCGCCAACGTCTACGTGACTCTGACCGCGCGCCAGCTCAACCCCAAGATCTCGATCATCGCCCGGGCCAACGACGCCTCGCACATCACCCGGCTGGAGTTCGCCGGGGCCGACAAGGTCGTGCTGCCGCACCTGATCGGCGGGGTGCGCATGGCCCACACCGTGCTGCGCCCCACGGTGACGGACTTCCTCGACTTGGCCGTGCGCGGGCAGATCGACCTGCAATTGGAGCAGCTGGCCATTGGCGACACGTCCGCCTTTGTGGGCAAGAACCTCATGGACTCGAACATCCGCAGGGATTTTGACCTGATCATCGTGGCCATCAAGCGCGCCGAGGGCAACCTTGTGTTCAACCCCGGCCCCAGGGAGGAGCTCTGCGCCGGGGATACGCTGATCACCCTGGGCCGTCAGTTGGACCTGCAGAAGATCAGCGAATTCCTGTGAGCGTGCGGGCATGAGCGAAATTGATCCGGCGGACAATGCGATGACAAATCCGATGACCGATCCGGCTAGGCGCGCGCGCGAGCTGCGCGAGCTGCTGGAGCACCACAACCACCGCTACTACGTGCTCGACAGCCCGGAGATTTCGGACGCCGAGTACGACGCCCTGTTCCGCGAGCTTGCGGCCATCGAGGCTGCGCACCCGGAGCTGGCCGACCCGAACTCGCCCACCCGGCGCGTGGGCGGGCAGGTGGCGGTCGGCTTCGCCGCCCATCACCACGCCTTGCCCATGATGTCTCTCGACAACGCCATGGACCTCGACGAGTGGCGCGAGTTCGCCACCGTGAAGCTGCAAAACGCCCTGCGCGACGCCGTGGCCGAGGTCATCCTGGACGACATCGAGGCTGGCATCGGCCGGGACTTTGTGCTCACGCCGAAGCAGGATGAGCGCAAGGAACTGGCCACAAAGCTGCGTCCCATGATCGACGCAGCGCTCCTGGCCCCGGACGGCGGCGGCTGGTCGGCCCTGGCCGCCGAGGCCGGGCGGCTGGGCGCGCTGCGCTCGCTCTTGCCCATGGTGCGCATGGGCGGGCCGCTGGATTTGCCGGGTCTTGCGCGCCTGGCCCAGGCCATCGGGCCTGCGGTGCGGGCCGAGCTGGGCCGCTTCTGGGCCGAGCCCAAGATGGACGGTCTGGCCGCCGAGGTGGTCTACGAGGCCGGGGCGCTTGTGGTGGCCTCCACGCGCGGCGACGGCGAGGTGGGCGAGGACGTCACGGCCAATATGCGCATGGTGCGCAACCTGCGCGGGCGGCTTTTGGGTGGCTCGCTCCTGGGCGGCGATGGACCTGTGCTTGAAGAATTCCACGTGCGCAACATGCACAAGAAATTACGCAAGGTGCCTGATATCCTGGACGTTCGCGGCGAGGTGGTCATGGGCCAGAAGGACTTTGCGGTCCTGAACGAGGCCCAGGAGGCTGCGGGCCTCAAGCGCTTCGCCAACCCGCGCAACGCGGCGGCGGGCAGCATCCGCCAGCTCGACCCCAATGTGGTGGCCGCGCGGCCCCTGCGTTTTCTGGCCTATGGCGCGGGGCGCGTGATCTGGCCCAAGGTGCCGGAGGGCTGGCCCAAGGTGACGGAAGGCTTGACAGGGGAGGCGCAGGACCAGCCAAATCGCTGGACCTCCCAGTCCGGGATCATGGCCGGGCTGGCGGCTCTGGGCCTGGCATGCGCCCCGGAGGCCAGGCTCTGCGAATCCCCCGCCGAGGTCGAGGCCTTCTATCTGGACCTCCAGGCCCGGCGCGCCACGCTGCCCTTTGAGATCGACGGGGTGGTGGCCAAGATCGACAACCTGGCGCTCCAGGAGCTGCTGGGCCAGACCGCCCGCGCCCCGCGCTGGGCGCTCGCGCTCAAGTTTCCGCCGGAGCAGGCCGTGACGCGGCTTTTGCGCATCGCCATCCAGGTGGGCCGCACCGGGGTGCTGACCCCCGTGGCCGAGCTGGCCCCGGTGCGCGTGGCCGGGGTCGAGGTTTCCCGCGCCACGCTGCATAACGAGAGCCATTTGCGCGGGCTGGACATCCGCGTGGGCGACCTGGTGGTGGTGCAGCGCGCGGGCGACGTGATCCCCCAGGTGGTCGGGGCCGTGGCGAACGAGCGTAGCGGCCAAGAGCAGCCCTTCGTCTTCCCCACGGCCTGCCCGGAGTGCGGCAGCGTAGTGGTTGCGGAGGACAAGGTGACGTACTGCCCCAACCACGCCTGCCCGGCGCGGGTGGTGCTGGGCATCGTGCATTTCGTGTCCAAGGCCGGGCTGGCCATGGACGGCGTGGGCGAGAAGTGGATCGAGAAGCTGGTGGAGAAAAAGGTTATCGAATCGCCAGCCGACCTGTTCGACAAAGACAAAATCAACCCTCTGCGGATGCAGGAGTTTGAGCGCATGGGCGAAAAAAGCGCCGAGAACTTCGTGCGCTCGGTGGACGAGGGGCGCAAGGCCGCCACGCTGGCCCGGTTCATCAGCGCGCTGGGCATTGAGAACATTGGTGAGCAGCAGGCGCGCGAGCTGGCCAGGCAATACCACGATTTGGATGCGCTTTCCCTGGCGACTGAAGAAGAAATAATAAAAATCAAGACGTTTGGTGTCGAAAGGGCCGCGAGCATCCGCGCCTTTTTCGCCAACCAGGGCAACCAGGCCATGCTGGCGCGCTTCCGGGAGCTTGGGCTGTGGCCCACGGGCGGGCAACGGGCCGTCGCCGCAGACCTGCCCCTGTCTGGCCAGACGTTCTTTTTCACCGGCGGCTGGCCGACGTTGCCGCGCCCCAAGGCCCAGGCCCTTGTCGAGCAGCTGGGTGGGGCCTGGACCGGGACCGTGTCGCGCAAGGTGGACGTGGTCGTGGCCGGAGAAAAGCCGACCGAGCACAAGCTGGCCAAGGCCAGGGACCTGGGCCTCCGGATATTGGACTTTCCGCAGTTTTTGGCTATGCTGCGCGAACATGGAATCAAGCCCTGAAAAAGTGGCACCCGAAACACGGCCCCTGAAAATCGGAGAAAGTTATGAACTGTGACGTTGTCATCATGGGCGGCTGCGGCCGCATGGGCGCGACGCTGATCCGCCTGGCCCAGCAGGACCCGGAGCTGGAGGTCAAGGCCGTCATTGAACGGGCCGAGCGCCTGGACGACCTGGAGAATCTGGACTGCGTCGTGTCCCACGACCTGGACGAGGTGCTGGCCAAAACCCCGCGCGCCGTGGTGGTGGAGTTCACCTCCCCGGAGGCCACGCTGGAGCATGTGCGCGATTGCCGGAAGCACGGCAACCCCATGGTCATCGGCACCACGGGTTTGAAGCCCGAGCAGATGGAGATCGTGGCCGCCGCAGCCAAGGACATCCCGCTTCTGCTGGCCCCGAACATGAGCGTGGGTGTCAACGTGCTCCTGAAGATCCTGCCGCAGATCGTGCAGATGCTCGGCCCGGCCTATGACATGGAGGTGCTGGAGATCCACCACAACCGCAAGAAGGATGCCCCCAGCGGCACGGCGCTGAAGCTGGCCCAGTGCATGGCCGAGGCGCGCGGCCTGGTGTACGACGAGGTCAAGCGCCACTGCCGCGACGGCATCGTGGGCGAGCGTGCGCAGAACGAGCTGGGCGTCGTGGCCCTGCGCGGCGGCGACGTGGTGGGCGACCACACGGCGTATTTCTTTGGTCCGGGCGAGCGCATCGAGGTGACGCACCGGGCGCACTCGCGCGAGAACTTCGCCCAGGGAGCCCTGCGCGCGGCCAAGTGGCTGAGCAAGCAGCAGCCGGGCCGCCTGTACAGCGTGGGCGACCTGCTCTAGCTTTTCCCGTTCAGCAAAGACAAAACGCCGGACTCGCAAGGGTCCGGCGTTTTTCGTATCTGAATCTTTGGATTGACTACATTAAGTTTTAGATATTTAATTGACGGAGTCTGGCTTGGCAAATACGAATATCTACAGGAGCAATTATGGAGACATTCCAGATAATCCTCGGAATTTGTGCAATAGCTGCCACCGTATATGGAGCAAGCAGAGGAGCTAAGTGTGGTGTGATTTTGGCGGATGAGAAAGCAAGGAAGAGAAAGAAAGAATCTGACTTCAATGAGATTGAGAACCTACGTAAGGCGTTGCTTGCAGAGATTCTTGTTATTGAAAAAATATATATGGAAGGTATGGGAAATGTAATTGAAGCTCATCCAGAAAATGAATCGTTTTTGTATATATATCCAACTGGGCAACGCTATTTTGTTATATATGAAGAGAATGCACATCTGATTGGACGCATACCTAACGACACTGAGCGAAGCCTTATCGTGAAAACGTACTTACAGGCAAAGGGACTACTTGATAGCTATCAATACAATAACTCAATGACTGAAAAAATGAATTACACACGTGGTCTTGGTCCAGTTATACTCGGGCAAAACTATATTCCAGTGCAGAGTGAAATAGATAAAATGATGCAGTTGTACACTCCTGTATTAAAAAAGCTTCATTTTGAGGTGAAGAGATCAGTCAATGAATTAAAAGATTCACTTGGTATTCCACTCAAGTCTAGGGACTTCACTTAGTCGATCTCATCACCGCAAACACCGCCTCCACCTCGGCCCGCACCCGCGCGTACTGCACCTCCAGCGCCTGGGTCTGGCCGTCCCTGGCCGCGAACTCCATCTCGCGCGCAGCGTCGCGCAGGCGCTCCATGCCCAGCGTGGCCGCCGCGCCCTTGATGGAATGCGTCAGGTAGCGCACCATCTCCAGGTCGGCCTTGGCCACGGCCTCGCCCAGGGCGGCCAGGCGCTGCGGCTCGTCCTCCAGAAAGACCTCGAACAATTTCGCTAGGAATTCCGGATTGGTGCTGCGCATGCGCGCCAGCCAGTCGGCGTTGATTGGCGGGCGGATGTCGGCGTTTTCGGACATGGCTGGGTCGGTCACGGCAGGCTCCAACGGGAAGGCTCGGCGTCACGGACCGTGGCGCATGCACACAGGGTTTGCGAGAACATGGAACCTGTGGCCGGGGGGGGGAGCCTGGGCTGACCTCCCCCCCCCGGGATCGTCGTCACATCGGATCGGCGCTACATCTTGTAGAGCTTTTCGCCGGGCACCATGGCGATGCTGTTCTTCTGCAACAGCTCGATGGCCTGGTCCGTGCGGTCGAAGCGGAAGATGATGATGGCGTCGGCCCCGGTCTGGGTAACAAAGGCGTACATGTACTCGACGTTGATCTTGGCGTCGCGCAGCATGTCCAGGATGTTGTGCAGGCCGCCGGGCTGGTCCTGGACCTTCACGGCCACGACCGTGGTGCGGCCCACGGTGAAGCCGCCGGCCTTGAGGTTCTCCTTGGCCTTGTCGAAGTCGGAGACGATGAGCCGCAGGATGCCGAAGTCCGAGGTGTCGGCCAGGGACAGGGCGCGGATGTTCACGCCGGACTCGGACAGGATGCGCGTGACCTCGGCCAGCCTGCCGGCGCGGTTTTCCAGGAAGATGGAGAGTTGATCAACCTTCATGACATTCCTCGCTTGATGTGGTGGCACAGGGTTCGCCCAATCAGGCCTGTTCCTTGCGCATGTCGATGATGCGTTTGGCCTTGCCTTCGCTGCGTTCGATGCCCTTGGGCTCCACCAGCTTGCACTTGGCGGTTACTCCCAGGAACTCCTTGATGTTCTTTTCTATCTTGGATTCAAGCCGTTGTAAATTCTTGATCTGGTCGGAGAAGGCGGCCTCATCGACCTCGACGCGCACCTCCATGTTGTCCAGGTTGCCCGAGCGGGTGACGATGAGCTGGTAGTGCGGGGTCAGGCCCTCGGTCTCCAGCAGGATGGTCTCGATCTGCGAGGGGAAGACGTTGACGCCGCGGATGATGAGCATGTCGTCGCTGCGGCCCGTGACCCGCTCCATCCTTGCCGTTGTCCGGCCGCAACGGCAGGGCGCGGTGTTGAGCCGACTCAGGTCGCGGGTGCGGTAGCGCAACAGAGGAATGCCTTCCTTGGTCAGGGTGGTGAAGACCAGCTCGCCCACCTCGCCCGGCTTCATGGGGTCGCCGGTTTCGGGGTCGATGATTTCGGCCAGGAAGTGGTCCTCCTGGATGTGCAGGCCCTTTTTGACTTTGGCGCACTCGATGGCCACGCCCGGACCCATGATCTCGGACAGGCCGTAGATGTCGATGGCCGTGATGCCGAGCTTGTTCTCGATCTCGTTGCGCATGGAGTCGGTCCAGGGCTCGGCCCCGAAAATGCCGATGCGCAGGGGCAGCTCGCGGATGTCGATGCCCATCTCCTTGGCCGCCTCGTTCAGGTGCAGGGCATAGGAGGGCGTGCAGGTGAGCACCGTGGCGCCGAAGTCGCGCAGGAGCATGGCCTGGCGTCTGGTGCCGCCGCCGGAGATGGGGATGACCGTGGCGCCCAGTTCCTCGGCCCCGTAGTGCACGCCCAGGCCGCCGGTGAACAGGCCGTAGCCGTAAGCGTTGTGCACGAAGTCGCCGCTGTGGGCCCCGGCCGCGGCCAGGCAGCGGGCCACCATCTGGCCCCAGTTCTTGATGTCGCGCCGGGTGTAGCCGACCACCGTGGCCTTGCCCGTGGTGCCGGAGGAGGAGTGGATACGCACGATGTTCTCGCGCGAGACTGCGAAAAGCCCGAAGGGGTAGTGGTTGCGCAGGTCCTGCTTCTCGGTGAAGGGCAAAAGCGAGACATCGGAGAGGCTCTGGATGTGCTCGGGCTTGACCCCGCGCTCGTCGAGCTTTTTGCGGTAGAAGGGCACGTTTTCGTACACGCGCGCCACAAGATCCTGGAGCCTGCGCAGCTGGAGCTTTTGCAGCTCCTCCCTGGGCAGGGTTTCGTTTTCCACGTCAAATATCATGGCTGTCCTCCTGGGATGGTGCAAAACGGATTCGTGCGCAGGACTTCTGGCGGCCAGCGGCCTGCGTCGCCCACTTTGGCCTCGTCGGCCGCAATGAAACGGCCACGGGCGGATGCCGTGGCCCGAAAGCGCCGGTTCAACCTGTTCGGACCCGAACCGGGCTCCTGCGCTGCGCAAGCGGAGCCCGGAAACGCCATTGGCGGCGTCGGCGGCGGTCGCTCAGCCTGTGACGTGCATGCCCGAAACTCGGCACTGCGTCAAGGTTGCGCGGGGGTTCTTGTCATCGCCTGCGCCCGGGCGTATCGTTTTCGGTCAGAGGAGAAACGGGTGATGCAGCAGTTCGTGGCCGGGGTTTTCGTCCTGGTGTACCTGGGCATGATCTTTGGCGGGCTGCCGGGCCTGGCGCTGAACCGCACCGCCGTGGCCCTGCTCGGGGCCATCGCGCTGTTGGCCGGGGGCGCGCTCACGTCCGGGCAGGCCTGGGCCAGCGTGGACATGCCCACCATGAGCCTGCTTTTCGGGCTCATGCTCGTCTCGGCCCAGCTGCGCCTGAGCGGCCTCTACGACCTGCTGGCCCGACGCATCGCCGGGGCCCAGGTCTCGCCCCCGCGCCTGCTGCTGTTGGTCATGGCCGCCGGGGCCGGGCTCTCCGCCCTGCTCGTCAACGACATCGTCTGCCTGGCCATGACGCCCATCCTGGCCGAGGGCTGCCTGCGCCGGGGCCTCAACCCCGTGCCCTTCCTCATCGGCCTGACCTGCGCGGCCAACATCGGCTCCGCCGCAACGCTCATCGGCAACCCGCAGAACATGCTCATCGGGCAGGTGGGCAACCTGCCCTTCGGGGCCTATTTCCTGGACGCGTTTCCTCCAGTGCTGGGCGGGCTTGTGCTGTCCTGGGGCCTCATCGTGGCCCTGTCGCGCCAGGATTGGCTGCTTGCGCGCAGCGTTGCCCCGGTGCCTGCGGTGGAGCACCGCCTGTGGCCCATGCTCAAGGGCTGCCTGTTGCTTGCGGCCACGCTCGCGGGCTTTTTGTGCACGTCCATCCCGCGCGAGGTGCTGGCCCTGGGCGCGGGCGCGCTGGTGCTGGTGAGCCGCCGCACGCAGTCGCGCCGGATCTTCGCGCTGGTGGACTGGGAGCTGCTGCTGCTGCTCCTGGGGCTGTTCGTGGTCAACCACGCCCTGGCCGCCGCCGGGCTGCTGGACGCCATGTACGCCGCCGTGCGCGGCCTGGGGGTGGACATGGCCCGTCCGGGCTGGCTGTTCGGGGCCTCGGCGCTCCTGTCCAACGTCATCTCCAACGTGCCCGCCGTGATGCTGCTTCTGCCCGCTGCGCACACGCCGCAGGACCGGCTGCTCTTGGCCCTGTCCAGCACGCTGGCCGGGAACCTGTTCCTGCTCGGCAGCATCGCCAACCTGATCGTGGCCGAGCAGGCGGCCCGCCTCGGCGTGTTCCTCACCTGGCGCAAACACCTGCGCCTGGGCCTGCCGGTGACGCTCTGCACCTTTGCCGTGACCGCGCTGTGGCTGTGGCTGCGCTGGGGCGGGCTGTACGTGGCGGCGCGGCCCTAGCCGTTGCAGCCCTGCCGCCGGGCTTAAAGTTTCCCGACGGCCACGCCAATCTCCTCGTGGCCGGGCAGGCGGCCCGGCTCGGCGCGTTCCGCGCCTGGCTCAGGCACCTGGATCGGGTCTGGGATTTGGGCCTGGGCCTGCCGCTGGCGCTGACCACCTTTGCGGTGACGGCCCTGTGGCTGCGCCGTGGCGGGCGGGCCCTTGGCGCGCGCATTGCGCTACAGCGGCGATTCCAGTACAAGGACCGCAGAAACGCGCCATGTTGCGCCAACGGGGGAATATGAAGAAGAAAAGCGTACTGCCGATGACGCCCGGCCTGCCCACGGAAGAAAAAGGCCTGCTCCTGGCCCGCATGCTTGATGAGAAGCAGGGCGAGGAGATCGTGTTGCTCGACGTGACCGGCGTGTGTCCCATCGCCGAGCAGATCATCATGGTCACGGCCAAGGGCCAGCGCCACGCCCAGGCCTTGGCCGACGCCCTGCTGCACCTGGCCAAGGAGCGCGGCATCGCCTCCCTGGGCCTGGAAGGCTACCAGACCGGCAGCTGGATCCTGCTCGATTTCAACGACATCATCGTGCATGTCTTCCAGGAGGACCTGCGCAGTTTCTACAACATCGAGGGCCTGTGGTCCGAGGGCCGCCGCGTGGACTGGTGCGAAACCCAGAGCTCCGATCAGGGCGTTGGCCAAAACGCCGACCGGAGCGTACACCAGTGAAGCCCGCGCAACCGATCAGCCCGACACGCCCGGCATGCCCGATCCCGACCCTGCTGCTGATCCTGGACGGCTTCGGCTGTGCGCCAGGCGGTCCGGGCAACGCCGTATCCCTGGCCAGCACGCCCAACCTCGACGCCCTGTTCGCGCGCTACCCGCACACCGAGCTGGCCTGCTCGGGCCGGGCCGTGGGCCTGCCCGCCGGATTCATGGGCAACTCCGAGGTCGGGCACATGAACATCGGCGCGGGGCGCATCGTCTACCAGGACATGACGCGCATCGACATCAGCATCGAGGACGGCAGCTTCGTCAGGAATCCCGTGCTGCTGGAGCTCTGCGCCCAGGCCAAGGCCGGCAGCGGGCGGCTGCACCTCATGGGCCTTGTGTCCGACGGCGGCGTGCACAGCCACCAGAACCACCTCTACGCCCTGGTGGAGCTGGCCAAGGCCCAGGGCCTGACTGAGGTGCACGTCCACGCCTTTCTGGACGGGCGCGACACCCCGCCCTCAAGCGGCCTGGACTATGTGCGGCAGCTGGAAGCCAGGCTGGCCGCCATCGGCCTGGGGCGCATCGCCTCGGTCATGGGCCGCTACTACGCCATGGACCGCGACAAGCATTACGAACGTAACGAGCTGGCCTATCTGGCCCTGGCCTGCGGGCAGGGCAGAGTGGCGGCCTCGGCCCGGGAGGCTGTGGAAAGCGCCTACTTAAGCGGCGAGACCGACGAGTTCGTCAAGCCCTGCCTTATCGCCGGGCCAGGCGGCCAGTCCACCGGGAACACCGACACCAGCGGCACCATCGGCGACGGCGATGCCCTGTTCTTCTTCAATTTCCGCGCGGACCGCGCCCGGCAGATCAGCCGCGCCTTTTTCGAGGACGATTTCGCGGAATTCGCGCGGCCAAAGCGGCCCAGGCTTGCCGGGTTCGCCAGCATGACCCGGTACGAGTCCGGCTTCCCGCTGCCCGTGGTCTCCCCGCCGCAGTCCCTGGACGGGTTCCTGGGCCAGGTGGTGAGCGGACTGGGCCTGAAGCAGCTGCGCATCGCCGAGACCGAGAAGTACGCCCACGTGACCTACTTCCTCAATTGCGGCGTCGAGGAGCCGGTGCCGGGCGAGGAACGCGTGCTGATTCCGTCCCCGCGCGAGGTGGCCACCTATGACCTCAAGCCGGAGATGAGCGCCTGCGAGGTCACGGACACGCTGCTGGCGCGGCGCAAGGGCTTCGACCTCTGTGTGTGCAACCTGGCCAACCTGGACATGGTCGGCCACACGGGCGTCATCCCGGCGGTCATCCAGGCCTGCGAGACCGTGGACGCGTGCGTGGGCCGGATCGTCGCGTCCTTTCTGGCCGACGGCGGCCAGGTGTTCCTGACCGCGGACCACGGCAACGCCGAGGAGATGCTCGACAGCCAGGGCCACACCCAGACGGCCCACAGCCTCAACCCCGTGCCGCTTGTGCACATCGACGCCAATGGTGGCCGCAGGCTCAGGCCCGGCAGGCTGGGCGACATCGCTCCGACCATCCTGGACTCCTGGGGCCAGGCCCAGCCCGCGAGCATGACCGGCGCAAGTCTTTTCAAGGGGGAGTCATGACCAAGCCGCTGACGCCCGTGCGCCCCATGGGCATGGAGATCGTGTTTTTGTACCCCTGCCCGCACTGCGCGCGCGAGGTCACGCTCATCGCGCCCACGCGGCCGAGCATGGCCCAGTGCGACGCCTGCCGCAAGAATTTCCCCATCGTGCCTGTGGACGACCGCACCCTGCGCTACTTCAAGATTATGCTCAACGGGGGCAAAGCCGCCATCGACCCTGATTTTCTGTAATCGACCCTGATTTCCTGTAGCCGTTTCGCCCCCGAAAGGTTTGGGGCCACGCTGTTGTGCAGGAACGTGCAGGGTGTGCAGCGGATTTGTGCGACATTTTGCGCGGAACAAATCATGCTGCAAATTCAGCAGGTAGAAAAAGTCTGATTTTGTCTTGACTTTATCAAGGCTCGAAAGCGGGCCAAAAGACGTGTTTCCGGCGGTCTTTTCAGGGCGGGTTAGGGCTTTCTGCGGGCCAGGAAGAAGCGCTTTAAGAGCGCGCCGCAGTCCTCGGCCATTACGCCCTGGAGAATCCAGGGCCGGTGGTTCACAAAGGGCAGGGTGCGGGCGTCCAGGTTGGAGACGAGCGCCCCGGCCTTGGGGTCTGCGGCGGCAAAAACCACTCCGGCGATTCTGGCATGGATGAGCGCGCCCACGCACATCAGGCAGGGCTCCAGGGTCACGGCCAGGATGCAGCCCGTGAGCCGGTGGTTGCCCAGCTTTTGCCCGGCCTCGCGCAGGCAGAGGATTTCGGCGTGGGCCGTGGGGTCGCTGAGCGCGATGTTGCTGTTGTGCCCGCGGGCCAGAACGCGGCCGTCCGCCGCGATGAGCACCGCGCCCACCGGGGGTTCGTCCGCGCGCGCGGCGGCGCAGGCCTCGGCCAAGGCCAGGGACATGAGCGCCCGCCACGAGTCGTGTCCGGGCGGGCGTTCAAGCGGCAGGGCATCTTGCCGGGCCTGTTGCATAAAGCGCTACAGCGCCTTGAGGTAGCGCACCCCGCCAGCCAGCAGGGTCAGGCCCAGGGGCGAGGTCTCGCCACGGGTCCAGGCCGGGTGGTTGCAGGGGTGGTTGTAGGCCTCGGGGTGGGGCATCAGCCCCAGGATGCGGCCCGTGGGGTCGGTCAGGCCTGCGATGGCGTTGGCCGAGCCGTTGGGATTTTCCGGGAACTGCATTGTGGCCACGCCCGTGGCCGGGTCGATGTAGCGCAGGGCTACGAGGTTGGCGGCCTCCAGCGCGTCGAGGGTGGCTTGGTCCTGGGGCACGATCTTGCCCTCGCCGTGGCGCACCGGGGCCTCCAGGATGTCGATGTCCTTGGTGAACACGCAGGGCGAGGCCGGGTTGGCCCGCAGGGTGACCCAGCGGTCCTCGTAGCGGGCGGAGTCGTTGTGCGACAAGGACACCTGGCGCTCGAAGTAGCGGCCGCCCAGGGCGGGCAAGAGGCCCAGCTTCACCAGCAGCTGGAAGCCGTTGCAGATGCCCAGGATCAGCCCGCCAGCGGCGAAAAAGGCCTTGAGCTGGTCCAGCACGTGCTCGCCGCCCGTGGTTTTGGCGAAGCGCCAGCGCAGGGCCGCCGCCTGGGCCGAGCCCAGGTCGTCGCCATCCAAAAAGCCGCCGGGGAAGATGAGAAAATTATAGTCCTCCATGCGCACATGGCCGGAGGCGATGTCGGAGAAATAGGCGATTGTGGCCTCGTCGGCCCCGGATTCCCGGGCTGCGTGTGCTGATTCCTGTTCACAATTGGTGCCGTATCCGGTAAGAACAAGTGCTTTGACGCGGGCCATGAACTTCCTCCATTGGGACGTGTCGATGCGGGCGGTTTCAGGTTTGGCCCGCGAGAAACGAGAGAATACGTGCGCCCGCGCGCGGCGTCAACACGCGTGGCGCCGCCAAAGGCATGACACATCAACGAGAAGTAGGCAGAAGGGGTGTTTGCATGAAGACCAAGTTCATATTCATCACCGGCGGGGTGCTGTCTTCCCTGGGCAAGGGGCTGGCTGCGGCGTCCATTGGCGCGCTGCTGCAAACGCGCGGCCTCAAGGTGACCATCCAGAAGCTCGACCCCTACATCAACGTGGACCCCGGGACCATGAACCCCTTCCAGCACGGCGAGGTCTACGTCACCGAGGACGGGGCCGAGACCGACCTCGACCTGGGCCACTACGAGCGCTTCCTGGGCATCCACATGAGCCAGAGCAGCAACTACACCTCAGGCAAAATTTACGAGACCGTCATCAACAAGGAGCGCCGGGGCGACTACCTGGGCGGCACCGTGCAGGTCATCCCGCACATCACCGACGAGATCAAGCGCTGCGTTTTGAGCGTGGCCAAGGACGACGAGGACGTGGCCCTCATCGAGATCGGCGGCACCGTGGGCGACATCGAGGGCCTGCCGTTTCTGGAGGCCATCCGCCAGCTCAAGAACGACCTGGGCAAGGAGAACGTCCTCTACATCCACCTGACGCTCGTGCCCTACATGCGCGCTGCGGGCGAGCTCAAGACCAAGCCCACCCAGCACAGCGTCAAGGAGCTGCGCAGCATCGGCATCCAGCCGGACATCATCCTGTGCCGCTCCGAGGTGCCGCTGCCTGCGGACCTGCGCGACAAGATCGCGCTCTTCTGCGACGTGGACCGCGACGCCGTGTTCTCTGCCGTGGATGTGAAGAGCATCTACGAGGTGCCCATGGAGTTCTACCGCGAGGGCGTGGACCAGAAGATCGCCATCCTCTTGAAGCTCCCGGCCAAGAACGCCGAGCTGGACTCCTGGAAGGAGCTGAACCGGCGCATCAACAATCCCAAAGGCCGCTGCCGGATCGGCATTGTCGGCAAGTACGTGGACCTGAAGGAGGCCTACAAGAGCCTGCACGAGGCCTTGATCCACGGCGCGGTGTTCAATGAGGTCTCGGTGGAGCTGGAGTACGTCAATTCCGAGGAGATCACGCCCAAGAACGTGGAGAAGCGCCTGAAGAACCTGGACGGCATCCTGGTGCCCGGCGGGTTCGGCTCGCGCGGCATCGAGGGCAAGATCACGTCCATCAAGTACGCCCGCGAGAACAAGGTGCCGTTTTTCGGCATCTGCCTGGGCATGCAGTGCGCGGTCATCGAGTATGCGCGCAATGTGCTGGGCCTGGACAAGGCCAACTCCCAGGAGTTCGACGAGTTCACCCCGGACCCGGTGATCTACCTGATGACCGAGTGGTACGACTTCCGCACCAAGAAGGTCGAGAAGCGCGACGGGGCCTCCAACAAGGGCGGCACCATGCGCCTGGGCTCCTATCCCTGCAAGATAGTCAAGGAGACCAAGGCCATGGAGGCCTACGGCGAGAGCAAGATCGAGGAGCGCCACCGCCATCGCTACGAGTTCAACAAGAAGTACGCCGAGGCCCTGCACAAGGCCGGGCTGGTGCTTTCCGGCACCTCGCCCGACGAGGAGCTGGTGGAGATGGTGGAGCTGCCCGGACATCCGTGGTTCCTGGGCTGCCAGTTCCACCCGGAGTTCAAGTCCAACCCCATGCGGCCCCACCCGCTGTTCCGCGAGTTCATCCGCGCCGCAACCCTCCAGGCCAAGGGCAGGTAGCATGGTCATGGACTCCGCCGCGCTGTATGCCAAAAGCCTGACAGGGCCGTTCATCCTGGCCGGGCCATGCGTGCTGGAGAGCAGGCAGATGGCGCTCGACGTGGCCCGGGAGCTGGCCGCCATCGCCCAGCGCCTGGATGTGACCCTGGTCTTCAAGAGCTCGTACGACAAGGCCAACCGCACCTCGGCCCTGAGCTTCCGGGGGCCTGGGATGGAGATGGGCCTGGCCTGGCTGGCCGAGGTGCGCGAGGCCACGGGCCTGCCCGTGGTCACGGACATCCACCTGCCCGAGCAGGCCGAACGCGTGGCCGAGGTGGCCGACGTGCTCCAGATCCCGGCCTTTCTCTGCCGCCAGACCGACCTTTTGCTGGCCGCAGCCGAGACGGGCCGCATCGTCAACGTCAAGAAGGGCCAGTTCCTGGCCCCCTGGGACATGAAGAACGCGGCCGACAAGCTGCGCAGCACGGGCAATGGCCGCTTCTGGCTCACCGAGCGCGGCTCCTGCTTCGGCTACAACAACCTCGTGGTCGACATGCGCTCGCTGTCCATCATGCGCAGCCTGGGCGCGCCCGTGGTCTTCGACGCAACCCACTCGGTGCAACTGCCGGGCGGACAGGGCGGAGCCTCCGGCGGGCAGCGCGAGTTCGTACCTGCGCTGGCCTCCGCCGCCGTGGCCGCCGGGGCCAACGGCGTGTTCCTGGAGGTCCACCCGGACCCGGACCATGCCCTGTGCGACGGCCCCAACAGCATCGCCCTGGACAAGGTGGAGGGCCTGCTCAAACGGCTGCTGGCCCTGTGGAGCGTGCCCAATGCCGACTGAGCCCGCAGTGCTTTCAGGCGTTGATCCTGTCGTGGACCCTGCTGTGGACCCTGCTGTTGCCGCCCTGGGCCGGGATGTCAAACTCTTGGTCCTGGACGTGGACGGGGTGCTCACCGACGGCGGGCTGACCTATGACCACGAGGGCAACGTCAGCAAGCGCTTCCATGTGCAAGATGGACTTGGAATAAAGATTGCACAATCCCTTGGGCTTGGCATTGCCGTCATCACCGGTCTGAAACACGGGGCCGTGGAGAAGCGGGTGCGCGAGCTGGGCATCGAGGAGTACCACGCCGGACACGTGGACAAGGTGCCCCTGCTGGAGGGGATTCGCGGCCGCATGGGCTGCGAGCGCACCCAGATCGCCTACCTGGGCGATGACTGGGTGGACGCGGGCGTGATGCGGGCCGTGGGCCTGCCCATGGCCGTGGCCAACGCCCAGCCGGAGATACTGCGGCTGGCGAAATGGGTTTCCAGGATGCAAGGCGGCCAGGGAGCGGTCCGAGAGGCCATCATGTTCCTTCTGCGCTGCCGGGGTCAGTTTGACGCAGCCTGGGAGAAGTGGGGCGGATGAATGCGCAAGTCCTTGGTGTTTGTGGTGCTGATCTTCGTGCTCGGCCTGGCCATCGGTCTGGTGGTCAACGAGCAGCGGAACGGGCGCGGGCGCGCGCCGGAGAAGCCCGTCGCCAAGGCCTCTGATCCTGACGTCATGGCCGAAGATCTTGAACTGGTGCAAGGCGCGGAGGGCAAGGTGCTCTGGCGCGTGCGGGCCAAAACGGCCCAGTACAGCATGGACCAGCGCATCGTGCAGGTTCTGCGGCCCCAGCTCACCGCCTATGTTGGCGCGGAGCGCCAGGAGTTCTTCGTCAAGTCCGACACCGGCGAGGTGAACCAGCAGGGCAACACCATGACCCTGCGCGACAACATCACCGGCCGCTACGGCGCCTTTGTCCTGACCTCGGATGTCTTCGACTACATCGGCGCCATGAAAAAGATTTACCTCAAGGGCAGGGTGGGCGTGAGCAGACCGGATTTTTCCGTCAACGCCACAGCAGTTGAGATCAACCTGGAGACGCGCGTGCTCACAGCTGCCGGCGGCGTCACGGCGGAACTCATTCCGGCCGCCCTGGACGCCATGAAGAAGGAGAAGTCGAAGTGAGGCACGAGCGACATCCGCGCGGGTCGGCCGCCAGCCTTTTTCTGGCCCTGGCCCTGGTTGTCCTGACCGCCGCCGCCGCCCTGGGCCAGAGCTGGGGTGAGGTGCGCGTCGTTTCGGCCCCGACCAACGTGCGCACGATCCGCGACCCGCACTCGCCCCTGGTGCGCACCCTGCAGCCCGGCGAAAAGGTCCGGGTGGACTTTGTGCGCTCTGGCTGGGGCGCGGTGTTCGACCTGGGCGAGGCCCAGCGCGACGAGGCGAAGGCCCTGGGCTTTGCCGATGTGCGCCTGCTCAAGCCCGTTGACCTGGCGGCCCAGCCCAAGGCCGCGCCTGCCCCCACCGCCCCGGCGGAGCCCTCCCGTTCCCTGGCTGCGGCGGAGCCCGCGCAGGTGCGCCAGGTGGAGGCCCGCACCGAGGTCCACAAGGAGCGCTCCCTCAAGTCCCAGGTTGTGGCCGTGCTGGCCCCGGGCGAGCGCGTGCAGACCGGTTTTCTGCGCGACGGCTTCTTTGCCGTGTTCCGCTTGAATGACCACGCCGCCAAGGAGTCCACTGCCGTGGGCTACGTCCCACAAGGCATGGTCGGACCAGCGCCAGCCCAGGCAACGCCGGCCCAGCAGGCCCCGAAGGCCGTTGAGCCCCATGCCGCCGCCGCGCCCAGGCACGAGGGCAAGTCCGTCTCGGCTCCGGAGGTCAAGGGCGAAGTCAAGGGCGAGGCCAAGGGTGAGGCCAAGGGTGAGGCCAAGGACAGCCCGGCGCTTCTGGGCGGGCAGCCCGGACTGAACAAGCAGGCCCCGGTGCGCATCACCTCGGACAAGATGGTGTACAACCAGGCCGAGAACTCCGTGGTCTTTCTGGGCAACGTGCACGGCACCCATACCGACATGGCCATCTGGGCCGAGCGCATCACGGCCTATTTCTCGGACAAGAAGAAGGGCAAGGACCAAAAGCCTCAGGACAATGGTCCGGGCGACTTCGGCGACACCATCGAGCGCATCGTGGCCGAGGGCAACGTGCGCATGGTGGCCAACAAGAACGACGGCGCCTGCGCCAAGCTCACCTACATGGTCGCCGAGGGCGTCATCCGCATGGACGGCAACCCCATCCTGCGCGAGGGCCAGAACACCGTGCGCGGCGACATCATCAAGTTCTACGTCCGCGAGAACCGCAGCGAGGTCTTAAGCGGCGAAAAGCGCCGGGTGGAGGCCATCTTCTACACGCCCAAGGGAGACAAGGAATAGATGGCCGAGCTCATCGCCACCAATCTGTCCAAGCGCTACGGCGACCGCGAGGTCGTGCGGCACATCAACGTGACCCTGCGCGACCGCGAGGTGGTGGGCCTGCTGGGCCCCAACGGCGCGGGCAAGACCACGACCTTCTACATGCTCGTGGGCGTGGTCAACCCGACCACCGGGAACGTGGTCCTGGACGGGGTGGACGTGACCGAGCAGCCCCTGCACGAACGCGCGCGCAATGGGCTGTCCTACCTGCCGCAGGAGAGCTCCATCTTCAAGAAGCTCTCGGTGCGCAAGAACCTGGACGTGATTCTGGAGAACACGCCCATGAGCCGCCCCCAGCGCGAGGCCAGGGCGCTGGAGCTCATGGAGATGTTCAACATCACCAAGCTGGCGCACCAGCCGGCCATGTTCCTCTCCGGCGGCGAGCGCAGACGCCTGGAGATCGCCCGCGCGCTCATCCTGAACCCCAAGTTCATCCTGCTCGACGAGCCCTTTGCCGGCATCGACCCCATCGCCGTCATCGACATCCAGGAGATTATCGCCGTGCTGAAGAAGATGGGCATCGGCATCCTCATCTCCGACCACAACGTGCGCGAGACTTTGAGCATCTGCGACCGCGCCTATCTGGTGTACGAGGGCATGGTCATCCTGGAGGGCAGTCCCGCCGAGATCGTGCAGAGCAGCAAGGCCCGCAAGCTCTACCTGGGCGAGTCCTTCAGCCTCTAGCTTTTCACAAACATCCTGTATTTGCGGGAACATCCCGCAACCCGCCGCGCTTTTCCCAGCCATGTGCACAGAATTGTGGATTTACACAGCCCGTGAAGGTTGGTACACTTTTTTCATGTGGGCCTCGCCTATTTGAAAAAGTACGTGTCCCTGAGGGGTTATCCTTTTTCCCTTGCGGATGAATGAGGCCTGTGGCAGAATAGAGATGCGCGAACTTGCGCGTGGCGTTTGGAAATATCGAATTTTTGACACGACGGATTTTGGAGGCAGCGGTTTCTCGTATGGGTTTGGAGCTTCGCCAACAACTCAAGCTGACACAGCAACTGGTCATGACACCCCAGTTGCAGCAGGCAATCAAGCTTCTGCAGCTCTCGCGGCTGGAGCTGGTTGAGTCCATCCAGCAAGAGTTGATGGAGAATCCCTTTCTGGAGGAGCTGGACGCCGATGTCGTGGACACGGCCCCCAGCACCGACACCTTGGACGACTACGAGGGCGCGCACAACACCGCCGAGAGCCAGGCCAACGAAGAAATCATGCGCAACGCCGACTGGGAGAACTACCTCGGCGAATTTTCCAGCGTCACCAAGCAGTCTCTCGGCCGCGAGCTGGAGGTGCCCGAGGAGGGCCTGTCGCTGGAGGCCCGGCTGACCAGCCGCCCCAGCCTGGAGGGCCACCTCACCTGGCAGATGCGCCTGTCGCGCTTCAGCGCTGCGGAGCTGGAGATCGCCGATGTCATCGTCGGCAACCTGGATTCCCGGGGCTACCTGCAGGCCTCGGTGGAGGACCTCCAGACGCTGCTGCCCGGCGTTGTCAGCGCGGAGGCCGTGGAGTCCGTGATCCGGCGCATCCAGCGCCTTGACCCGGTGGGCGTGGCGGCGCGCACTGTGCAGGAGTGCCTGCTGGTGCAGATGGAGGTTCTCGGCCTCGACGACCCCATCCTCGTGTCGCTTGTGCGCGACCACCTGGAGGACCTGGAGAAGCACCGCTACAAGCCCCTGACCAAGAAGTTCAAGATCAGCATGGAGGGCCTGAAGGAGTACCTGGACCTGATCCAGACCCTGGAGCCCATGCCCGGTGCGAACTTCTTCAGCGGGGAGCCGCAGTACGTCAGCCCGGACGTGTTCGTGTTCAAGAACGGCGAGGACTTCGTCATCGTGCTCAACGAGGACGGCATGCCGCGCCTGCAGCTGAACTCCTTCTACGTGGAGAACATCAAGGCCAAGACCTCCACCGAAAAGGATTATTTTCAGGACAAGATCCGCAGCGCCGAGTGGCTCATGAAGAGCCTGTACCAGCGCCAGCGAACCTTGTATAAGGTCATGGAGAGCATTGTCCGTTTCCAGCGCGAGTTCTTTGAAGACGGCGTGACGCGCCTACGACCGTTGATCCTCAAGGAGGTGGCTGAGGACATCGGCATGCACGAGTCCACGGTCAGCCGCATCACCACGAGCAAGTATGTGGCGACCCCGCACGGCATCTATGAGCTCAAGTTCTTTTTCAACAGCGCGCTGGACCTGGACGATGGGACACAGGTCGGCTCCGAATCGGTCAAGGCGCTCATCAAGCAGCTCATCGGGGACGAGAACGACAAGCGTCCCTTGAGCGATGAGCAGATTGGCGAGATCCTGAAGCAGAAGCTGGAGGTGAACATCGCCCGGCGCACGGTGGCCAAGTACCGCACGGCCATGAACATCGAGTCCTCCTCCAAGCGCAAGCAGATTTTCTAAACCGGCGTCGCCCGCCACATTCCAGGAGGTTGCGAATGAACATCTCTTACGCCTTCAAGAACATTGAAGCTTCCGACCACTTGAAGGAATATGCCGCTTCCCGCTTTGAGAAGATGGGCAAGTTCATCGGCGACACCATTGAAACGGAGCTGCAGATCAACCTGGGCGTGGACAAGTTCCGCCACCAGGCCGAGGTCATCCTAAGCGCCGACAATCTGCATATCTCGGCCTACGAAGAGTCCGAGGACATGTACTCGACCATCGACCTGGTCTCGGAAAAGCTTGAAGCCCAGCTCAAGCGCATGCGCGAGCGCCACAAGGAGCGCCGCCGCGCCGGAACCCCGCGCAGCGCGCGCATGGATGTCATCAGCTTCTCCGACGACACGACCGACACCACGCCCATCATCAAGGAGTCCGATCTCTTCGAGCCCAAGCCCATGAGCATCGACGAGGCCGCCATGCAACTGGCCGCCCTGAAGTACGAGTTCCTGGTCTTCCGCGACGCCGACACGGACCGCGTGAACGTGCTGTACCGCACCAAGACCGGCGACTTCGGCCTCATCGATCCTGGAAACTAGCGATGCGTCTGGGCGAATACATCGACAAGGAGCTGGTGCTCCCCGCCCTCGCCTCCACGGGCAAGGCCGAGGTCCTGGGTGAACTCACCGAGGCCCTGGCCGCCCGTCATCCTGGCGTGGACGCAGGCCTCGCCCTCGCGGTTCTTCTGGACCGCGAGGGTCTGGGCACCACCGGCATCGGCGAGGGTGTGGCCATTCCCCACGGCAAGCTCGCCTCGCTGGAGCGCATCATCCTCTGCGTGGGCCGCAGCCGTAAGGGCGTGGACTTCGAGGCCCTGGACTTCAAGCCCTGCACCATCTTCTTTCTTGTCCTGGCGCCGGAGCAGATGACCGGCATCCACCTGCGCATCCTGGCGCACATCTCGCGCCTCTTGAAAGACGAGCATTTCCGCAAGGAGTTTTTCGAGGCCAAAGACCGCGATGCGCTGTTCGCATTGCTGCAAGGCTACTAGCCGGGTGCCGCCATGATCAAGCCCGAAGCCTTTTCCGTGGTCGTGGTGACCGGTTTGTCCGGCTCCGGCAAGAGCACGGCCTTGAACGTCTTCGAGGACCTCGGCTACTTCTGCGTGGACGGGCTGCCAGTGGCCTTGCTGCCCAAGCTGGTGTCCCTGTTCCTGGACAAGGACTCCCAGCACTGCGGGCTGGCCCTGGGCATGGACTTGCGCCAGCACGACTTCCTGGACCAGTGGAACGACGCCCTGCGTGAGCTGTCGGCCAGGGGCGTGTTCGTGCGCGTGCTCTTTGTGGAGGCCAAGGACGCCTCGCTCATGCGCCGCTACGCCACCACGCGGCGTCCGCATCCGCTGGAGTGCGACAGCCTCGGCCTGGAGCAGGCCCTGACCAGGGAGCGCTCCATGCTCGCGCCCCTGCGCAAGGACGCCGAGCTGGTCATCGACACCAGCGAATACTCCATCCACGACCTGCGGCGCATGATCCAGGAGCGCTTCGTCGCGACCCTGACCCCGGGCCAGGGCATGCGCGTTCATGTCTTGTCCTTTGGCTTCAAGTACGGCGTGCCGACCGAGGCTGACCTCGTCTTTGACCTGCGCTTTCTGCCCAATCCGTACTTTGTGCCGGAACTGCGGCCCCTGTCCGGCAAGGACCAGGCCGTGGCCGACTACGTGTACAAGGCCGAGCCTGGGCTGACCTTTCAGAACAAGCTGCAGGAGTTTCTGCTCTATCTTTTGCCGCTGTATGCCGCAGAGGGGCGCTACCGCATCACCCTGGCCGTGGGTTGCACCGGGGGCCGCCACCGTTCCGTGGCCATGGCCGAGCACCTGTTCGCCACCCTGCGCGACAGCGGCTATTCCGTAACACTTGAGCACCGGCACTTTGATCTCGGCTGACCGGGGAGTGCCAGAACCAGGCGCGGCGCAGTGCCGCGCACGCCAGGCGAGGCCATGACGGAGAATTCGGAAACACAGACCCCGGTCCAGCAGGTGGGCGTGCTCGTGGTCACCCACGGCGAGTTCGGCTCCGCCCTGCTGGACGCCGCACAAATGATCCTGGGGCCCCTTGTCGGCGCTGCCGCCGTGAGCGTCCAGGTGTCCAAGGGCGTGGAGGAGATCCTGGTCGCCTTGAAGGCCGGGGTCTCCAGCCTGGACAGCGGCCTGGGCGTCATCGTGCTCACGGATCTTTTCGGCGGCACGCCCACGACCCTGAGCCTCTCGCTGTTGAAAAGCGGCAACCTGGAGGTTGTGTCCGGGGTGAATCTGCCCATGCTGATCAAGGTTCTGCAATGCCGCCAGATGAAGCTGCCGGAGCTTGCCTCCCAGGCGAGGTCGGCCGGGCAGGACGGCATCAAGGTGCCGGGCGAGATGTTGCGCAAGAAGCCCGCCGGGAGCTGACGCCATGTTCTGGGTACGCGTCGACAACAGACTGATCCACGGCCAGGTGGTGGAGGCGTGGGTGCCCCACATCGGGGCGCGCAGCATCATCGTGGGCAACGACGACCTGGCCAAGGACGAGCTGCAGCAGGAGATCATGTCCCTGGCCATCCCCCGGGCCGTGGACAGCGCTTTTCTGTCCATCGACCAGCTGGTGCGCGACCCGCGCATGACCGGCGCCTCCCGCGAGGCCACGCTGCTTCTCTTCTCCTCCTGCCTGGACGTGCGCCGGGCCGTGGAAAAGGGCCTGCACCTGGATGTGCTGAACGTGGGCAACCTGCACTACGCCAATGGCAAGCGCCAGTTCTCGCCCAGCGTGTCCCTCGGCCCGGACGACGAGTCCTGCCTGCGCTACCTCATGGGCCAGGGCGTGGAGCTGGATTTTCGCTGCGTTCCAAACGACCCAGCGCATGTGAGGTTCGCATGATGGTTGACCTGCAGCTGACCGGACCGGCGTGGTTTGCCGCAGTCGGTTTTTTTTTGCCCTGTTCGCCCTGTGCAGGTTCTCCGTCAGCCTGGGGCTCATTGAGCGGCCCCTGGTCATCGGCCTGTGCTGGGGCCTGGTCTTCGGCAACCTGAATTCCTGCCTGTACATCGCCATCTTCTACGAGCTGCTCTGGCTCGACTTCATCCCGGTCGGCACCTTCATCCCGCCGCACATGACCGCAGCCGCCTTCACCGGGCTGGCCCTGGCCACGTACTTCGGGCTGGACTCGCCTCCGCTGGTGTTCCTGGCCCTGGTCTTCGGCCTGCCCATGGCCTGGCTGGGGGCCAAGCTGGACCGCAACCTGCGCGACCGCCTGAACCGCTCCTACAGCAGGGTTCTGCACTGGGTGCGCAGGCCTGCGGGCGACGACGTGCCGGGCAAGCTCATCCTGCGCACCCTTTTGGGCAAGCTGCTGGTGTCCTGGCTGTTCTTCCTGGTCGGCGCCGGGGTGCTGGCCGTGCTTCTGCAATTCACCTTGAACCAGTATTCCCTGTTCCTGCTCGACCTTGATCTTTCCTGGAGCCAGTTTCTCATCGCCGCCAGCCTGGGCGGGCTGTTGTCCCTGCGACTGCGCAGCCTGTACCTTTCCGTGGGCGTGGGGGCCGTGGCGCTCGGATTTTTCCGGCTCGCTGGCATCTTCTAGCTTGGCAAAGCCGGTTCTTTGTGATAAATGGAACAATCGTCCAATCGGAAAGGACAATTCCAGGCAATACCAATATTTTAGAGGAGGACTTTTCATGGCTATCACCGTTGTTGGTCACAAAAATCCCGATGCCGACTCCATCACCGCTGCCATCGCCGTCGCCGACCTGCTGAGCAAGCGCGGCATGGAAGCCACCCCGGTCATCCAGGGCCCCGCCACCCCGGACGCCGCCTTCGTGCTCAAGACCTTCGGCCTGGCCACCCCGGCCATCGAGACCGACGCCACCGGCAAGGACATCGCCCTGGTCGACCACTCCGACCTGGCCCAGTCCATGGACAACCTGGACAAGGCCAAGGTCCTGTTCGTCGTTGACCACCACAAGCTGGGCGACGTGACCACCCCCAACCCGCTGGAGATGTGGGTTTGGCCCGTGGGCTGCTCCGGCACCGTGATCAAGGCCATGTACGAGTTCTACGGCATCGAGATCCCCAAGGGCATCGCCGGCGCGCTCATGCTCGCCATCCTGAACGACACCGTGCTGTTCAAGTCCCCCACCTGCACCGACGCCGACAAGAAGGCCGTCGAGGGTCTGGCCAAGCTGGCCGGCGTGGCCGACTTCAAGGCCCTGGGCATGGACATGCTGAAGATCAAGGGTTCCGTCGAGGGCATCCCGGCCGTTGACCTGATGAACCGCGACTACAAGGACTTCAACATGGGCGGCAAGAAGGTCGGCATCGGCCAGGTCGAGGTTCTGGACCTTGGCCTGCTCGACAAGATCAAGCCCGCTCTGGTTGAAGAGTGCAAGAAGCTCCAGAAGGACGGCCGCCACACCGTGCTGCTGCTGTTGACCGACATCATGAAGGAAGGCTCTGAGATCCTCGTGGTCTCCTCCGACGCCTCCCTGGTCGAGAAGGCCTTCGGCGGCAAGGTCGGCGGCGCGCTGAACTCCATGTGGGTCGAAGGCTGCATGAGCCGCAAGAAGCAGGTCGTTCCGCCCATGGAAAAGGCCTTCGCCTAACCTAAGCGCTGACCAGCTGATTGGATCATTCGGGCGGGCTCCTGCGGGGGTCCGCCTTTTTTTGCGTCTTCTGTTTGCCTGCGCCACGAAAAACGCCCCGGCAAGCGCATTGGCTGCCGGGGCGTTTCGAGTCGAAGGAATTTCGCCTAGATCAGGCCGCTCTGCTTCAACGCATCCTTGAGCTTGGCCAAGTTGGCGGGCTCCATGGGCACCAGGGGCAGCCGGAACTCCGGGCCCATCTTGCCCATGAGCGACAGCGCGGTCTTCACGGGGATGGGGTTGACCTCCAGGAACATGGCCCGGTTCACCGGGCTCAGCTCCATGTGCAGGGCCTGGGCCCGGGCCGTGTCGCGTTTGAAGAAGGCGTCGATCATGCCGGACATCTTGGCGGGCATGACGTTGGAGGTCACCGAGATGGTGCCGCAGCCGCCCACGGAGAGCAGGGGCAGCACCGTGAAGTCGTCGCCGGACAGGACGATGAAGTCCGGGCCCAGCAGCTCCACGACCTCGGAGCCCTGCCGGGCGTCGCCCGTGGCCTCCTTGCAGCCGATGACCTCGGGAACCTCGCGCACGATGCGGGCGATGGTCTTGGGCAGCACGTTCTGGCCGGTGCGGCCGGGCACGTTGTACAGAATGATGGGCATGGGCGCCTTGGCGGCGATGGCCTTGAAGTGCGCCACCAGGCCGTCAGGGGAAGGCTTGTTGTAGTAGGGGGTGATGATGAGCGCGGCGTCGGCCCCGGCCTTTTTGGCCATGGCGGTCAGCTCGATGGCTTCCATGGTGTTGTTGGACCCGGCCCCGGCAATGACCGGAACCCGCCCCTTGACCTGATCGACACAGATGCGGATGACCTGGCCCTGCTCCGCGTGGGAAAGGGTGGCGGCCTCGCCGGTGGTGCCGCAGGGCACGACACCGTTGATGCCCTGTTCGATCTGCCATTCGATGAAGGCTCTGTAAGCCTCCTCGTCCACGGCGCCGTTCTTGAACGGCGTCACCAGTGCGGTAAACGCGCCGCGCAGCTGCATTTCATCCTCCTCTGGCCGATTTTCCGCGGCCAGGCTAGTCGGTGCCCATGCTCTGCATGAGCGAGAGCATGTGCGGATCTTCTTGATATTGATCCGTCAACCCGAAAAGGGTCATACGAATATTTTGCTCTTCCGTCCATTTGAAATTGGCGCTCGTGTGATCCGGCCAAGCCAGAATGTCGATGCGGCTCATGGATTTGCCCTGGGCAAAGGCGCGAATCCACAATGTTTTCCCCTTGCCCGCAATGTTGCCCACAAGACCGATGCCGATGCCGGAACCCAGCAAAATGTCCGGCAGGGGGCCGGGGGCGCTGAGCAGCTCCTGCTCCAGATTGTAGCCCCAGGGGCTCATGGCCACCACCAGGTGCGACTTGGCGCGCAGGGTGCGCACCGCCTCCTCGATCTGGCGCAGCAGCTCCGGCGGCGGGCTGGAGGTGGCGTCCGGCAGGGGCGGCAGCAGCAGCACGCCTATCCTGTGCGCGGGGTCCGGTCCGAGCAGGTGCAGCTCCAGGCGGTCCGAACCAACCCAGTTCTTGTGCGGGTGCAGGCCGACCTTGGCCATGGCCGCGCGTTCATAGGGCGAGACAAAGACCAGGTCGTTGCGCAGGAGCTCATAGGCCTTGGCCATGAAATCCAGGCGCTTGCGCGTGGGCGGTTTTGGGGCCTGATATTGGGCAAAGTCATAGGCCCCGGTCAGTATGAGCACCGGAGCCTCCCTGGGCGCGCCCTGGCGAAGCGCATTCTGAAACGTGGCCCGCCGGGCCAGTCCGCCTACGGTTTTCCCGCCTCAAGTGGGGCAGGGACGAACCTCGGCTTCCGTGTTGCCGCTGAAGAGCAGGGTCAGCCTGGGTGAACCTGCGTAGACATTCGATGCGAAGGCCAGGACCGCAAAAAGGAAAAGCGTGATGAAGCGCAGCATATTAGTCGTTGATGAATTCCTTGAGTTCCTTGCCCGGACGGAAGAAGGGCAGACGTTTGGGCTGCACCTGGACCACGGTGCCGGTCTTGGGGTTGCGGCCGGTGTAGCCGTTGTAGTCCTTGACCTTGAAGCTGCCGAAACCGCGCACTTCGACCCGGTCGCCCGCGACCAGGGCGTCCTTGATGGAGTCGAAGAATGCTCCAACGATCTTGGTGGCATCGTCGATGTGCAGCTTTTTCTCTTCGGCCAGCGCCTTGATGAGCTCGCTCTTGTTCATGTCCGCTCCGTTTGTTGGCCTGTTGGGTGGGCGGCGCCCACCACCGGTGATAAAGGCTTCCTCGCTTATACCAACCATATGCCTAAAAACAAGGCATTCCGTCAAGGGTTTCGTGCGGTTGCGCCGGGGAGAAATTCCTTCAGGGCCTTGCGCCCGGAGATGGCCTCCAGGTTCTGCTCCCGGTAGTGGGAGATGCGTTCGGCCAGGACGCGGATGTCCTTGATGGCCGGGCATTCCGGGGCGAACCGCGCCAGCGGTGTCTGGGCGATCACCGCCTGGGTCAGGGTGCGGTCCAGGCGTATATGTCCCAGGTGCACCAGCTCAAAACCGAGAAAATTTTTACAAGCCATGTTCAACCGTTGGAAGGTGTCCTGGGCCTCCTTGGCTGTGGCCTGGTTCACCACCACGCAAAAGTCGCGCACGCCGAACTTGGCGTTGAGCACCTTGATGATGGCGTAGCCGTCGGTCAGGGACGTGGGCTCGGGCGTCACCAGCACCACGCGCATCTGGGCCATGCGCGCCAGGGCCAGCACCGTGCCGCTGATGCCCGCGCCGAGGTCGAGCAGCAGGAAGGCGTAGCCCTTGATCAGGTCTGTCAGCGACTCGAACAGGGCGTCGCGCTGGTTTTGGTCCATCTCCACCAGTTCGGGCACGCCGCTGGCTGCGGGCAGGATGTCCAGGCCGTCTTCGACGTGGAGCAGCACGTCCGCAGGCTCCACGCCGCCGCCGAGCAGGTCCTGGAGGTTCTTCTCCGGGGTCAGTCCCAGGAGCACGTCCAGGTTGGCCAGGCCCAGGTCGCAGTCCATGAGCAGGAGCTTGTGGCCCATGTCGCGCAGGCACAGCCCCAGGTTGAGCGCCAGGTTGGTCTTGCCCACGCCGCCCTTGCCGCTCATGATGCACAGGCTGACCGTGCTGCCGGGGTTTATGGCGGCGTTCTGCGGTTCAGGAGCCGTGCCAGGGGTGGTCTCTGGATTGGTGTCGCTCATGTGTCCCCCGACCTCCTGCCGGTGAAGAGGAAATGTTTCTCGCTGGCATGCACCAGCGTGTCCCTGGAGGCCAGGCAGACATCCACGGGCGCGGCCACCTCCAGGCGGTTGCCGCCCAGGCTGCGGGCGTTGTCCAGGGCCGCCGCCGCGCTGGCGATGAGCTCGTCCGGGGTGAGCTCCACGCAGCCGCCGTAGCCCGCCAGGCCGGCCGAGCAAAGCAGGCTTGGTCCGGCCTGCGGGCCATTTCCAGGCGTCTGGGCGCGGATGCGCCGCAGGATGCCGCCGACCATGCGTTCGGCCTCGCCCAAAGATGCGCCGGAGAAGACCAGGGCCAGGCGTCCGCCTTCCAGCACCGCCGCGTGGTCGAAGCCGCGCTTGAGGCTCTGAGCCAGCTCCAGCAGGCGCTGCAAGAGGGCCGTATCGGGCCGGGCGGAACCGTGCGGAATCATGTCGGGCGGGATGATATCGGGCTGGATCAGGGCCAGGGCCAGGGGCACGCTGCAGGCGCGGGAGCGCTCGATCTCCACGCGCAAAAAGGCGCGCGCATCAGGCCGGGCCGTGCCCGCCGCCAACTGGCCGATGGCCTGGGCCAGCAGCTCGGCCCTGGGGGTGGGGCTGCCCAGGGCCACGGCGCACCAGTGCTCCAGGCCGTGGCGCAGGCTGAGGGAGTCCCAGGCCGGGGCGTCGAGCCCCGGTACCACGCGTAGCACACACAGGGAGGCAGGGGCGGGCATGGCTTGCTCCGGGCAATTGGCCTCGATGCTGCGGATTTCATCCAGCAGCGGCGCGGCGGCGGGTTTATGCTGTTTTCTTTTCGGCATGGCTGAAGAGCAGGGTTGCGCGCAAGAATCCGTCCAGGCGGCCGTCGAGCACGGCGTCCACGCTGCTGTCCTCGGCCCCGGTGCGGTGGTCCTTGACCAGGCGGTAGGGCTGCAGGGTGTAGGTGCGGATCTGGCTGCCAAAGGCGATGGCGTCCTTGCTGGCATAGTCGGCCTTTTTGCCGGCCTCCAGCTCCTTGATCTCGCGCTCGTACAGCCGGGCCTTCAAAACCTTCAGGGCGTGCTGCTTGTTCTTGAGCTGGGACTTCTCGTTCTGGCACTGGACCACGATGCCCGAGGGATTGTGGGTGATGCGCACGGCGGAGTTGGTGCGGTTCACGTGCTGGCCGCCGGGGCCGCTGGCGCGGAACACGTCGATGCGCAGGTCCTCCTCCTTCACGTCGATCTCGATGTTCGTGTCGATGTCCGGGTACACGTCCACCGAGGCAAACGCCGTGTGCCTGCGGCCAGAGGCGTCGAAGGGCGAAATGCGGATGAGCCTGTGGATGCCCGCCTCGCCCTTGAGCAGGCCAAAGGCGTAAGGCCCGGTGATCTGCAGGGTGACGCTCTTGATGCCCGCCTCGTCGCCGTAGAGCCGGTCCAGCTCCACCACCTGGAACCCGCGCGACTCGGCCCAGCGCAGGTACATGCGCAGCAGCATCTCGGCCCAGTCCTGGGCGTCGACCCCGCCTGCGCCCGGATGGATCTCCAGGATGGCTGCCGTGTTGTCGTCCGGGCCGGAGAGCAGGATGGACAGTTCGGTCTCGTCGAGCCGGGCCTGGAAGGTGCCCAGATACTCCTCCAAAGCCTCCAGGGCGTCCTGGCCCTGGTCCTCCTGGGCCAGCACCAGCCAGTCGTCCACGTCGGCCTTGGACTGGGCCAGGGTGTCGTACGTGGCCAGGCGGAACTCCAGGCCGCTTTTCTCGCGCAGGACCGGGGTCAACAGCTCGGGCTTGTCCCAGGCGCCGGGTTTGGAGAGCACGCTTTCTATCTCGCGCAGGCGCTCCCTGGACTCTTCATAGTCAAAGGCGCCCCCAAAGGGTTTCGTACTGCTCCAGCAGGGCGGAGCCCAGGGTCTTGAGATCGGCGAATTGCAGCATGGGGGATGGTGTCTCTCTGTGTCTTGGTGTTCAGGTCTGTTGTTGCGTCTGTTTTCAGGCTAGGGGCGCTTGCGCGCTGGTGCTGCGCCGCCCAGGAGGAGCAGGGCCGCGAACAGGGCGGCCAAAAGGCCAGCGCAGGCCAAAAGCGCCCGGTAATACTTGTGGAACGGCGTTATCTGGGTCCGGGCGTGCACCTGCCAGGCAGCGGCCAGGGGCACGAACTGGGGCCCGGCGCGGTGGATGCGCCCCAGGGGGTCGATGAAGGCCGAGATGCCGGTGTTGGTGCTGCGCACGATCCAGCGGCCCTGCTCAATGGCCCGGAGCGCGGTCAGGCTCAGGTGCTGCAAGGGCGCGGACGTGGCCCCGAACCAGGCGTCGTTGCTGATGATGCAGATGAGGTTTGCGCCCTGGGACACGCGCTCCTGCGCCAGTTCCGGAAAGATTGCTTCATAGCAGATGAGCATGCCCACGGCAAGGTCGCCTGTGTAGAGCGGTTTCTGGTCATGGCCGGGAGCGAAGTCGCCCACGCCGTGCACCAGCTTGTCCAAGGGCAGCCACTGGGACAGGGGCATGTACTCGCCAAAGGGCACCAGGTGCTCCTTGTCGTACCAGGTGGGCGCGCTGGCGCCGCTCAGAAGGTAGGCCCGGTTGAACAGGGAGTAGTCGCCGTGGCCCAGGGTGTACGCCGGGGAGCCCAGGAGCAGGGTGGCGTTGGTGCTGGCCAGAAAATCGAGCACCGGCTTGCGCAGCGGGGTGTCGTCCTGGAGGTAGAAGGGCATGGCTGTCTCGGGCCAGATGATGAGCGCGGGCTTGGCCGTGATCTGGATCTTGCGGCTCAGGTCCACGTAGCGGGCCACGGTGGCCGCCTGGTACGAGTTGTCCCACTTGAGGCTCTGGTCGATGTTGCCCTGCACGATGGCCACGGTGCGCGGCTGTGCGTCCTCGGTGTAGGTGCGCAGGGTGAACAGGCCCACGCCGAGCACCAGCAGCGCGGCCACGGCGGCCACGGCGGCGCAGGGCCGGGAGCCGCGGCCGAGCACGGCCCCGCAGGCGATGAGCGCCAGCACCCCGGACAGCCCGTAGGCCCCGATCCAGGACGCCGGGAGAACCACCACGGTCCAGGGCACAAAGGCCGAGCTCAAGGTCAGCCAGGGAAAGCCGGAGAGCAGCGTGGCCACGGCCATCTCCATGAGCGTCCAGGCCAGGCCGAGGAACAAAAGCCCGTTGAGCGGGGTCAACCGGCGCGCGGCCAGGTGCGCGGCCAGGCCGAACAGGCCGAAGTATGCGCCCATGGCCAGGCTGAGCAGCACGGGCAGGGGCAGGGCCAGGAGCCAGTGCATCCCGCCGAAGTGCTCCACCGGCCAGTAGACCCAGTACAGGCAGCCCAGGGCGGCCAGGGAGCCCGCCAGCCAGGCCTGCCGGAAGGCGTCGCGCAGGGTTGCGGCGTTTTGGCCCAGGACCATCAGGCCCGCAGGCAGGAGCAGGGCAGCCAGGGGCAGCTGCGCCAGGGGGTTGGCGTAGCCGAGCCACGCCCCGACCGCCGTGGCCAGGATGAACAGGTGTCTTGGCTGCATGCGGGGTTACTCGGCGCGTTCCACGCGCAGTGTTTCGATGTGTTTGGGGTCGGCCTCGTGCACCAGAAAGCGCCAGGGGCCCAGCGCAAAGGCCTCGCCCTGGGGCGGGATGCTTCCGGCGATCTCGCAGATGAGCCCGCCGATGGTCTCCACCTGCTGCGAATCCAGCTCCAGGCCGAAGCGCTCGTTGATCTCGTCCAGCGAGAGCCGCCCGGACACGAGTTGGCTGCCGTCTGGCAGCACCTGCACGTCTTCGGGCCGGAGGGCGTCGTGCTCGTCGCCGATCTCGCCGACGATCTTCTCCAGCACGTCCTCCAGGGTCAGCATGCCCGCCGTGCCGCCGTACTCGTCGGTGACGATGACCAGATGGCTCTTGCGGCTCTGCATGTCGTGCAGCAGGGTCTTCAGGTTGGCCGTTTCGGGCACGAAGTAGGTGGGCCGGATCAGGCTCGACAGCGCCGGGTGCTGGTCCTGCGGCAGCAAAAGCTGGCCCACGATGTCCTTGGCGTGCAGCACGCCCACGATGTGGTCGCGGTTCTCGCGGTACACCGGGATGCGCGAATGCCCGTTCTGGACGATGAGCTCCGCCGCCTCGGCCAGGGTGCTGTCCATCTCGATGCTGATCATGTCTGGCCTGGGCACCATGACCTCGCTGGCGAGCTTGTTCTCCAGCTCCAGCACGTTGGTCAGGATGCGGATGTCCTCCAGCGGGATCTCGCCCTCGTTCAGGGCCTCCCGGAGGCATTCCTCCATCGGGGTGTCGGATTTGCGGAAGAGGTTGCGAAATGCAGAAAGAATACTGCCTGTTGAGCCTTCGTCCAAGATGTCTGCTCCTGCGGACGGCGCCGTGGTGGAGTTTGTTCGGTTTGTCTACGTAAAATCTAAAGATATTTCGCGCCTGGGTCAATGTCAAGGCTGGGCAGGCTGGGCAGGCCGGGCAGGCTGGGCATGGTCAGCCTGGGCATGGTCAGGCTGGGTGTAGTCCGGCCCCGCGCAAAAGACGCCGGTCTGGTCAGTGCAGCCTGCGCTGGCCAAGCAGGCCCAGCTTGCGCAGGTGGACCTCCAGGCAGATGACCGCCGCCGGGGTGAGCCCGGAGATGCGTCCGGCCTGGCCCAGGGTGGCCGGGCGGATGCGCGTGAGCTTCTCCACGGCCTCCCGCGTGAGGCCGTACACTCCGGCATAGTCGAGGTCCGGCGGCAGGGCTGCGCCTTCCAGGCCCCGGCTGCGCTCCACCACCATGCCCTCGCGCTCCAGGTAGCTGGCGTAGCGGATGCGCGTCTCGGCCTCCTCCAGCACCAGCGGGTCCACCTGGGCCAGCTGCGGCCAGAAGGGCGCAAGATCGCCGATGCGCACCTGGGGCTGGCGCAGAAGCGCGGCCAGGGGCACGGCCTTGCCCGGCGCATTGGCCCCGATGCGCGCCAGGAGGTCGCGCGTGGGCGCGTCCGGGCGCACGCGGATGGCGTCAAAGGCCTCCAGCACCTGCGCCAGGCTGGCCTGCTTGACTTGGAACAGCGCGTGGCGCTGGTCGTCCACCAGCCCCAGCTCGCGGCCCAGCGGGGTCAGGCGCTCGTCGGCGTTGCCCTCGCGCAGGAGCAGGCGGTGCTCCGCGCGGGAGGTGAACATGCGATAGGGTTCCAGCGTGCCGCGCGTCACCAGGTCGTCCACCAGCACGGCCATGTAGGCCTGGTCGCGGCGCAGGATGAAGGGCGGCAGGCCCTGCTGCGCGCAGAAGACGTTGAGCGCGGCCCACAGGCCCTGGGCGGCGGCCTCCTCGTAGCCCGAGGTGCCGTTGATCTGCCCGGCCAGGTACAGGCCCGGCAAGGGCTTGGACTCCAACGTAGGCAAAAGCTGCGTGGGCGGGGCGAAGTCGTACTCGATGGCGTAGCCGGGCCGCACGATGCGCGCCCGCTCCAGGCCAGGAATCGTGGTCAGAAGCAGCTTCTGGATGTCGAGCGGCAGGCTGGTGGAGATGCCGTTGGGGTACACCTCCGGGCTGTCCAGCCCCTCGGGCTCGATGAAGATCTGGTGACGCTCCTTGTCCGGGAAGCGGGCCACCTTGTCCTCCACGGACGGGCAGTAGCGCGCGCCCGTGCCCTGGATCACGCCGGAGAACAGCGGCGAGCGGTCGAACCCGGTGCGGATGGCCGCGTGCGTGGCCTCGTTGGTGTACGTGAGGTGGCAGGGCGCCTGAGGCAGGGGCACGCTGCGGTTCAGGAAGCTGAAGGGCGTGGGCGGGTCGTCGCCGTGCTGCGCGGCCATGACCGAAAAGTCGATGCTCGATTTGAGCAGGCGCGGCGGGGTGCCGGTTTTGAGCCTGCCCAGCTCGAAGCCCAGGCCGCGTAAGGATGGCGAGAGGCCCTGGGCCGCCGGATCGCCCAGGCGGCCCCCGGAAAAGTGCGTGAGCCCGATGTGCAGCAGCCCGGCGAGAAAGGTTCCGGTGGTCAAGAGCACGGCGCGCGCGCGGAACTCCTGCCCCAATAGCGTGCGCACGCCTGCGGCGCGGCCATGCTCGGCCAGCACGGCCTCGGCCATGTCCTGGCAGATGCGCAGGTTTTTCTGGGCGAAGAGGTCTCGCTGGACCACGCGCAGGTACTCGGCGCGGTCTATCTGGGCGCGGCTGGAGCGCACGGCCGGGCCCTTGCTCATGTTCAGCTGGCGGAACTGGATGCCTGCGGCGTCGGCCCAGAGGCCCATGGACCCGCCAAGCGCGTCGATCTCGCGGACCATGTGGCCTTTTGCGAGGCCGCCGATGGCCGGGTTGCAGGACAGGTGCCCGATGCGGTCGATGTTGACCGTGAGCAGAAGCGTGGACAGGCCCAGGCGCGCGGCGGCCATGGCCGCCTCGCACCCGGCGTGCCCGGCCCCGACCACGATGAGGTCGAAGCTGTCGGGCAGGGGGCTGTCCGGCTGGGGAGAGGCTGGAGAAGTCGGCCTGCGCTGCATGGAGGCCTCTGCGCTCCGGTTAGTCGAAAAGCATGGCCGCCATGACCTTGGCGTCCTTGATGCTGTTCTGGATGGATGTGCGCTCGTTGGGCTGGTGGGCGTTGTGCATCAGCGTGCCCCACACCGCGGCCTTGTGCCCGGCGCGGCGCAGGTAGGCCGCCACGGTGCCGCCGCCGATGCCCATGAGCCTGGGGTGGTTGCCGAACACGGCCTTGACGCTGCGCACCAGCCTGGTCACGACCTCGCTGTCCGCCGGGGTGGGCGGGGCGGCCTGCTCGCGCTGCACGAACTCGTAGCTGATGCTCACGCCATAGTCGCGCTCCACCTGGTCGCCGAAGCCCTTGATGGCCGCGAGGATCACGTCCAGGTCGTAGCCGGGCATGACCCGGCAGTCCAGGTAGAACACGTCGCGGCCGGGGATGGTGTTGATGTTCTCCACGTTGGCCTCTTTCTTGGTGGGCTCAAAGGTGGAGTAGGGCGGGTTGAACAGCGGGTCGGTGCGGTCGAAGAGCTGGCGCAGCTTGGGTATCTGCACGATGAGCGCCGAGGCGGCCACCAGGCTGTTGATCCCGGCGTCCGGCGTGCTGGCGTGGCACTGCTTGCCCTCCACCACGACCTTGAGCCAGAACATGCTCTTTTCGGCGATCTCGATCATTTCCGAGGTCGGCTCGCCAAAGTCCGGCACCAGGAACAGGTCGTCCGGCCCGAAGAGGTCGGCGTGGTGCTTGACCACGTACTCCAGGCCGTACTTGCTGCCGGTTTCCTCGTCGGCCACCAGGAGCACCCCGTAGTTTATGGGCGGGGTCAGGCCCTGGTCCAGCAGCGCCTCCGCCACCAGAAGCGAGCAGACGATGCCCTGGTGGTTGTCCTCCACGCCCCGGCCGATGAGGATGTCGCCCTCGACCTTCAGGGTGTACGGGTCGGAGTCCCACAGGGCCAGGTCGCCGGGGGGCACGATGTCCGTGTGCGAGATGACCCAGAAGGTCTTGGAGGCGTCCGCTCCGGGCACCACGGCGGCCAGGCTGGGACGGTAGCCGCAGGGCACGGCCGGGTCCGGGGCGCGCAGCTCGCGCACCTTGGCGAAGCCCATGTCCCGCAGGTAGCCCTTGAGGAACTCGGTCTTGTCCTTTTCGCCAGAGCCGCCGTTCATCGGGCCCAGGGCAGGAATGGCCACCAGTGCGCGCTGCAGGTCGATGACCATCTTGGACTGCGCTTCGATGTGCCGGGTGAGCTGGGCAAGCATGGCGGGCTCCGTGTTGGCGACAGAGATTGGACGCATGGCCTGCGCCGAAAACAACAAGGCGGGGTTGCCCCCGCCTTGTCTTGACTTCTGGTTAGCGGCCCCTGGCGGCGCGCTTGGACGCCTTCAGCGGGTTGACCTTGGTCTTGCCCTGCACCACCGTGCCCTTGACGTGGGTGGCGAAGTTGCAGATGCCGTGCGTCCACTTGGTGGCCGGTTTGGCGTAGGTGGGACAGTAGGAGGCGCTCTCAAACTCGGTGATGCGTTCACACCCGGTGCAGTTCTCCACCACGGGGCTCATGATGACGCCCTTGAAGGACAGGCCTTCAGCGGTCATGACCGCGCCGTCCAGGGGGCTTGCCTTCTTCTTGTCTTCAGCCATGGGAATCTTCCTCCTTGCCTGGCGCGGATGCCGCTGCCAGGGTGTCATCGTAAAAATTAGAGAGAGGGTGTTTATGCATACGCACCCTGGTTTGTCAAGCCCGCCCGGTCCGGAAATCGCTGGCCGGTCCGGGTTCAGGCAAACGCCTTGATGGTCCGGATGAGCACATCCGTGACCTTCTGGGCGTTCTGCGTGAAGATGGCCATGATCTCGTCCCAGGTCACCGGGGCCTCGTCGGTCTTCCAGCAGTCGTAGTCCGTTGACATGGCCACGGAGGCATACGGGATGCCCGCCTCGCCCGCAAGGATGGCCTCGGGCGCGATGCTCATGTTGATCACGTCCGCGCCCCAGAGGCGGAACATGTTCGATTCCGCGCGGGTGGAGAAGCGTGGCCCCTCGATGGTGACCACCGTGCCTTTTGTGTGGTGGGCTATGCCCAGCTCCTGGCAGGAGGCGTTGAGCAGGGCGCGCAGCTTCTCGTCAAAGGGATCGGCCAGGGGCGTGTGCATCGGGTCGTGCGGGGCAAAGGTCTCGTGGAAGGTGGTGATGCGGTGCTTTGTGAAGTCGATGAACTGGTCCAGGACCACGAGGTCGCCCCGGCGGATATCCTCGCGCAGGGAGCCCACGGCCGTGGTGGTCAGGATGCAGTCGCAGCCCAGGTCTTTCAGCACCGAGATGTTGGCGCGGTAGTTGACCTGGGTGGGCGGGATGGTGTGCTCGCGGCCGTGCCGGGCCAGCAGGTGGACCGTGTGCGCGCCCATGCGGCCCGTGCGCACGGGAGAAGAGGGCGCGCCGTACCGGGTGCCGAGCTTGATGTCCTTGGGGTCGTGCAGGATGTCCGGGTTGTCCAGGCCGCTGCCGCCGATGATGCCGATGTTCGCCATTGTGCCTGCCCGCGTCTAGAGCTTGAGCAGGTACTGGTGGGGAATGCCCTCAAGCTTGCTCGGGCCGTCGAGGAAGCCCAGCTCGATGAGGAAGCCGATGCCGGCCACGTCGCCGCCGGACTGCTTCACCAGCTGGATCATGCCGCCCGTGGTGCCGCCGGTGGCCAGCAGGTCGTCGATGATCAGCACCTTGTCGCCCGGGACCACTGCGTCCACATGCATGCTCAGGGTGTCTGTGCCGTACTCCAGTTCGTAGGTGACGGAGGTGGTCTTGTAGGGCAGCTTGCCGGGCTTGCGCACGGGGATGAAGCCGATGTTCAGCTTGTAGGCCAGGGGCGCGCCGAAGATGAAGCCGCGCGCCTCCGCCGCCAGGATCTTGTTGGCGCCGCTGTCCTTGTAGCGCTCGGCCAGGGCGTCGATGCTGTAGCTGAAGGCCTTGGGGTCGGCCAAAAGCGGGGTGATGTCGAAGAAGGTGATGCCGGGCTTGAAATCAAGAACGTCGCGGATGTATTTGCGCAGGTCCATGCTTGGGGCTCCTTATGTGAATGATATGGGGTTCTACTGAGTCTCTAAAGGAGTTGTCAACCGTCTGGGCAGTTGCTACGATGAAAGGATGACAGGAACACGCACATGCCCCTAGGCGGGCCCGAGGGCAGGGGACGGAACGCGTCCGCCAAGCGCAGCCTGGGGCAGAATTTCCTCACCGACGCCAACATCGCCCGCAAGATCGTGGACAGCCTGGACATCCGCCCCGGCGACAATGTCTTGGAGATCGGGCCGGGACGCGGCGCGCTCACGCGGCACATCCTGGACCGGCAGCCGGGGCGGCTGGTGGTGCTGGAAAAGGACGACGACCTGGCCCAGGCCCTGGTCGAGCGCTGCCCCACCATTGAATTGATCGCGGGCGACGCCCTGCGCTTCCCCTGGCCGACCCTGGAGCCCGGGGCCGGCTGGAAGATCGTCGGCAACCTGCCGTACAACATCGCCTCGCCGCTCATCTGGGACATCGTGAGCCAGGCCCGGTTCGCCTCGGCTGTGTTCATGGTGCAGCTTGAGGTGGGGCAGCGGATCAAGGCCCCGTACGGGGGCAAGGAATACGGCGCGCTCAGCGTCTGGGTGCAGAGCCATGCCCGGGTGGAGCTTCTGTTCAAGGTGCCGCCGCAGGTTTTTCAGCCCAGGCCCAAGGTCACCTCGGCCGTGATGCGATTTTTTTTGCTGCCGCAGCCGCCGGAGCCACAGGCCGCCCAGGCCCTTGCGGCAACGTTGCGCATGTGCTTCCAGCAGCGGCGTAAGCAGCTGGCTACCATATTGAAATCAAAAGAAATTGAAGGTGCGGACAAGCTTCTCCTGGAGCTTGGCATCCAGCCCTCCCAAAGGCCGGAGACGCTTGGGCCGGAACGGTTTCAGGTACTCTCAAATCGTCTGCGGAACAAATTTGGCTCTTGACTTGGGTTTTGCTTTGGTGTTTATCCAGGTTCAGTTGCAGATCAAGGTGGCCGTGAAGAAAAATCTGGTCCCTATGAAACCGTGAATGCGGGTACTGGCAGGAGAGCTTACGTCGGTCGACGGGCGACATTCGCAACACTGAATTTCATCGCAAGTTTGGGATGACCGAGAAGCAAACAGTGACTCACCAATGAGGAGGAAGGAAACATGACGAAGGCTGAGCTGGTTGTCAAAATCGCAGAGAAGGCCAACTTGACCAAGGCCAATGCTGAGCGCGCCCTGAACGCTTTCATCGGGGCCGTCGAGGACGTCCTGGTGAAGGAAGGCAAGCTCACCCTCACTGGCTTTGGCACCTTCCAGGTTGAGAAGCGCAAGGCGCGTGTGGGCCGCAACCCCCGCACCGGCAAAGAGATCAAGATCCCGGCCACCAAGGTCGTCAAGTTCCGTCCTGGCAAGCTCCTGAAGGATGCCGTAAAGTAAATCTGGAGGCCTCCCATGTTGCACGGCGAAACTGTTCACAGCCCCTTGCCTCAGGATCTGCCCTGGTTCCAGGCGGACCACGCCATTTTCTTCGGCGTTCTGTACATCGTGCTGATCGTCATCAGTATCGGCATGGGGTATTGCATCATGAAGTCCTGGTGGGACTGCCGCAGCGGTTCGCACACGGACCACTAGACCAAGGCTTCAGGGCCTTTGTTTTGAGCAAAGCGGACCCATCCGGGCAAACCTGGGTGGGTCCGTGTTTTGCCCTGTCTTCACCGCTTGCAATCCGCAGGCGCATGAGGTAGGCACACTTTTCCGTTGAGCTGATTTCCATAGAGGGGAGGTGATTCATTTGCCCGGTATTTTGTTGGATGAAAGTGACAACTTCGAAATCGCCCTGCGCCGTTTCAAGAAGCAGGTCGAAAAGGCCGGGGTCCTCTCCGAACTGAAGAAGCGTCAGCACTACGAGAAACCCAGCGTCCAGGAAAAAAAGAAGAAGGCTGCCGCCAAGAAGCGCCTGATCAAAAAGATGCGCAAGTCCAGGGTCGAATAATGAGCATCCAGGGACGCATCGAGTCCGACTATATTGTGGCCTACAAGGCCAAAGACACGGTTCGGCTGGCTGTCTTGAGACACCTCAAGACAGCAGCCAAGAACCGTGAGGTTGAACTTTTGCGCCCGCTCACCGACGACGACCTGCTGGACCTCGTTTCGCGCCAGCTCAAGCAGCGCAAGGACTCCATCGAGCAGTACGAGAAGCATGGGCGGGACGATCTCGCCGCAGTGGAGAAGGCCGAGTTGGCCGTGCTGCTCGACTACATGCCCAAGCCCCTTTCCGACGCCGAGCTGGCCGAGGCCATCGAGCGTCTTGTGGCCGAAACCGGCGCACAGGGGCCAAAGGACATGGGCAAGGTCATGGCCGCTCTGACCCTGGGCTTCAAGGGCCGCTACGACGGCAAAAAGGCCAGCGAAGCCGTCCGTTCCAGATTGTCCTCCTAACCAACGGCAGTTCATGGAACCGAGAACCCTGCATCTGCTGGAGTTCCCGAAGATCCTCAAGGAACTGTCGGGCTTCGCCGTCTCCGAACCTGGAGCCTCGGCCTGTCTTTTGGTGCGCCCCTACACCGACGTTTTGTCCGTGCGGCTGCAGCTGGCCCTGCTGGACCAGGCCCTGCGCTGGGTGCGCGAATCCGGCTTCCGGCTGGCCCCCTTTCCCGATTTCGGCGGGTTTTTCCCGGTGCTGGACAACCCCACCCGCATCCTCGACCTGGACGCCCTGTTCGCCCTGTCGGCCACGCTGGAGCAGGGCAGGAACGCCCGCGACCTGCTGGAGCCCTATGCCGATCGCGGTTGGGACGAGCTCAGTGCGGCTGTCGGCGGCGCGCCCTGGCCGGCCTCCACCTGGTCGGCGCTGAGGCGCTGCCTGAGCCAGGAAGGGCACCTGAAGGACGAGAGCTCGCCCGGCCTGTTCTCCGTGCGCCAGGAGATACGCTCCATCCACCAGAAGTGCACCAAGCGCGTGAAGGACTTTGTCCTGTCCGAGAACATCGCCCAGTACCTCCAGGACGATTTCGTCACCGTGTCCTCGGACCGCTACGTGCTGCCGCTCAAGGTGAACTTCAAGAACCGCTTTCCGGGCATCATCCACGACTATTCCCAGACCGGGGAGACCTGCTACTTCGAGCCCATGTTCCTGGTGGAGATCAACAACGCCCTCCAGGAGCTGAAGCGCGAGGAGCGCGTCGAGGAACGCAAGGTGTTCGAATATCTCACCGGCCTGGTGCGCCAGGAGCGCGAGGGCATCGAGGCCAGCTACCGCGGCCTGGTGCAGCTCGACCTGCTCATGGCCAAGGCCCGCCTGGCCGAGGCCATCCAGGCCCGACCGCTCGACGTGGGCCCCGGCCTGCCCGCCCGGCTCATCCAGGCCCGGCACCCGCTTCTGGCCCTGCAGGGCGGCGCCACCCAGCCGCTGGACATCAAGCTGCGCGAGGGCCAGCAGGCGCTCATCGTCAGCGGCGGCAACGCCGGCGGCAAGACCGTGTGCCTGAAGACCATGGGCCTGGTGGCGCTCATGGCCTTTTCCGGCCTGCCCGTGCCCGTGGCCGAGGGCAGCTCGCTGCCCCTGTGGACCGAGGTCTTCGTGGTCCTGGGCGACGAGCAGAGCATCGAGGAGCACGTGAGCACCTTCACGGCGCAGATCCAGTACTTTTCGCGGGTCTGGGAGCAGGTGGGCCCGCAGACGCTGTTTTTGCTCGACGAGTTCGGCGCTGGCACGGACCCGACGCAGGGCGCGGCCCTGGCCCAGGCGGTCATCGACGGGCTGCTGGAGCGCGGGGCCAGCACCTTTGCGGCCACGCATTTCCCGGCGCTCAAGGCCTATGCCTTGGCCACGGACAAGGTCCGCGCCGCCAGCGTGCTCTTTGACCCCAAGACCAAGAAGCCGCTGTTCCGCCTGGCCTACGACCAGGTGGGGGCGAGCATCGCGCTCGACGTGGCCCGTGAGCACGGTCTGCCGCACGCCATCCTCTCGCGCGCGGAGCAGTACCTGCTGCTGGACGGCACGGACACCAGCGCCGTGCTCGACCGCCTGAACGAGCTTGCCGTGCAGCGTGAGCGCGAGAACGACGCCCTGGCCGAGGAGAAAAAGGCCCTGCGCAAGAAGCGCGACGGGCTGGAGGCCCGCTTCGAGAAAGAGCGCGTGCGCGTGCTCGCCGAGGTGCGCGAGCTGGCCCAGGGCGTGCTGCGCGACTGGAAGACCGAGCGCATCGGCCGCAAGATGGCGCTGAAGAAGCTCTCCGAGGCGCGCGAACGCCTGGAGCCGACCCCGGATGCCGAGGCCGAGGCCGTTGTGGCCGCCCTGGACTTCTCGGAGCTCGGGCCTGGGGCGCGCGTGTCGTACCGGGCCTGGAACAAGACCGGGCAGGTGGTGGAAAAGGACGAGCGCAAGGGCCAGGTCAAGGTGGATTTCGACGGGGTGGCCATGTGGGTGCCCTTCACCGAGCTTAGTCTGGATGGCCGCGCCCCGCGTGAGCAGAAAAAGACCGTGCAGGGCTCTGCCGCTGATCTCGGCTTTGCCCCGCGCCTGGACCTGCGCGGCCTGCGCGCGGACGAGGCCCTGGGTGAACTGGCGAAGTTTCTCGACGCCTCGCTTTTGCGCGGGGCCAGCCAGGTGGAGGTCATCCATGGCCGGGGCACCGGCGCTCTGCGCAAGGAGATCCACGCCTACCTGCGCACGCAGCCCTCGGTGGCCTCGTTCGTCCTGGCCAACGAGGACCGGGGCGGAGACGGCATGACCGAGGTGACGCTCAAGTAAGCCGGGCGACGACAGGAAAACGACTGGACAGCGACCGGACGACAACCGAACGACAACCGGACAACGACCGGACAACGACAGGGCAGGCATGGACAACCAGATCATCCAGACGCTCAAGCAGCGGGTGAACATCGTCGACGTGGTGCGTCGCTATGTGGCCCTGCGCCCGGCCTCTGGACGTCAGGTGGGCCTGTGCCCCTTCCACCAGGAAAAGACGGCCTCCTTCAGCGTCAACGAGGCCGAGGGGTTTTATTACTGCTTCGGCTGCCAGGCCGGGGGCGACGTGCTGGACTTCTACATGCGCATCAACGGCCTGGAGTTCAAAGACGCGCTGACCCAGCTGGCCGAGGAGGCGGGCATTGAGCTCAAGGAGTTTCGGCCCGACCCGCAGTTTGACGAGCGCCAGAAGCTCAAGAAGGTCTGCTTGGACATGCACGCCCAGGCCCAGGACTATTACCGGCGCAACCTGGACCAGGTCACGGGCGACGCGGCCCGGTCCTATTTGCGCAAACGCGGCGCAAGCCCGGAGATTGTGGTCGGCTTCGGCCTGGGCGCAAGCCCGGAGGACTGGCACGGGCTCATGAACCACCTGGTGGGGCGGGGCTTCACCCCGGAGCAGGGCGTTGTGGCCGGGCTTTTGTCGAAAAATGAAAAAGGCAAGATTTACGACCGGTTCCGTGGAAGATTGATCTTCCCCATACAGAATATATCGGGCCAGGTCATTGCCTTTGGCGGCAGAATAATTACAGAGGGTGAACCCAAGTACTTAAACAGCAGCGATACGCCCATTTACAAGAAGGGCGAGCACCTCTACGGACTGCACCAGGCCAGGCAGGCCATGACCCGCAGCAAGAGGGCGATCCTGACTGAAGGCTACATGGATGTTCTTTCCCTGGCCCAGTTCGGCTACGCCGACAGCTGCGGCGTGCTGGGAACCGCCCTGACCCAGGACCAGGTGAAGCGCCTGGCCGGTTTCTGCTCGCGCATCGACCTGATCTTTGACGGCGACGGCGCCGGGCGCAAGGCGGGCCTGCGCAGCGCGGAGATGATCCTGCACCAGGGCGTGGCCTGCCGGGTGCTGCTCATGCCCGAGGGTGAGGATGTGGACAGCCTGCTGCACAAACAGGGGCGCGACGGCCTGGAGGCCTGTTTCGAGCAGGCGGCGGACGGGCTGGACTACTGCTTGGCCACGGTCCGAAAGGACTTTGCGCCCAGGGAAATTGTGGCCTGGGCCACTGGATTTTTGGGACATTTGTCCGATAATGCCTTGCGGGCGTATTACCTGCCGCGCCTGGCCGACGGCCTGGGCCTGTCCGAGGAGGACCTGCGCAGGCAGGGCGGCCAGCAGGGCGGAGGTTCATATGCCGGTGGGGCAGGGCGTCAGGATGCGCGCAAGGCCGCGCAACAGCACGTCAAGACGAGGCGGTCCGTTGGCAGCGATGAGGCCAATGACCGCAAATTTATTGAGTTTTCGATTCAGTATCCAGACTACATTCCACACTTGGCAAAGCGTGGGCTGTGGAACGTTCTTTCCACGGATTGGGGCAGAACGTTATGGCAGCGTTTGTCACTAGAGCGCTTCAATGATGTCGCCGCTACCCTTGGTGAAGATGATGCCAAAATGTGGCGCAATGCTATCGAAAAGCATCCTCAACTGACAGGGGAAGAGTTGGCGGACCACTGGGAGAGCCTATGCACCTGGATAGACAAGCAACATAAGGAAGTTAGACGCAAGGAACTTATGCAGAGCCTCGCGGAGCTGAGCTTGGCGGGCGATGTTGAAGAAGTGAAGAAAGTGCAATTGGCGATTCAAGAATTGAATGCCCCCAGCAGGGAGGAAGAATGAATAATTTGAAAGAAATCCAGCAGATCAAGCTTCTTATTGCCAAGGGCAAGAAGAACGGATTTCTGACCTTTGAAGAGGTGGGCAAGACCCTGCCCACGGAAATGACCACTCCGGACCAGCTCGAAGAGGTCATGAGCATTTTCGACCAGATGAATATCGTCATCGTGGACAGCGAGGAGAACGGCAAGAAGCTCACCGCCGAGACCACGGACAACGACGAGGAGCTTGATCTCGTCCCGACCGACGCCGACGACGCAGCGGACTATTCCTCCCGCAGCACCGACCCTGTGCGCATGTACCTGCGCGAAATGGGCGCCGTGCCCCTGCTCGACCGCGAGGGCGAGGTGACCATCGCCAAGAAGATCGAGAACGGCGAGCTGGAGGTCCTCTACGCCCTGGTGGAGGTGCCTGTGGCCATCGAGGAGCTGGTGCAGGTGGGCGAGGACCTGAAGAACACCCGCATCAAGCTGAAGGATGTGGTCAAGACCATTGAGGAGGACGACCCGAGCGAAGACGAGATGAACCAGCGCCAGCGCGTCATCTTCCTCCTCGACGAGGTCAAGGCCCTGTTCAAGAAGAAGAAGAAGATCTACGAGAAGCTCGACTACTGCGCCCAGCTGGACCGCCGGGTCTTTGGCGTGCAGAACGAGATCATGTGCTACAAGGAAGAGATCGTCACGCGCCTGCGCGACATCAAGATCGAGAAAACGCTCATCGACCGCATCATCGAGACGGTTTCCGACTACGTGCGGCAGATGCACAACTGCCAGCGCGACCTGCACGCCTACATGCTCAGCGTGGGCAAGAACCGCGACGAGATCGTGCGCATCTTCACCGCCGTGGATGAGCGCGAGATGAACCCAGTGGGCGCGTCGGACCTGCTCAGCATGACCGTGGAGGAGTTCTTCTCCTTCAAGGAGATGCTCTCGGGCAAGATGGAGATCATCACCCGCCTGCAGGACAAGTGCTGCCACAACGTCGACGACCTGGAAGAGGTGCTCTGGCGCATCAAGCGCGGCAACCTGGCGGCCATGCGCGCCAAGCAGGAGCTCATCCGCGCCAATCTGCGCCTGGTGGTGTCCATCGCCAAAAAGTACACCAACCGCGGCCTGCAGTTCCTGGACCTGATCCAGGAGGGCAACATCGGCCTGATGAAGGCCGTGGACAAGTTCGAGTACCAGCGCGGGTACAAGTTCAGCACCTACGCCACCTGGTGGATACGCCAGGCCATCACCCGGGCCATTGCCGACCAGGCGCGCACCATCCGCATCCCGGTGCACATGATCGAGACCATCAACAAGCTCATCCGCACCAGCCGCTACCTGGTGCAGGAGCTGGGCCGCGACCCCTCCCCGGAGGAGATCGCCGAGCGCATGGATTATCCCGTGGAGAAGGTCAAGAAGGTGCTCAAGATCGCCAAGGAGCCGATTTCGCTGGAAACTCCCATCGGTGACGAGGAGGACTCGAACCTGGGCGATTTCATCGAGGACAAGAAGGCCACGGCCCCGGCGGAAGAGGTTGTGAGCACCAAGCTCTCCGAGCAGATCGCCAAGGTTCTGGCCGACCTGACCCCGCGTGAGGAGCAGGTGCTGCGCAAACGCTTCGGCATCGGCGAGAAGAGCGACCACACCCTGGAAGAGGTGGGCAAGCTGTTCAACGTCACCCGCGAGCGCATCCGCCAGATCGAGGCCAAGGCCCTGCGCAAGATGCGCCACCCGGTGCGCAGCTCGGTGCTGCGCTCCTACTTCGAGAGCTAGAAAGCCCCTTGCGGGCGGGGATGGCGCGGTCGCTGTCCCCGCCTTTTTCTTTTCAAACAGGAGCGCCCCATGCAGAAGATCCTGGTGCTGACCCTGTTCAGCCTTCCTGTCATCGCCACGGCCCTGGACCTTTTGCTGGGCGACCCGCAGCGCCTGCCGCATCCGGTCAGGCTCATCGGGAAATGGCTGGACTGGCTGGAGCGCCATGCGCGCGCCTGGGTGCTGGGGCCAAGGGTCTCGGGCGCCTTGTGCGTGCTGCTCACCGCCGGTGGCGTCTGGGCCGTGGTGGAGTTTTTCACCGGGCTGCACTACGTCGGCATGCTGGCCTCGCTGTATTTCGCCTTTGCCGGGCTGGCCCTGGGCCAACTCGTCGACGAAGGCAAGGACGCCCTGGAGCTTTTAGACGAGGGCAGGCTGGACGAGGCCCGCGAGGTCGTGGGCGGGCTGGTCAGCCGCGAGACCACGGCCATGGACGCGGCCGATCTGCGCAAGACCCTGGCCGAGACCCTGAGCGAGAACCTGTGCGACGGCTATGTGGCCCCGCTGTTCTACCTGGTGCTGGGCGGACCGGCGCTGATGTGGACGTACAAGGCCGTGAGCACCATGGACTCCATGTGGGGCTACAAGACCGAGCAGTACCGCGATCTGGGCTGGGCCGCAGCCAAGGCCGACGACATCCTGGCCTGGCTTCCGGCGCGGCTCACAGCGCTGCTGCTGCTCGTGGCCGGGGCGCTGCTGCGCCTGCCCTGGCGCGAGGCCGCACGGCGCATCCCGGCGGAGGCGAGGACCATGGACAGCCCCAACGCCGGTTGGCCCATGAGCGCCTGCGCCTGGCTTCTGGAAGGGAGCATGGGCGGGGTGGCCATCTACTTCGGTGAGGCCAAAATGAAGCCCGAACTGGGTCCAAAAGGGCAGGACTGGAGTGTAGAGAAAATCACGAAAATTTTTAGACTCATCGTGATTGCTGCCTTGCTGGGCCTTTTTGTGTTTCAGGCCCTGCGGGTGAGCGCAACTTTCTAGACAAAGTCAAACCAGGCTGGCGGGCACGAAAAGGCCGCCCGGAAAGCGCAATGTGTTCCGGGCGGCTTTGTGTTGAACTGCTGGTCGGGTGGGGATGCGCCGGTCGGGACGGCTAGCCCAGCTCCACGTTGCGATCAAAGGCCTCGCCCACGGCGTCGATGATGTTGCCGCGCACGGCCGTGCGGTCCATGTGGATGATGGCCCGGATGGTGGACCCGGCGGGTGAGGAGACCATCTCCCGCAGCTCGGCCAGGTGCAGGGGGCTCTGTTCAGCCAGCTTGGCCGAGCCGCTGAACAGGGCCTTGACGATCTGCGTGGACTGCGCCCTGTTCAGGCCCAGGTTGACCCCGGACTCGACAAGGGCGTCCATGAAGTAGAACACGTAGGCCGGGCCGCAGCCCGCCACAGAGGTGAAGGCGTCGAAGAGCTTCTCGGGCAGCTCGTGCACCTGGCCCAGCGGGGCGTGCATGGCGCGCACAAAGTCCTTGCGCTCGTCGTCCAGGGCCGGATCGTCGAAGCACAGGGCGAACACGCCTGCGCCCACCAGGGCCGCAGTGTTGGGCATGATGCGCAGCACCGGGCAGCGCCCGCCGGACAGGCTGTGCAGCGTGGCCTGGGTCACCCCGGCGGCGATGGACATGAGGCAGTGCCCAGGGGTCAGCTCCGCTGCGATGTCCTCGACCACAGCGGCCAGGTGCTGGGGCTTCACGGCCAGGATGACGTAGCGGCAGGCGTGCACGAGATCCTTTGGCGTGGCCTCTGCCTTCAGGCCCACCTCTGCGGCCAGGGCCTCAAGGTTGGCCGTGTTCAGGTCGCAGCCGTGCACTTTGAGATTTTGCGCGGCCAGGCCCTTGATGATGGCCGAGCCCATGTTGCCGACGCCGATGAAACCGACGCTCCTGTTCATGCTGCTACCCCACGATTTCAAGGGAGCTGAAGAAGTACGACACTTCGACCCTGGCGGTGTCCGGGCCGTCGGACCCGTGGCAGGCGTTGGCCTCGATGCTCTTGCCGAAGTTCTTGCGGATGGTGCCTTCTGCGGCCTTGGCCGGGTCCGTGGCGCCCATGAGGTCGCGGTAGCGGGCGATGGCGTTGTCGCCCTCCAGGCAGGAGACCACCACCGGGCCGGAGATCATGTACTCCACCAGGTCCTTGAAAAAGGGGCGCGCGTTGTGCACGGCGTAGAAGCCCTGGGCCTGCTCGCGGGTCAGGCGGATCATCTTCATGGCCTTGACGCTCAGGCCCGCGTCCAGGATCATCTGGATGATGGCGCCGGTCTGTTTGGCGGCCACGGCATCGGGCTTGATGATGGAAAAGGTGCGCTCGCTCATTGGTTTTGTCCTCCAAAGTGTGTGTGGGGAGCCGCGCGGGGCGGCGGTTGTTCGCGTGCAGGGCAAATCACCTGAAACAGGCCCGAAGTCAAGGGGCAACGAAAAGCGGGCCGCGCCGGGCGGTCCGCAAAAAGTGCGCGGGACTGGGGGCTAGAAGCGGATCTGCTCGTCCTTCATGATCTTGAAGCTCTTGTTGCCCTTGACCCTGCCGGGCAGGCCGTAGAACTTGCGCACGCCCTCGATGTCGACCTCAATCAGGTCCTCGGCGTCGGTGTCGAGCAGCATGATGTCGCCGACCTCCAGGTTCAGGAGCTGGCGGCCGGTGATGCGCGTATTACCCAGACGCACCACGAACTCCACAGGCGTCTCGAACAGGCGCTCCTTGAAGCGGTTGATCCAGATGTGGTCCACTTCCAGGCGTTCGGACTGGAAGGAGGCGTGCAGCTTGGAGCGGATGGGCTCCATGGTGGCGTACGGCAGGCAGCAGATGAGCGAGCCGATGGCGTTCTCCAGCTCCACCTCGAAGGTGATGACGATGACCACGTCGCTCGGGGGCACGATGGCCGCGAACTGCGGGTTGACCTCGGAGCGCACCACCTCGATGTGCACCTCGTGCACGGGCTTCCAGGACTCCTCCATGTTGGCCAGGCAGATCTTGACCACCTTGTCCACGATGGCCTGCTCGATGGGCGTGAAGTCGCGGCCTTCGACCTTGGGCTGGGAGCCCGCGCCGCCAAAGAAATTCTCCACCAGGGCGAAGACCAGGCGCGAGTCCACCACGAGCAGGGCGTTGCCGCGCAAGGGCTCCATCTTGAAAATGGAGATGCTGGTGGGCACGGGCAGCGAACGCATGAAGTCGCCGAACTTGCTCATGTCGATGGAGATGGGGTTGATGTCCACGCGCTTGCGCATGGTGTTGGCCAGGGCGTTGGTGCAGAGCCGCGCGAAGCGGTCGTTGACGATTTCCAGGACCGGCATGCGGCCGCGGATGATGCGGTCCTGGTTGGTCAGGTCAAAGGGCACAATGCCGGAGTCGTCCTCCGGCAGGTCCGGCGTGGTTTCCACCTCGCCGCCGGAAAGACCGCGCAACAACGCATCAACTTCATCTTGTTCAAGAATTTTGCTCATGTCCGCGTTTCCTTGCCAGAAATGTGTGCGCCTGGGAGCATGGGAGCCGTCCGCTCAAGCTTGAAGCAAGAATCGGACCGCAGCACCCAGGGCTCTCGTCCGCCGATCGCTTCCGCCTGCCTGCTGTGCAGACTACAGCCATTGCCCGGCCATTGGCAAGCTGAAGCGGCCAGGGCGCTGTCAGCGCGCGGGAAGCGCCGCCAGGGGCACGACGCTGACGCTGTCGTCCTTTTCCTTCAGCCATTTCTTGATGGCGGCAAGGGTTTCCTGGTGCGGGTGGCCGATGGCGATGGCATGGCCCCTGGAGCGGGCCAGGGCCTCGGCCTTGCGCAGCTGGAGCAGAACGGCGGTGACGTTCTGCTCGTTGTCCAGGAACACGTCGCGCTTGTGGAAGCGCAGGCCCACGCGCTGAGCCTCGCCCTCGCCCACGGTGTCCGCTGTGGTGCGGCTGTCGAGAAAGAACAGGCCCTTGGCCTTGATGGCCGCAAGCGCTGCGTGCATGCCGCGGACGTTTTCCGTGAACTGGGAGCCCATGTGGTTGTTCAGCCCGATGGCTCCGGGAACCCGTTCGATGGCCCGGCGCACGGTCTCCTGCACCTGGTCCGCAGTCATGGTCACGAGCAGGGGGTGTTTGCCCGGATCGACCTTGGGATAGCCCTTGGGCTGCATGGGCAGGTGGATGAGCACCTCGCGGCCATGCGCCTTGGCGATCTTGAGCACGGCCTCGCGGTTGGCGCTGTCCGGCCAGATGGAGAAAGCCACGGGCACGTCCAGGGAGGCCAGGCTGCGGGCGATGCCCACGTCCTCGCCCATGTCGTCGATGATCAGGGCCAGATGGCCCTTGGGTGCGGCCTGGGGCCGTTCGGGTCTGGCGGGCTTTTCCGCCTCGACCGGCAGGAGCAGCTGGTGGGTGGGCGCGCCATCGATTGTGATGTCCCATTGCGTGGGCGAGGGTTGGGTCAGCTGCGCGCCCGGCACCAGGATGGCCAGGTCCTTGACCAGGTGGCGGGCAAAGGCGGCCTTGTCGCCGGGGGCCAGGGGCAGGCGGATGGTCTGGTGGAAATATTCGCGGCCCTTGTGCTCGCGGCTTTCCACGGCCTGGACGTTGAGCCTGTCGGCCTCGGGCTTGACCGCGCGCAGGCTGCGGAACAGGGCGCTGTCCACGAGCTTGATGCGGTTCTCCAACTCGCCCGCGTGGTATTCCTCGTAGGTGGCGTTGGCCTGCTGAGGCTTTTGCGGGGCGGGCGCGGGGCCCGGCAACTGGCGCGCCACGAAGATGCCGAGGAGCACCCCGAGGCCCAGGGCCAGCGCAATCCACGCGCCCACCGGAAGGCAGCGGAAAAGCTTGCCCAGGGGGGAAGAAAAAGCGGACCGGTGTGACCCGGTCCGCTTGCTGTCGGTCTTCTTGGCAGGCATGCGGAAGCTGCTCCGGCTAGCGGATTTCCCTGATCTTGGGCAGCGTCTTGACCATTTCCAGGGCCAGGCGCATCTGGTTGTCCTTTTCAATCATGGTCCGGGCTTCCTCAGCCTTGTCAGCCTTGTCGGAGACCGTGGCCTTGGCGTTTTTCTTGGCCTTCTTTGCGCTGGTGTTCTCCAGGTGGCGGTTCAGGTCCTTCTCGCGGAAGGTGAAGCGGTCCTTGAGGGTCTTGTCCTCGTCCGTGGGCGGGGCCACAAAGGGGATCTCCAGGTCCGGCACGATGCCCTCGGCCTGGATGGAGCGGCCACTCGGCGTGTAGTAGAGCGCGGTGGTGAGCTTGATGCCCGAGCCGTCGGGCAGGGAGACCACGGTCTGCACCGAGCCCTTGCCAAAGGTCTTCTCGCCGATCAGAAGCGAGCGCTTGCGGTCCTGCAGGGCCCCGGCCACGATCTCCGCCGCCGAGGCGGACCCGGCGTTGATGAGCGTGACGATGGGCACGTCGATCAGGTCATCGGCCTCCTTGCGGCCATTGAAGTCGCGGCGGGACTGCGGGTCCTTGCCCTGGATGTAGACGATGAGGCCGTCGGACAGGAAGGTGTCGGACACGCTCACGGCCTGGTCCAGAAGCCCGCCGGGGTTGTTGCGCAGGTCGAGCACGATGCCCTTGATGGGCGTCTTCTTGGAGTATTCGGCCAGCTTGTCGCGCAGCTCCTTGGTGGTGTGCTCGTTGAAGCGCGTGATGCGGCACATGAGGTAGCCCTTTTCCAGCTCCTGGGTCTTGACGCTGACGATGGGGATGGTGCCCCGGGCGATGGTCACGTCAATGGGCTGCTGCGCGCCCTTGTGCAGGATGGTCAGGGTCACGCTGGTGCCCTGGGGTCCGCGTATCTTCTTGACAGCGTCGTTCAGGCCCAGCTCCATGGTCGATTCCCCGTCGATCTCCATGATGATGTCGCCGGTCTTGAGGCCAGCCTTGAAGGCCGGGGTGTCCTCAATGGGCGAGACCACGATGAGCCGCCCGTTCTCGGAGCTGATCTCGATGCCGATGCCGTGGAAGGCGCCGCTGGACGAGTCCTGCAGCTCCTTGAAGTCGTCGGCGGAGAGAAAGGCCGAGTGCGGGTCGAGCTGTTCGAGCATGCCCTTGATGGAGTTCTGGATGAGCTCGGCCTTGGTGACCTTCTTGACATAGTGGGTCTCCACCATGTCCACCACCTGGCTGAACCGGCGCAGGGCTTCGAATTGGTCATCCTTGCCAGGTGCCGCCCCCAGGGGCGCGGGGGCGATGGTCAGGGTCAGGAGCATGACAAAACAAACAAACCAGATGCCAGTGCGCATAATTCCTCCGTGAAGCCGCAAACGCCTATAGGATTTGGCGCTTACTGGGCGGGCATGAGCCACAGCAGGGGATTAATAGGTTTCTGGTGGAAACGCAATTCGAAATACACCCCGTTGCCATGTGCTTCCGGGTAGTAGCCCGCGTGGCCGATGGGCTCGTCCTTCTCCACTTCCTGGCCAGGCTGGACCGTCACATCCGACAGGTAGGCATACAGACTGTAATAATCGCCGCCGTGGAACAGGATCACGACCTTGCCCAGGCCGCGCAGCACGTCGTTGTGCACCACCTTGCCCCAGAACACGCTGCGCACGGTGGATCCCTCGCCCGTGGCGATGCCGATGCCCCGGCGCGAGGGCCGTCCCTCCGGACTGAAGGACGCGACCACCCTTCCGGCCACCGGCCAGGGCAGGGCGGCCTTGTAGGAGTCGAACTTGCGGCTGCGCTGGCTGGAAAGCTGATAATTAAGCTGCTGGATGGTCTTCAGGATCATCTGCAGCTCACCCTCAAGATCCTGGCGCTGGGTGTTCACCTGGCCCATGCGCGCGTTCACGGCCAGACGGTCACGCAAGAGCGCGTCCTTGTCCGCGTTGATGACCGCCAACTGCTGGTCCACCTGGGCCTCCAGCTCTTTCTGGCGGGCCAGCACCCCGGCCAGCTCCTGCTCCTGGCGGCGCACAATCTCCAGGGCCGCGCGGGTCTTGGCGTAGACCGCGCCGGTCCACTGGAAGCGCCGGTCCGCAGCGTCCCAGCTGTCCGCCGAGCGGGAGCCCTCGTGCATGCCCTGGGCGCTGATGGGCCAGAGCAGGTCGAGCAGCCGCCGGAGCTCGCGCACGGCCTGTTCGCGCTTCACGCGCACGGCGTCGTACAGCTGGGCGTAGCGGGTCTCCTCCTGGCGGATGAGCTCCAGGGCGGCCTCCTGTTTCTCGATGCGCGCCTCGGCGGCCTGCATGCGCGCCTCGATGACCGTGAGGCGGCCTTGCAGGGCCTTTTCGCGTTCGGCCAGCTGGCGCACCACGCCCTTGTGCTCTGCGGCCTTCTGGTGCTCGCGCTGCAGGGCCTTTTCGATCTGGCCGGACTGGGCCAGGGCTGCGGGCGCAAGGCCGAGCACGAGAGCCAGAACAAGGGCCAGAGAGTGGGCCGGAGAGTAGACCGGGATGAAGGCCGGGACCGGGCTGCGGGTCATGACGGCAGCTCGTCCGGGTTGGGCAGCAGGGCGCGGGCCGGGCAGAGGCTGCACAAAGGCTTGCTCTTGCGGCACCACTGCTTGGCCGCGCGCACGATGAGCGCATGGAACTCGTTGTAGTCCGCCGCGTTGGCGCTGTCGTCCTGCACGGCGGAGGCGATGGCCGACTGGGCGATGTCCTGCACCTCGTGGTAGTCCGTGACCTCCGGGATCAGGCCGTGGCGGGAGAACATGCGCACGGTGTAGGCGTCGACCACGAAGGTTGGCTTGCCCAGGGCGTAGAGCAGGATCGAGTCCGCCGTTTCCGGCCCGATGCCGCGCACGGCCAGGAGCTTTTCCCGCAACGAGTACAGATCCTGGTGGCCAAGGGCCTCGATTTCCAGCCCGGACTCCTGCTCAAGAAAGTCGAGAAAATCTGTCAACCGTTTGGTTTTGATGCGGAAGTACCCGGCAGGGCGGATGAGCTCCTCCATCTGCTCCGGGGCCAGGGCGCGCAGGCCCCGGGCCGTGAGCGCACCGGCCGCCTTCAGGTTGGCGATGGCCTTCTCGACGTTTTTCCAGTTGGTGTTCTGGGTCAGAATGGCTCCGACAGCCACCTCGAAGGGGGTCTCTCCGGGCCACCAGCGGCTCGGACCCAGCGCCCCGGAAAAGGCGCGAAAGAGGCCCTGGATGGTCTCGGAGGGTTTGGTCATCAGTCCCTCTGGCCTTCTTCCGGAGACGCCGCTGCGGGCAGGGCGGGCAGGTTCGTCCAGAGCAGGGCGCACCAGTCGCCGCTCACGCGCAGCTCCGGCTCGGGCAGGCCCAGGCGCACGTAGGCGCGGACTACATCCGGGGCCTGCTCCACCAGGATGCCGGACAGGGCCAGGCAGCCGCCGGGCGCGATGCGGCGCACGATGTCCGGGGCCATGAAGATCAGCGGCTTGGACAAGATGTTGGCGACAACGACCTGGAAGCTGACGCCCTCGGCCACGGTGTTGATGCCGCCGGTGGCGATGCGCAGCTGGTCGGCCACGTTGTTGATCTGGGCGTTCTCCGTAGCACAGGCCGTGGCCTGGGGGTCGATGTCCAGGCCCAGGCCCGTGAGCCCGAGCTTGGCCAAGCCGATGCCCAGGATGCCCGAGCCGGTGCCCAGGTCCAAAAACTCCATGCCTGCGGCCAAGTGGCCCGCGCGGAACAGGTCGGCCAGGCAGGCCAGGCACAGGGCCGTGGTGGGGTGGTGCCCGGTGCCGAAGGCCATCTTGGGCTCGATGATGATGGGCGTCAGATTCTCGTGGCCCTCATCAGACAGCCAGGGCGGCAGTATCTCGAACCGGCCCCCGCATTCGATGGGCGTGAAGAACTCGCGCCAGCTCTCGGCCCAGTCCTGGCTCATGGACTCCTCAGTGCGGATGCCCGAATCCGGCCAGAGCGCCTTGATTTGGCGGGCCACATCCAGCCCGGCCTCGTGGTTCTCCAGATAGGTGCTGAAGTGGGTGGTGCCGTCCTGGGCCTGGGATTCCTCCCAGCCGTGCTGGATGGCGCCGGACAGGAAGACCACCGCGTCGTCGTAGTCTGCGGGGGGCAGGGAGAATTCGATCTTGAGCAGGGACACGGTCATGGCTGGTGCGGTTCCATTGGTGTGTTGGAGTGTTGTCGGGGTCGAGATCAGGCGATGGCGTCCACAATGACGCCGGTGCCGGTGATCTCGGCCCGGGCCTGGGTGGCCCGCAGGCGCAGGGCCTGGTCGTCCAGCACCGGCCTGGGCTCCTCTGCCGGGCTGTTCGACGTCAAGGGCGCGGGCAGGGGCTGTACCGTGCGCAGGGGCTTTCCGGCGGGCAGGCGCGCCTCCAGGGGCAGGCCCGTGTGGCCCTGCTCCCCGGAGTCCAGCTGTTGCTGGCCCATGGCGTCGACAACGCTCATGCCGCGCTCCTGTTTCGCTTATGGTCCGATCGTAATCCGATCGTGGCCTATTCGTGGTTCTCTCGTGTTCCGATCCGTGGTCCTCTCGTCGTCCGCCCCTGCGCCCGTTCAGGCAGAGCCCTTATCCGTTCTGCTTCAGAATATCCTCCAGAGCAGCCGCAAAGGCAAGCAGATCATCCGCGCTGATGACCAGGGGCGGCAGAAGCCGCAGCACCCTGCCGTGGGCCAAGTTGCAGATGAAGCCGCGCTCGCGCAGCTCCGCATGCACGGCCTCGCCCGGACCGGCAAGCTCGATGCCGATCATCAGCCCCAGGCCGCGCACGGTCTTGATTTTGTCCGGCATTGCGGTTTGGATTTTCCGGAAGGCGACGAGCGCCAGGTTGCCCAGGTCCCGGGCGCGTCCGGCCAGGTCGTCGCGCAGCATGATGTCCACGACCTTGGAGGCCACGGCGGAGAGCACCCCGCCCCCGCCAAAGGTGGTGGCGTGGGAGCCCGGCGCAAAACCGCGGGCCACATGCTCCTTGACCAGCATGGCGCCCATGGGCAGGCCGTTGGCTAGGCCCTTGGCCGTGGTGATCACGTCCGGCTCCAGGCCGAAGTGCTGGTGCGCCCAGAAGCGCCCGGTGCGGCACAGGCCGGTCTGGATCTCGTCGACCATGAACAGGCAGTTGGCCTCGTGGCACAGGTCGCGCACCTGCAGCACGTAGTCCTCGGGCAGGGGCAGCACGCCGCCCTCGCCCTGGACCATCTCGATGAGCACGGCGGCGGTTTTGGGGCCCACGGCGGCGCGCATGGCATTGATGTCGCCGAAGGGCACGGTGACGAAGCCCTCGGGCAGGGGGTCGAAGCCGTCCTTGATCCGCCCGCCCTGGCCCGTGGCCGTGAGGGTGGCCAGGGTGCGGCCATGGAAGGAGCCGGTGAGCGTGATGATCTCGAAGGCGTCCTTGTAGCGCACGCTGCGCATGTACCGCCGGGCGAGCTTGATGGCCGCCTCGTTGGCCTCGGCCCCGGAGTTGCAAAAGAAGACCCGGTCGCAGGCGCAGGTGGCGATGAGCTTTTCGGCCAGCTCCACCTGCCTGGGCTGGTAGAACAGGTTGCTGATGTGGATGAGGTTTTGGGCCTGGCTGGACATGACCTCCAGCAGCTCCGGGTGGCTGTGGCCCAGGTTGGCCACGGCGATGCCCGCGAGCAGGTCCACGTATTCCCTGCCGTCCAGATCAAACAAACGCGAGCCCACCGCCCGTTCAATGGCCAGGGGATAGCGGCCGTAGGTCTGGCAGAGCACCTTCCTGTCCCGGCTGACGAGGCTGTTGTATGCTTGGCTTGGCGCTTTGGTCATGACGCTCTCCTTGATGCTTGGCTAAATCTTTCCGGTATGGCCGAAACCGCCCGCGCCGCGCAGTGTGGCGCCAAGCTCGTCGACCGCAATGAGACGCGCGGTGAAGCAGGGCAGGAACACGAGCTGCGCGATGCGCTGCCCGCGTTCCACGCTTCGCGGCGCGCCGGAGGTGTTCAGCAGGGACACGATGATCTGGCCCCGGTAGTCCGGGTCGATGACGCCCACGCCCTGGCTCACGGTCAGGCCGTCCTTGGCCCCCAGGCCGCTGCGCGAAAAGATGAACCCGGCAATGCCCGGCGCGCCGATCTCGATGGCGATGCCGGCCGGAATGGCGGCGCGGCCTCCGGCGGGGATGTCCAGGCGCTCGGCGTCGATGCAGGCGCGCAGGTCCAGCCCGGCGCTGTGGTCCGTGGCGTAGGCCAGCTTGTGCTCGTCCCACACGGGATGCAGAAAGCGCACGCGCACATCAAGGTGCAATGCGGTCGCCGGGTTCGTGTTCATGGCTGTTCCTCCATCATGCAAAGAGCCTTCCTTTCTCTGGAAATGCCCGCCCTGTCAATGCTGGAAAGGGCGCTGGTCCAGCCAATCAAGAGCCAACCAAGAGCCAGCCGGGGGCCAGCCGGGGACAAGGAAGGGCGCTTGCTTTTTCTTTGCAGCCTTTATACGCTGCTTGCTTCGAAAGCCACCCCCCCCCGTTCAATCAAGGAGTCCCAATGCAGGCCCTGCGCGTATTCAGCGTTGTCCCCAAATTGCCGCCCAAGCTGGAGCCCTTGTGGGACATAGCGACCAACCTCTGGTTCTCCTGGAACAATGACCTGACGAACATCTTCACCACCATCGACCACAACCTCTGGGTGAGCTGCCAGCAGAACCCGGTGCTGCTGTTGAACCGCCTGCCCCAGCGGCGCATCGAGGAGCTGGCGCGCGACGATTTCTTCATCCAGCGCCTGGCCGACGCAAAACGCGCCCTGGAGCACTATCTGGCGCGCAAGCACTCGGCCTTCAAGTTCCCGGTCGGACACGAGGCCTCGCCCAGCATCGCCTACTTCAGCCTGGAATACGGCATCGCCATGTGCCTGCCCATCTATTCCGGCGGCCTGGGCATCCTGGCGGGCGACCATTTGAAGTCCGCCAGCGACCTGAACATCCCGCTCGTCGGCGTGGGGCTCTTGTACCGCGAAGGCTACTTCCGCCAGTACATGACCCCCGACGCCTGGCAGCAGGAGCGCTACCCGGGCCACGAGTTCGAGCAGATGCCCATGCGCCCGGCCAGGGACGTGAACGGCGACCCCTGCGTGGTCTGCGTGGACTGCCAGGGGCAGCCCCTGCATGCCCGGGTCTGGGAGGTGCACGTGGGCAAGGTGCGCCTGTACCTGCTGGACTCCAACGTGCCGGAGAACCCGCCGCATCTGCGCTCCGTCACCTCGCGCCTGTACGGCGGCGGCCTGGAGATGCGCCTGCAGCAGGAGATCCTGCTCGGCATCGGCGGCATCCGGGCCCTGGCTCGCCTGGGCATCGAGCCCATGGTCATCCATATGAATGAGGGGCACTCGGCCTTTGCGGGCTTAGAGCGCATCCGCGTGTACATGCAGGACCACGGCCTGTCCTTTGAGGCCGCATCCGAGCTCACGGCCTCGTCCAGCGTGTTCACCACGCACACCCCGGTTCCCGCGGGCAACGACCGCTTCCCGCCGGAGCTGATGCACACCTATTTCGAGGACTATGCGCGCAAGCTGAATCTGGCCTTCAAGGTCTTCATGGCCCTGGGCCGGGAAGACCCGCGCGACGAGGGCGAGCAGTTCTGCATGACCGTGCTGGCGCTGCGCCTCTCGCGCTTCTCCAACGGCGTGTCGCGTCTGCACGGCGAGGTCTCCCGCCGCATGTGGCAGAAGGTGTGGCCCCAGAACCCGGTGGAGGACGTGCCCATCGGGTCCATCACCAACGGCGTGCACACGCCGACCTGGGTGGCCACGGACATGGCCATCCTGTACGACCGCTACCTGGGCAACTGGCGCGAGGACTCGGACTGCGTGCGCGTGTGGAACCAGGCCGAGGGCATCCCCGACGCCGAGCTCTGGCGCACCCACGAACGCCTGCGCGAGCGGCTGGTGGACTTCGTGCGCAAGCGTCTGCGCAAGCAGCTCATGGACAAGGGCGCGCGACACAAGGAGCTGCAGCAGGCCGACGAGGTGCTGGACCCCCAGGCCCTGACCATCGGCTTCGCCCGGCGCTTCGCCACCTACAAGCGGGCCAACCTGCTCCTGCTGGACAAGGAGCGCCTGGTGCGCCTGTTGACCAACACCGAGCGGCGCGTGCAGTTCATCTTCGCGGGCAAGGCGCACCCCAACGACAACGAGGGCAAGAAGATCATCCAGGATCTGGTGCAGCTGTGCCGCCGCGAGGACTGCCGCCTGACCATGGTCTTTCTTGAGGACTACGACATGAAGATCGCCAGCCGCATGGTGCAGGGCTGCGACGTGTGGCTGAACAATCCCCGCCGCCCCCTGGAGGCCTGCGGCACCAGCGGCATGAAGGCCCTGGCCAACGGCGTGCTCCAGGTCTCCACCCTGGACGGCTGGTGGGACGAGGCCTACCGCCAGGACAACAGCCTGGGCTGGGCCATCGGCCGGGGTGAGGAGTATGAGGACAGCGTGTACCAGGACTTCGTGGAAAGCCAGACGCTGTTCAACATTCTGGAAAACGACGTGCTGACCGAGTTCTACGACCGGGGCCACGGCAACCTGCCGCGCACCTGGATCCGCAAGATGAAGAGCGCCCTGCGCGAGCTGGGGCCCATCTACAACGCCCACCGCATGGTCGAGGACTACACCGAGAAGGCCTACCTGCCCTCCTGCCGCAACTACCAGAGCCTGGTGCGCGAGGACTTCCGCGCGGCCAAGGACCTGGCCCAGTGGCGCATGAAGCTCATGACCAGCTGGAACAAGCTCGCCATCCGCGACATCCGCACCGAGACCCACGAAAAGGTCTTTGTGGAGGAGCCGGTGCTGGTGGAGGCCCAGGTCCAGCTCGACGGGCTGACCCCGCTGGACGTGCAGGTGGAGATCTACTACGGGCCCGTGGCCCAGGACTCGGCCTTCGTCAAGCGCAAGACCTCGGTCATGTCGCCGGAAAAGGACCTGGGCGACGGCTGGCACCTGTACCGGGGCGAGGTGCTGCCTGCGGAGGCGGGCCGCTTCGGCTTCACCGTGCGCATTCTGCCGCACCACCCGTTGCTGCTCGACTCCCACGCCCTGGGCCTGCTGCACTGGGCCACGGAAGTCTGAAACAGCTTTTCCACAATCGCTGCAATGCCATAACTTCATAATTCTTCAGCTGTTGGGCCCTGCTTCTCCACAGTTAATCTCGGGCTGAAGCACAATATTGTCAATTTTCACGTTTTTGCAGAAACATTTGTTGACAGCCCGTTGACCTTGTGATTTTCTGGCGACCCGTTCCTGGTCGCCTTGGAATCTTTCCTGGGCCGGGGGTGGTGGTACAGAGGCGCATACAGCCAAACCATTTGGAGCGAGGTAACGGTTTTGCTTTTCCAACCGATCAACCGAAACTACCATGATTTCTCCATTGTCCGCGACAAGGACGCCTGCATCAACTGCAAGGTCTGCATCCGGCAGTGCGCCTACGAGGCGCATTACTGGGACGAGTCGCGCCAGAAGGTCATGCACGACAACGCCAAGTGCGTCGGCTGCCACCGTTGCGAGGCGCTGTGTCCCACCTCCGCGCTCTTGATCCAGAAAAAGCAGTCCGACTTCAAGGACAACGCCCTCTGGAAGCCGGAGTTCATCAAATACATCTACAAGCAGGCCGACACCGGCGGCGTGCTCCTGACCGGCATGGGCAGTCCCGTGGGGAACATCCCCGTCTACTGGGACAAGCTTCTGCTCGACGCCAGCCAGGTCACCAACCCGTCCATCGACCCGCTGCGCGAGCCCATGGAGCTCAAGACCTTCCTGGGCGCAAAGCCGGTGAAGCTGGAGTTCACCAAGACCAAGGACGGCAGCCCGAAGCTGAAGACCAAGCTCTCCCCGAACATTGAGCTGAACTACCCGCTTATGTTCTCGGCCATGAGCTTCGGCTCCATCAACTTCAACCTGCACGTGGCCATGGCCCGCGCCGCCACCGAGCTCGGCATCTGCTACAACACCGGTGAGGGCGGCCTGCACAAGACGCTGTACCAGTACGGCAAGAACACCATCGTCCAGGTGGCCTCGGGCCGCTTCGGCGTGCACCGCGACTTCCTGAACGCGGGCGCGGGCATCGAGATCAAGGTCGGCCAGGGCGCCAAGCCCGGCATCGGCGGGCACCTGCCCGGCGAGAAGATCAACGAGATGGTTTCGGTCACGCGCATGGTGCCGCTGGGGTCCGACGCCATCTCCCCGGCCCCGCACCACGACATCTACTCCATTGAGGACCTGCACCAGCTCATCTTCGCCCTGAAGGAGGCCAGCGAGTACCGCGTGCCCGTGAGCGTGAAGATCGCCGCCGTGCACAACGTGGCCGCCATCGCCTCGGGCATCGTGCGCGCCGGGGCCGACATCGTGGCCATCGACGGCATGCGCGGCGGCACAGGCGCGGCCCCGGGAATGATCCGCGACAACGTGGGCATCCCCATCGAGCTGGCGCTCGCCCAGGTGGACCAGCGCCTGCGCGACGAAGGCATCCGCAATCGCGCCTCCATCGTGGCCGCTGGCGGCATCCGCTGCAGCGCCGACGTGGTCAAGGCCATCGCCCTTGGCGCGGACGCCGTGTACTTCGCCACTGCGGCGCTTCTGGCCGTGGGCTGCACGCTCTGCGGCAAGTGCTACACCGGCAAGTGCCCCTGGGGCATCGCCACCAACGACGCCAAGCTGGCCAAGCGCCAGAACCCGGACGTGGCGGCCAAGAAGATGGTCAATCTGGTCCACGCCTGGGGCCATGAGATCGAAGAAATGCTCGGCGGCATGGGGCTCAATTCCATCGAGAGCCTGCGCGGCAACCGCGACAAGCTCCGCGCGGTGGGCCTTTCCGACACCGAGATGGACATCCTCGGCGTCAAGCACGCCGGGCGTTAAGGGGGACTCCAGATCATGAAACGCGTCTACCCCAACAAGGACTACTGCATCGGCTGCCATATCTGCGAGCTGGCCTGCATCACCGCGCACTCCAAGAGCAAGGACCTGATCCTGGCCTACACCGTGGAGCGCACGGGCGAGGGCCTGAGCTCCTGCAAGCGCGTGCACGAGGGCGGCCCCACCTGCGTGGCCCTGTCCTGCCGCCACTGCGACGAGCCCGCCTGTGTGGCCGCCTGCATCTCCGGCGCCTTGCAGAAGGACCCCGAGTCCGGCCGCACCACCTACGACCGCGAAAAGTGCGTGGGCTGCTGGTCCTGCCTCATGGCCTGCCCCTTCGGCGCCATTGCCCGGCACCCGCTGGAGAACAAAATAGTCAAGTGCGACCTGTGCTTTGATCGCCCCGGCGGCCCGGCCTGCGTGGCTGCCTGCCCCAATCAGGCGCTGAAGCAAGAGGAACGCTAGGAGGGGCATATGCCCGCCACGAAACGCAAAGCTCATGAGGATGCTATGACCTACGTGATCATCGGCAACGGCGTGGCCTCCATCGGCGCCATCGAGGGCATCCGGCGGCACGACCAGAAAGGAAAGATCGTCGTCATCGGCGCGGAAGAAGCCGCCGCCTATGGCCGTCCGCTCATCTCCTACTTCCTGGCCGGAAAGATCGGCGCGGACCAGTTGGCCCTGCGCGGCGACGACTATTACGTCAAGAACAACGTGGAGCTGAAGCTCGGCACCACGGTCACCAGTATCGACACCGCCAAGAAGGCCGTGGCCACGGACAAGGGCGAGACCATCGCCTTTGACCGCCTGCTCATCGCCACCGGCGGCATCCCCTTCATACCGCCCATTCCCGGCGTGCAGGGCGCGGACATTTACAGCTTCACCACCCTGGCCCACGCCCAGACGCTGATCGAACTCTCGGCCAAGATCAAGCGCGCCGTGGTCATCGGCGGCGGGCTCATCGGGCTCAAGGCCGCCGAGAGCCTGCACGACCGCGGCGTGGCCGTGACCATCGTGGAGCTGGCCCCGCGCATCCTCTCCGCCGGTTTTGACGAGAAGGCCGGAGCCCTGGCCGCCAACCGGTTGAAGAACGTCGGCATCGCGGTCAACTGCGGCGTCACCGCCAAGGAGATCCAGCGCGACACCAAGGGCCGGGTCAAGGGCGTGCTGTTGACCGACGGCCGCTTCCTGGAGACCGAGGTGGTGGTGGTGGCCATCGGCGTGGTGCCGCACAGCGCCATCGCCAAGGAGGCCGGGATCAAGGTCGAGCGCGGCATCATGGTCGACGCCAAGCTGATGACCAGCGCCAAGGACGTGTACGCCGCAGGCGACGTGGCCCAGGCCCTGGACCAGTTGTCCGGCGAGCACCGCGTGGTGCCCATCTGGCCCAACGCGTACAACCAGGGCTACGCCTCCGGCCGGAACATGGCCGGGGCCAAGGAGCCCTACCAGGGCGGCCTGCCCATGAACTCCATCAGCTTCTACGGGCTGCCCACCATCTCCGTCGGCGTGGTCAACCCGCCCGAGGGCGACCCGAACTTCGAGGTCCACGCCCTGTTGGACGAGGCCAAGGAGACCTACCGCAAGCTGGTGTTCCGCGACGAGAAGCTGGTGGGCTACGTCCTGGTGGGCGACATCGACAAGGCCGGCATGTTCACGGCCTTCATCAAGTTCGAGATGGCGCTTGCTGGCGAGGCCAAGGACAAGCTCATTAACGCCGGTCCCGAGGTCTTCCTCTGGCCCGAAAAGCTGTTCGACGAGACCTGGAACCCGGCCCCGGCCAAGGCCGCCCGCTAGGGCCCTGGGCCCCACGGCTGGCGCAATATCCCGCAGGAGCATAGAGCAGATGAAAGCACCTGAACGTTATTACGACTTCCAGAAGGACATCTCCGGATGCGGCGTCTTCGGAGTGATCCACAAGACGCGCGGCCTCATCCCCGGCGACATCCCCATCCGCGCCATGACCTGCATGCACGACCGCGGAAACGGTCTGGGCGGCGGTTTCGCGGCCTATGGCATCTATCCCGACCTGGCCGACAAGTACGCCTTCCACCTCATGTGCGACACCCAGGCCGCCCTGGACAACGCCGAAGAGGTGATCAAGCACTACTTCACCGTGCACCTGGCCGAGCCCATTCCGACCCGCAAGAACCTGGCCATCGTGGACCCGCCCATCGTGACCCGCTACTTTTTGACCCCCAAGAAGGACCGCCCGCACGAGGGCCGCGACCTGGGCGAGCAGGACTACGTGGTCAGCGCGGTCATGCACATCAACCACAAGGTTGCGGGCGCGTTCGTCTTCTCCAGCGGCAAGAACATGGGCGCGTTCAAGGGCGTGGGCTTTCCGGAGGACATCGCCGACTTCTTCCGCCTGGAGGAATACTCGGCCTACATCTGGACCGGCCACAACCGCTTTCCCACCAACACCCCGGGCTGGTGGGGCGGGGCGCACCCCTTCACCCTGCTGGACTGGTCCATCGTGCACAACGGTGAGATCTCCTCCTACGGCATCAACCGCCGCTACCTCTGCGAGCACGGCTACCTGTGCACGCTGATGACCGACACCGAGGTCGTGGCCTATGAACTTGACATGCTCATCCGCAAGCATGGCCTGTCCAAGGAAATGGCCTGCAAGGTCTTCGCCCCGCCCTTCTGGGACGAGATCGCGCGCATGCCCAAGCAGGAGAAGGAAGCCTACACTGCGCTGCGCATGGTCTACGGCCAGGCGCTGTTGAACGGCCCCTTCGCCATCCTCGTGGCCGACAACACCGGGCTTTTCGGCTTGAACGACCGCATCAAGCTGCGTCCGCTGGTGGTGGCCGAAAAGGACGACATGGTCTTCATGTCGAGCGAGGAAAGCTCCATCCGCGAAGTGCAGCCCGAGCTGGACCGCGTGTGGATGCCCAAGGCTGGCGAACCGGTCATCGTGCATCTGGAGGCATAGAGGACAATGGCGAAGCATATCACCCTGGACGCGAGCGGCATCTACTACCGCCAGCTCAATGAGCAGATCCGCGAGGCCGTGGCCGGTGGCGCCACGGACATCGTTTTGAAGAATGTGAACGGCCAGCGCTATCTTGTGGGCGCCGTGGAAGGCGAGCTCAACGTCGAGATCCAGGGCGTGCCCGGCCAGGACATGTGCTCCTTCATGCGCGGGCCCAAGGTCCGCGTGAAGGCCAACGCCCAGGACGGCGTGGGCAACACCATGGACGACGGCACCGTCATCATCGAGGGCCTGGCCGGAGACGTTGTCGGCTACGCCATGCGCGGCGGCAAAATCTTCATCAAGGGCGACGTTGGCTACCGCGTGGGCATCCACATGAAGGCCTACATGGAGAAGCTCCCGATCATCGTCATCGGCGGCAAGGCCGGGGACTTTTTGGGCGAATACATGGCTGGCGGAATCATTTTGCTTCTTGGAATGTTTTCTGATAAGCCGACTGAACCCATTGCTGGTCGCAGCCTGGGAACGGGCATGCACGGCGGCGTCATTTACGTGCGCGGCGACGTTCCCAGGGAGCAGATCGGCCCCGGCTTGGCCACTCAGCCTCTGGATGAGTCGGATCTGCTGGTGGTTCAGGGCATCGTCAAGGACTATGCCAGGGAACTTGGGCTGGACGCCAAGGCGATCCTTGCGTCTGATTTCGTCAAGATCAAGCCCTTCTCCCACCGCCCCTACGGCAACCTGTACGTTCCGGCGTAGGCAGGGGAGGGCTGGCGCAAAGTTTGCGCCTCCAAACTCAGGAGGATTCCAGGATGTTTGATAATCTCGCACTCGCAATGGGCGGACTCGGCGGCGGCAGTGCCGGCGGCCAGGGCAATCCCCTTGGCGCCTTTGTTCCGCTCATCCTCATGTTCGCCATCTTCTACTTCCTGCTCATCCGGCCCCAGCAGAAAAAGGCCAAGGAGCACAAGGCGATGCTCGGAAGCCTGAAGGTGGGCGACGCCATCGTCACCAACGGCGGCATCTACGGCAGCATCGTGCGCTTCAACGACAAGAAAAGCACCATCGTCATTGAAATTGCCGAAAAGGTTCAGGTCGAAATGCTGCGCAACACTGTTGCAGACCTGCAGTCATCCTTCGACAAGCTGGAAAAGAAGGCCAAGTAATCTTTTCCTTTGATTTTCAGCCGAAAGGCAGATACGCGGACCTGGGAAAGCGCCTGGGTCCGCGCTTGTCTTTCGCATCAATTCCCACGTGAAGCGTTATCGTCAAGGGAGAGTACATGAATCGGAATCTGCGTTGGCGCGTTCTGCTTACACTGGCGGTTATGGTCGTGGCCCTGTGCCTGGTCCTGCCCTCGGTGCCGGGCATCAAGAACACCCTGCTGGGAAAAATCCTGCCCGACACCGCCATCAACCTCGGCCTGGACCTCAAGGGCGGCATCCACCTGACCCTCGGGGTCGACGTGGACAAGGCCATTGAAAACAACATGTCCAACATGGGGCAGGAAATCAAGGCCAGCGCCCGCGAGGACGATCTGGCCGTGCTCAAGCCCACCCTGCTGCCAGGCCTGCGCCTGGAGGCCGTGCTCGTCGGCGCGGCCAAGCAGGAGGCCTTTGAGAAGATCCTGAGCAAGCAGTTCCCGAACGTGCGTGTGGACGGCAAGGAAACCTTGCCCGAGGACCGCGTCAAGTACCTGCTCTCCATGACGCCGGACTACAAAAAATATTTGGCCAAGCTGACCCTGGACCAGGCGGTGAAGACCATAAGAAACCGCATTGACGAGTTCGGCGTGGCCGAGCCCGACATCCGCCGCCAGGAAGGCAACCGCATCCAGGTGCAGCTGCCGGGCCTGCACGACCCGGAGCGCGCCATCGCCGTCATCGGCAAGACCGCGCACCTGGAGTTCAAGATCGTCGACGACAGCGTCGACCCGACTGCGGTCCAGCAAGGCTTACTCGGCCCGGGCCGCGAGCTCACCACCATGGTGCAGCACGGGCCCAAGAGCGGCTCCAGGGAAATTCCCATCGTGCTCAAGAAAGAGGCGGTGATGACGGGCGAGCACATCACCGACGCCCGCGCCACCATCGAGCAGAACAACAACCAGTTCGCCGTGAGCATGACCTTCAATGCGCGCGGGGCCAAGATATTCGAGCGCGTGACCGGGGAGAACCTGAAGAAGCGCCTGGCCATCGTGCTCGACGGCAAGTGTTACTCCGCCCCGGTGATCCAGGACAAGATCTCCGGCGGCAAGGCCCAGATCACCGGCAGCTTCAGCCAGGAGGAGGCCCGCGACCTGGCCATCGTCCTGCGCGCCGGCGCCCTGCCTGCGCCGGTCAACATCCTTGAGCAGCGCACCGTGGGCCCCACCCTGGGGCAGGAGTCCATCGACGCGGGCATGATGGCCACCGGCATCGCCGCCATCGCCATCATCCTGTTCATGGCCGTCTACTACAGCCTGGCCGGCATCTTCGCCGACATCGTGCTGCTTTTGAACATCGTGCTGACCATGGCCGGTCTGGCTGCCTTTGGCGCGACCCTGACCCTGCCCGGCATAGCGGGCATCATCCTGACCATCGCCATGGCCGTGGACGCCAACGTGCTCATCTACGAGCGCATCCGCGAGGAGCTGCGCAAGGGCGTGAAGCCCCTCGAGGCCGTGGAAAAGGGCTACGGCAAGGCCACCCTGACCATCCTGGACTCCAACACCACCAACGTCATCGTGGCCATCATCCTGTACCAGTTCGGCACCGGGCCCATCCGCGGCTTCGCCGTCACCCTGGTCCTGGGCATCATCATGAGCATGTTCACGGCCATCTTCGTCTCACGCATCATGTTCGACCTGTACATGTCCAAACGCAAGGCCGACGCGCCCGTGAGCATCTAAGGAGACGACATGAGCTTTTCCTTCATCAAGCACGAAACGAACATCGACTTTATCGGCTTCAGGTACATCGCCTTCGCCATCTCGGCGCTCATGATCATCATCGGCGGCATCTCGCTGGTCATGAAGGGCGGCCCGCGCTACGGCATCGACTTCGCGGGCGGCGTGATCCTCCAGACCAAGTTCGCCACCCCAACGGACCTGGACACGCTGAAGAAGGTCCTGGAGGGCAAGAACCTGCCTGGGCTCGTGGTGCAGCAGATGGGCAAAGAGAAGGACAATGAGTTTCTGGTCCGCACCTCCACCACGGACGACTCCAGCGCGAGCATCCAGAAGACCGTGACCCAGGCCCTGGATGAGGGCATGAACGGCGCCAAGTACGAGTTCAAGCGCATCGAGATGGTCGGGCCCAAGGTGGGCGAGGACCTGCGCGGCAAGGCCCTGGAGGCCATGTACTTCGCCATCCTGATCATCGCCATCTACATCTCCGGCCGCTTCGAGCACCGCTGGATGGCCGCCGGGCTCATGGCCGCAGGCCTGTTCGCGGGCATCACGACCTTGCAGTACTTCCAGGCCCCGCAGGTCTGGCTCGTTCTGGGCGCGCTTGTGCTCACCCTGGCCCTATGCTTCGTCTTGCGGCTGAACTACGCTCTGGGGGCCATTGTAGCGCTTATTCACGACGTTCTGACAACCGTCGGCATCTTCTCCATCCTGAACAAGGAATTCGACCTGACCATCATCGCGGCGCTCCTGACGCTCATCGGCTTCTCGCTCAACGACACGATCATCGTCTATGACCGCATCCGCGAGACCCGCGGGCTCAAAACAGGCGACACCCTGCCGGTGATCATCAACAAGAGCGTGAACCAGACCCTGTCGCGCACCATTCTGACCTCGGGCCTGGCCTTTTTGGCCGTGCTCAGCCTGTTCCTGTTCGGCGGCGCGGTCATCCACGACTTCGCCCTGGCCATGCTCATCGGCATCGTGGTGGGCACCTATTCCTCCATCTACGTCGCGGCTCCGTTCATCATCAGCCTGAGCAAGCCCTACGCCGACGAGCCCGCGCCGGTCGCGCCCAAGGGCAAGGCCAGGCTCAAGGCCAAGGCCGCGTAGCTGCCGGGCCCAGCCCAAAAGAGAAGGCCCCCTTCCGCAAGGAGGGGGGCCTTTGTCTTTGAGTGCGTAGGCTTGCGGCCTACAGCTGGTTCACTCCAGCAGATCAGCCTACAGCTGGTTCACTCCAGCAGATCAGCCTACAGCTGATCCAGCAGGGTCTTCTTGATGGAGTCGATGGTGCCTTCGCCGTTGAGCTCGATGTACTTGCAGGCGCCCTTGGCGGCCAGGGCCTTGTAGAAGTACGCGGCGGCGATGGTGCCGGTCTTGTCATCGTAGTAGATGTCGTGGCGCTTGTCGATGGCGCCCTCGTCAATATCGTCGGCGCGGGCGGTCAGCGCGCCGCCGCACACGCGGCAGACGTCGCCGTTGGGCTTGATGGCGTCGATGAAGATGTTGTTCGGGTGGTTGTTGTCATTGGCGCACAGGCGGCGGCCCATGATGCGGTTCTTGGCCACCTTGCGGGGCAGCAGGATCTCGATGACGAAATCGAGCTTGACGCCGCCCTTCTGCAGGGCTTCCCACAGCTTCTCGGACTGGACCAGGCTGCGCGGGAAGCCGTCCAGCAGCCAGCCGTTCGGGCTGGCGTTCTTCAGCACGTCGAGCACCATGGGGATGGTGATGTCATCGGGCACCAGCTCGCCGCGGTTGATGAACTCCTTGGCCTTCATGCCAAGCTCGGTGCCGCCGCCGATGTGCTTGCGGAAGATGGCGCCGGACTCGATGTGGTCCAGGTTGTACTTGGCCTTCACCAGGGTGCCCTGGGTGCCTTTGCCGCTGCCGTTGGGTCCGAACATGAGAATATTCATTGTGCCTCCAAAGGTGATTTTTTTTGCTTGTGCAAAAGATTCACAAGGTCTTAGCCGCACTCTTTTTTCCTGTCAATGACCTGCACGGCTATGCCTGACCGCGTGATGCGCGCCTCCTTGTCGCCCGGAAAGCGCACGCTCTTGCCGGTGGCGCGCTTGAGCCACAGCTCGTCCAGGCGCAGCAGGGCGTCGCACAGGGGCTGTCCCGGCCCGGCGGCCTCCAGCACGGCCTTGCACAGGCGCAGGCGCAGCGGGGCAGGGCTGGCGTGGAGCACGTCCGCCGGAATCAGCCGCTGCGGGGGGGCGAGCACGACCCTGGGCAGGACATCGGCCAGGGCCTGGTCCCAGTGCGTGGCGTCCATGCGCGCCTGCCGCCAAAGCCTGGCCGCGCTGTCCAGGTAGCAGGGGTTGTTGCGCAAAAGTTCCGGCAGGATATCGTGCCGGACCCGGTTGCGCGTTGTTGCGCGATCGAAATTGCTGGGATCGTCGCGCCAGGGCTGCCGTGAGATTTTCAAGAAATTTTCCAAGTCCTTGCGAGGACTGAGTAAAAGCGGGCGCAGCAGGAATCGGGCCGGATCGGCCCCGCCCATGCCGCCCAGGGCAGGCCAACCCGTGCCGCGCATGAGCCGCAGCAACTGGTCCTCGGCCAGGTCGTTCAGCTGGTGTGCTACGAGGATGATGTCCGCGCCGGTCTGCTGGCGGATGCGCTCCAGAAATTCATAGCGCGCCACGCGCCCGGCTTCCTCCAGCCCGGTGCCCGCAGTTCGCGCCTGTGCCGCGATGTCCTGGCGTTCGGTATGCACGGCAATGCCCAGGCCTTGGCAAAGCTCCGCCACGAACCGGGCGTCGTTTGGGGAATCCTGGCGCAGGGAGTGGTCCAGGTGCGCGGCGATGACAGACCCGCCCTTGGCCTGGCAGAGCAGGTGTGCGATCAGCAGCAGGGCTGTGGAGTCCGCGCCGCCGGAGCAGGCCACCAGACAACGCAGGGTGGGGAAGTCGCGCTCAAGCTCGCGCGTGGCGAATGCGCCGATGCCGAGGCAGAACCGGGCCGCCCTGGGCGGAAGGTCCTGCAAGCGCAGCGCTTTTTTGTCCATGTCTAGACGTGGATCCCCATCCCGCGCAGGAGATCGTCCATGTAGTCCATGATGTGGGCGCGCTGCCCGGCGGTGGCGTAGGCCACGCAGGAGCAGCGCAGCTTGCCCTGGGCGCGCACCAGGAGCTCCAGCTTGAGGCTGGTTTCGCCCGCGACCTCCAGCACGAAGATGTATGGCCCGCATTCGGCGTGGTGCTGGCGCTGTTCGTCCGTCAAAAGGTCCAGCGGCAAGGGCAGGTAGTAGATGCCGTCCAGCGAGCCGGACAGGCCCATTTCGGCCAAGTTGCGGCACACCTGCTCCAGCTGTTCGGGCAGGAAGTCTTCGATGAGATAGGTGCGCATGTGCTCTCCGGCCTAGTTCTTGGCTTTCTGGTCTTTCTGGCCGCTGTGGGCCTGGACGGCGTCCGCGCGGCAGCATTCGCAGTCCAGGGCCTCGTCGTCGCGGGGGGGGGAGTCCACCACAACGGTGGTGTCCACGGGAACGCAGTCCAGCCCGTCGCCCAGTTCGTCATCCACGGTCCGCCGGTCCAGGTGCGCGTCCTCGATGACCGCGTCGGCGTCGAGGTTGAAGATGCGCCGGGTCATGTCGATGAAGCGTTCGGCCGTGCCTTCCTCGCGCGTGCGGCGCTTGAGGAAGCTGATGGGTTCGTGCAGCAGCTTGCGGCTCACAGAGGCCACCAGCACCTCCAGGGCGGCCCGGGTCTCGTCATCGACCTCGCCCAGGCGCTTCAAGGTCTTGGCCAGCTCGCGTCCGGCCACGTCCTCGGCCCGGTGCAAAAGGTCAGTGATGGTGGGCTGCAGGGCCAGGGACTTGAGCCAGGTGGCGAAGGCCTGGGTCTCCACCTCGACGATGGCCCGGGCCTTGACCGCCTCGCCTTGGCGAGCGCTCATGTTCTCCTCCACGACCTCCTTCAGGTCGTCGATGTCGTAGAGGTAGACGTTGTCCAGCGCGTTCACGTCCGGGTCGATGTCGCGCGGGACAGCGATGTCGATGAAGAACATGGCGCGGTTGCGGCGCTTCTTGATGACCTCGCGGATGTCCTTGGCGCGGATGATGGCCGTGGGCGAGCCGGTGGAGCTGATGACGATGTCCACCTCGCGTAGCTGGTCCACCATGCACTCGAAGAGGATGGCCTCGCCGTGCATGGTCTTGGCCAGCTCCTGGGCGCGGGAGAAGGTGCGGTTGGTGATGTAGAGCTTTTCGATGCCCGAGGCCAAGAGGTGCGTGGCGGCCAGCTCGGCCATTTCGCCCGCGCCCACGAGCAGGGCGGTTTTACCCGCCAGCTCGCCGAAGATCTTCTTGGCCAGCTCCACTGCGGCATAGCTGATGGACACGGCGCTGCTCGCGATGGCCGTCTCGGTGCGCACGCGCTTGGCCACGGAAAAGGACTTGTGCAGCAGCCGGTTGATGATGACGCGCGCGGTGCCGGTCTCCACGGCCTTGCGGTAGCTGGTCTTGAGCTGGCCCAGGATCTGCGGCTCGCCCATGATCATGGAGTCCAGGCTGGCGGCCACGCAGAACAGGTGCGTCACGGCCTCCAGGCCGGTGTGGCGGTACGTGTGCGCGCGCAGGGCGTCCAGCGGCCCGGCGCAGGTTTCGGCCCAGTGGCGCAGCACGGCCTCGGCCAGGTCGACGACAACGCCGTTCTGGCCTGTGCAGCGGTCGCTGTCGGCCACCACGAGGATCTCCACGCGGTTGCAGGTGGACAGGGCCATGACCTCGCGCAGGGGGCAGGCGGCCAGCAGGCTCTTTTCAAAGTCCGCCACGCTGGTCAGGGCGAATTTTTCGCGCACATCCACACCGGCACAGCGGTGATTGAGTCCGACAAGGAAGATGGTTTTTTCCATGACGCCGTTACGGTTTGAATCCGTGGAAGGTTGTGGGAACCAGGAAGTTGATGCCGAGCATGGAGACCACGGTCAGCAGGAACACGCAGATGGCCATGACCGCAGGCTTGCGGCCCCGCCAGCCCATGGCCAGGCGTTGGTGGAACAGGTAGGCGTAGAGCGTGAGCACGAGGAGCGCCACGATCTCCTTGGGGTCCAGCGAAAACACGCGCCGGGCCGAGAGCCAGGCCCAGACATAGCCCGAGGCCAGGCCGAGCGTGTACAGCGGGAAGCCGCACAAAGCGGCGAAGTGGTTCACCCGGTCAAAGGTGTCCAGTGAGGGCATGTCCTTCTGGAACTGCCTTAAGCCCGCCTTGGTCTTGATGCGCTTTTCCAGGTGCAGAAAGGCCAGCCCCGCGCCAAAGGCCATGGCCAGAAGCGCCATGCTGGAAAACAGCGTGCCGATGTGCAGGAAGAAGAACAGGCCCGAGAGCGTGGGCGGCAGCTTGGCGTTCACGCCCACGGTCGCATTGGCCGCGAGGTAGAGCATCAGCGCGAGCGGCATGGCCACCACGGCCAGGAACTTGAGCTTCAAGCGCCACCAGAGCAGCAGGAAGATGAACAGGATGCCCCAGCCCAGCAGGCAGAACAGAAAGCGCCCGGCGGTGAGCCCCTGGGCCGCGTCCGTCCCGGTCAGGATGTGCGCCAGGTCGAACGTGTGCAGGGCGAAGCCCAGGGCCGCCAGGACCAGGGCCCCGTTCTTCAGGCCTTCGTTGCGCAGGGCCGAGCCCACGACAAAGAGCACGGTCCCCAGAAAGTACAGGGCGATGACGAGGATCGGGAGCAGTTCAGGCAGGGCCATGCAGGATCTCCGTGATCAATTCAAGGATTGGGTCGTGCCGTTGGTCAAGTATTTGGTCATGCAGTTGGGCGTGCAGTTGGGAAGTCAAATCCTCTGGCAGGTGCGCGGCCAGTTCCGCCTGGGCCAGGGCCGCGTCGCCCAGCCGCAAGGCCTCCAGCAGGCGCGAGCCCACCAGGGAGCGGAAGATTTCGGTGTTGGCCGCCGTGTCCAGGCCCATGGACAGAACCAGGGGCCGCAGCCGCCCCATGAGCTCCAGGAACAGGCCATACTCCGGACCATAGGCCTCCTGCAAGTCTTTGCGGATGCGCTTGGCCAGGGCCGGGCTCCGGCCCCCGGTGGACACGGCCAGGGTCAGCTCGCCCCGGCGCACCAGGGCCGGGACGATGAACGAGCAGGCCTCGGGCTGGTCCACGATGTTGCAGAGCACTCCGCGCGCGCGGCACAGGTCGCTGATGCGCTGGTTCACCGCCGGGCTGCTGGTGGAGGCGATGGCCAGGAACACCCCGTCCAGGTCGCTGTCTTGGAAGCCGCGCCGGGCAACGGCCAGGCCGGGCCGGGCGAGCAGGGCGGCCAGGTCCGCGTCCGGCGGGCTCTGGTCCACCACCAGGATGCTGGCGGCCCCGCAGTCGGCCAGGGTCTCGATCTTGCGCAGGCCCACCTGGCCCGCGCCCACCACAAGGCAGGCCCGGCCCGCGAGGCTGACGAACATGGGATAGGTGCGCATCCGAATAGCATAGCAAATCCGTGCCCGGTCTGTAAAATGGCAATGCGGCCATTCTTGCCAGATTCACCAGCCCTGGGATAGGGTGGGGCAGACCAAGAAGAGGAGCGCCCCCGGCCATGAACGCCTATCTCGTGATCCAGCTTGCCCGCTTCGGCGACCTTGTGCAGACCAAGCGTCTGCTCCTGTCGCTTCAAGCCCAGCCGGACAGCGAGGTCCACCTTTGTCTGGACGAGTCCCTGGCGCCCCTGGCGCGGCTTTTGTACCCCTGGGCGCGGCTGCACCCGGTGTGCGCCCACGGAACCGCCCTGGCCAAGCTCCCGCCCGCCGAACAGGCCAGGGCGGTGCTGGAAAAGAATGTTCCGGTCTTCCGCACCCTGGCGGCCGCCTCCTTCACCCTGGTCTACAACCTGAACTTTTCGCCCCTGAACTACCGCCTGGCGAGCCTGTTCGACCCGTCGCAGGTGCGCGGGCACGTCTGGCAAGACGGCCAGGAGGCCGTGGGCCAGTGGACCCGGCTGGCCATGCGCTGGTCGTCCATGCGCCGCCTGGGGCTGAACATCGCCGATTTCTGGGCCTGGCACCACCCCGCGCCCGTGCCTGCGGCCCTGGTCAACCCCGTGGCCCAGGGCAGGGGCGGGGGCCTGGGCGTGGTCCTGGCCGGACGCGAGTCCAGGCGCTCCCTGCCGCCCAAGGTTCTGGCCGCGCTGGCCGGTGGCCTGCTCGACTTGCGCCCTGGCGGCCAGGCGGGCGCAGCGCTGACGCTTCTGGGCAGCCGGTCCGAGGCGCAGGCCGCACGGCGACTGGAGCGCGAGCTGCCGCCCCGACACGCCCGGAGCGTGCGCAACCTTTGCGGCGCAACGGACTGGGCCGCGTTGGCGGAGGTGGTGGCTGGCCTGGACCTGGTCCTGACCCCGGACACCGGCACCATGCACCTCGCTGCGCACCTGGGTGTGCCGGTGCTGGCGACCTTTCTGTCCTCGGCCTGGTGCTTCGAGACCGGACCGTACGGCCAGGGGCATCTGGTCCTGCAGGCCAACCTGGACTGCGCGCCGTGCCTGGAGTCCCAGCCCTGCACGTCGCTTGTGGCGGAGCCGGCCAGGGGCCAAACGGCTGGGCAGCCCGCCTGCCTGCGGCCCTTCAGCGCGCCTGGGCTGGTGCGCTATCTCTCCACGCGCGAGGCCGGGCACCTGCCGCCGGGGCTCACGGCCTTCGGCTCGGACACAGACAGGCTGGGCCAGACCTATGCGGCCCTGGCCGGACCCGACCCCCAGGCAGCCCTGCGCGGGCATTTCCGCGAGTTTCTGTCAGCGCATCTCGGAGCCGGGGGCCTGGGGGCCGAGCCGGGCCCGCCCGCCATGGTTTCCCATGAGCTGGCCGAGCGCCTGTACACAGAACGCGACTGGCTGGTCCCGGACCCGGAATCCTCTGCGGGCAGATTGTGGCAGTTTGCCTGTGTATTTGAGCAGAATGATGACATTCCTGCAGGTTACTGAAAGTCTAGAACCTTGCATGACGATAGTTTTTGCGGATATCGTATTGAAAACAGCAGGAATGCGCAGGGCACAACGGGCCAGACTCCTGGCTGTTGCGCCGGGTTGCGGCGGAATGCCGCTCCAATGCCGGGAAAGGGCGGCGGCGAAGCCGTCTGGCGAGGTATGGGGCAGGGCCTGCGCAGGTTTTCGCCCACATAGACCGGCGAAAAAAGCCTGATGATATGATTCCGGCAGGTTATGAATAGTTTAGAGTATCGCATGACGATAGTTTTTGTGGATGTTCCATCGAAAACAGCAGGAATGCGCGGGCTGGGCAGGTCACGACCCTGGGCCGAACAGTGGGCCTGCGGCGAAAGTCCGGAAATAAAGTCCTCGGAAGCCGACTTCGCAACCGATATTGCAGTCGGCAGGAGCTTTTTCGCACCGGCATGCGGCCCTTGACGCCTGCGCAGACAGGGCGCATCAGGCTGATGAAACGATTCCGGCAGGTTACGAATAGTCTAGAGGCGAGCATGGTCATCGGTTTTGCGGAGTGCCTATTCAAAACAAGGCGAATGCGCGGGGTGCCATGCACTGGCCGCAGGGCCGCAAGGGGGCGAGGGTGAGGATACTGGTGGTGCTGCCGCTGTATGGCGGCTCCCTGCCCATCGGCAGGTACTGTACGGCGGCCCTGGGCCAGCTGGGGCATCTGGTGGAGGTGTTCGAGGCCCCGGCCTTCTACCCCAGCTACAAGGCCCTACAGGGGCTCAAGGTGGGTGCCGACCGCCTTCAATACCTGGAGAACAGCTATCTGCAGGTGCTCTCTCAGGCCGTGTTGGCCAAGGTCGAGACCTTTGAGCCGGACCTGGTGCTGGCCCAGGCCCAGGCCCCACTGTCCATCCAGGCCCTGAAGCGGCTGAAGCGCGACGGCGTGCCCACGGCCATGTGGTTTGTGGAGGACTTCCGGCTGTTCACCTACTGGAAGGGCTTCGCCCCGCACTACGACTTCTTCGCCGTCATCCAGCGGGACCAGATCTTCGAGGAATTGCAGGCCATCGGCGTGCAGAACAGCCTGTACCTGCCCCTGGCCGCCCAGCCGGACGTGCACCAGCCCCTGGAGCTGTCCGCAGCGGAGCAGCGCAAGTTCGGCTCGGACGTGTCCTTCATGGGCGCGGGCTACCCCAACCGCCGCGTGGCCTTCCGCGAGCTCATCCGCCACGACTTCAAGCTCTGGGGCACGGAGTGGGAGGGCGACAGCGTGCTGGAGCCCTACGTGCAGCTGGCCGGGGCGCGGGTGTCCAGCGCGGACTGCGTGCGCATCTTCAACGCCACCAGGGTCAACATCAACCTGCACTCCAGCATCCAGGGCAAGGAGCTGGTCACCGGCGGGGACTTCATCAACCCGCGCACCTTTGAGATCGCAGCCTGCCGGGCCTTCCAGCTGGTGGACCGGCGCGGGCTCATGCCCGAGGCCTTTGCCGCAGACGAGCTGGCGACCTTCGGCTCCATGGACGAGCTGCAGGAAAAGATCGTGTATTTCCTGGCGCACCCAGACGAGCGCGAGGCCATTGCCCGGCGCGGCCAGGAGCGGGTGCTGCGCGAGCACACCTATGCCGCGCGCATGCAGACCCTGCTGGACTTCGTGGCCGCGCGTCTGCCCGGCTGGCCCAAACCCCGCTCCGTTGTCCAGGCGGCGGACGGCCTGCCGCCGGAGCTGGCCGGAGACATCGCGGCCTTGCTGGACAGGCTGGCCCTTCCGGCGGGCACCAGCTTCGAGGATCTGGTCTGGGCCATCCGCCAGCAGCACGGCAAGCTGGGCGAACTCGACGCCGCCGTCCTGTTCCTGGACGAGTGGCGCAAGCTCTATGACAAGCGCCAGGGTGGACAGGGGGCTTAGGGTCTATTTCCAGAAGATGGATTTGGTTCCCTGGCCGGGAGAGAGTCTATTGGGGGCCAGGGGGTGCACGCATGCTGTACAGCCCTGGGCCAAACCCGGCTCGCGACGGCATCCCGGGTGGGGGGCAAAAGACGCTTTGAGAAACAAGCCCTTGGCGGATTACGGCTTGCGGGGCGTGCGCTTGCGCGAGGCCAGCCAGGTGTGCAGCCGGGCCTCCGCGCCCTCGGTTTTCGGGAAATAGAACTGGGCCTTGCGCTGGGCCAGCTCGTGCGGCAGGTATTCCTGCTCCACCCAGGCCTGGGGGAAGGCGTGCGGGTACTTGTAGCCCCGGCCATAGCCCCATTCCTTGTGCAGGGTGGTGCTGGCGTTGCGCAGGTGCAGGGGCACGGGCAAAAGGCCGTTCTCGCGGACCTCCTTCAACGCATTCAAGTACGCGGCATAGCTGGCGTTGCTCTTTGGGGCCAGGGCCAGATAGACCACGGTCTCGGCCAGGGGGATGAAGCCCTCGGGCATGCCCACGAACTCCACGGCCTGCTGGCAGGCCACGGCCAGAGGCAGGGCCTGCGGGTCGCCCAGGCCGATGTCCTCGGACGACGAGAGCACCAGCCTGCGGCAGATGAAGCGCGGGTCCTCGCCGCTTTCCAGCAGGCAGGCCAGGTAGTACAGGGCCGCGTCCGGGTCGCTGCCGCGGATGGACTTGATCAGCGCCGAGGCCAGCTCGTAGTGCGAGTCCCCGTCGCGGTCGCCCCGGATGACCACCTCGGGCAGGGCCTGGCGCAGATCCTCGATGCCCAGCTTGTCCTTGGGCATTGCCGCCACATGCTCCACGAGGTTCAAGAGCGCGCGGCCGTCGCCTGCGGACATGTCCGCCAGCAGGTCGAAGACCTCGTCCGGCCACTCTACCCCCAGGACCTTGGCCCCGCGCCGGGCCATGCGCGAGAGCTCCTCGCGCGTCAGCGAGCGGAAGCGCAGCACGTGCAGCCGCGAGAGCAGCTGCCGCGTGACGGAAAAGGACGGGTTCTCCGTGGTGGTGGCCAAAAGCACGATCTCGCCGCTTTCGAGGATGGGCAGGAAGAAGTCCTGCTGGGCCTTGGAAAAGCGGTGTATCTCGTCCAGGATGAGCACCTCGGCCCCTTCCAGGTGCTTGCGCAGGGCGGCCAGGCCAGCCTCGGGCGCGCTTACGCGGACCCATTTCTTGCCTGCGGCCTTGGCCATGAGCATGGCCAGGGTCGACTTGCCGCAGCCCGGCGGGCCGAAGAACAGCAGGCTTGGCAGGCGCGGGCCCTGGGCAAAGGCCGCAATGCGCTCCAGCAGATGGCTCTGCCCCACGAATTCGTCCAGGGTCTGGGGCCGGATCTTGTCGGCCAGGGGCTGTTTTTCGGTGATCTCGATGCGCATCAGGTCCTCGAATGCTCACGTGTGCGCGCCGCAAAGTGCGCCAGCCCCAGGCAGTACAGGGCCGCCGTTTCCCAGCGCAGGGGGCGCGGACCAAGGCTCAAGGCCTGGAACCCGGCCCGGGCCAAGCGCTCGGCCTCGCGGCGCTCCAGCCCGCCCTCGGGCCCGATGACCACGAGGTTTTTGCCCGTTGCCAGGCGCAGGGGGTCGGGCAGGGCGTCTACGGAGTCCAGGGGCGCGGCCTCGTCCAGCATGTACAGGCCAGCATAGCCTCCATCATAGCCTATGCCGGGCTCCGCCGCAACGCGCACCAGCCCCTCCACACCCCCGGCCACAATGCCCAGCTCCGGCAGCCAGGCCGAACCGCACTGCTTGGCCGCCTGCACGCACTTCTCGCGCCAGGAGTCCTTGACCACGGGCGGGGGCTCGCCCTGGCTGCGCGCGGCAGCCCAGAACAAGAGGCCCAGCGCGTCCAGCTCCACGGCCTTTTCCAGCACCCAGTCACGCCGGGACGACTTGTTCCAGCCTAGGGCCAGCACCAGACCCGAGGTCGGCCTGGGCTCGCTGTCCAGGGACTGGGCCAGGAGATCGGCCCTGTCCTTGCCGATTGCTGAGGCGAGGGTGAACAGGCCGAAGCGCCCCTGGCCGTCGAAGAGGCGCAGGGTGTCGCCCGGCTTGGCGCGCAGGACGCCCAGCAGGTGCCTGGCCTCCGGGCCTTCGAGCCTTGCGTGCGGGGACTCCGGTCCGGGCCAGAGGCCGGGGGGCAGGTGATAGGAGTTCAGGCGCGGCATGCGTGTGTCGGAAAGGGGGCCGGACACTGCGCCCAGCCCCCGGACCGGCTAGAGTTCCTGGGCGACCAGGGATTCGAAGGATTCGCGCCTGCGGGCCACGATGACCTGCTCGCCGTCCACGAGGATTTCGGCGGCGCGGGGGCGGGAGTTGTAGTTGGAGGACATGGTGAAGCCGTAGGCCCCGGCGGAGTACACGGCCAGGCGTTCGCCCTGGCGCACCTCGGGCAGCTGGCGGTCCTTGGCCAAAAAGTCGCCGGACTCGCAGATGGGGCCGACCACGTCCACGTCGAGCGCCGGGCGGCCCTGGGGCGCCACTTCCTCGATGCGGTGGAACGAGCCGTACAGCGAGGGCCGCACCAGATCGTTCATGCCCGCGTCCACGATGACGAAGCTCTTGCTGGCGCTCTGCTTGGTGTACAAAACCTCGGTCACGAGGATGCCCGCATTGCCCACGATGACGCGGCCGGGCTCCAGGATGACCTTCAGCGGCAGCTTGCCCAGGGCCTTGGTCAGGGCCGCGCCGAACTCCGCCGGGTTCGGCGGCTGCTCCTCGTCGTAATTGATGCCCAGGCCTCCGCCCAGGTCGAGGTAGCGGATGTCCAGGTTCATGGCCTTGAGCTTGTCGTGGAAGATGAGCAGCTTGTCCAGGGCCTCCAGGAAGGGGTCGATGCTGGTGAGCTGCGAGCCGATGTGGCAGTCGATGCCCACGGCCTCGACATTGGGCAGGTCCCGGGCCAGGGCGTAGGCCTCCAGGGACAGGTCGATGTTCAGGCCGAACTTGTTCTTTTTCAGACCGGTGGAGATGTACGGGTGGGTCTTGGGGTCCACGTCCGGGTTGATGCGGAAGCTGACCTGGGCCACCTTGCCCATCTCGCGCGCCACGTCGTTGATGCGCACCAGCTCCTGCATGGACTCCACGTTGAACATGAGGATGCCTGCGCCAAGGGCCTGCCTGATCTCCGCAGGCTTTTTGCCCACGCCGGAGTAGACGATCTTCGTGGCCGGAACCCCGGCCAGGAGCGCGCGGTACAGCTCGCCGCCGGAGACGATGTCCATGCCCGCGCCGAGCGAGCCCAGCAGGCGCAGCACATGCAGGTTGGAGTTGGCCTTCACGGAATAGCAGGTCAGATGCTCCATGGAGGCGAACGCCGTGTCAAAGGCCTCGAAATGGCGCTTCAGCGTGGCCGTGGAATAGACGTAGAGCGGGGTGCCGAAGCGCTCCGCAAGGTCCGTGACGCTGACGCCTTCCGCGTACAGGGTGCCGTTTTTCTGCTCAAAATGATGCATGGGGGATTGCTTCTCCTGTGCCAGGGGGTGACTATTTCGGGGCGCTGAGCACAAGCTCCGACGCCACAGGGGCAATGCGGGCGAAGACGTTGAAGCCTATGAGCTGCAGGCGGTAGGTCTTGGCCGGGTCCAGGCCGCAGGCGGTGATCGCGATGCGGTTCATGTCCTTGCGCATGCCTGCCGAGCCGAGATCGAAGGACAGGGTGGTGCGCGGGGCAAAGGGGCATTTGGCGCAGCCGTCGTCTGGGCCCTCGCCGATGGGCTCCAGCAGGACCTTCACCGCGTCGACGTTCTCCCAGTTGCCGGTGAGCTCGCAGTTGAGGATGATGCAGCCCTGATTGCGCTGCACGTCCACGCTGCGCCAGCGGAACTTGTCCTCGCTGGCGACGGGGATGGGCCATTCGCGCTTGGCGCAGGCGGCCAAGCAAAGCACAGCTAAGAGCGCCAGGGCGGCGCAACGGAACAGGGACTGGCGGGCATGCTTGTTCATTGCGGGGTCACGCTCTTTTTCCATTCATGCAGCAGGGTCAGGGCCGCCAGGGGCGACAGGCCGTTCACGTCCAATCGTCGGAGTTCTATCAGCACCGGGCTTTCAGGCTCCGGGGACGTCGGCTCCGGGCCAGTCGCCAAGCCAGTTGCCAGGCCGGGCAGCAGGGTCTGCCGGGCCAAAATGGCCTGGGAAGCGCCCGTGCGCTCACTTTGCGATTTTTCCTCGAGAGACGCAAGGATTTCTCTTGCACGCTGGACAACGCCCTGGGGCACCCCGGCCAGGCGCGCCACCTCAATGCCGTAGCTCTTGTCCGCCGGGCCGGGCACCAGTTTGCGCAAGAACACGATCTCACCCTTCCACTCGCGCACCGCGATGTTCAGGTTGCGCAAGCCGGGGATGCGGCCCTCCAGGGCGGTCAGCTCGAAATAGTGCGTGGCGAAGAGCGTGCGCACCTGGCTGCGGCCGCGCCGGGACAGCTCCTCCACCACGGCCCAGGCCAGGGCCAGGCCGTCGAAGGTGCTGGTGCTCCGGCCGATCTCGTCCAGGATGACCAGGCTGCGCGAGGTGGCCTGGCGCAGGATGCGCGCGGTCTCCATCATCTCGACCATGAAGGTGCTCTGGCCGCGGGCCAGGTTGTCCGAGGCCCCCACGCGGGAGAACACGCGGTCCACCAAGCCCAGCCGCGCGCTTTTGGCCGGAACAAACGAGCCCATCTGGGCCAGGATGGTGATCAGCGCGGCCTGGCGCAGCACGGTGGACTTGCCCGCCATGTTCGGTCCGGTGATGAGCAGGATGCGCCGGGTTTCGTCCAGGCGCAGGTCGTTGGGGATGTAGTTGGCCGCGCCGCTGGCGGCCTCCACCACCGGGTGGCGGCCCTGGATGATCTCGGTTTCGATGCCCTCGTGCAGCTCCGGGCGGTTCCAGTCGTTCTGGCGCGCGGCCTCGGCCAAGCCCTGCCAGTAGTCCAGCCCGGCCAGGCCCCCGGCCATGAACATGAAGCGTGTGCGAAGGTTCGCCAAGCGCTCACGCAATTCGTTAAACAATCGGTATTCCAGCGACTTGCGTTCATCCGCTGCGGTGATCAAGCGATCTTCGAGCTCTTTGAGCTCATTTGTGATGTAGCGTTCGCAGTTGACCAGGGTCTGGCGGCGGATGAAATGCTCCGGCACCTGGCCCTGGTAGGCGTGGGAGATCTCCATGTAATAGCCGAAAATTTTGTTGTAGCCGAGCTTGAGCTTGGGGATGCCGCAGGCGTCGCGTTCGCGCTCCAGCATGGCCTGGATGCGCGCCTCGCCGTGCTCGGTGAGGGAGATGAGTTCGTCCAGGGCCGGGTCATAGCCGGGCAGGAACAGGCCGCCGTCGGTGATGACCAGGGGCGGGGCGTCGACCAGGGCGCGCGAAAGCAGCTCGGCCACGTCGGTCATGGAGTCCCAGGACGCGAGGAGGTTGTTGAGCTCGGTTGGGGTGGCTGTCTCGCCGCCGCCAACAGTGCCGCCAACAGCCTGCCGGAGCACTTCCAGCAGGCCGGGCAGCCGGGCCAGGCTTTCGCGCACGGCCACGAGATCTCTGGGCGTGGCGCGGGAAAGGGCGATGCGCGTGGCCAGGCGCTCCAGGTCGCGCACCTCGGCGAGCTGGCGGCGCAGGTCCTGGCGCAGGGAGTCGCGCCGGAACAGAAAGTCAACCACATCGAGCGTGCGCGCGACAGGGGCCAGCTCGCGCCAGGGCTGGCGCAGGCGGGACTCCAGCAGGCGTCCGCCCATGGCTGTCTGGGTGAAGTCGAGCACCTGCCAGAGGGTGCCCGGCCCGGGGCGGCCGTCCAGCCTGCGGAAGATCTCCAGGTTGCGCTCGGTGAGCTCGTCGAGCACCAAATGGCGCGAGAGGTCGAGCAGTTGGAACTCGCCCAGGGGCGGGAAGTCCGTCATCTGGGTGCGCCGCAGGTAGCCCAGCAGCGCGCCGAGCGCGCGCACCAGCTCCGGCTTGTCGGCCAGGGCCAGGGTGGCCAGCTCCGGGGCGTTCTGCGCGCGCAGCACGGACTCTGTGGCGGCGGACAGGTCAAAGGTGCTGGGGCTGGGCAGCTGCGTCACCTGAGCGCCCAGCTCGGCGTACTGCTGCGGAACCTTGGCGCCTGGCGGCAGGAGCAGCTCGCGCGGGGCGATCTTCATGGCCCATTGCCAGAGGTCGCTCTCGCGCCGGGAGTACAGGCCCGACCACTCCGCGGTGGAGATGTCCGCCCAACCCAGGCCGCCAGCGCCCTTGCCCTCGTCCCAGAAGAGCGCGGCAAGGTAGTTATGGGTCTTTGCGGTGAGCGAGAGGTCCTCAACAACGGTGCCGGGGGTAAGCACGCGGGTCACGGCGCGCTTCACCAGCCCCTTGGCCAGGCGCGGATCCTCAATCTGGTCGCATATGGCGATTTTATAGCCTTTCTCCAGAAGCTGCGCCAGGTAACCCTCCACGGCGTGGTGGGGCACGCCGCACATGGGCACCTTGGCCTCGGCGCCGGGGTTGCGGGAGGTCAGGGTGATGGAGAGCTCGCGCGCGGCGGTCTCGGCGTCGTCGAAGAACAGCTCGAAGAAGTCGCCCATGCGGAAGAACAGCAGGGCATCCGGGTGCTCGGCCTTGACCTGCATGTACTGCTCGAACATGGGGGTGAGCTTCGGGGCGTTCATGCGGGTGTCCATGCTGCGGCTCTAGGTGTCTGGCCGGGCGTCAGGAGAATTCCTGCCGGAACAGGATGCTGTGCCAGGAGCGGCAGCGCGGGCAGACGAAGAAGGTCTTGTCCCAGCGGAACCCGCAGGCCTGGCAGACAAAGCGCTTGGATTTGCGCGCGTGGCAGATGAAGTAGGCCATCTGGTCGCGCAGGAAATGCGTCAGCTCCTGGTCCGTCAAGACCAGGGTCACCAGCTCCAGCCGGGCCAGCCAGAAGTCGGCGTTGAGCACCAGGGCCTTTTCCAACCAGTGCTTGGCGTTCTCCAGGTCGGCCTCGAAGAGAAACAGCTTGGCGCAGTAGTAGCACAACAGGGTGTCCGGCGGGAAGGCCGCCAGCGCCTGCACCGAGGCCTGGACCAGTTCGCTGATGCGCTCACGGGGCAGGGACGCTGCGCCGCTGCCGCCGCCATTCTCCACGCGCGAGGCGGACAGGGCCTCCAGCAGGCCCTCCAGCAGCAGGAAGCGCTGCGGGGCCGGGATGGCGGCGCAGGCGCTGTGCAGTGTCGCCCGCAGCTGCTCGCTGTTGCCGGACAGGGTGGCCTGGACCACGCTGGCCAGCCAGGCTTCCGGCGAAGCCGGGAAGGCCGCCAGGGCCTGCCGGATGAACTTTTCGCCCTGGACCGGGTCGCCCTGGCGGAAGTGCTCGCCAGCCTGGCGCGCCAGGAAGTGGGCCTCGGCCATGGCGCGGCCCATGCGGCCGTAGTGCTCGGCCGCGCGCTCGAATTCGCCGGAATCCGCAGCCAGGCGGGCCAGCTCCAGCTCGATCTCCTCGGTGCGGCCCAGGACCGCGCTGGCGTCCTCAAAGGCCTGGCGCGACTTGTCGAGCATGCCGCCGCGGCGGAAGTCACGGCCCAGCTCGAACTGGCTGCGCGCCTTGAGCGCCGGGTCCAGCCCGGGCCGGGCGATGAGGCTGTTGCGGATGTGGATGGCCCGCTCGATCTCGCCCTGGGAGCGGTAGAGATTGCCCAGGGCCAAGTAGATTTCGACGGATTCCGGGTTGTTGCGGACGGCCTGTGAGAGTTCCTCAATGGCCGCGCGGGTGTCCTGGAGCGTGTGTTGTTCGCCCGCGCCAGAGGGGCCGGGCAGGGAATGCGGCTTGGACTTGCGGCGTCCGAGGCGGAAGAGCTCGTTCCAGGGCACGGCGGTTTTGCCCGTTACGCGCCGGGCTGCTGCTGCTTGTTCTCAGGTTGGTTCAGGGGAAGGGTGCGCAGGGCCAGGGCCTCGTCCTCAAGGGTGGCGTGCTGCCTGCGCAGGGCCTTGAGCTCCAGGCCGAGGCGGATGCGCTCCACCAGCAGGAACCCCAGCGCGAAGACCACGCCCAGCAGAAAGGCCGCCAGCACGAACAGGTACATGGGCAGCGGAACAGAGATCAGGTGCAGGGTGACGAGATTGAACTCCAACTGCAGGCTTGTGGACATGGGCCCATTGTTCTGCACAAAGAAGAGCATGGACACGACAAAAAGTAGGGCGAGCATGAGGGCCTTGAGGTAGCGCATTGGGACTCCTTTCTGCCTGGATCAGCCCAGGGCGTCGAAATGGGGCTTGAGGCGGTTGTAGGTGGAGCGCAGGTGCTCCGGCATGACTCTGGTCTCGCTGAACACGGCCATGAACGAGGCGTCGCCGTTCCAGCGCGGCACGATCTGGAGGTGGATGTGCGCGGCGATGCCCGAGCCCGCCGCCTCGCCCAGGTTCAGCCCGGCGTTGATGCCGTGCGGCTTGAAGACCTGCCCCAGGATGCGCACGCAGGACTGCAGCAGGTCCATGTTCTCGTGCGCCTCCTCCGGGGCCAGGTCGGTCAGGCAGCTCACGTGGCGGTAAGGCGTCACCATGAGGTGGGCGTTGTTGTAAGGGAAGCGGTTCATGATGACGTAGTTGTGGCGGCCACGGCGCAGGATGAGGCGTTCCGCGTCCTCGCCCGTGTGGGTTGGGACGCAAAACACGCACTCATCCGGCTTCGGGCCGAGTATGTAGTCAAGCCGCCAGGGGGCCCATAAAACGTCCATGCCGCATTCACCTGCCCAGGATGTCTGGCCTCAAGCCAGCTGCAGGAACATTCTACAGCGGGCTTCGGATCAGGGCAAGGCCTGCCCGTATTCTAGCCAAAGGAGTAATATCGAACGTATATGTACAGCGATGAAATGGCAAGGGTGAGCATGGTGACCGGAATGCCGTACTTCATGAAGCGCAGGAAGGTGATGGGTTTGCCCGCCTTTTCGGCCATGCCCACGATGATGACGTTGGCCGAGGCGCCGATGGCCGTGCCGTTTCCGCCCAGGCATGCGCCCAGGGACAGCGCCCACCAGACCGGCAGCATCTTGGCGTGCTGCAGGGCGTTCACCCCTGTGCCGCCGAAGATCTTTTCGGCCATTTCAACCAGCAGCGGGTTCATGGTGGCCACGAAGGGGATGTTGTCCACGATGGCGGAGGCGAAGCCCGAGAACCAGACCATGACCATGCTGAGCACCAGGGTGTTGTCGGCCGTGGGCGCGGTGAGCGCGATCATCTGCTGGGACATGAAGGAGATCATTCCGGCCTTCACCGTGCCGCCGATGATGATGAACAGGCCGATGAAGAAGAAGATCGTGGGCCACTCCACCTCCACCAGGACCTGGTGGGGATCTTCGCCGCTGATCAGCAGCAGCGTGGCGGCGCCCGCCAGGGCGATGGTGGCCGGCTCAAAGTGCAGGAAGCCGTGGATCACGAAGCCGCAGATGGTCAGGCACATGATGATGCCGGACTTCATGAGCAGCTTGGGGTCTTTGATCATCTCGCGCTCGTTCATGGCCATGACGCGGACCTTGTTCTCCTCGCTGACATGGAGCCTTTTCCCGAACACGATCTTCCAGAAGAGCATCCAGACGATCATGATGATGATGATGACCGGGGTCAGGTGGATGATGAAATCCATGAAGTTCAGCCCGGCCTTGGACGCGATCATGATGTTGGGCGGATCGCCGATGAGGGTTGCAGTGCCGCCGATGTTCGAGGCCATCGCCTCGGTGATCAAAAAGGGGATCGGGTCGATCTCCAGTTCGTCGGCGATGAGCAGGGTGACCGGCGCGAGCAGAAGCACCGTGGTCACGTTGTCCAGAAAGGCCGAGGCCACGGCTGTGATCACGGCGAAAATGACCATGATCGAGAACGGATTGCCCCGGCCCAGCTTGGCGGCCTTGATCGCAATATACTGAAACACGCCGGTCTTGCTCATAATATTGACCATGATCATCATGGAGATGAGCAGAAAGATGACGTTCCAGTCAACGCCCAGGTCGACGCTGTGAAACGCGTCATCCTGGGTGAGCACCTTGAGCACCAGGGTCAGCGCTGCGCCGACCAGGGCCACCTTGGTCTTGTGAATTTTTTCCGAGACGATGGCGGCGTAACAGACAAGAAAAATGCACGTGGCAACCCAGAACATGATGTCTCCCTCAAACCGTAGCGGGAAGTCCGCAGATTTCGACAGCGATATGCTTAAGAATTTCCTTGCGGCCGACATCGCCGACAAGGATGCCGGCGGCGTCGACCACGGGCAGCGCGTTGTACCGGCTCTCTTGAAGCCGGACATCGGCCTCGATGAGGGTGTCCTCGGGATTCAGGAGCAGAAGGTCGTGCTGCATGATGTCTGCTGCGGTGAGGTGCTGGCATTCTTCAAAACGTTTGCGGATGAGCTCCGCTCCATCTGAAATGGAGGCGGCAAGACCAGCTGTGAGGTAGGAGGGCACCAGTTTCTTCATCATGTCCAGGTTGGCGACGACCCCGAGCAGTTTCCCTGCTTCATCCGTGACGTAGGTGTGGCGGGTTTCCGTGCTGGCGTGTGTGGCCAGCAGCGTTGGAAAGTCCGTGTCCGGGGCGACACGGGTGAGTTCCGTGTTCATGAACCGTATGATCTTCATGCGCTCCTCCTCGGGGCTCACGACTTTTTGGAACTGAATACAAAGGCTTCCCTATCCACTGTGCTCGGGTCCACGCCAGTTTGCGAAAGCTCCGCCAGGACGGCCTGCTGCATCTCGGGCGGGCCGCACAGGTAGAAGGAGGCGTTCGTGGAGGTGATGTGGCGAGCAAAAACATCCTGACTCAACCGACCGTATTCGTGCGAAATTTTTCCCTTGCGGCCATCGGCGAAGACCGGGGCGGGCTGCTGGTCGCCGGGCGCCACGCGGCTGAAGGCGTGGACCACATGCAGCTTGAGGCTTTTGGTCAAGTCCTCCAGCTCCTTCGCGGCAAAGGCGTCCTGCGGGGTCTTGTTGGCCCAGAACAGGGTGATCTCATTGTCCGCAGCGGTCTCCTTGAAGTGCCGCAGCACGCTCAAGAACGGGGTGATGCCGACCCCGCCGGCGATCATGACGATCTGCTTGCTGGCGTCGATGTCCTTGCAGAACTGGCCAAAGGGGCCGTTGCACTGGATGGGGGTGCCGGGCTGGATTTCCGGAATGGAGGAGGTGAAGGCCCCGGATTTCTTGATGGTCATGCGCAGGGTGTCTTCGCCCGGGGCGCTGGACAGGGTGAAGGGGTGCGGAGCGGACCACTGCCCGTCCTTGAAGATGCGGATGGAGGCGTACTGGCCGGGCTTGCGGTTCTTGAACCGCTCCATGTCCGGTCCGGAAAAGGAGATCGTGGTCGTGTCTTCGTTTTCCTTCTCAACCTTGATGATCTTGAGAGTCGTGTCCTCGGTCATGCGCACCTCCCGGCAAAAAGGCAACCGGTGTTGTCAAGCTCAGAAAAGGAATGCACGCTACTTCTGGCCGCGCCTGGCGCGATGCGGCGGGAAGTTCGCCAAAACGTCGTCACCTATCGACTGCATGGTGCTCTTGGCAAGCTCCAATTGCTTTTCCCGTGTTGTGGCCTCGCCGTCCACCAGGGCCGCGCGCACCTTATTCAGGATGTGGGCGAACACGGGCCCGCTTTGCAGGCCGAGTGACTTCAGGTCATCGCCGTCGATGAACAGCTCCTGGGTGCGCATGCGCGTGAGGAACAACGAGATGTTCTTGCGGATGGCCTCGCGGCGGCTGCGGGCCATGAGGAAGAGCACGGCCTCCACCGGCAGGGGGGCCAGGGTGAAGTAGATCTCGCTTAAGGCCGACTGGCCTTCCTGCCAGACCATGAGCCTGGCCAGGGCATCGCCCAGCAGGTCGCGCTGGGCCAGGAACTCGCGCTGCTCGCGCTCCGGGTAGCGCAGCCGTCGGCACACCAGCTCCAGCTGGTCGCGCTCCAGGCCCATGGTCAGGCCCAGCATGAACAGCCGCCAGGAGTTGGCCTTTGGCTCCAGGTACAGCAGCTTGTACCAGGTGTGGACCTTGTGCACTTCGCTCAAGACGCGCATGCGGTCGGCGTCGAGCGCCAACAGCGGGTGGATGGCCGCCATGAGCTTGAGTTCATGTAGACGATTCAAGCATTCCAGGACGTTGTCCTCATCCATGATCAACTGAAGCTCATGGGTCAATCGCGCGCCGGAGAGCTTGTGGAACAGCTTCAGCTGCACGGCGTTCTTGATGAGCCGGTGGGTCTGGCCGTCGATGCGGAAGTTGAAGCGCTGCTCGAAGCGGATGGCCCGCAGGATGCGCGTGGGGTCTTCCACGAAACTCAAGGAGTGCAGGACGCGGATGATCTTTTCCTTGATGTCGCGCTGGGCGCCGAAAAAGTCCATGAGCTGGCCGAAGTCGCCCGGATTGAGCTGCAAAGCCAGGGCGTTGACCGTGAAGTCGCGGCGGTACAGGTCCATCTTGATGGACGAGAGTTCCACCGTGGGCAGGGCCGTGGGGTATTCGTAGTATTCCAGCCGGGCCGTGGCCACGTCGATGCGCTGGCCGTCCGGGAAGACCACAACAGCGGTCTTGAACTTCAAGTGTTCCTTGACCCGGCCCTGGCGCAGGGCGGCCAGCTCCCGCGCGAATTGGATGCCGTCGCCCTCCACAACAAGGTCGATGTCCAGGTTGGGTCGGGCGATGAGGATGTCGCGCACGAAGCCGCCCACGGCATAGACCTTGTACCCCAGCTGCTGGCCCAGGTGCCCGGCCTGCTCCAGCAGGGCGATGACCGAGCCGGGCAGGCGGGTGCGCATCACCGGCCGGATGTTGCGCTCCTTCTTGCGGTCCGGCAGCACCACCTCGGAGATCCGCGCCGACTGCTCGACCATCTGGTTCACCAGGTCCGTGCGCGTGACCACGCCCACGACCTCATCGCTCCGGATCACCGGCAAGAGCCGCTGGCGCTTGCCGATGATGATCTCCATGACCTGATACAGGTCCGCCTCCGGGGCCAGCTGCGCGTAGTCGGACAGCATGTACACGCCCAGGGCGGCTTCGCCCAGGCCATGGCTCAGGGCCTTGTCCGCGATCTTGCGCTCCATGAGCCCCACGCAGCGCATGCTCCCCGGTTCCACCACGGGCACGCCCTTGAGGCCGAAGCGCGTCATCAGCTCGGCCGCGTCGGACATGCTGCGGTTGGACTCGATGACCACGGGCGGCGTGGACATGAGCGTGGCCGCCACCAGCTGGGGGTTGATGTGCGAGTAAAGCAGGGCCAAAAGCTCGTCGCGCACCTGGCTTAAGGTCTTGTCCTTGATGGTGGCCGAGGCCGCGTAGGCGTGCCCGCCGCCGCCGAAAAAGGTGCAGATATGCCCCACGTTGACCTCGGCGGTGCGGGAGCGCGCCACCAGGTGGATGCGGTCGTTCATGCGGCCAAGGGCGAACATCACCCGGACATTCTCCATGTCAATGTACTTATGCACCAGGTACGCGAAGTCGCTGATGAAGTCTTCGGTGCTGACCTCGGCGATGACGACCTCGATGCCGTGGAAGTCGTGGATCTTGGCCGATTCGATAAGCGCGCTTAGGATGGTGATCTGTTCCGAGGACATGTCGCGCGCCAAAAGGTCGGAGATGACGTCCAGGTCCATGCCGTTCTTGCGCAGCCAGGCTGCGGCGCTGAAGTCCTCCGGCGTGGTGGAGGCGAAGCTGAAGGAGCCCGTGTCCTCGAAGATGCCCAGGCCAAGGACCGTGGCCTCCTCGATGTTGGGGACCACATCCTTGGCGATCATCTCGTGCACGAGGATGGTGGTGGTGGAGCCCCAGGACTCCACGCGGGAGAAATCGGCCTTGAGGTCCTCGTCGGTGTCCGGGTGGTGGTCGTAGACATGGATCTGGATGCCCGGCAGGTCCAGCAGGGGCGCGATGTGCGGCAGGCGGGACTTCTGCCGGGTGTCCACAACCACCAACAGCTCCACGGCCTCGGGGTCGATGTCTTTGAAGTGCTTGAAATTGAAGAGATAGGTCGTGCTCTGGATGTAGAAGTTGCGCAGGTTCTTTTCCTGGCTGCCGGGAAAGATGAGCGTTGCGTCGGGGTACAGGCGGCTGGCCGCGATCATGGCCGCCAGGGCGTCAAAGTCCGCGTTGGCATGGGCCGTGATGACCGTGCGCGCCTGGATCAGTACGGGTTTGTTCACGTTTTCGTCTCCGCCGCAAGCGGCGGCAGGCCCCCGTTGGAGCGTGGGTGGTACTGTTCGTGGATGCGCATGAGCCGACCGGACTGGATGTGGGTGTAGATCTCGGTGGCGTTGATGGACGCGTGCCCGAGCAGGATCTGCACGGTGCGCAGGTCGGCCCCGCCTTCAAGCAGGTGCGTGGCGAAGGAGTGGCGGAAGGTGTGCGGCGAGATGCTGCGCCGGATGTCCGCCGCCTCGGCGTAGCGCTTGACCAGCTTCCACACGCCCTGGCGCGTCAGGCCCTGGCCGGAGCGGTTCAGGAAGATCTGCTTCTGCACGGGCTTGAACGCGGCGCGCTTGTGCTCCAGGTAGTCGCAGAGCAGGCGCTGGGCGGCATAGTGCACGGGCACCAGGCGCTCCTTGGCCCGCTTGCCGAAGACGCGCAGGATGCCGGTCTGGGCGTCGAAGTCGCCCAGCACGAGGCCGATGAGCTCGGAGATGCGCAGGCCGCAGGCGTACAAGAGCTCCAGCATGACCCGGTCGCGGAAGCCCAGGGCCGTGCCTGGGTCCGGCTGCTGGAGCAGGCGGTCCATCTCGGCCAGGGTCAAAAATTCCGGGAGCTGGGCCGGGAGTTTGGGGCTTTCCAGCAGGACCGAGGGGTCCTCGGCCAGCAGCCCGGCCTGGACCGCAAAGGCGAACAGCCCGCGCACGCTGGACAGGTGCCTGGCCAGGCTGGTGGCCGCCATTTTCCGGGCGCGCAGGTGGGTCAGGAACAGGAACAGGTGCCGCTGGGTGCAGGTTTCCAGGCTGGCGCCGATGGTGTCGAGGAAGGCGAGCAGGGCGGAAATGTCGGCTGCGTAAGCCTGGGTGGTGTTTTCAGACAGACCGCGAACCACAACAAGGTGTTCGAGGTAGCGGTCGGCAACCGGGTGCGAGGCGTATGGGCTGGCGTCGTCAAACATTATGCTCACCGGATCATCACGGTCAATCGGGGCAGGGGAGTCTGCTCCGTCTTGAGTTCGGGCCTGTGCCGGCCCAAAAGTCTCAACCGGAAACTAAACGTTTTCTCGGCCCCCGGCAAGAGCGGTCGACCCCGCGCGCCAGGTCTGGGAGTTGGTCCGGGCGTTGGCCCTGATGTCGCCCGGGCCGCCACAGGCGACCGGCACACGCCAGATTGACAGAAGCGGGGCCGAACAATTACACAGGCGTTTCCAATCGCACCAAAGGAGCACTTTATGCCTGATTTCCAGCTTGCACAGCGCCTTGCGAGCCTGCCCCCGTATCTGTTCGCCGCCATTGACAAGGCCAAGGAGGAAGTCCGCGCCAAGGGCCTGGACATCATCAGCCTGGGCATCGGCGATCCCGACCTGCCCACCCCGGACTTCATCATCGACGCCCTGTGCGCTGCCGCGCGCAAGCCCGAGAACCACCAGTACCCGTCCTACGTCGGTTTGCTGTCCTTCCGCCAAGCCGTGGCCGACTGGTACCTGCGCCGTTTCGGCGTCGCGCTCGACCCGAACAATGAGGTCGTGAGCCTCATCGGCTCCAAAGAGGGCATCGCGCACTTCCCGCTGGCCTTCGTCAATCCCGGCGACCTGGTGCTCATCGCCACGCCCAACTATCCGGTCTACGGCGTGACCACGGAGTTCGTGGGCGGCGTGCCCATGTACCTGCCGCTGACCGACGAGAATGACTTTTTGCCCGACCTGGACGCCATCGACAACGACACCTGGAAGCGGGCCAAGGCCATCTACGTCAACTACCCGAACAACCCCACGGCGGCCATGGCCCCGCGCTCGTTTTATGAGAAACTTATAGCCAAGGCGCTGGAATTTGAAGTCATCGTGGTGCACGACGCGGCCTACACCGAGATGTACTTCAACGAGGCCAACAAGCCGCTGTCGATCCTGGAGATCCCCGGCGGACGCGAGGTGGCCATCGAGTTCCACTCCCTGTCCAAGACCTACAACATGACCGGCTGGCGCATCGGCATGGCCGTGGGCAACGCCTCGTTGGTCAAGGGCCTGGGCAAGGTGAAGGAAAATATGGACTCCGGCATCTTCCAGGCCGTGCAGGAAGCTGGTATCGTGGCCCTGAACCAGGGCGACCCGTACACCGCAGAGCTGCGCGGCATCTACCGCGAGCGGCGCGACGTGGTCATCGAGGCCCTCAAGAAGGCGGGCATATCCTGCCGCGTGCCCGAGGCCACCTTCTATGTATGGTCCAAGGTTCCCCAGGGCATCAGCTCTTCGGACTTCGTGACCAAGGTTCTGAAACAGACCGGCGTGGTGACCACCCCGGGCAACGGCTTTGGCGTTCCGGGCGAGGGCTATTTCCGCATCTCGCTCACGGTGAACACGGATCGACTGAAGGAGGCGGTGTTACGGATTTCCCAACTCTAACCACCTATGTCGCGCTGGGCGCTAACATCGGCGACCCCGAGGCGAACATCAACGAGGCCCTGGCCCTGCTGGAGAACTACGGACACGACATCAGTTATGAGGCCCAGTCCGAGATCTACCGCACCGAGCCCCAGGGCCAGGTCAAGGACCAGCCCTGGTTTTACAACGCTGTGGTGCGCCTGCAGGTGGCCTCGGATGTCTGGGCACCGGCTGGGCTGTTGTCCACGCTGCAAGCCATCGAGACCCAGATGGGCCGCATGCATGGCGGAACCGCGGGCGGCCCGCGCGTCATCGACCTGGATCTGCTGATGTACGGCGACACGGAGATGGAGTCGGACTACCTGACCCTGCCGCACCCGCGCATGCTGGAGCGCGCCTTTGTGCTCGTGCCCCTGCGCGACGTGGCCCCGAAGCTGGTGTTCAAGGATGGCCGCAACATCGACCAGGTGCTGGCAGGGCTTGCATATACCCTGGACGGCCAGACCATAACGCAGAAATAGGCACCCCAAGCAGGGCGTTCGCGCGCCCGCAACAAGCCAGCCTGAACAGGAGGCGTCGGAACATGACCAAGCTGCTTATCGCCATCATCTGCGGATTTGTCGTGTGGAAGCTCTTCATGGGCGACAAACGCTACAAGCAGAACAAGTCTGAAGAAAAGACAGAGAATCTCAAGGCCTCCGGAGAAATGGTCAGGGACCCTGTTTGCGGGGCCTATGTTTCCAAAAACAGCGACATCCGCGTGCGTCAGGGCGACGTGGTCCTCAACTTCTGCTCCTACGATTGCCGCGAGACCTACCTTAAGCGCATCCAGGGTCCGGGAGAGGGCGACGGCCAGGCCTGATTTATTTCTCACCAGTGCACGAAGCCCCTCGGGAGGCTGCATGAAAATCTTTCTCGACACGGCGAACATCGAGCAGATCCGTCAGGCCAATGCCCTGGGCGCCATTGAAGGGGTGACCACCAATCCGAGCCTGTTGTCCAAGGAGCAGGGGGACTGGAAAAAGATCATCCGCCAGATCTGCAAGGAGATCGACGGGCCGGTGAGCGTCGAGGTTATCGCCACGGAATCACCGGCCATGCTGGCCGAAGCGCGTGATCTGGTGAAGATCGCCCCGAACATCGTGGTTAAAGTTCCAGTAACGCTTGAGGGTTTGAAGACAATCAAGGAGCTGCACCTGCGCGGCATCGAGACCAACGCCACGCTGGTGTTCTCCGCGAACCAGGCGCTGCTGGCGGCCAAGGCCGGGGCCACGTATGTCAGCCCGTTCATCGGCCGGCTCGACGACATCGGCCAGGACGGCATGCAGCTCGTCCAGGACCTTATGTCCATCTTCCGCAACTATGATTTGCCCACACAGGTGCTGGCGGCCAGCATCCGCAACAGCAGCCATTTCTTCCAGGCGGCGCTGCTCGGGGCCGACGCCATTACAATCCCGCTTGGCGTTTTGTTCGAACTTGTCAGGCATCCGCTCACAGACAGCGGTCTGGCCAAGTTTCTGGCCGACTGGGCCAAGAAGTAACAACCAGCCGGGCGGCTCCAGGGCCACCCCCGGCGCAACCGCTTCTTGTCTCATAATGTAAATTATGTAAACTTTGCAATGTGGCGAATGGCCCTTCTTCTTTCTATGGTGCGTATTTTGTGGCGCGAAAGCCTGTGTCTGTTGCAACCCTGACCGCCTTGAGCCCAAGGCGAGATGCTTTTAGAGGCGAACCAGCATGTCGAACCATTCCCGCGTGACCGGAATCTCCGGCGCGATCGCGCTTTTCCCAGTGCTCCTGGTCCTGCTCCTGGTCCCGGATTCCTTGTTCGCGGCGCGAAAGGCCCCGGCAAAGGCCGTGAAAACAGCCAATGCCGACAGCCAGCCTGCGAACAAGGCCGCGCCAACCGACGCAGCCTTCGAGCAATGGCTGAAGAAATACGGTGCCTATGACCGCATCGTGCTCCCGGAGCCCGAGCAACCCGGCCAGGACGGCGACGCCAACGCCTTGAAACGCGCCGAAGGGCTGATCATGCAGGGCTCGTCCCGGGAGGCCCTGGCGCTCATCGAGGCCCAGCCCGCCTTTGAAGACCCGGCGGTCGAGACGCAGCGGCTCTGGCTCGGCGCCCAGGCCCACCGCGCCCTCGGCGACGCTTACAAGGCCGTCATCTGGTACAGCCAGGCGGCCAAGCTCATGGACGCCAAGGCCATCAAGGAGCGGCTCGCCGCAGAACCCGGCCTGGAGCCCCTCTGGGTCGATGTGTGGCGCCGCCAGTTCTGGGCCTATGTGGGCGTCTCCTCGGCCTCCAGCGAGGCCCTGGAGGCCAATCTGCGCAGTTTGCTGGACCAGGCCGAAAGCGCCTGGGGCGCCCAGAACTTCTGGGTCAGATCCAAGGAGGCGCTGGCCCAGGCCACCCCTGATCCTTCGGATGAGCCTTCGGACGAGGCGAAGGCTGATACAAAAGCTGAGCCCAAGGTCACGGCCAAGAAGCTGGTCAAGACCTCGGCCAAGGCCAAGAACGGACCGCTCAGCGTCACGGATTCCGACCGCCAGCACATCGCCGAAGCCCTTTCCGCAGCCAGTCTGGAGGACTACGAGCACGCCCGGACCGCCCTGGCGGACCTGTCCGACGCGGCCCTCAAGGACTTCTGGCTGGCCATGGTCACCTTCATGGAGACCGGCAAGCCCCACGACACCAAGGTCCTGCGCGCAGCCGGATACGCCAAGGCCGCTGGGTTCTGGAGCGCCAACCTTCTGGCCCCCTTTGCCGCGAACCGCGAAATCTGGTTCCTGGGCAGCTCCAGCTCGGCTTCCTGGACGAAATTTCGCAACAATGTTTTACAGTTGTCGAACAAGGACGCCCTTGGAACCGTGGACAAGGAGTTGCAGTCGCTCCTGCTGTCTGATGACATGTCGCGGCTGCTGCGGTCCCTCAAGTTCGTGCTGCTGGTTGAAAATGGCGACCTGGACGCCGCCCGCGAGACCTGGGAGGGCCTGGACAAGCGCAAGCTGCCCTTGAGCCTGCGCCTGGCCGGGGGCCTGCTCACCCAGGAGGACGTGAAGAACCTCCTGCCCCAGGAGATCGGCGCCGCCGCAAAGCTCGCACCTGCCCTGCGCAGCCTGCTGGCCGCTGGCGGCACAGGTTCGGCGCTCATCGCCGAGGCGCCCTTTTGGACCAAGGCCGAGGTTGGCCGCTCCGGCAACGTGAACAAGGTCTGGCCCCTGGACCGGCTGCTAGTCCTGGCCGACTGGCAGGCCCGCTGGGATGCCGCTCCTGGCCCAGAATTGGCCCGACGCTCGGCCTTTCTGTTCCCGGATACGGCCTACGGCTATGAATGTCTGACATACCTGACGGAAAAGGCCATTGAAGGGCGCTATTTCCAGTTAGCCGGGACCTACCTGCATAGAATGACGGATATGTCATCTGACAAAATTAGTCAAGCGACACGGCTGGGGTTGAAGGCTCGCATGGAGCGGGAGTCTGGCAAGGACGCCGAGGCCCTGGAGACCTACCGGGCCCTGACTGACCTTGGCGTGGACCTTCCCCCCAAGACGCGCCTGGACATGGCCACCTTCCTGCAGCTCAAGAACGACTTTGAGGGTGGCCGCAAGCAGCTGCTCATCCTGTGGGAACAGCGCGAGAGCCTGCCCAGGCCCATGCAGGCCGAAATCCTGTTCTGGCTGGGCGAAGGCGAACATTCCATGCGCAACTATGATGCCGCGTTGGACTTTTATCTACGTTTGGCTTACGAATACCCGAAAGAACCCATGTGGCCCACTGTGTCCATGTATCGGGCAGCCATGATTTATGAGCTCAAAGGCAATTTTGAGCCGGCGAAGAAGTTCTTGCGCGCTGTCATCGAGACGGCGGACACCAAAGAAGCCAAAGAGGCGGCGCGAAATCGCCTCAATGCCCTGGAGGCCAAGTCCGGGAGGCCGACCTCGGCCAAGGACGGTCCAGAGGCCATCTATCCCTTCTAATGTGAAGCAACCTTAAAGCCCCAGGAGACGACAGCATGGCCGAGGACTTCCGTACGTTATTAAAGGAAAAGTTGAAGAATTCCCAGACCGGTGAACGCTGGTTTGAGGATCTGGATATCGGCGGGATCTTTTATCTTTCCATCCAGGCCAGCTCCCTGCACGCCAGCACGCCGTCGGAGCTGCTGGATGACGTGAATGCCTACGAGGCCTTCCAGGTGATTTTGCAGACGAAGCAGGGCGTGTTCAGCTGCGGCAAGAAAGGCGCCTGGGAGCATCTGGCCTCCTGTGACTGGATGTCTCTGTTTGCTGAAGAATCCCCCATTTTGCGCGAGGCGGACAATGTACCGACGTCTGTTGTGCAGAAAATCTTTGAGGACGTGACCGCCAGCGCCATCGCGCACCCTGAATCCCTTGTTAAAAAGCGCGAATGCGGCGTCAAGCTGCTTTGATATCAGCCTGATTCGCCAAGAAAAGCCACCTCTTGTAAGAACGATCCGGCTCACGATGCGAGCCAACGAAAACGGCCACCCTGCCCAGAAGCAAGGTGGCCGTTTTCGTTGGCCTGTCAATGTTGTCAGATGACTATTTCCACCAGAACAGCTCCCGCAGGAACTGGAAGTAATAGGCCGCTCCCCAGCGCAGGACCTGGAGCTTGCGCTCGCCGCCGATGCGCGGGGGCTCGTCGCCGGGAATCTCCGCAATCTTCAGCTTGCGTTTGGCTGCCCGGCACGACAACAGGGGCTCCCAGCTGATCTTGGTGCCAAAAAGCCTCTCTGGGGTGCTGTAGGCCTCATCGTCGAGCAGGCCGAGATCGTACACCAACTGTTTCTTGTACGCCCGGTAGATCACCATGACGTCCGTGTAGCGGCCGCCATGAAGGATGTTTATGGTCTTGGTGAACAGCCAGTTGCCGAAGGCGGTCACGATGTCGTCATCCGCACTTTGTGCCGAGCCGAGATAGCGCGAGGCGATGACCATGTCATAGCCCTCCCGCATCTTGGCGATGAGGTCCGGGAGCAGTTCGGCAATGGAATTGCCGTCAGGGCTGAAGGTGATGAGCACATCCCCCTTGACCAGGGGCATGACCTCCTCATATGCGTGGCGGAAGCCCCGCTGCTTCTGCACATAGACTTCATATCCCTGCGCGCGGGCCCATTCTATGGTGCCGTCTGTGGAGCCGCCATCGACCACGATGATCTGATCCACCCAGTCGGAGTGGATCTTGGGCATGATGGCTTTCATGCCCTCCAGCTCGTTCAAGGTCATTACCAACAGCGTTGTTTCCATGAATCATCCTTTGAAAGACATTTCAGTGCGGTCCGTCCGATGCAGGCATGGCATCATGTCGTGACGAAACACGAAAGCATTGTTGTGAAATCATAGCCATAAAATGGCATTACCGACTGCACGGATTGTTTCGGCCTGTGAACACAACTGCGTGTGCTTGACGCTGTCCACATTCGCCAAGTGAATCTGCAGGTCGTTTTTTGCTACAGCGTAAATAAACGTCAACCCAACCGTTGGTCATATGGCATCAAGATAATCCGGCGAGACAGTCAAAAAAATGCGTATGCTTGTGATTCCAAGGAGAAAAAACACCTCAGCGCTGCCGAGGAGGCGTTCCATGCATGCGCGCGAAGGCTATCTCCAGAAGAAAAGGTCGTGCAGAATCTGGTACAGGAAGGTTGCCCCCCAGCGAATGATCTGCAGCTTGCGCACTCCGCCGATGCGCACCGGCTCATCGCCCGGGATCTCCGTAATCTTGAGCTTGCGGCGAGCAGCGCGAATGGACAAGAGCGGCTCCCAGCTGACCTTGGTGTTGAACAGCTTCTCCGGAGTGCGGAAGGCGCTGTCGCCCGCAAGTTCCAGGTCAAAGGCGAGCGTCGTCTTGTATGCCCTGTAGATGACCATTGCATCGGTGTAGTGGCCGCCGTGCAGTATGTTGATAGTTTTTGTGAACATCCAATTGCCGAAGGCGGTAATGATGTCGTCGTCATCGCTCTTGGCGTTGCCAAGGTAGCGCGATGCGATGACCATGTCATAGCCTTCCTTCATCTTCTCAACCAGCTCAGGAATCAGTTCCGGAACGGAGTTGCCGTCAGGGCTGAATGTAATGACGACATCGCCGATCATCATGGGCCAGATCTCTTCATATGCATGGCGGAATCCCTTCTGCTTCTGCACATAGGTCTGATAGTCATTCTCCTGGGCCCACTCGATGGTGCCGTCCGTCGAACCGCCATCCACAACGATTATCTGATCCACCCATTCTCTTTTGATGAGCGGCATAATGGCTTTCATGCCTTCGATCTCGTTCAATGTCATGACCAGCAATGTCGTTTTCATTCAGACTCCTTTGCCTAATGCATTTTCAGCGGCGGCTGCATGTGATCTTGCAAACGATGAGTTTGAAGCGTTTACACGATGGAGAATTCCCTGTACAGGGTCTTTTCGGTCATGCCTTGAATATGCTGCATCGTTTGCTCACCGAACTTTGCCCGAATCATATGCAGGTAACGGGGGTTCTTGAAATATGCATCAAAGGCGTAATCGCGGAAGGAAAGCACCTGCATGCCAGCAAGATACTTTGTGGGCAACGGCAGACAATCCGGAGAATACTGGGAGTAGCCATGCCAGGATTTCGGCAGGGGCAGGCCCTGCGTGACCGCAAGATCATAGAGCTTGGAGCCTGGATAGGCCATGGCGGAGTAGATGTTCGACCATTCCGCATTGATGGACTGCATGAGCGACATGGTTTCCTGCATCGAGTCGTAGTCGTCCTCGCGCAGGCCGAAGATGAAGTTGGCGCAAATGTGCAGGCCCTCTGCGTAGGTCATCTCGACCAACTGGCCCACCTGGTCGAGGCGGTAGCCCTTGGTCACATCCTCCAGCACGCGTTTGCTGCCTGACTCAAAGCCGTAGGCTATCCAGTTGATGCCCGCCTCTTTCATCTTCGCCAGCATGCGCTGGCTCACGGAATTGACGCGCGCATAGGCCCAGAAGTTCAGGTCGTATTTGCGGGCGATGATGCGGTCGCAGAATTCTATGACACGCTTCTCGTTCATGGCGAACAGCTCATCCATGATCTTGATGTTGCGCACGCCATAGCGCGTCACCAGGATGTCGAGCTCCTCCATGACCTTGTCCAGGCCGCGGTAGCGGATGGTGTGTTTGCCGAAAAGCGCATTGATGCAGCAGAAGGTGCATTTGAACGGGCAGCCAAGACTGGTGTAGAGCACGCCATAGGGCTGCCTGCGTTCAATATTGCCGAAGCAGTGCCAGTTGTGTGCGCGGTAGTGCTCCATGTGCAGCATGTCCCAGGCCGGAAGCGGCAGCACGTCCAGGTCCTCCAGCAGGGGCGGCAGGGTTCCGGGCTGCACCTTGTTGTTCTTGCGCCACCACAGTCCAGGCACCTTTGAGAAATCCGGGTTGGCGCCCTTCAGGGCCTCAAGAAGCGCAGGCAGGGTGACGAAGCCTTCGCCCTGGCACAGGAATTCAGCGCGCTCCTCGTCCATGGTCAGGCCAGGCAGCGCGCTGGGGTGCAGGCCGGCCAGAAGGGTATGCACCCCGGAAGTCTTGTCGCTCAAAAGGTCGACAATGCGCCCGGCCCCGGTCATGTTCATGGTGGAGGCCGAGGGATTGTGGCCGGAAACCATGATGGCGGCCACCAGCGGGTTCAGGTCGCGCACGCGGGCAGCGGTTTCGACATAGGACAGGTTTTCTGCCTCGGCGTCGAGAATGGCCGCCTCAAACCCCAATCCGCGCATGTATCCGGCCAGAATGGCCGACCAGATGGGCGGTTCGATGGCCGTCAACTTGAAGGCGGAGAGTTCCCCGTAGACCTGTTTCTGGCTTCCGGGCTTTACAAAAAGAATATCGAGCCTGCGCGACATGGCCCCCCCCTACCCTTGCACCGAGTTGAGCACGGCGCAGAGTTCGCGGATGCGTTCCGCCGACAATGTGGGATAGTTGCCGATGTAGTAGCCGAAGAAGTGGATGTGCTCCACCTCCGGGTACCTGGCGTATTCGCCGTCCGGCACGATGCCTCTCAGGTAGGGCTGGCGCAGCTGGTTGCCGCCGCCCGCGCTGCCTCGGCGGAACTCCACGCCGCTTTCGCGCATCTTTGTCTCCAGCCGCTCGCGCAGGGCCGCGTCGGGCTTGTTCAGCACCAGGTTGAAGGCGTAGTTGCAGCTGCCTTCCATGTCAAAGTCCGTGCGGTACTTGGCCGGATCGATGAGCTTCAGGAACAGCTCGAAGTTTTCGCGGCGGCGGTCGTTGCAGGCGTCCAGGCGCTTCAACTGGCTGCGGCCGAGCACGGCGTTGATCTCCGTGCTGCGCACATTGAAGGCCGGGAAGGCGAAGATAAAGTCTGGAGAAAGTTCAGGGTTGGCTGCTGCGTAGCGCGCGCGGGTATCCGCGTTCTCCGCTTCGCGCACCATGCCGTGGGAGCGGAACATGCGGATGGCGTCGTAAAAGGCGTCGTCGTTGGTGCAGACCATGCCGCCCTCGACGGTGCTCATGTGGTGCGCGAAGTAGAAGGAGAAGTTTGACGCCAGGCCAAAGGAGCCCAGACGCCTGCCCAGGAAGGTGGCGCCGTGGGACTCGCAGACGTCCTCGATGAGCGGGATGTTCCGGCGCTTGAGCTCGGCCAGGAGGCGCTCGGACAGGCCGTTGAAGCCCTGCACGTAGGTCAGAAACACCGCGCGCGTCGTGTCGGTGAGCTTGGCCAGGACCTGGTTCTCATCCATGCACAGATTGCGCGGGTTGATGTCCACGAACACGGGCGTGAAGCCGTTCTGCAGCACGCTGGCGATGTCCGAGACCCAGGTCAGCGTGGGCACGATGACCTCGCCCCCGCCGTACAGGTGCTTCAGCGCGGCCATGGTGATGAGGTTGGCCGAGGCCCCGGAGTTGACGAACACCGAATGCTTGACGCCAACCCACTGCGACCATTCGCGCTCCAGCGCGCGCACGTTCTCGGACTGGGTGAGCCGGGGCATGCCCTGCAGGAATGTAATGAGAACGTCCAGATCCTCTCGGGAGACGTTGTCTTCCATCAACGGCCACTTGAACTGCATGGGGAAACCTCGTGTTTTCGCTATTTCTGTTGCAGGAACCAGTCATAGGTGCGGCGCAGGCCCTCGGCAAAGTCCACCTTGGGCGACCAGCCCAGGGCCGCCAGGCGCGAGGAGTCCAGCACCTTGACCGGCATGCCGTCGGGCTTGCTCAAGTCATAGTCGAGCCGACCGGAAAAGCCGCAGATGCCCTGGAGCATGACGGCCAGTTCGGCAATGGACACGGCCATGCCCGAGCCGATGTTGAGCGGCCCTTCCCAACTGTGGCCCTGCATGAGGAACACGGCTGCGTCGGCCACGTCGTCGACATACAAAAATTCGCGCCGGGCCTTGCCCGTGCCCCAGATGGACAGGGCCTCGTCGCCGCTGGCCCTGGCCGCGCGCAGGCGCGCCATGAGCGCGCCCACCACGTGGGAGTTCTCCGGGCTGAAGTCGTCGCCCGGGCCGAAATAGTTGGTGGGCACGGCGATGTTGTAGTCCACGCCATGTTGCTGGCGCAGGGCCCGGCATAGCTCCAGCCCGGCCAGCTTGCCCACCGCGTAGGCCAGGTTGGTGGGCTCCAAAGGCGAGGCGTAGAGGCTGTCCTCGCGGATGGGCTGGGCCGCGTCCTTGGGGTACACGCAGGAGCTGGCCAGGTACAGCAGTTTTTGGGTGTCGTTTTTGTGGGCGGCGTGGAGCACGTGGGTGGCGCAGAGCAGGTTGTCCAGGATGAGATCGGCCGGCGCGCGGCGGTTCAGGCCGATGCCCCCGGCCTTGCCAGAGGCATAGACCACCCAGTCCGGCTTGTGCGCCTCGAAAAAGGCGTCCACTGCGGCCTGGTTGCGCAGGTCCGGCTCCAGGGCGCTGGCGAACACGGAATACCCGCGCCCGCTGAAGGCCCGCAGGATGGCGCCGCCCAGGGCTTTTGCGCCCCCGGCCACAAAGATTTTCGGGGTGTGCATCAGGCCTCTTGACCGCGCACTGTGTTGACTATGGCGCGACGGATGTCGTCTTTGCCGATGTAATAGGCCTGCTCCAGGGTGTAGCCTGCTGGCGTGGGCAGGTCCGGGTTGGCCACGCGGGCGATGGGCGCCCTGAGCGAGCCGAAGCCCTTCTCGGCCACCAGGGCCGCGATCTCCGCCGTGACGCCGCCGGTCTTCCAGCCGGTGTCGCAGACCACCAGCCTGCCCGTGCGCGCCACGGAGGAGAGGATCAGCTCCTCGTCCAGCGGCCTGAGCGTGCGCGGGTCGATGATCTCGGCCTCGATGCCCTCGCCCGCCAGCTCCTGGGCGGCCAGAAAGGCCTCGGTCACCAGGTGCGACACGGCCACCACGGTGACGTCGCGCCCGTTGCGGCGGATGACGCCCTTGCCCAGGGGCACGGTGTAGGGCTCCTCGGGCACGATGCCGCGCTGCTTGAAGTTCATGCGGTGGTCGATGATGAGCACCGGGTTGTTGTCCGCAATGGCCGCGAGCATGAGCCCCTTGGCGTCGTAGCAGGTGGAGGGCATGACCAGCTTCAGGCCGGGCACGTGCATGAACAGGCCCTGCAAGGCCTGGGAATGCTGCGCCGCAGAGCCCCAGCCCCGGCCCACGCAGGCCCAGAAGACCAGGGGCACGCTGGCCGCGCCGCCGAACATGTAGTGCCACTTGGCCGCGTGGTTCACCAGCTGGTCCATGGCCAGGAGCAGAAAGTCCGGGCGGTTGTGGAAGTACACCGGCCGCATGCCGCCCAGGGCCGCGCCCACGGCGATGCCGGACAGGGCGGTCTCGGCCAGGGGCGTGTCGAACACGCGCTCGCGGCCATAGGTCAGGTGCAGGTTCTTGGTGGCCCCGAACATGCCCGAGGGGTCGTCGACCCCCTGGCCCATGACGAAGACGCGCGGGTCCAGGCTGAGAGCCTGGGAGAGCGCCTCGTTGGTGGCCTCGCCGTAGCTGATGCGCCGACCCGTGGGGCCGCCGCGCTGGAAGTCGGGCTCGCTGGCGGCCAGGCCGCGCGTGGCCGAGCCGTGCATGTCCTGGCTCAGGAATTCGGGCTCGTTGGTGTCCGGCTTGATGCGTGACCAGGGCATGGCTTACTCGCAGAAAAGGTTGTGGTGCAGGTCAGCCGCCGTGGGCAGCGGGCTTTGGCGCGCAAAGGCAAAGGCCGCGTCGATCTCGGCGCTGATCTCCGTCTCTGCCTCGGCCAGGGCCTGGGCGTCCAGGGCGCACTCGGCCAGAAGTTTGGCCTGGTAGGCGCAGACCGGACAGCGCATCCGCCAGGCCTCGATCTCGGCCAGGTCGCGGTAGCCCTTGGGGTCCTGGGAAACGCACCCGGCATGGCCCAGGATGCGGTAGGTCACGCATTCGATGAAGGACGGCCCCTCACCCCTTCTGGCGCGCTCCACGGCCTTCTGGGCGGTCTCAAGCACCAGCTCTGGGTCGTTGCCGTCGATCTTGGCGGAGAAGAGCCTGTCCGTTGCGCCCTTGTGGAACACGTTGTCGCCGCAGTGGCGCGTATTGGTGGGCGAGCACACGGCCCAGCCGTTGTTCTCCATGACGTAGACCACGGGCAGCTTCTTCAGCAGGGCGAAATTGAGGGACTCGTAGAAGGTGCCCTCGTCCGCAGCGCCGTCGCCGAAAAAGACCACGCTCACGCGGTCCAGCTTCTGCATCTGGAAGGCCAGGCCCTGGCCCGTGCCGATGGGGATGCCGCCGCCGACAATGGCCGAGGTGCCCATGTTGCCGTGGGCCACGTCGACCAGGTGCATGGACCCGCCATAGCCCTTGGAGCAGCCCGTGCTGCGGCAGAACAGCTCGGCCATCATGGCCTTGAGGTCCCCGCCCTTGGCCAGGTAGTGGCCGTGGCTGCGGTGGTTGCTGTTGATGGCGTCGTCTGCGCGCAGGGCCGCGCACACGCCGGTGGCGATGGCCTCCTGCCCGATGTACAGATGCACCGGGGTCTTCATCTCGTCCTTCAGGTATTCGGACTCGATGCGCTCCTGCACGCGGCGGATGCGCAGCATGCTGCGCCACAGGTTGCGCTTGGCCTCAAAGGTCAGGCTCATGCGTTGTCCTTGATGCTCCCAAGTTCGCGGAAGCACTGGATCTCACGTTTCTTGCGGTCGCGCTCGGCCAGGCGGAAGTCCTCGGACTGTGGCTCGTAGAAGATGATCTGGCTGCCGTGGCGGTTGGACTGGAAAGGCACGTGCAACAGTTCGCTTAAGGCCTCGCGCACGCGGTTCTTGGCCGAGGGCGGCACAAAGAGCATGAGGAAGCCGCCGCCGCCCGCGCCGATGAGCTTGCCGCCGATGGCGCCGTTCTCCCGCGCGCGTTCGTAGAGCTCGTCGACCACGCCGTTGGAGATGTTCGGGCTCAATTCGCGCTTGGCCTGCCAGGCTTCATGCAAGAGCTCGCCAAAACCGCAGATGCAGCGGTTGCTCTGCACGATCTTGATGCCGTCGTCGACCATGCCGTGCATCTTCTTCAGCAGCAGCTCCTTGGCCCCCAGGTTCTCCACATAGGTCTGGGCCACGTCCGAGGCAGTGCGCATGATGCCTGTGTAAAACAGCATGAGGTGGTCGGAAAGCTCGCCCAGGCGCGTGCCCGAGAGGGTCATGGGGCGCACCTCGATCTCGCCGTCCCTGTGGAAGATGATGTGGTTGAAGCCGCCGTAGGCCGCCGCGCACTGGTCCTGGGAGCCCACGGTCTCGTTGATCATGCCCTGCTCGATGTGGATGCTCTCCCGCGCCAGCTGCTCCTTGCTCGGCATCTGGCCCCGCAGGGCATACAGGGCGTGCAGCAGGCCCACGGTGAAGGACGAGCTGGAGCCCATGCCGCTGCGGGCGGGCAGGTCGCCGTCGTGGTGGATCTCCACGTTGCGCTCAAACTTCATGAAGCGCAGGGTCTCGCGGATGGCCGGATGCTTGACCTCGTCGATGGTCTGGCACTGCTCGATCTTGGAATAGACCGCGCGGATCTTGTGCTCAAAAAACGGCGGCAGGTAGCGCAAGGTGATGTAGCAGAACTTGTCGATGGCCGTGGACAGGACCTGTCCGCCATGCTCCCGGTACCAGCCGGGATAGTCTGTGCCGCCGCCAAAAAACGAGACGCGAAAGGGTGTTCTGCAAATGATCATGCGATCTCCACGCCGCCACTCGCGTTGGGTGCGGCCAGGATGGATGCTATGCGCCGGGCGGCCTCGCTGAGGCTGCCAACGACATGGTGCGCCCGGCTGCCGCACTCTGCGAGCTGCCCGGCTCCGTGCCCCGTGGTCACGAGGAACGTGGTTGCGCTAACTACCAGACCAAGGTCGACATCGCAAGCCTTGTCGCCGATGACGAAGCTGTGGGCCGGATCAAGGCCGAGATCGCGTGCGGCGCGCTGGATGAGCCCGGGCAGGGGCTTGCGGCAGGAACAGGATTCCTCGGGCGTATGCGGGCACAGGTAGATGGCGTCCAGGTCCACGCCCTCGCGCTCCAAAAGCTCCAGCAGGCGTCCGTGCACGCGCTCCACGGCGTCGCGCCCGAAATAGCCCCGGCCCACGCCGGACTGGTTGGTCACCAGCACCAGCCGCAGGCCCAGGGATTGCATGGCGCGCAGGCCTGCCGCCGCGCCGGGCAAAAGCTCCACCCCGGCCGGATCGTGCAGGTAGTGGCGCTCGGCGATGACCGTGCCGTCGCGGTCCAGGAACACCGCTCCGCGCTCGCCCTCCGGGCTGATTGCGCGCAGAAAGCGCCCGGCGGCGATGTACGACTCCGGCGTGCCGATGTCCAGGAACCGGCCCCGGACCTGGAAGCCGCCCAGGGTTCCGGCCTGGGCCAGTTGCGGGAACACGGCGCTCTCGATGGAGGCGTTGGCGCCGGGCTTGATGCCCGAGAGCGCCTCGGGCCGCAGCAGGTACACCCCGGCGTTGATCAGCCCGGGTCCGGCCAGGCCCTTTTCGCGGAAGGCCAGCACCCGGCCCTGCCCGTCTTGGTCCAACTCAACCCGGCCAAAGCGCGCGCTGTCGTCCACAGGAACCAGGAGCAGCGCAGCCTGGAAGGCCTGCCGCGCGAACCAGTCCAGATAGGCGGCCAGGTCGGCCTCCACCAGGGAGTCGCCGTTCAAGGCCAGGGCCAGCGTGGCGGGATGACGCTCAAAGGCCAGGCGCAGCGCGCCGCCGGTGCCGAGCGGCTCGTCCTCGCGCGAGTAGGCGATGGACATGCCCCGGTACTCGGGGCCGACAGCGGCTTCGAGCTGTTCGGCCATGTAGCCGGTGCAGACCACCACCTGGGCGATGCCGATGCGCGCCAGCCGGTCCAGGATATGGTAGAGGAAGGGACGGCCCAGGACCTCGGCCATGACCTTGGGCCGATCGGAAACCACCTGGCGGAGGCGGGTTCCGAACCCGCCCGCCAGGATGAACGCCGTGACGTCTTTCAAGCCCTTGCGCCCCGTTCTAGACGTTGGCGAAGCGGTTCGGCTTGAGGATCTTGTAGCCCTTGAGCAGCTCGACGATGCCGTCGTCCAGGCTGTGATCGGGCCGCCAGCCCAGGCCCTCGATCTTGTCGTTGCTGACGAGGTAGTCGCGCTTGTCCGGGTCCTCGCCGATGGCGGCGGAATGGATGTAGTAGTCCGGCACGTACTGCTTGATCTTTTCGGCCAGCTGGCGCTTGGTCAGGTTGGCCGAGGACAGGCCCACGTTGAAGGCCTGGCCCTTCATGCGGTCGTAGTTGTCCATGCCGAACATGAAGGCCTTGGCCACGTCGCGCACGTGGATGTAGTTGCGCCGGAAGTGGTCCTCAAAGAGGATGACGCTCTTGTCCTTGAAGGCGCGGTAGGTGAAGTCGTTGACGAGCAGGTCCATGCGCATGCGCGGGCTCATGCCGAAGACCGTGGCCAGGCGGAAGGTGATGGCCGCGCCCTTGTCCAAAAAGGCCTTCTCGATCTCGACCTTGGTGACGCCGTAGGACGACAGGGGCCGCAGCGGCGACTCCTCGGTGCAGTAGGCGTCCTTCTCGCCGATTCCGTAGCCGGAATTGGTGGTGGGGAAGATCACCAGTTGGTCCTTGGAGGTGTTGTTGACGATGTTCAGGTGCGCCTCGCGGTTCACCATGTCGGTCAGGGTCGGGTTCAGCTTGCAGGCGGGCGCGCCCACGATGGCGGCCAGCGGGATGATGATGTCGTGCTTGGCGATGAGGCCGTTGATGAGCGCGTGGTCGCAGATGTCGCCCTTGACGAACTCGAAGCCCTTGTAGGCGCAGCACTCCAGCAGAACGTGCTGGCCGTGCATCAGGTTGTCCAGGACGGTGACCTCATAACCCTTGGCCAAAAGTGCGGGGACAAGGGTGGAGCCCAGGTAGCCCGAGCCGCCGGTGACGAAAACCTTCTGTGCCATTATGTTCTCCATGCTGATGCGTTTGCCGGTGTTTCGGAACAGGGACGCCCCGCATTCAGGAAACCCGGTGAAAATTGTGCCTGCCGGGCAAAACCCGGCACAGGGGAGTTTTGGTCCAAAGAACGGGAAAGGTCAATGTGAGCCGCACAGAAAAAAAGGAGATCAGCTTTGGGGCCAATCTCCTTGAATTCTTTTTGGTGCCGAGGAGGGGACTCGAACCCCTATGAGATTTCTCTCACTACCCCCTCAAAGTAGCGTGTCTACCAGTTCCACCACCTCGGCACGGGGGTTATTTCTTCTCTCCAGCGGCCGGGGCCGGTACGGGGAGGGTCTTCTCCTCAAAGGTGACTCCGCCTGGGGCGGGAGCCTGCACAGGTGCGGGAGCGGTCATGCCCGCCGCGCCCTGCTGCATCAGGGAATTATCAGTCAAGTGGCTGGGTTTTGTCAAGATATTATACGCCAGCGACGTGACAAGGAATACGGCCGCCAGGACGGCTGTGACGCGCACAAGGATGCCTCCCGCGCCGGTGCTGCCGAAAACGGAGCCGCTGCCGCCGCCGAAGATGACTCCCATGCCCTCCTGTCCGGACTGCAACAGCACGAACAGAATCAGGAACACGCACGTCAGGATGTGTATGGTCAAAACCAGTGTTTGCAAAGCCTTCTCCTATGCCAGGACGATACGGCTGAACTCGTCAGCCTTCAAGCTCGCGCCTCCTACCAACACTCCGTCGACATTGTCAAGCGCAATGATCTCCGAGGCGTTGTCGGGCTTGACACTTCCACCATACAAAATGCGCATGGCGCTGGCCGAGGGGCCGAATATCTCCACCAGAATGCGCCGCACAATGGCGTGGGCCTCCAGTATCTCCTTGGGCCCGGCCACCAGCCCGGTGCCGATGGCCCAGACAGGCTCGTAGGCCAGGGCCAAGCGTTCCGGGGCGATATCTTTGGGCACGCCCTGCAGGCCCGCGCGCATCTGCCGCTCCAGCACGGCCAGAAGCTCCCCGGCCTTGCGCTCGCCCTCCTTCTCGCCCACGCAGAGGATGACGCAGAGGCCGGAGGCGAGGCCGAAGGCGGTCTTTTCGCCCACCAGGGCGTCGCTCTCCCCCAGCACGTGGCGGCGTTCGGAATGGCCGGTCAGGGCGAAGCGTGCGCCCGCGTCCAGCAGCATGCCCGGCGATACCTCGCCCGTGAAGGCCCCCTGCTGCTGGGGGTAGAAGTTCTGCGCCCCGAGCAGGAAGCCTGCAGCCCCGCCCAGGCCCGCCGCCACCGGGGCCAGGGCCGTGAAGGGCGGCAGGATCAGGACCTCGCGGCCGGGCTTGAGCCTGCCGGAGACCAGGGCCACGAGGTCGGCTGCGGTCTGCCGGGCCTCGGCCGCGGTCTTGTGCATCTTCCAGTTGGCGGCGAAAAGCTTGTTCATGCGCCACACTCCTTGAGGGCGGTGAAGGCCGGAAGTTCCTTGCCTTCGAGGAATTCGAGGAAGGAGCCGCCGCCGGTGGAGATGAAGCTCATCTTGGACTCCTGGTGCGCCTCGTGGACCATGGAGTCCGTGTCGCCGCCGCCGACGATGGTCAGGGCGGTCAGGTTGGCGATGAGCTTGCACAGGCCGATGGAGCCCTTGGCAAAGGCCGGGTTCTCGAACAGGCCCATGGGCCCGTTCCAGACCACGGTCTTGGCCGTGTGCAGCAATTCGCCGAAGGCCAGCAGGCTCTTGGGCCCGATGTCGAGGAGCATGGCCCCCTCGGGCACGTTGTGGGCGTCGCAGATGCCGGAGGCCGCTTCCTGCTTCGGGTCCGTGCCCCAGATGAAGTCCACGGGCAGGTGCAGCTTGGCGCCCATGCGGCCCGCCTCGTCCAGGATGACCTTGGCCGTGTCCACCATGTCCGGCTCCACCAGGGAGGCCCCGACGTAGTAGCCCTGGGCCAAGAGGAAGGTGTTGGCCATGGCCCCGCCGATGACCAGGTGGTCGACCATGGGCAGCAAGTGCTGGATGATGCCGAGCTTGGTGGAGACCTTGGCCCCGCCGGAAATGGCCACGTAGGGGCGCTTGGGGCTGGTCATGGCCGTGCTCAGGTAGTCCCACTCCTTGCGCAGCAGAAAGCCCGCGCAGCATAGTTTGGAGCTTCGGGGCACGTCGACCACCGAGGCGTTGGGTCGGTGCGCCACGCCAAAGGCGTCGTTGACGTAGATGTCGGCCAGCTTGGCCAGGCGCTGGCCAAAGTCGCCCCTGGCCTCCGGGGTCTTGCCCTGCTCCTCGGCGTGGAAGCGCAGGTTCTCCAGCATCAGCACCTGCCCGGGCTGAAGCTCCGTCGCCAGGGCCTCCACCTCGGGCCCCACGCAGTCCGGGGCCATGCCCACCGGCAGCCCCAAAAGCTCGGACAGGCGTTTGGCCATGGGCTCAAGGGAGAGCTCGGGCGCGCGCTGGCCCTTGGGGTTGCCCACATGGGCGCACAGGATGACCGCCGCGCCCTTGTCCAGGGCATAGCGCAGGGTGGGCAGGCTGGCGCGGATGCGGATGTCGTCCTTGATGACGCCCCCTTCCAGCGGCACGTTGTAGTCCACGCGGATGAGCAGCTTCTTGCCGGCGATGTCCAATTGGTCGAGGGAACGCATGCTCAAGCCTCCTTGGCGACAGGTGGTGTGCCCGGACACGCGCCCTGCCCGTCCTTGAATCCCAGGCGGAACAGCAGGGCGTCTTCCTTGTTGTCCGGGTAGTAGTTCTTGCGTGTGCCTATCTTGATAAAACCGAATTTTTCATAGAGGTCAATGGCTCCGGTGTTGGACCGGCGGACTTCGAGGAAGCCCTCGTCCACGCCCTCGGCCCGGCACAGGGCCAGCACGTCCGCCAGCAGGCGCGAGCCCAGGCCCTTGCGCCGGTGGAAGGGGTGCGTGGCGATGTTCATGATCTCCATCTCCCCGGCGATGACCGAAAAGGCCGCATAGGCGATGAGCACCCCGCGCTCGCGGATGCCCAGGATGCGGAAGGCCCCGCGCTCAAGCCCCAGGAGGAACTGCTCGCGCGTCCAGCGGGTGCGGAAGCACAAGCGCTCCAGCTCCATGACCCCGCCCAGGTCCGCCACGCCCAGCGTGGCCACAGAATGGTCTTGCATCCGCACCCTGTCCTGCTATCTTCGCCCTGGCGGCGCGGTTTTCCGCCGCTGCGCAGTGCAACCATTTCGAGTTTATATGAAAGCCTCGCCTGCAACAAGCCTTTCCAGCACCGGCCAGGACCTCCTCGTGGAGGTCGTGGACCGGCTTGGCCGCGTGCTGGCGGCCATGCCCGAGGCCGAGGTGCGCCGCCAGCAGCTGTGCCACCGCAGCGTCGTCATTCTGCTATATGATGAGGCCGGGCGGCTCCTGCTGCGCAAAGGCCTGGGCCTGCGCGGCCAGGGGCCGTTGCGCTGGGACCTTCCGGTGCACAGCCCGGTGCTCCGGGGGGAGGCCCTGCTGGACGCCGCCACGCGCGTTCTGGACGCAACCCTGGGCATCCACGCCGAGCGCATGCGCCTGGTGCAGGCCATCGCCCCCAGCCTGGAGAACGGCAACGAGTTCCAGCACGTCTTCTCCCTGGCGCGGCCAGAGGGCGGCAGCACCCTCGGCCAGCTGGGCGAGGACGACGCCTATTTCTTCGGTCCAGAGGAATTGCGCTGCCTGCTGAAGGACTTCAGCGAGCTTGTGTCCGCGCGTTTTCTCGTGCTGGCGAAGGAGCTCAAGCTCCCGCAGCGGGAGCACCGGCCCGCCTGAGCAGGTCCCGCAGGGCGGGCTCAAGCCGGGCGTTGCAGGCCAGGATGTCCGGATCGCCCAGGCGGTACGGGGCGTCCGTCGTCATGCGCCCCACCCGGCCCCCGGCCTCCTGGATCAGCAGGACCCCGGCGGCGGTGTCCCAGGGGTTCAGGGCGAACTCGAAGAAGCCGTCGTAGCGGCCGCAGGCCACAAAGGCCAGGTCCAGGGCCGCGGCCCCGGCGCGGCGCACGCCCTGGGTGGCGGGCATGGCCAGGGCCAGCTGGCGCAGGATCACGGCCTGGTGCGCTTCGATGTCGTACGGAAAGCCCGTGGCCACCAGGGCTTCGAGCAGGGGCGCCGTGTCCGAGACGTGGATCGGCTCATTGTTGCGCCAAGCGCCCAGGCCCAGCCCGGCGGTGAAGATCTCGCCCAAGAGCGGCAGGTTGACCACGCCGATGAGCGGCGCGCCGTCCTGGCACAGGGCCACGGAGGTGGCCACAAAGGGCACCCCGTGGGCGAAGTTGGTGGTGCCGTCCACTGGGTCCACCACCCAGACCAGCCCCTCCAGGCCCAGCCCGGCGCTGCCTTCCTCGCCCAAAAAGCCGGCCTCGGGCGCGAGGCGTCCCAGGTGTTCGCGCAGGAAGGCCTCCACCGCGACATCGGTTTCGGTGACGAGGTCTTTGGCGCTGGCCTTGTGGCGGATGCGCCGGGGCAGGAGGTCGTGCTCGCGGATGATGGCCCCGGCGGCCAGTGCGGCCTGGGCCGCGCCGGCAAGCAGCTCCGCGCGCCTTTGCGGTGAGAATGGCTGGCTCATTTGACCAGCAGCTTCTTGAAGTCCAGGTCCGGGCGCAGGGTGGCTGCGGCGCCCAGCACGGAGACCATGGCCGGATCATGGGCCTGGCGGGTGCGCAGCCCCAGCCTGCTTCCCAGGGCGCTGTCCAGCCCGTGGACCTGGGCTCCGCCGCCGTACAGGGTCAGGCCGGTGTCGGCGATGTCGGCCACGAGCTCCGCCGGGGTCTTGTCCATGGCCTTGCGCACCAGGGCCTCCAGCGAGGCCAGGGGGCCGTCCAGCGCGCCTTCCAGGTCGTCGTCCGTCAGCTCCAGGGCGCAGGGCGTGCCGCTGCCGAAGTACTTGCCGGTCAGCGTCATGTGGCGCAGCTGGGCCGGGCGCTCGGCCCAGGCCAGCTGCAGGGTGGCCTGCTCGGCCATGTTCTCGCCGATGGAGACGCGGTAGCGCGCGGCAAGGTGCTGGGCCACGGCCTCGTGGAAATGCTCCGCGCCGATGCGGGCGGATTCGCTGTAGACCACATCAGCCAGGCACAGCACCGAGGCCTCGGCCAAGCCCGCGCCGATGCCCAGCAAAAGCCGTCCCTTGGGCTGGCGGATGTCCAGGCCCGCGCCCACGGCCGCAGCCAGCGGCGCGTCCACGATGTCCACCTTTGAGGCCCCGGCGGCCTTGCAGCAGTCGATGAAGGTGTGCTTCTCCAGATCCGTCACGCCCAGGCAGACCACGGCGCAGATATTGAGCCTGAAGCCGTCGTCCGCGCACACGCGCTTGAAGAAGCTGCGCAGCAGGGCCTTGGCCGAGTCGAAATCCACGATGACCCCGGCCTGGATGGGCCGGATGACCCGGATGCGCTCCGGGGCCTTGCCGATGTAGCTCTTGGCCTCGGCCCCGGTGGCGATGACCGCGCCCGTGCCGTGCTCGATGGCGATGACCGTGGGCTCGTCGAGAAGCACCTCGGACTGGGGATTGGTGATGACCGTGCGGGCCGAGCCTGCATCAAGGGCTATGGAGTGGCTGCGCAGGAGATTGAAGGGGTTGCGCAAACGCAGTGACATGTCTGTGGCCTACTTCCCAGTCCTGCGCTGGATGAAAAATTCAATGCTTCGGTTGTATGTTTTTTCCTCGTCCGCAGTGAAGTAACAGGCGGGAAGTTCATTGCGCTGCCGGTGGTAGTGCATGCATTCGCAGCACAGGCCGCGCCTGCTGCAACCAGGATAGGTGCACACGCAATATTGCGCGTTGATTTTGACGCGAGGACATTGGTCCAGTTTGCGCATTTCTTCCTCCGCAACAGAGTTACCTTGTGGGCTTTTGTTAAAGAAAATAATCGGAAGCGTCAACAAGGACCAACCGTGGCGGAAAATTTGGAAAAGTCCTCATTGAGCACCGGCGAAGATTGTGGCAGAATATTTGCCGCGCAGGAAAATCGCGACAAGGAGAACACCGTGGAGAGCCTTCACACCACGCCACTCACCGGGTGGCACCGCAGCAAAAACGCCAAGATGGCCGCCTTTGCCGGCTTTGACATGCCCATCCAGTACGAGGGCATCATCGCCGAGCACAACCACACCCGCCAAGCTGTCGGCATCTTCGACATCTGCCACATGGGCGAGTTCTCGCTTTCCGGCCCTGGAGCCAAGGCGGCCCTGGGCGCGTTGGTGACCCAGGACCTGAACACCCTGGCCCCGGGCAAGTGCCGCTACGGCTTTTTGCTCAACGAAACCGGCGGCGTGCTGGACGACCTGATCATCTACTGTCTCGACGAGGACGCGTACATGCTCGTGGTCAACGGCGCCTGCGAGGCGGTCGACTACGCCTGGCTTGCCGCGCACCTGGCCACCGGGCCCACGCTGACCAACATCTCGGCCAAGACCGGCAAGATCGACGTGCAGGGCCCCAAGTCCCTGGAGGTGCTCTACGCCGTGCTCGGCAGCGACTTCCAGTCCCCGGGCTACTTCAATTTCGTGCGCACCATCTGGCGGGGCGAGCCCCTGCTGGTGAGCCGCACCGGCTACACCGGCGAGCTGGGCTACGAGCTGTACCTGGACTCCGCCTTGGCCCTGCCCATGTGGGAGGCGCTCTGCGCACACCCGCTGGTCAAGCCCGTGGGACTGGGCGCGCGCGACACCCTGCGCCTGGAGATGGGCTATCCGCTCTACGGGCAGGACCTGGACACCAGCCACACCCCGGCAGAGGCCGGGTTCGGGCCGCTCTTGGGCAAGCAGACTCCCTTCATCGGCCAAGCCGCCCTGGCCAACGTGCGCCAGCGGCTCATCGCCCTGGAGCTGCCCGGACGGCGCAGCGCGCGGCACTACGACCACGTGGTCCTGCCCGACGGCACAGAGGTGGGCGTGGTCACCAGCGGCTCCTTTGCGCCGTCGTTGGGGCACTCTGTGGCCCTGGCCTACGTGCGGGCCGATGCGGCTGAGGAGCAGCAGTTCCTCGTGCGCACCCAGCGCGGCGACCTGGAGGCCAGCCGCGCCGCCCTGCCCTTCTACACCAAGGGCACGGCCCGCGTGAAGCTCATGTAGGACATGAACGACGGGAATAAAGGGGGGGCTATGGCCCCCTCATGCGTTCAGGCGCAGGCTCACCAGTCGGGCAGGGCGTCGTGCAGGGTCTGGCCCAGGCGCTGGCTGCCCAGGCGCAGCTCCTCGGAGGACATCTTGCCGGGCGCGAATTCCAGCGGGTCGCCAAAGAACACCTCGCAGCCGCAAAACGGCAGGGGCAGCTGGAAGTGGTCCCAGGAGCGCTCGAACACATGGACCGACGAGGGGCGGCTGCGCACAGGAAAGAGCAGCGCGCCCGCCTTCTGGGCCAGGTACACGGCCCCGTCCTTGGCCTGTCGGCGCGGGCCGCGCGGGCCGTCCACAGTGATGACGCCGATGCGGCCCTGGCTCATGTGCTGGCGCAGCTGGTTCAGCGCCTTCAGGCCACCGCGCGTGCTGGACCCCCGCGCCGTGGCGAAGCCGATGCGCCGCAGCACCTGGGTGATGAGCTCCCCGTCGCGGCTGTCGCTGACGACCGTGGCCAGATGCCCGTCCAGCACAGTGGTGCCGAAGCCGGTCAGGGCGAACAGCTCCTCGTGCCAGATGGCCAGCAGAACTGGCCGCCCCTGGTCCAGGCAGGCGCGGATCGTGTCGAGATGTCGGCCGCATTTGTAACGGATGCTGCGCACCCACAGGCGATAGACAAAGGTGAGGGCCGGGGCGATGCGGACGGGATCAAGGCGCATGTAGGGTTCCTGCGGTCTCAGTGTTCAGGCCGGGCGGGCAATGGACAATGATCGCCCTGGCGGCGGTCCCTTCAACCAACGCTTGCGGAAGCGCCGGTCCAGGAGGTAGCGTGCATTCCTGCGCCAGCACGCCGGGGCCGTCCGCGCGCGGGGCAGCCTCTTCGCCGCCAGGAACCTGTACTGAATAGGGCCGCCCGTTGCAAGTCATACTGCCGTTTCCGCGCACCGCCTACGCCTTTCCGGGCGCGTTCATCCTGAACCTGGCCTTTCAGGCGGCCTTGAACCCTCCACCCATGTCAAACCACCATGTCCAACCACAAGAAGCCGATGACACACCAAAAAGACAGCACCATACGCATCAACAAGTTTCTTTCCGAGTGCGGCGTGGCCTCGCGCCGGGGCGCGGACGAACTCATCCTGCAGGGCCGCGTGCAGCTCAACGGCGTGCTGGTGGAGGAGCCCGGAATCCGGGTCAATCCTGTGGACGACGTGGTGCTGGTGGACGGGGAGCCCGTGCGCTCGCCCCATGCTGCGGGGCAGCAGCGCCAGGTGACCGTGCTCTTGCACAAGCCTGTGCAGGTCGTCACCACAACCCGCGATCCGCAAGGCAGGCCAACGGTTTTCGACATACTCCCGAAAGAGTTGAGAGAGTTGCGGCTGCTGCATGTCGGGCGTCTGGACTATTTTTCTGAGGGGCTTTTGCTGCTGACCACGGACGGCAGCCTCATGAACCGGCTTATTTCTCCGCGCTGGCATTTGCCCAAGGTCTACCACGTGCTGGTGCGCGGGCAGGTGGACGAGGCCTGGCTCGCGGTGATGCGCAAGGGCATGACCCTGGCCGAGGGCGAAAAGCTGGCCCCGGTGGAGGTGCGCGTGCTGCGCCAGGACCAGCGGGAGGCCTGGCTGGAGATGACCCTGGTGCAGGGGCTCAACCGCCAGATCCGGCGCATGTGCCGGGACATGGGCCGTACGGTGCTGCGGCTGATCCGCGTGCGCCAGGGGTTCCTGGAGCTCGGCAGCCTCAAGCCCGGCGAGGCGCGGGAGCTGACCCCCGAGGAGGTGCAGCGCCTGCGCCAAGCCGTGGGCCTGCCCCCGGAGTAGACGACCGGATGACCGGGCGGAATGACAGACCTGAATATCAGGTCGACATGCCGGTCCGACATGCCGGGTCGACAGGGCGGGCTACTGCTTGGAGTTGTCGCGCACCTGTACGCCTGCGGGCGGAGTGAATTCGAAGAGCTTGGCCTCGGGCCGCTTGTCCGTGGCCAGGCCCAGCAGGGTCAGCTGGTTGCCGTTGCCGAAGAAGTCCACGATGAGCACCCGGCCCAGCAAATGGGTTTTGGGGTCCACCCAGATGTAGGCCATGACCATGCTCGGCTCCGGCTCCTTGGGCACCAGGCGCACCTTGATCAGCCCGTCCTCGGCGCCCTGCTCCGTCACCTTAAAGTCTTCCTTGAGGTTTGCCTTGCCGGACAGGAAGCGGATCATGGTCTTGGAGTTGAAGACCTGGTTGGTGCGGTACTTCATGGCGATCTTGTCAGCCTCCACGTAGTTCCAGACCGCGTTCTGGCCCACCACGAGGATCTCCTTCTCCGGCTTCAGCGTGTCCCAGCGCACCAGGGACGGCTGCTTGAACCAGATCCTGCCGCTGCGCTTCTCCACGCTGCCGCTGGCGGCGTTGGTCAGCTCCTGCTGGAAGTCGGCCTGAAAGTGCTGTATGGTCTCGTAGCGTTTCTGGATTGCGTCGGTGAGGGGGCTGGCCTGCGCGCTCAGGGGCAGGGCCAAAAGGGCCAGGATCAGCATGAATGTGCGCATGCGCATGATTTTGCTCCGGTCTTTGTTGAGGGCAAGAGTGCTCTGGGCTGACGCCAGTTAAAAAGTGTATGGGAAGATTCCCGGAAAGGCAATGGAGGCCGCATGTCCAAGCCCGGTACAGGTGTGCCCCTTCTTGAACGCCGGGCCATCGAGGCCGAGATGCTGCTGCGCGTGCACAACGCGGCCTGCTTAAGCGTCGGGCCGGAGGCCGCCCTGCGCATCCTGGAGCAGGCCGTGGACTCCGCAGCCCTGGCCGCCGGGCGGCTGTTCGCACTCAGCGCGCCCCAGGGCGGACCGAGCCTGGCCCATTTCGCCACGGTCCTCGACCGCTGGCAGGAGGGCGGCACCCTCGACATTAAGGACATCCGCCTGGATGACTCCAGCTTACGTTTTGCGGTGACGCGCTGCGGCTATGTGCAGCGCTACGTGGACCTGGGCGTTCCGGCGCAGCTGTGTGCGGTCTTCTCCTGCCGCCGCGACGCGGCCTTTGCCGAAGGATATTCGTCGCATTTGTGCATGGAGCGCCCGGAAACCATCGCCGTCGGCCACGCGGCCTGTGGTTTCGTCTTTCACTGGCTGCCCTAGGCCTGGCGCGGCGGCAGGCCTATTTTGCGCTTCCTTTGCCGGGCGTTCTCTGGCAAATACGGGCAACCGCCACCGGCGAACGTCGTCGACTTCGTGGCCGACCCCGTGGCCGACTTTGTGGCCAACCAGCAGAACACCATTCGCCCGACCTGAAGGAGAGCACCAGCATGACCGCCAAACGCCTCATCACCTCCGGCTCCAAGTGGGAGCCGCTGCTTGGCTATTCCCGCGCCGTTGTGGCCGGGAACACCGTCTACGTCTCCGGCACCTGCGGCGTGGAGGCCGACGGCTCCGTGGCCCCGGACATGTACGGCCAGGCCAAGCGCGCCCTGGAGATCATCAGGGCCGCCCTGGCCCAGGCCGGGGCGGAAATGAAGGACGTGGTGCGCACGCGCATCTTCGTCACCGACGCCTCGCAGTTCGACGCCATCGCCAAGGCCCACGGCGAGATCTTCGGCGAGATTCGCCCGGCCACCACCATCGTGGAGGTCGTGAAGCTCGTGGACGCCGCCTTCATGGTCGAGATCGAGGCCGTGGCCGTCATCTAAAAGCGTACAGGAACGGGGCGGGCCAGGACACAAGCGCCTGGCCTGCCCCGCTCCCCTCCCCCCGCGCTCCGGTCCACTTCACCACCGGATGGCCGGACCGCGTCCAGGCCAGCATGCCGCCCGCCGCGGACGCGACCTCCCGGCAGCCCGAGGTCTTGAGCAGACTGCCCATGATGTTCAAGCGGCAGCCCGGGCCGCAGATGACGCTGACAGGGCCGCTCAGGCAGAAATCCACGCCTGTGGCGATGACCTCCGCAAGCGGCTTGTGCAGGGCCTGGCTGGTGTGCCAGCCTGCCACTCCGCCTGTGTGCGCACATCGATGAGCGTGAACTCGCCGCCAGTGTCCAAGGCCGTGCGCAGGTCGTGCACGCCGCCCTGCCCCCGGCTTCCACGGAAATCTGAACCCGCTGCGCCTAGCCCACGCGCGGCAGTTCGTCCCAGCTGGTGGTGTAGCGCGGGGAGCGGCGCAACTGGCGCATGTGCCAAGGCCGGTCCGGGGCGGCGGTGATGGCGTAGCGCAGCGTGCCGCTGCCGAAGCGCCGGTTCACGGCGTCCAGGGCGGCCATGAGGCCCTGCTGGCGCCGACGCTCCGCCGGGTCCAGGTCCAGCAGCGAAATCTGCCTGGCCCTGGCCGGGGCCAGGCCCAGGAGCATGACCCCAGCCTTCTGGTACTCGAAGCCGGGGCGGAAGCACTGCTCCAGCGCCCGCAATGCGGCCGCGATGATCGTCGGGGTGTGCGCCGTGGCCGCAGGCAGGGCCACGGTGGCCTGGCCGCTGTGCTGCGGCAGGTTCTCCCGGTGCCGAGGCGTGCTGATATACACCTGCACCGAGGTCGCCTCGGCCCCCTCGCGCCGCAGCTTTTCCACTGCGCGCACGGCGTAGCTGACCACGGCCTCGCGCAGGTGCGCGGGCTCGGACACCAGCCTGCCGAAGGTCCGCGAGCACAAGAGCGACTTGTGCGGGGCCGGGGCGCGCTCAAGGGACAGGCAGGAGGTTCCGGCCAGCTCCAGCTGCGTGCACAGGCCGACCACGCTCATCTCCCGGCGCACCCAGTCCCCAGGCAGGCGCACAAAGTCCAGCGCCGTGCGCACCCCGCGCGCCAAGAGGCGTTTGCTGTGCCGGGGGCCGATGCCCCAGACGTCGCCGACGTCCGTCACGCCGAGCACGGCCTCGGTGTCCCGGCCCTGCTCCAGGCTGAACACCCCGCCGTGCCCGGGCTGCTTCTTGGCCACGCCATTGACCAGCTTGGCCAGGGTCTTGGTCCGCGCAAGGCCGATGGACACCGGAATGCCCACCCAGCGCAGCACCCGCTCGCGGATTTCGCGGCACAGGGCCACGGGGTCGGCCACGCCGGTCAGGTCCAGGAAGGCCTCGTCGATGGAGTAGACCTCCACGCGCGGGGCCAGGCCCTCCAGGGTCGTCATGATGCGCGCCGAGAGGTCGCCGTAGAGCGGAAAATTGCTGGAGAACACGGCTACGCCGGAGGCGCGGAACTGGCGCTCCCACTGGAAGGCCGGGGCGCCCATGGGAATGCCGAGCGCCTTGGCCTCGCTTGAGCGCGCGATGACGCAGCCGTCGTTGTTGGACAGCACCACCACGGGCCGCCCCTTGAGCTCCGGGCGGAACAGGCGCTCGCAGGAGGCGTAGAAGTTGTTGCAGTCGACCAGGGCGAAAAGCGGCACGGGAACCTCGTCTCAGACCGTATGCTCAGGCCTTGTGCTCAGACCTTGTGGATGACGCAGGTGACCACGCCCCAGATCTCGAAGCCCTCGCCGCTATGCATGGCGTCGCTCACATCCAGGGGCGGATAGTCGGGGTTGGCCGGAACCAGCAGCAGGCGCTGGCCCTTGCGCTCCAGGCGCTTCACCGTGAGCTCGCCGTTGACTGAGGCGATGACCACCTTGCCGGACTGGGCCTCCACCGCGCGGTCCACTATGAGCAGGTCGCCGTCGTGGATGCCCGCGCCGAGCATGGACTCGCCCACGGCGCGCACGAAAAAGGTGGCCGCCGGGTGCTGGATCAGGTGCTCGTTCAGGTCCAGGCGCTTGTCGATGAAGTCGTCGGCCGGGGAGGGAAAGCCCGCTTGCACCCCGGCCAGAAACAGAGGCAGGCGCTGGGGCTGGCGCAGGTCCGGGTCGACAGGGCCGAGGATTTCAAGGTCGGTGGTGCGGGTGTTCATGGCCGCAGGCTAGACCAGGCGGCGGCGGCGGTCAAGGCCCGGCCAACGGGTTGGGCAACGGGTTGGGCGACGGCCCGGTCAAGGCCCGGTCAACGGGTTGGGCGGAGGGTTGGGCGGAGGGTTGATGAGGCACGAGCGGGGGTGATCAAGATGCGATCAAGGCTTGATCACGGGGGCGGGGGGGCCCTGCGCCCTACCCCCTTGGCTTCGCTGGCTGCGCCAGGCGCGACTCCAGCAGGGCCGTGAACAGGTTGTAGAAGGCCAGGGCCAGGGCCGGGTCCGTGGCCTCCAGCCTGCGCAGGGTCTGCGCGGGCAGGAAGGACAGCGCGCAGTCCGTGAGCGCGGCGAGGCTGCCCGGCGCGGGACAGCCGCGCTCCGGAGCGCTCTGCCCGGCCACGTCGCCGGGGCCCAGGGTGCGCAGGCGGTGCGTCGCCCCGGCCTGGTCCTGGAAGACCTCCTCGGCCTGGCCGGAGATGATGAAATAGACCCCGTCCGGGGTCTCGCCCTGGCGCAGGATCACCTCGCCCGCCAGGGCCCGGCGCTGCTCCAGGTGCGGGCCCAGGCGCTCTACCAGGGCCTCGAAGCGCTCACCCTCCTCCAGCTGCAGCAGCAGGTCGTCCACGGCGAGGTCAAAGAGCCTGTCGCGTCCGGTCGCGTCGGCGCGGACCTCCAGGCTGGCCAGCTCCTGCGCCAGCAACGCGTCCTCGCACCACTCCAGGGCCCGGTCCAGGTTTGGGAAAAACTGCGCCTGGTCCGTCTCCTGCGGGGCGGCGCGGCGCATCTGCTCCTCCAATCCCGGCGGCGTGGCCGAGAAGACGACCTGGCAGCCCGCTGCGGCGCACCGTTGGAGCATGCGCACAAAGCAGTTCACGGCTGAGGAGTCGAAGCCGTCGGCCTCGGTGAAGTCCAGGAGCAGGTGGCCGGGCAGCGGCTCTGGGCCGGGCTTGAGGTGCGCGGCCGCAGCGCGGCTTAAGATGTTGGCCGAGCCGAAGAACAAAAAGCCCATGACCCGCAGGATGCGGATGCTGCGGCCCTGGCCGCGCAGGATGTGCTGGTCCGGCACGGGGCGCTGCCGCGTGCTGGACAGCGCCGTGGCGTCGGTGTCCTGGCGGACGACGGGCAGGCGGCTGTACTTGATCACAAAAACCACCGTGGCCAGGACCAGGCCCACGCCGACCCCGGTCAGGAACCCGAACAGGCCGATGGTGCAGAGAATGGCCAGGATCAGGCCGTATTCCACCCGCGTGAACTGCCTGCGCGCGTCCACCACCCAGTCGAGCAGGGTGGCCACGCCCAGGAAAAGCACCATGCCGCCCAGGATGAAGCGCGGAAATAAGCCCAGCACAGCTGCCCCGAAAACGGTGGTCGCCCCGATGAGCAGCGCCGCGCTTAAGCCCACCAGGCGTGAGTCCGACCCGGTCTTGGGACCGAGCATTGTCAGGCTGAGGGACGTATAGCCCGTGTGCGAGCCGCCTAGTCCAGCCAGAAGATTCGCAAAGCCGCTCAGGTACAGTTCATGCTTCAGGTCCAGGTCGCGTCTGGCTGCGGTTTCGACGCCGCTTTCGATGAGCAGGAAGGAGATGGCCGAGACCAGCGGGATGGTGCACAGCTGCGGCAACTGCGGGACAAGCGCGTCCCAGCGGATGAGCGAAAGATCCGCCAGGCTGAACACGGGCCAAAGCATTGCGCGGTCGGGCAGGCCGCCCAGCAGCAGTCCGGCCTTGCCGGCCTCGGCCAGGCTCTGGCCGGAGAGCCCCAGGTACAGGACAAAGGCCCCCAGGGACACAGCCAGCACGCCGGGCAGGGTGAAGACGCTTTTCCAGCGCTTCATGCCCACGAGCAGGGTCAGGGTCAGGGCTGCGCCAGGGGCCAGCCGCAGGAGCTTTCCCGTGGTCAAGAGCAGCGGCAAGTCGGCAAGGCTCAAGGAGACGCCCGTCATGATCGAGACGCCGCCCTGCACCAAAAGCCAGCCGATGCCGGCCAAAAAGCCGCCCACCACGGGATACGGCATGTAGCGCATCAGGTTGCCCAGCCTGAAGCGGCCCATGAGCAGGAACAGAATGCCCGAGGCCAGCGTGGACAGGGTCATGGCCGCGCCGACCGTGACAAAGGCCGCGTGTGGATCGGCGCTGACCGCGAGGCTGGAGGTTATTCCCACAGCCACAGCCGCGAGAATGGCCGCCGGAGCGTCCTGGGGATGGCCGATGGAGCCTGGGTAGCTGCTGCCAAGCGTCACGAACAAGCCCATGGCGCACGCGCCGAACAGGGTCAGACCGGCAGCGCTCGGGGCAAAGGCGGCCAGCGGACCGGAAAAGATGAGCGTCGCAAAGGACAACTGGAAGATGATGTTGAGCAGGCCGATCATAAATCCGGAGCACAGGGCCGGGATCAGCCGGTCGGGCTTGGTCGCGTCTTGCACCAGCTCTTGGAGATTATTTTTGAACATACTCAAGTATATCCTGCCTGAAACCATCTGGCAACACTTGAAGTACCAGCTCCGACCCGTCAAGAAGCCTGGACCGGCCGCCCTTGACGGCCAGGGCCTCTGCTCATCCACCCTGCCCGTCCGCAAAGGGTGATCCGGTGTTGTTGAGATTATCTAGAGTGCTGAGAACACACATTTTTCACATGCGACCGTCCTGCATTCCCCTGGCCAGCACCGGCAGTGCACCTGCTCCTGGTGAGTGGTCGAAATCGCCCTGAACGATGCAATCTTAAAATGTCATTCAATTCCAGTACGTTTGTGTTACTCTAGACGAAGATGATTGGCCATGCGACACGCTGCCGAGCCAAATAACCCTGGCATTGGACGCAAATGGACGTGCCAACGCAAGCCTGCCCTTCCCGCAGGCATCCGCTCCCACATGCGCCCTCCAGGTCAAGGCCCTTCCCGTTCATGCGCACCGCAGCTGTGCCGATGCCGCGCAGCGCGCTGCCCGGCATCGGCACAGTTGCGGCAACCCCCAAAAAAAGCCCCCGGTGAGGGGGGCTGGATGCGTTGATTTGCCTATCTGCGGGGTCCGGGACGACGACCGCCGCTGTCGCTGTCGTCATCTTTGCTGTTGTCCCCTTTTGAATCATCATCCTTCTTCTTGTCGTCCCGCTTGCGGTCCGCCTTCCTGCGCTCCTCGGCCTTGCGCTCTTCTTCCTTCTTCATGGCCTCCTTCTTCAAGGTCTCTCTCTTCAACTCATCCTTCTTCGAGGCATCACTCTGGCGGTCATCCCGCCTTGCCGCTTCTCCGCTGTTCTCATCACTTTTCCTGACCTCATTACTGCGATCAGGCCGCGAGCCCTCGCCTCGTGCATGCCGAAGCTTGGCATCTTCAGCGTCATGGTCTTTCTTGTCGCGTTCGGCCTTGTTGCGATCTTCGATCATGTGGTCTTTCTTGTCGCGCTCGGCCTTGTTGTGGTCATCAATCATGTGCTCTTTTTTCATGCGCTCTTCAAGCGCGCGCTCCTCGCGTCTGCGGTCATCGCGCATGCGTTCATACCGAGCTCGTTCCCTGCGCATCTGATCTTCGCTCATGCGCTCTCTCCGCATACGCTCTTCCAGCGCCTGTTCCTCACGAATGCGTTCATCCCGCAGGCGTTCGTACCGTGCGCGTTCTTCTTGTCTGGCCTCTTCCCGCTTGCGCTCCTCCCACCTGTGCCGCTCATAGTCGTTGTCCGAATGGTCGACCGGGGGCAGGGGAACACAAGATGCCAGCATCAATGTCAGGGCCAGTACCGCTATAACTTTTCGCATACGTCTCCTCAGGGTTCATTTCGAAAATTACCAGGGCCGGGATGGCCGTCGACGTGGCTTGTTCAATCGTCCGATGCCGGAGCGTGACTCGTTTCCGCTGGTTCAAGGAACAAATTTGTTATCTAAATATTTAAGAATTAGCAAGTGATAGGCATGAATCTTTGCCGCAGTAATCCGCCCGCGTCGCCAACCACAGTACGCGCAATCCATTGTTTCCAAGTGAAATTTTCTGGATCACAATTGCCTGGAAGCTGCCGGAAAATTCGGCACTGGCCGGGTGCGCCCAGGGTGTGGCGCTGGCCGAACGCTGACGTGGGGCGCTGGGTTCAAGTCACCAGTTTTGCCGCCGCTGCCAACGCAAAGCCATCCCGCCAGAATGGCTGGCGGTAGCAGTGGAGCCTGACACCGGGGCCTTGCCGCTGCGCGGTCTTGCCGCCTTGGCCGGTGCAAGGCCTCAGGGCGCTAAGATCAGACCTGGTGGTGGTCGGCGTCCACGATGACGATGTCCGAACTGGACAGGCTGCTCACGCCGGAAGCTATGGTCACAGTCGCCCCGCTTCCTTGGTGCCCGTCGGCGTCGAACTTGAGGGTGTTGTTTGTGTCGTCGCGGAACCAGCAGGGGGCCAAGCTGTTGGAGGCGTTGTACGCGGAGAGGCTCGCGTAGACGTGCTGCTGGGCGGTGGCCGTGTCGTTGTAGCCGAAGTCGCCCCCGGCGCTCGTCTGGTAGAAGGCCAGCTTGTCCGAGCCGCTGGTGAAGTCGGTGATGGTGTCTCCGCCCTGGCCCTGTGTCTTGTAGACAAAGAGGTCGCCACCGGCGCCGCCGCTCAGGGTGTCGGCCCCGGCCCCGCCGCAGAGCGTGTCCGCGCCTGCGCCACCCTTCAGCACGTCCGCGCCGGAACCGCCTGTGACATGGAAAGCATAATTCCCCGTCACAGAGGACGCGTCGAAGCTGAAGGGGGCGGTAAGGGCGGATCCGTCGACCGTGAGGTGGTTCATGGTGCCCACCAGGGTTTCCGCCGTGGATTCGGTCACCGAGATGTTGATGCCCGAGCCGAACAACTCGATGATCTCGACCCCGCTGACCCCGTTCAGGTTGGTGGGGTTCTGGTTGATGTCTGAAAGCTGCAGGGTGTCCTGGCCGTCGCCGCCCACGATGATGTCGTTTACGGTCAGGTTTTCGCCGAAGCGGAAGATGTCGTCGTGGTCGGAGCCGGTGATGTGGTCGTGGCCGGACCCGGCGGTGAAGTCCAGAGAGCCTTGCAGGTTGGACGCGTCGAGGGTGAGGTTGCGCGTCAGGAGATGGGCGTCGAAGTCAAGCGTGCCGTTGGCGCTCACGATGGTGCTGATCGGGGTCAGTTCCACCTGGTTTGATGGATTGTCGAGGACAATATGCTCCACGCTCGTCACGCCGGCCAGGGCGTTTGTGTTGGCGGAGTCCGGCGTGAAGGTGAGCGTGTCGCTGCCTGCGCCGCCATCGATGGTGTCGGCGCTGGTCAAGTGCGTTCCCATGTTGAAGGTGTCGTTGCCCGTGGTGCCGGTGAAGTGGTCGTTGCCCGCAGTGCCGGTGTAGGTGGTGCCGCTGGCCACGGCGCTGCCGTCCACCAGGTGGTTGGCGTCGATCATGACGATGTCCGTGGCGGTCATGCTCACGACGTTTTCGGCGATGACGACCGGGTGCGCGCTGCCGAGGACCCCGTCTGGATCGAACATAAGCTTGTGGTTCACGTCATCCAGGTACCAGCAGGGCAAGTTGCTGTGGGCGTCGTTGTAGGCGGCTTCGGTGGCATAGAAATGGAGCTGCGCTGCGGCGGTGCTGTTGTACCCGAAGTCTCCTCCTGCCGAGGTCATGAAGAAGGCGAACTTGTCCATGCCGCTGGTGAAGTCGCTGCTGTAGATGGTGTCCCCGCCCTCGCTGAAGGACTTGTAGGCAAAGGTGTCGCTGCCCGCGCCGCCGTGCAGGGTGTCGGCCCCGAGCCCGCCTTCAAGGTAGTCGTTTCCGGCCAGACCGCTGAGGGAATTGGCGTTGCTGTCGCCGATGAGGGTGTCGGCGTAGCCCGAGCCCACGACGTTCTGAAAATTGGCGATGATGTCGCCCTCGGCGTGCCCCCCGGATACGGCATGGGTGGCCAGGTTCACCTTCACGCCGCTGGTCGAGTCGGAATACATGAGGGTGTTCACGCCCGCGCCGCCGTCCAGACTGTCTGCGCCCGCACCTCCGGAGATGGTGTCATCGCCCGCGCCGCCGATGATGGTGTCGTTGCCATAGCTGCCGATGAGGCTGTCGTCTCCAGCACCGCCGAGCAGATACAACTCCCCTGCCCCCACGACCTCGCCGTCCTGCATGATGAAACCCTGGCTGACGCCCAGGGTGGAGAGCTGGTAGTAGTCCTGGCTTCCGTTTCCAGCCGAGAACCCGCCCAGGGCCGCAGTGCCGCCCTGGCCTTGCGAACCGTTGCTGGCGTCTCCAGTGGTCCAGTTGATGGTCTCGTAGTTGAAGATGATCTTGAAGTTGCCGTCGCCCGTGCTGACCAGTTGGAGCTGGAAGGCGTTGAGCGTGTTCGTGTGATCCTGGTAGTACCCCACGTCGTCCCAGGTCACGGTGAAGGTGCCGGTCTGCGTGTCCAGATCCCAGTAGACCAGGTTCGTGCCCTGGGAGGTGCCGCCCGGAGTGGTCTGGGCCCCGCTGCCGGTGGTGTCCACATCCGCCCAGAACGGGGCGATGATGGGGTGCGTGACCAGGGACATGGCCACGGGGGTGAAGACGCTTAGGGCCTGGTCAAAGGTGATGTTGCCGTTGTTGTTGACGTAGACCCCGTTGTAGGTGTGGCCGAAGAAGTTCAAACCATTCGGGAAGATGGAGGTGAGATCAATGTAGCTGGAAGAACCGTCGTCATTTGCCGCGAGGACATGCTCCCCGAACCCGGCCGAGCCGCCCAGGCCGTTCACCAGGAAGCTTTGGCCCCCTTGCGTCGAGCTGGATGCCGCTGCCGAGCCGTCAAAGGTGAGGGCATTGGTCAGGGCGCTGCCGTCCACGAAGAGGGTGTGCCCGTCGGACACAAAACCTTCCGGCGCGATGAGATTGGTGGCGGCGGCGCCCAGGATGATCTTTTCGATGTTGGCGACATGGTCCAGGTCGTGGACCTCAGCCCCGCCCTGCGCCGATTGCGTGAAGGTCAACGTGTCAAATCCCGCGCCTCCGTCGATGTGGTCCTCGCTGGTCAGGTGTGTGCCGAAGGTGAAGGTGTCGTTCTGGTTGGTGCCGGTGATGTGGTCGGCTCCGGCCCCGGCGTGGTAGTCCAGCCCGGCCACGGTGACGTTGCTGGCGTCCAGGGTCAGGG